>Ga0137415_10000817_pt1 | contig 30467 bp, 23 predicted proteins | sample CZODoug3_1_1_16f_FD_183082 | JGI IMG/M metagenome (GOLD analysis project Ga0137415, IMG submission 183082) | Vadose zone soil fungal communities from Angelo Coast Range Reserve, California, USA - CZODoug3_1_1_16fungal (Hybrid Assembly) | ecosystem: Environmental > Terrestrial > Soil > Vadose...
GGCGCCGGTGGAGTAGAGAAAATTGCCGGCGAAACCGAACATGTCGCCGGGACCGATGCCGCCGACACGGCTCACCTGAATGTCGAGCGTGCCGGCAGCCGCGCCGGCGATGTAGTCGGGCTGGTAGTAACCGCGGCTGACCAGCGAATTTGTATAAACCTCCGTGACATTCCAGCGCGGGTGATTGACCGTGAACTGTCCCGCGATACCGACATAGGGAATGTCGGTATTGGCGCTCCCGATATCGTACATCCGACCATCGGCGCCGAGCAGACGGGTCGTATGGATCATGCCACCGAGATAGTGGACATAACCACCCGACAAATTGATCACCGATCCCGGCGCGAGATCGAGTTCGCCACTGCTGAACGAGGCTGTTCCCGCCTTGGTCAGAACCTGGCTGATCGATTGCGGAATGAGGCCGACATAACCCGAGAGATCGGCGAGCGGCGTGCCTATCCAGGTGAGACCATCGCTGCGCGTGCCGGTGATCCCGGTATCGACCGTAATCGTTTGGCCGAGCAGGAAGCCGTTTCTCTGCTGCGGCGAGTCCGCCAGGTCGTTTCCCGTCAGCTTGACGGTGAGCAGAGTGCTCGACACCGGCAGCTCGACATCGGCGAGGCCGGAGACATCGATCACCGCACCGGTTTCGACCAGGATCCGCCCGGCGCCCGCCGGAAGATTGGCAGGATATCGCGGATCGTTGATCAGGTTGCCGAGCGTCACGGAGGCGTTGACCGCTTGACCCGGCGCGTAGGCCAGCGAACCGGACTGAAAGTCGATCGAGACACCGGCGATCGTGACGCTGCCCCGTGTCACAGCGGCGGCCGAGGCGGTCGGCACCGTGACGCCGTTGTCATCGGGAAGGATCGTGGTCACCGATTGCGGGCCGAAACTGACCGGCCCCATATCCAGCAGGACGTAAGGACCGGCGGTGTCGGTCGCGCCGTAACTTCCGCTGATGATGATGCTGCCGGGGCGCGAGACGCTGGTGGTCGTCGCCACGACGCCGTCCTGGGCGACTGCCCCGCCCAGCAGCGTGATGTTACCGCGCTGGGCCAAGATCAACCCGGTGTTGGTCAGCGCGCCGGGCGGCGGCGTCACCCCGCTCGGCAACCCACTATAATTGAAGAACTGCAGGGCATTGGTGGTGTTGGAGTTGGTTAGGCCGCCGTTCGGCCCATTTAAGAAGAAATAATTGACACCGACGCCGGCGATCAGCGCGGCTTGGCCGTCCGGCGCCGAGATGCTGCCAGCGTTGCTGACGGTGGGAGCGGCGATCAAGACCAACCCGAGATCCTGGGTTGTGATCTCCGCCCCCGGCTGCAGAGTGATCGCGCCACGGCCGGTATCCTGCGATGTGAAGATGACCGAGTTCGGGTGTTGTTGGTTTGTGGCCTGATTGAGCCACGCCTGATCGCCGATGCCATGATTCAGAAAATCGTTATTGCTCGTCGGGAGATCGGAGCTGAAGAGATCAAGCGACGAAACTACCAAAGTATGAACGTTGATCTGGCTCGATCCCCCGAAAATAATGCCGTTGCGGTTGATCAGGTAGACCGAGCCTTCGGCCTTGATTTGCCCGAGAATCTGGCTCGGCACTCCGGAAGGATCGATGACGCGGTTGAGCGCGATCCAGTTGTTGGTGCCGTCCACGGCGGTGCCGGTGGTCTGATCGAAATGCACCGACGTCTGCTGGCCAACATTGAACGTGTTCCAGGTCAGAATCGACTTCTGCGCGGTCTGCTGGATGGTGACCGTGGTCTGGCCATTGGCGCTCGATTGCGTCGGCAGTTTGGCGTTCTGCCACAGCGTCGGATCGCTGCCGACGCCCGGTGCAATCTGCAGGCCGCCGGTGCCGAGCCCGTTCGGCACGTTGGGCAGCAATTGTCCGGGATGATTGGGATCCGCACCGAGATTGTTCGGCCCTGTCACGGCCAAATTCCGGGCCGCGTTCTGCGCCGCCTGCATGGCCTGGATCGCCTGCGTCGCTCGCGCCAGCGAGTTCTGGCTCTGCTTCGCAATCAAAGCCGCCTGCTGCGAAGATACCACGGCCGCATCGCTGGCAAGGTTGGGCGCCGACATCACCGCGGCGCTGCCGAAGGGCCGCGCCATCGCCCCTTGAGGCACGTTCAGCACCAGCGCGAGCGCACTGACCGTCGTCAGCAACACACCATGCCGGAACGAACGATGACGAGTAGAGAGCTGTAGGTCGGACATGCGGGGTTCTCTCGCGGGAACGAACGTAAGGGCGGCACCGACCGCATTCACCGTTCCGGTGCCCGCGGTCCCTGCCTAGATCCTTCTCGAAGAACGAGACCGAAAAAAAATTCTGAAATCCCTCCGTTTTGAGCCCCCGCTCAGGTCAACCCAGCAAGACGATGCCGCCGGGCAAGATCGTCACGGATGTTCCGAACACCTGCTGAATCTGCGCGACTACGCCGCCCACATTGGCGATCTGGAACCGCGCGTTAAAGAGCCGGCGCCCCAACGCCGTATTGGTGACGATGATCCGGCCAGATCGGTAGCGATTGATTTCGGCGACGGCCTCGACGAGGGGCGTCGACTCGAACACCAGCATGCCGTCTTTCCAGGCCGTTACGATTGCCGGATCCACCGCCCTGACCGGCCCTAGCCCGGTGGCATCATAGACAATTTGCTCACCAGGACGGAGCTTTGCCGACCGATCGCGACGTGCAACCTCAAGTCCGCCGCCAACGCAGGTCGTGCAGACAACGTCGTGTTCATAACGAATATTGAAGGCCGCCTCGGTTGCGGTGACATGACCATCGCTGGCGATTATCTCGATGGCCCGACGCATTTCGGGACGCGTGGCGACGGCGGCTTCGCCGCCAACCAGTTCGATCCGTTCCGCGCCAGCGGCCGACGACCGCAAGGCGATGCTGGTGCGGGTGTTCAATTCGATCGACGGGCCTCCCGCAAGCGCGATCTTGCGTTGTTCACCGGGACCGGTCCGGTAGTCGGCTGCAAGTTCGGCCAATGATGGCCAGAGCCCGAGTGGCGGCTGGGCCGCAAGATACGTCGCCGCGACAGCTGACGCGGCGAGTGCTCCGCTGATAAACGCGCGACGCCCCATGCGCGCGCCTCGTGTCGGAGCATCTGCACCGGCCATGATTTTGCTTGCCGGGCCGACCTGCTGCCAAAGCCGGCATGCGCGCGAAAAAGCCTCGGCATGAGCGGCATCGCGCGCCGACCATTGTTCGAATGCCGCGAGATCGGCCGCACTCGCATTGCCGGCCGCAAAGCGCGTCAACCAATCATGCGCTTCTCGGTCCACCTTCGTCAGGAAGACAGCCGGGTTCTCAGGCTTTTTCGCAACCATCATGTGTCCATTGTCTGCCAGACGTGGCGATACGACACCAAGCATCAGATTTGGTCCTGTTCTGCCTCTGATCCTTCTGAGAGCTTGGGACCGAATCTTTTGATGACTTTTCGCTTCAGCCGGAGCGCACAATGAGCCAGCGCATGCTTCAGCTCGATCTCGACGAGACGTTGCGAGATGCCCAGACGCTCCGCAATCGCCCAAAGGGGAATGCACTTGAGCCGCGACGACAGCAGGATGTCCCGGCGGCGCGGCGTCAGTTCGGCCAACGCACGGGCAAGCGCCTCGACCTCGGACCGAGCGATCGCGGCGCGCTCGGGATCGGGTGCGTCGTCAACCAGACCGATCGCCATCTTGGCGTCCGTCAGCGTCACGAAGCGCTTCTCGGTGCTGCGACGCTTCAAGGCTGTATTGGAGGCCATCTGCAGCAGGTAATGTTTGGGACTGAGCACGATTCCGGCCGGTCTCGCATTATCGATTCGAAGCCAGGTGTCATGCAACGCGTCGCTGGCCAACTCGACGGATCCTAGCCGGCGGATCAATCGTGTCCGAAGCTCGTCGTAACCGAGCACGAAAAATTTTCGGAGCGCCTCACGGCTCGAGTTGCTCATGGGCGGCACATCTTAGCGCACCGCCGTCGAGGTGCTGGCGCAGCCAGTTGGTTCACCACTGGCGCGGGCAAGAATCGCCATGGTGATGGGTTGTGGCAGCCCGGCAGGCGGCACGGCGCCGATCGACACGCCTCGCAGCGCCGCTGCAAATGCGTTCTCGCGTGCCTCATCGTCGGGCGTACCCAGCAATTGTACCTGCTGAACCGTTCCCGTCGACGCGATCCATAGCTGGATCAGCAGGTCGACAGCGCCCGGCCGAGTTTCTGCGTGCCCACACAGCACTTGCGACACCCGCGCCTGGATGGCCGCAAAGTAGGACTGATCGGTCGCATCGGCGACACGCGCTGGAAAGGCGGGACCGATCGTAAAGCTGTGGGGGCCGGTCCCTCTGGCGACGAGGCCGCTGCCGGCCAACAGTTCGCGCAAAGCAACATCCGGTGCGAGCAAGCCCTCAATGGCCTTGGAACGTCGACCTATGGCCAGCTCTCCGTCGTAAAAGAGTTCAAGGCCGGAGACCGTGCTGTAGACGTCCAGCGCGGCCGCGAGCGGTTGGGCAGGGATCGCGAACTGACGGGGTGGTTTCGATTGCGAAAATGCGCCGGATCCCAGTAGCGTCAGTCCGAATCCAAGTATTAGCGCGCAGCAAGGCCGAACGCTCCGGGCATGCGCGGAGCGCAGCGCATCGGGCCTCAAACGCACATCGTCACCTTCGCGTCACAGACCGATTGACCCTAGGCGCGGTGTATTACACCTGGATGTCAGGCCGACGGTACGGTAACTGCCCGGCTGGGCATGCGAGTTTTCTGCCTATCGACGCCAAGCGAACGTCGCCCTCGTTCCAGCGCAAAATTCAAGACATTTACAAAGCCGAGGGCTGCGTCTCGCGCGAGGGCGATCATGCGTGAAATCACCACGCCTCGCCCAAAGCGGTCCTGAATACCTCGCCCACCCGCGTGGCCAAGGGGGACAACCCCTTCCTGCGCGCCGCAAGAACCAGCATTTCAGGATCGGCGAAGACCCGCTGAACCGGGACGTGCACAAGCAGCCCGGCGCGGCGTTCCCGGTAGGTGTCGAAGGGCGACAGGAAGGTGATGAAGGGCTCGTCCAGCGCCATGCAACGCATCAGTTCGATCGAGTCGGTCTCGACCGCGGGCTGGAACGGGACCGAGGCGGCCTCGAAGGCGGTATCGAGGCGCTCGCGCAGCGTTAGCGGCGCCTTGGCCACGCAAAGCGGATAGGCCGCGCACTCGTCGATGCTGACCGAGGCGCGCGCCGACAGCGGGTGGCGCGGCGCGACCACGGCGCCAAGCGGCGCCGGCCTGCGTCCGAGAAGTTGCAGGCCGTCGGTGGGCAGGTTGAAGCCGAGGCCGAGATCGAGGTCACCGGCGGTCAGCGCGGCGACGATCTCCGATGCCGACATGATGCTGATCGTCAGCTTGATGCGGTTGAAGGTATGCCGCACCCGCGCGACCACCGCGGGGATCAGCGTGCCGGCGAGCCCGCCGGCGATGCCGATCGAGATCTCGCCACGCTGCAGTCCTTTCAGAGCTTCGATTTGCCCGACGGTCTTGTCCATGCCGCGCAGCGTCTGGCGGACATGGTCGATCAGAAATTCGCCGGCCGCCGTCAGCACCACCTTGTGCGGGTGGCGCTCGAACAGCTTGGCGCCGAGCATTTCCTCCAAAGCGAGAATCTGCCGGTTGATTGCCGAACCGGCGACGTTCAATCGCTCTCCCGCCTGCCGCATCGATTGGCATCGCGCGACCTCGTCGAGGTAGCGCAACAAACGCGCGTGAAGCATCCGTCCCTCCAGGTCGCCATCAAAAAGGCAGCGGTGATGTGCCATTTCTCTTCTATTTCAGCAGCGGTGAAAGCGCTAGCGGTTGGGGGCGAAGCAAAGGAATACTTTCAATGCAGGACAGGCGTTTTCACCTCGGCTGGTTCACCTATTTTGGCCAAAATGCCTGGAACGAGCCGCTTGGCTCGGCGCCCGACCCCTGGACCGGCGAGCTGCACCTCGACCTCGCCCGCGGGATCGAGCGTGCCTGCTTCGACTACATGCTGATCGAGGACACGCTGAGCATTCCGGCTGTCTTCAAGGGCAGCATGGAGACCTATCTCAAGCACGGCATCATGGTGCCGAAGCATGACCCGGTCCCGCTCACCGCCATTCTGGGTGCGGCGACCAGCAGATTAGGGCTGGTCACCACGCTGTCGACGATGGCCTATCCGCCCTTCATGCTGGCGCGGCTGATCTCGACCATGGATCATCTCACCCGCGGACGTTTCGGCTGGAACATCGTCACCTCGACCGAGGATGCCGCGGCACAGAACATGGGTATGACCGAGCTCGCGCCGCGCGCTTTGCGCTACGACATGGCGGATGAATATGTCGATCTGGTCGAGAAGCTGATCGGGAGCTGGGAGCCCGACGCCGTTGTCCGGGACATGGCGACCGGCACTTACGCGGACGCTTCCAAGGTGCACAGGATTGATTTCGAGGGACGCTGGTATCGCTCGCGCGGACCCTTGAACACGGTCCGCTCTCCGCAGGGACGACCCGCGTTCATCCAGGCCGGCGGATCTCCGCGCGGCCGTCGCTTCGCCGCCGACCACGCCGATTCGATCATCGCGGCGACCACAGGCATCGCCGGCATGAAGGCCTATCGCGACGACGTACGCAAGCTTGCCGAGCAAGCGGGCCGCAATCCGGACGAGATCAAGGTGCTGTCGCTGATCGCACCGGTGGTGGCGGAAACCCGCGAGCAGGCCCGCGAGCAATATGAACGAGCGCTGGCTTCGCCGGAATATTCGGAGCGGGCGCTGGCGCTGTTCAGTTCCTTCACCGACGTCGACTTCTCGCAATTCGATCTCGACGCGCCGCTTCCGCCGCTCACCACCAATGCCGAGCAAGGAGCGCTGGACAAGTTCTGCCAGACCAAGCCCGGGTCGCCGCCCAGCACCAAGACCTTGCGGCAGCTGCTGCGGGACAGCGGCAGCACAGGTGCGATCGAACTGGTGGGAACGCCTGATGACGTGGCCGATATGATGGGCGACGCGATGGCCCAGGTCGGCGGCGACGGTTTTCTGATCACGACGCCTTTCCATCGTCTGACAAGGGTCTACATCAACAGCATCACCGACGGCCTGGTCCCGGCGCTGCAGCGGCGTGGGCTCGCCCGCACCGTCTATGCGAAGACAACCCTCCGCGAGACCCTGAACGAGTTCTGATCCACAGCAACTGTCATCGCCAAGCCGCCAAAGCCGCATCAAAGGTGACAAGGATCTGCTCGAACGCGCTGTTGGTTATGGCGACCGGAAACTGCGTCGGCCCGGGTTCGCAGACGAATACCAAATGGCGCTCCCTAGGGGAATCGAACCCCTGTTTCAGCCTTGAGAGGGCCAAATAATAGATCCGCCTCCGTCCACCACCGTCCGCCGATGTCTAATGATTTCAATAGGTTGAATGTCCACAATCCGGTATTGTTCGCCGACGTACACCGTCGTATATTCGACAGATATTCGACGTGTAACAGTGCGACAAACGCTATGTCGAAGACACTCACCGAGGCTCAGGTCACGACGGCTAAAGCGCGCTCCAGGCTCGAGCTCGGCGTGCATTGGCGTCGCCTCGATGCGGAAGCGCATCTGGGCTATCGCAAAGGAAAACAGGGCGGCGTTTGGTTTGTCCGCTGGCGTAATCACCACGAAGGCGGCAACTACAAGCAGGTGCCAGTCGGCGTCGCCAACGACATCAATGACAAGCCCACCGCCGGGATTCTGACCTTCGAACAGGCCGTGAGAACGGCACGGGAGGCCGTAGCTCGAGCCAGAACAGAAGCCGCGTCGCAGGCGGCGGGCCCGGCTCCTACCGTGCGATCGGCCGTTGAATCCTACGTCAAGGAACGCGACGCTCGAGAAAGACGCCGAACAGGTCGCGACGTCCGATCCGACGCCGGTACCAAGCTGCGGCGCTACGTTCTTGGTCAAGAAAAGCGCGGCAATCAGGAAGCTGTGGAAGCTGCTCCTCTCGCATCGGTGCATCTGCATGCCTTGAAAGAGGACGACTTGATAACGTGGCGTGAGGGTTTGCCGGAGGACTTAAAGGTCACGACCAAGCAGCGGTTCGTGAATGACCTCAAGGCCGCACTAAACGCCGCGTGGCCGCGGCTTTCCGCAGACCGGAAGAAACTAAACCCGACCTTCCTCGCCATTGTGAAGGCTGGCTTCAAAGCCGAGCGGATCGATGATGATGATGATGATGTGTCGGTCGCTCGGGATAACCAGATCCTCACGGATGAGGAGGTTAGCGCCATCCTTCAAGCTGCGTGTGAAGTCGATCAGGAGCAAGGATTTGATGGCGATCTATATCGGATCGTCGTATGTCTGGCCGCGACCGGCGCGCGGTATGCCCAGGTCAGGCGAATGCGCGTGGGCGACGTACAGGTTTCTGCACGGCGTCTGATGGTGCCGGGCTCCTACAAGGGGCGCGGCGGCAATAGCGGCTCAGACCCGGTCCCAGTGGGCGACGATGTGATTGAGGTGCTTTTGCCCGCAATCGCCGGGCGGCCAAGCGATGCACCTCTTTTCGAGCGATGGATCCATGAACAGGAGCCGAGGGGTATCGCGTGGAAGAAGTCTGAACGCGGTCCGTGGAAAAGAGGCGAACTTGCACGTCCCTGGAAGGCCATTCGCGAGCGCGCCGGTATGCCGGAGGTGATTCCCTATGCTTTGCGGCACTCGAGCATCGTGCGCGGTCTCCGAAAGGGCTTGCCCATCCAACAGGTCGCCAAACTGCACAACACCTCAGTCAAAATGATCGAGCGGCACTACGCGAAATACATTGCGACCGCCTTGGAAGACCTCGCAAGGGCGGCGGTCGTGTCCCTGGTGCCGCGGAGTGATGGAAACGTGGTGCCGATGGGAAAACGCGCTAGGCGCTCAGGCGACCGATGACTTGTCAGTTTGGCCCGATCTAGTTGGGCCTGGTGAGAAGGATCGGCGAAACGCCGCGCGACGGGCTGCGACCCCAGTGTCCCGAACCCAGTTATCGCACCGGATAGCGCTCAAAAGTCGAGAGTTTTGGAGATCGCATATCCTCCCTTATTCCTACTCCAGTTCGCCGGACAGCTTTCGCATTCGCTTTGCGGCATCGCAGGTCGCTGTCACTAGATTCACATATCCGGTGCAGCGGCAAAGGTTCCCGACGAGAGCGTCGCGAACATCCCGCTCAGTGGGATTTGGATTATCGTCGAGCAGCTCCCGAAGTGCGAAAAGATGACCGGGCAGGCAAAACCCACACTGGAACGCATCGTGCTCCCAGAGCGCCTTTTGTAGCTCGTCGAGTTGACCGTTGGGTGAATAGCCTTCGATCGTGACGATCTCGCTGCCATCGGTGCCCGCGGCCAAAACGAGACACGACTTGGCGATCCGCCCGTCGATGCGAACGGTACAAGCGCCGCAATCGCCGTTTAGACAACCGATGTGCGTGCCGGTGAGTCCAAGTGTTCCCCGTATTACTTCGACGAGAAGCTGCCGGTCGTCGATGGCCGCCGACAGCCGGCGCGCGTTGATTGTGAGCGAGATGTTTCGACCGGGAATTTCGTTACCGAGCGCGTCCGCCGCCTCGGACAATGTGGGACGCTGCATCATCCATACTCCTGAAGGTCGCCGATCGCACGCCTGGCAACCACGCCGGCGATGGCAGCGCGATAGCTGCCGGGCGCGAGAACGTCTGACCAAGGGGCAACGACTGCCTTGCGAACTTGGAGATCGAGCTGACCTAGATCGTCGAGCTCGATGCGGATCGGAACGGCTTGGATCGCTCCCAGTGTGACGGCGATCTTCCCTGTTGCGTGATCACGAACAGCAGATGCGGTAGCGATCGGCCATGAACCCGTGCTGTGCGTGATCTTGCAGTAGCCGATGTTAGCTACTGGACGGACTAAGAAGGAGACGACAAATTCGCCTGGCCGTAGGTCGACCTTCGATGCGCTCAGAAGGAAATCACTAGCAGAAATCTCGCGCAGACCGGAGGTACCGTGAATCCGCATCTTGGCATCGAGGGCAACCAGTACCCCCGGCATATCGCTGCCTGGATAGTTGTGACATACCGCACCGACTACCGTGGCCTGGCGCGCGATCTGACTTCCTCCCGTGACTCCTCGGGCGGCCCGCCCGAGCAATGGCACTAATGCGCTCAATTCCGTGGAAGACATAATATCAGCATAAGTCGCCATCGCGCCGATCTCAATGTCGTCGCCGTGAAAGACGAGCGTGTCGAGACTAAGACCCCGAAGGTCAACGACATGCTCAACGTGAATCTCATCGCGAGTCATCTGCGGAAGAAGTTGAGTCCCGCCACCGAGGACAGCGACGTTGCCCACGTACTTGGCAAGTAGGTCGCTGCACTCGCCAAGCGTGGCGGGACGATGGTACAGCAATCGGGTTCGGATCACCGTTTCGCTCTTTCGATCGCAGCCAGGATATTCTGAGGATTCAACGGTAGCTGATGCGCGGTCACGCCTAGGGGAGTTAGCGCGTCGTTGACCGCATTAAGCATCGCCGCCATAGCACCGCTTACGCCACTTTCCCCGGCACCCTTCGTTCCGAGCAGTGTGAATGGAGAGGGCGTATGCTGATGAGCAAGGCGAAACATCGGTAAGTCACGCGCCCGGGGCGTCAGATAGTGCTTGAATGTCCGAGCTATCGGCCCACCAGTAACGTCATCGTACGGCTGATACTCCCATAACGCGCCGCCGATTCCTTGAGCAATAGCGCCATAGAGCTGTCCATCAACGAACTTCGGGCTAATGACAATGCCGCAATCGTCAACCGCTGAATATTCCTGCACACTCACAACACCGGTTTCAACGTCGAGGTCGATCAACGCAACATGAGCCGAATAAGGGTAGCTCGGATATGCCGAGAAGCGGCCCTCTGCGTCCGGAACCAACTGGAAGTTGTGCGGCCTGTCGACCTTGGTGACTTCTAGCAGAGGCTCGTCCAGACCAGGCGTCGCCAGCGCACGCCGGAAGACGGTTTGCGCGACATCACTGAATAAAAGAGACTTCGTCGGATCAGTCATGGAGCGGACATGGCTGTCCGCAAACTTCAAGTCGGATGCTTCGCAATCTAGTAGCACCGCAGCAGCCGCGCTCATGCGATCGCGTATTTCGCGGGCAGCAAGCACGGCGGCGGCACCGCCGGTTCCAATACTGCGGCTGCTAAAGCTGCCGAAGCCGTACGGACATGCGTCGGTGTCTCCTTGTACGACCGCGACGTTTTCGCTAGGAACTCCCAACTCGCGGGCCACGAGATACGCAATGGTGGTCTCGTTACCCGTACCTGGGCTCGTTACACCAGTCAGCACCGTGATCGCGCCTGTCGGATGCACGCGAACGGTGGATGTGTCGAAGCCGCGGAGGAAGCTGCCCGCAAAATCGCCGCCTTCCGGAGTCAGTTCGAACGCGACGCCGATACCGAGATGGCGGCCCTCTTTTCGGGCCAACGCTTGCCGGCCACGTAGCTCCCCATATCCCGCGAGCTCAAGAGCCTTATCCAAAGCACCCGCATAGTTGCCAGAATCGAGATGCTTGGCGCCGGCCCAGTAGGGAAATACTTCGCGAGGAATGAAGTTGCGCCTTCGGACCTCGACCGGATCGAGATCCAGATGTTGGCCAATTAGATCCATCATTCGCTCGAGGACCATGGCGGCCTGCTCTTTGCCGTAACCGCGGTACCCACTCCATGGCGCCTTGTTGGTGACAACGGCCATCGATTCCACATGATAGTTGCCGACCTTGTAGGGACCAGGAAACGTCATCCCGGCCGGGAACGTCATGGCCCAGCCTCCCCACGTTTCCAACGCACCGATGTTACCGATGATCCTGTCCGTGAGACCGTGCACCACGCCATCGTCGCCGAATCCGACCCGGAAGCGGTGTAAGAATTCCCGCGCGCCCACAAGCAGACATTCCTCCCGAGTCTCCAACCATTTGACCGGTGCTCCAGCGAGCCTGCTGAGCGCGCACACTAGAGGCTCCTCGGCATAGCCGTTGAACTTATGTCCGAAGCCGCCGCCAAGTCGAGGCGCGATCACCTGGATCCTTTCCTCGGGAACGCGGAGCATCATCGAAAGGTTCGTGCGTATCGGATGCGGGTTCTGTGTGGAGGCCCAAAAGACCAGTTTCCCGCTTCGCTCCCAGGAGGCGATGCAGCCGCGCGTCTCCATCGGAGCACACTGGTGCCGACCAACCCGCAGCTCTCCGGCAACGACATGCGGAGCGTTCGCGATCTTGCCCTCGGCGTCGCCTTCGGCAAACGGGAACTTTCCGAGAAGATTGTCGTCCCATGTCTCGAACACCAGTGGCGCGTCGCTCTCAAGGGCCTTCTCTGCGTCAAGAACGGCGGGCAGAATGTCGTATTCGACTCGTATGAGATCCCGTGCAGCTTCTGCGTCCGCAAGCGTTTCGGCCACGACCGCGGCGACTGGTTGCCCTACCCAACGAACGGTGTCGACGGCAAGGCATCTGAATTCGAACGTCCGGCAGCCGATCATTGCGGGATCGAAAAAGGCCGGCATCGGCCCGACCAGTTCCACTGCGCGTTCGCCGCTCAGCGCCGCGCAGACGCCCGGGAACGCTTCGGCAAGGGATAGGTCGACCGATCTGATCCGGGCATGCGGATGTGGACTTCTAAGAATCGCGGCGTGAAGAAGACCGCGTGGCACGATGTCATCGAGGAATTCGGCACGACCGGTAAGCAGGAGATTTCCATCGCGGCGCAGCGGCTGGTCTGAGGGTACCTCGTCGATCTTCATTGCGTGCAAAGAAGGGATGGCGGTTCCTTCTCGCTTCGACCGCACGGGATGCGGGATATCTATGCTCAATGGCGTTTCTCCAAAACCTGCAATTGTTTCTCGCGTTTCTTGTCGTTTTCTGTCCACCACGCCGCATTTTGAACAGGGCCAATGACCGTCGATTGCGACGGCCCGGTTCATGTGGCCCAGGCTCTTTTCAATTATGGAAGAACCCACGCCTGGGAAGCGCCTCGTCGGCGCCCAAAATCGAAAGCTCGGATCTGCGAAAATGAGGTGAGAAAGCCGCCAAGACTTTCGTGAATTTCATCCCCCTCTGGCGTGCGAATCGTTATGCCTGGACAGTGAGCGTGCCGCCCAGAACTCTTGTTCAATTTTCGAAACGATGCGCTCGCCGATGTTGAAGTAAAAGCACAATATTAGTATTAGCGTTATCGTCTTTTCCTATAACGCAACTACGTAAGGCTCGTGGTGGAAGCGTGCCTCCTATTCAATACTAGAGAAGACGTATTGGACCTTGCGAAAGGTCGGACTTCTCAGGTCTTCAAGGTCCTCGCCAAAGGCGAGGACTTTCTTTGTCAGCGGTCCACGCGGTCGTGACGACGCAGTTCGAGTCCTAGAACTTAACTGTTACACCGGTATACACTGAGCTTTCCGTACAGCTATTGGTGCTGGCCCCAGTCGCCGCTATCGTACATACGCCGGGCATCGCGGTGTGATCGAGGCCGTACTTGTTTTGCCAGTAGCGGTAGGCGACCCAGACATCGACGAAGTGCGAATATTTGTCCCCCAATGCAGCCTTGCTGGCGTCAAATGTCAGACGGATTGGTTCGCTGTTGAGTTCCGTTTTGGTGGCGGTGCTGAAGCGTCCGACACCCGAAAGAAGCGGGAGGCTGTTCCCGTCGCCCTTGGGCCCGTACCAACCGGCCCGACCGCTGATCGAGAAGTACTGCATGTTCACCGGTAGAAAACCGAGGTCCATGTAGTAGTTCGTCTCGACTGCCCATGTTGTCCGATAGTCGAGGTTGCCATCAGCCAAACAGGTCACGCCGGGGACGCCGGGTCCAAACAGACCACATTGATCGAACGCATTATGGCCGATTTCCTTATACGCCAAGGGCGCGACGTTGAAGTAACCCTTGTAAGGCAGGTCAAATGCAAACTGCAGACCCGCAACGAAGTCGCGTTTTGCGGGAGCAAGAAAGCTGTTTTCAGTTTCGCCGTCGGCACCGATCTCCAACGAGACATTGCGCAGTGGCCCCATACTGAATGCCTTCGTATTAAAGATCTCGTTGAAACCAAATGTCGAACGAATCAAACCATAGAATTCCGTTGCTCCCGCGCAATCCGCTGCAACTCCCGTAATCAACGTACCGGCATTGGCGCATGGCGCCGCAGGATCGTTGTGGCCCGACTTGAACATCGAAATGGTGAAGAAATTGGTGCCGTAGGCCCACGCATCGAAGTGCGTGAACGAGTAGACGGACTTTGATGTTTTTCCATTGACGGTGCCGTCCGAACGGACGCTGAAGGCACCTGGATCGGTACCATCGAAGATGTAGGAATAGGTTACGCGGTTGTCGTTCGCCAGGAAGAACGGAGCATCGGCAACCAGCTTAGGCGCCTTCACAGGCAAATCGGCCGCCTCGGCATTGATGCTTGCAACCAGAAGCGACGCCAAGATCGATGGCATCAAAGCCCCCGTTCTGCGCTTCTCGAACATGTGTAAGGCCCCCCTATGCGGTCATTATCGATCGCGCTTGCGATTAAGGAGCGGGGTGCTCCGCAATTGTGGTTCTCAGGACCCATAGTGAGCCGGGGTGACCAAATTAGCTTCTGTGTGATGAAATTGCGACACACCGGCCGCGCTTGAGCTGAGAACGCCGCCCGTCAGACGGCGCGCCGGCACCACGACGTTTACACATCTGGCGTGGGCTTGTGATCCGTTTGAACTTGTGACTAGTTGGTGGCCTCGAGCATCCTGCACCAATCGCTCAGCTGCCTAATGACGATTCCTTTCGTTGTACTTTCCACATATTCGATATCAACGAGTCTCGTCGTTTTTCGTCGAACGGTTTCCTTGGGCATTCCGAGCAACTTGGCGATCTCAATCAAGGATATTGGACGGATGACGATCACGTCGCTTCCGGTCATAGAAACGTTCAAATAGCCAACCGCCAGAAAAACAAGCAACTCGTCTGTCGTTAGTGCCGGTCTTCTCCGCGCTGAGGAAAACAAGTGTATCAGTTTAGCGGCCTTGTCACTCCGGAGCAGAGCTTTAATTCTCTGCCTGCCGAGAGCGCCAGATCTATCTGCGGCCTGCTCCGCGATCGTCGGATTTCCTTTCCGCAGGGCGCCTTTGATTTCTGTCAGGTGACGCATGGGCAACGCCACGATTGCGGTTCGGCAGGTGAATTCTTGTCAAGCCCGACGCCAACGCTCGGTGATGATGTGGGGCGATCCGTCCGTGCAGACAATCGACGCCGAGATAGATGTCTTTCCCTGCGATGAATTCTGCACATCGTTTCAGTTTCCTCCTTCGATAAGCGGCGCTGCGCGTTGCAGTTCGATATGACCAGTGTGCGAAGCTCGGTAAGGACGCGAACCCTGATGTTCGTGGCCAGCCATCGCTCAATCAGGCGAAACACATCGATAGATTATTTATCGCTTCCGGACATGCTTCCATCGCATCAGTCGCATCTCCATTGCTGTCAGAATTCGATCGGAGCACGCTCCGAAAATGCCAAGCACGACGATACCCGCATACAACTCCGGGCTGCGGTACATACGTTGCGCCAGGAGAATGTTCTGACCCAACCCCGGTTGCGCCGCCTGCATTTCGACAACCACGGTAAGGATCAACGCTATCGCCAGACTAATTCGCATGCCAGTAAAAATGTCGACCTGAGCGCTCGGGATCGCCACTCGATAGAGATAGGACGCTGGCGACATCTCCAACGTCGCCGACACTTCCTTCAGGCGAGGTTCGATCGCCGAAATACCGTGAAGCGTTCCGAGTAGGACGGGCCAGATTGAGCCGAACGAGATGACCAAAAGAGCCATTTCGTTCGAGAGGCCAAAGAGCAGAATTGCAGCCGGTATGATTGCCGATGCCGGCAGCGGCCGTAAAAACTCGACGATCGGTTGCAAATATTCCATCGCGCTGCCTGACGATCCGATCAGCGAGCCGAGCCCAATGCCAAGGATCGAAGCAAGTATCCAGCCTTCAAGCATGCGCAGCGACGTAGCGCCGAGCGGCCCCCACAGCGCTCCGGTTGCGATGAGACCCCAGAGCGCGTCAAACGTCCGCGACGGTGCAGGAAAGTAGGCCACCGAAAGAAACCCACCGCTTGCTGCCAGTTGCCAGGCAGCGAGCAGTAATGTCGGCACCACCAAGGAGAGAGCAACGCTCTTGATCATCTCAACGCCCTTCCGGCATAGAGCCTTAGAACCCGATGATCGAATTTCATCAGCCAGTAGTTCAGCGTCGAACCGATGACGCCAACCCACAGCAATTGCGCATACATGGAATCCGGATGCAGGGACTGCTGCGCGATGATCAGGCTGTACCCAAGACCGCGTGGATTGACGACGATCTCGACCGTTACAGCGGCGACCAGCGCAATACCGAGTCCGGTTCTCATTCCAACCCCGATGCGGCCGAGCGCCGCCGGCAACACGAATTTCCTTGCGTATGAAAATGAGTTGAATTCGAGAATCTGCGCCACTTCGTGCAGGCGCGGATCGGATGCTTTCACCGCCGCCGTCGTCGCAATCAGAATCGGCCAAACACACGCAAATGCGACGACGGCGGCCTCCATCGAAACGCCGAATCCCAGCAAAAGCAGTGATAACGGAATAAGCGCGACTGGGGGGACCGGTCGCAAGGCCTCGAGTGACGGTGAAATCATGAGGCGAGCGGTGGATGACAGGCCGACAAATAGACCGGTTAGAATGCCGATTGCCGTCGCGATCAGAAAGCCGAAAAGTGTTGCCTGCAATGTCTGCACGGTCGCGGTCAGCAGGACGCCAGTTGAGAGGTCGGTCCACCACGCCGCGATGATATCGCTTGGCCTGGACATTGTCTGAAGTGGAATCAGGTCGGCGCGGCTGGCAAGTTCCCAGCACGCGACCAGGACGAACGGCAGCACAAGGCCTTTCCACCTCATCTCGAATGCCTCATTGTTCCCTTAGCAGCACAAAAAGCTTGTGCCGGTGCTGCAGGAATTCCGGGTGTTCCCGCGTTCTCAATTGATCTCGAGGTCTCGAAAGCCCGACGTTGATTTCTTCCAGGACTCTTCCGGGATGCGCGGCCAACGCAATGACGCGGTCACCGAGATAAATCGCCTCTTCAAGATCGTGCGTGATGAAGACCGCGGTAATATTCCGTTCTCGCACGATCCGGGAGACTTCGTCCTGCAGCTGCTGACGGGTCATGGCGTCGAGGGCGCCAAACGGCTCATCCATCAACAAGATGCGCGGATCCTGCGCCAGCGAGCGGGCAATCTGGACACGCTGCTGCATTCCACCTGACAACTGACCCGGATATTGCTCGCTAACATGTTCAAGTTTCATGGAGCGCAGAAGGTCGATCGAACTTGCTTTCTGTTGCGTCCGAGTCAACTTTCCACCTTCAAAGGCGAGCGCGACGTTGGCCCAGACCGGGCGCCACGGCAGAAGTGCCTTGCCGTAATCCTGAAACACGACGGCGCGCTGCCGCGATGGCCCCTTGATTTCGGTCCCTTCAAAAAGGAGGGTTCCGGTCGAGGGACGCACCAATCCCCCCATCAACCGCAGCAAGGTGGTCTTTCCGCAACCGGAAGGACCGATGATCGAGACGAACTCTCCGGATCCAATCGTCAGATTGATGTTGTCCAGAATCCGGCGAGCGCCCTTCCCGTCTCCGTACGACAATGACACCCTATTTAATTCCATTTTTGCCATGCCGTTGTCCGCGCTAACGTTCCAGGGACAGGAGAAACGAATTGATATGTCCTGCCCGAGACCTGCTATTTCGCGATCAGATTCACCGCATTTATGTTTTCACGAAGCAGCCCCAGGTCCTTTCCCATCTTGGCATAGACATCGAGATCAGCTGGCTTGATCTCGGTATCGAACGATGAGAACCCGGGCATTTTCACTCCCAGATACTTGGCCTCGATCGCTTTGACGTCCTCCGGATTCGCCTTCACATAGGCAATAGCTTCCACCAAGGCTTCGCGAAACTCTTTGACTGCCTTCGGATTCGCATCCGCCCAGATACGCGTGGAGATCCAGAAGCCGAAGATCATGCCGTCGTGGACCTCGGAAAAGAAGTCCGAGACTTTCACTGCGGTTCCGTCCTGCTCGATTTTCGAACGGAAAGGCTCCAGGACAGCGACGGCATCCAGGGTCTTGCCGCGAAGCAGATCGTTCATCTGTGGAAACGACGCTTCGATCAACGTCACCTGCTTGACAGGCACGCCCTTTGCTTCGAGCCACACGCGCAGGACGACATCGATCACGCTGTTCAGTCCGGGAACGCCGATCTTCTTGCCCTTCAGGTCGGCAGGAGCGCTGATATCCAGGCCTTTCCGGGCGAGCAGGCTCACCGTCGGGTTATCGCTTCGTTGGCGTGCGGCTCCGCTGACCGCGACGAGGTCGAGGCCGCCTTCGGCTGCCTGCAAAAGGCCAGGTCCGGTTCCGGTACCGATATCGATACTTCTGGACATCAAGGCTGCGGGTACGTTGGAGGCCAGTGCGACACGCGTGAACGATGCCTCGAGTCCACGTTCGGCGAAGTAGCCTTTTTCAAAAGCGACAAATGCCGGCAAGAAATCTCCCGCGGCCGTGTAACCGATGGAGATTTTGGTCTGCGCTTCAGCGATTTGCGGGCCGGCGAAAACGCACGTCAATATGAGCCCAATCAATGCAATCCGATATTTCATGGCGCTATCCATCCCGCGTTACTTTTTTGGTTCTGCCTCACGCAGCGCGAATGCCGGTCAGGTCGAGTACAATATCGTCAACCGGTTCTTGCGATTTCTCCTGTACATCAACGGCGAGAAGATCGCCGGATGCCGGACAATAGAAGGCGATCATCTTGAGATCGGCATGCAGGGAGATCTGATACGCCTCCGCGGTATCAGTGACGTTCACCGCCGTCGCTCCCTTGCGCCAGCACGTACTGCCGCTCGAAAGCTTGTGGCCGGCGGCCGAAAAGACGTGAATTCCGTCATCGTCTTTGACGACGCGGAGATTGGGGCCGAGTTCTGCGACGATTGCTCCGCGCACCGCCTCGTTCGCTACGGCGCCGGTCGGCTTACCTCGTTTGTCTCTTTGTGTTCGTCGATGATGCTCGGTTGCAGCCGCATCCACGGTTCCATTCGCAAGCACAACACCATAGATTTCCCGCACGGCAGTCTGCGACACGGCGCCGGACAGAAAATCCCGACGCACGGCATCCGGATCGCGATCCAACGGGTCACCCCACCCTCCACCGCCTTGCCAGGTGACCGCGAATACATCCCTGTTCGTCATGGCCATCAGACCCGGCTTCGGGCCGAATTTCTCCCACTTGCCGGATTTCACTTTTCCGTTCTCGACTGCACCCCATCCCATCGACTGGCGAACCGTGCCGCCCGGCCAACCGCCGAAGGCGCCCACCGTGTTCGGCACTTCCGCCCCGTGGGTCATGATCAGAGCTTCGGCCTGGTCGATGCCGTGCAAAGTCAGAGCCACTTCCGCCGATCTGCCGCCGCGAAACTGCCCCGCTCCTCCTGTGTCGATCGCCAAACGGCGATACAGATAAAACAGCGGCGCGACTTGTTCGTTGCGCTCCACATCGGCGATGCTGGGCATCGGTGCATTGATCGGGCCGCCGGCATCCATGCCGTCCTTGCTGGCGAACGCGGCAAAGCCACCGGCTAACGGATCCATCAGATGCAGTCCGAACGGCTCGCCGAATTGATTAACCCCGCCCAGATTGAAGGTCGCCATGGTCCCGTCGCTTACCGCCTGCGCCCGGTGACGGTAGGCATCGCTGCACGCGAGCATTTTGTTCAATGCGGCAGTCGCCACATTCGAGACGACCCAGATCGCCTCAACCGTCGCCGCCCCGACCGGTGCCGGGAACGTTGCCGTACAAATCAATCCGTCAGGTGCGATGATTTCGGCGGTACGAAGGACGCCGTCATTCCACGGAACATCGTAGGCCAGCATCGGAAGCAGGGCGCCGACCACCCCACCCTCCAGTCCCGAGCGAGTGCAGTTGATGAAACCCTTTGCTTGGGCGCTGGATTGACTGAAGTCGAAACGCAACCGGTCGCCACGTTTGGTGAGCGCGAGATCGATCTTGAAGAGTTTGTTGTCGTGGCCATCATGCTCAAGGTAGTCCCTTGCGCGAAATTCCCCATCGGGAAGCCCGCTCAAGCGCGCGCGGATGCGAGTTTCCGATGACGCAATCATTCGCTGCATCACTTTGGTGATGACATCGGCGCCGTAGCGCTCGACCAGCGTCGAGATTCGATCCTGGGCTACATTTATCGTCGCGATGAACGCCCGTATGTCGAGCCCCAACTGCGCGGGAAGACGCGACGCGGTCAAGATCACGTCCAGCACGTCGTCGCGCACTTCGCCGCCCTCGACGAGCTTGACACAGGGAACGCGGAACCCCTCCTGGCGCACGTCGCGTGCCTTCGGCGACCAACTGGCGAAATCCATTCCGCCGACGTCGGTTTCATGCGCTTCGACACCGGCCCACGCGATGATGCGATCACCGGCGTAAATCGGGCCGGCCATCTGGACGTCATTCTGATGCAGCGCTCCGATATAAGGGTCGTTGCCCAGAAACATGTCGCCTTGCGCGACTTTGAAACGCTTGGGCAGCCCATTGATGTGACGGATAAGATGACCCACAACCGGCGCCTGATAGGTGACCTGGAAGCCCATCGAGGCGAATGAGCCGTCTGGAAGGAACAACCCAGTGAAGAAATCGGACGCATCGGTCACGGTCGGCGAGCCGGAAACGCTTTGAAGCGCAATTCGCATCTCCTCGGTTGTCGCCAACAGACGCGACCGGATAACCTCATACTGGACGGCTGATATTTCGGTCATTGATCAGCCACCAGCGAAACGTGCAAGTTGCCAAATCGGTCAGCACGTGCCGCGCTCCCAGGTGGCACCACCACATTCTGACCCGGAAATTCGATGATGCAGGGCCCCAAAACTTCCGTGTCAGGTGCGGGGAAGCTGACGTGATAGATCGCCGTTTTGATGGGCTGTCTGGGATCATCGAATATGACCGGCCTGAAATCGGCCCGCACCAGCGGATCCCCGGTCATACTGGTTTCCGCAGGCGCCAGCGCCCCACGCCCGATCGTCCTGATAGCGACGACCTCGAAACCCGCCTGGGAATAACTCGCACCGCGCCCGAACAGACTCTCGTACTTCTTCTCGAACCTGTCAGCCAATACCTCAAAGGCATTACCTTCGGACTGTTCAGACACCGGGATGTCGATCGAGTTGGTCTGGCCGCAATATCGCACCGACGCCAACGACTCGATGTCGATTGCAGCGGATGCACCGGCAGCCTTGAGACCTTCACGAATATTTCGCGTACCGATCCGGATTGCCTCTACAAGCGGTTTCGCCTGCGCGGCGTCGGGTCGCTGACCCGGCTTGATTCGAATGTAGATCGGCCGTTCATCGGTCAGCCCGAGGTCGGAATTGGCGCAGCCATATGCCGACTGCACCGTCGCTGCCGCGGGTACCACGAAGCCAGCTAAACCGAGCTCTCGCGCCAGAACCCAGGCGTGAGAAGGACCGGCTCCGCCGTTGGCCAGCAACATGAAGTCCTGCGGATTGAAACCGCGCTCAATGGTCACGCGGCGTAACAGGTCCGCCATCTTGTTATCGAGGATTTCTCGAATACCCCACGCGGCTTCCTCGATCGTTATGCCCAGAGGCTTCGCAACCTTGTCGTCGATCGCACGTCGCGCGGCGGCGACATCAAGCTGCATGCGGCCGCCGATGAAGTTCTTCGGATCGATGACGCCGAGCACAAGATCCGCGTCGGTCGCTGTCGGCTCGGTGCCGCCGCGGCCATAGCACGCAGGTCCTGGATTGGCCCCCGCACTTTGCGGGCCGACGTTGAGATCGCCAAAACGGACCGATGCGATGCTCCCGCCGCCGGCGCCGATCGACGCAACATCGATGGACGGCACGCGGATATCTGCACCGGCCACCGAAATCTCCGACCGGCGGATCGGCTTTCCATCGACAATCACGCCGACGTCGAAGCTCGTGCCTCCGATATCGGTCGTCAGAATGTTCGGCGCCTTCAGCTTTTCCGAGAGAACCAGAGAGCCGATTACCCCCGCGGCCGGACCGGAAAACAGCGAATAGGCCGGACGGTCGTTGAGCACAGCGGTCGGCAAAACGCCGCCGGCGTTCGTCATCATCAGGATCGGAACTGACATCCCTGCGTCGCGCAATACGGATTCAAGCCGCGCCAGATAACGGCCGGCAATTGGCCCCAACGACGCATTTGCGGTGGTCGTCGACATACGGCCGTATTCGCCAACGACCGGGGAAATCTCGTGGGATAACGAAACGAAGGCATCCGGCATAGCGGCCGTCACAATTCGTCTCAGCAGGATTTCGTGGGCAGGATTGACCGTAGCCCAGAGCGTGCAAATCGCGACCGCAACGACGTCCTGCCGTTTTAGCTCCTCTACCGCCGCAGCCGCCCCCTCTTCGTTCAACGCGATAAGAACTTCACCATTCGCATCGATCCGTTCGTCAACCTCAGCGATGAGAGATCGTGGAACCAAGGGTTGAAAGCGATTGTGGAGGTAGAAGTCGGTCACTTCGGCTTCCGTCAAGCCGGAGGTTTGTCGGCGAATCCGGCCAATCTCCAGGGTGTCGGCAAAGCCCGATGTCGTGATGATGCCGGTCTTTGCGGCTCGTCCGGTCAGCAGCGCATTGAGCCCGACCGTCGTCCCATGGCCGAACCGCTGGATGGCAGCGCAAAACGCTTCAAAGCTCAGCCCGTACGCTTCCGAGGCTAACTTGGTCGCGTCGATTACACCGCCAAGGACGTCCGAAGTTGTCGGCGACTTGAAGACGCGACTGCCGCCCGCCTGATCCGCTACCCAAAGATCTGTAAACGTACCACCGACATCGGTGCCGATAAAAAACTTCATTTTGCCACGTTGATTGATACTAAGGCCCAGAGAGCGGATAGCTCGGATGGTGCGGTCGCTAGACGGCGATCTGATGCTTTCGCGGGAGGCCGATGATTTCCCGAGCCTCGGCCGGCGTCGCCGGCTCCAGGCCGAGATCGCGCATGATCCTCACAATGCGCACGACCTGTTCGACATTGGTCGCAAGCTTGCCCCGCGAATAGTAGAGATTGTCCTCAAGGCCAACGCGGACGTGCCCGCCGAGAAGCAGCGACTGAAGTCCGGCATTGAGTTGGAAAGGCCCAATCGCGCTGACGTTGAATATCGCCCCCTTTGGCATCATCTCCACCATCTGCTGGAGAATCCTGGGCGAATACGGCAGCGCTCCCTGAAAACCGCGATCGGCGCCGAGGACGAAGTTGATGAAGTAAGGCGGTTCGTCCAGACCCGCATCGAGGCACGCCATGACGTCCTGCAGAAGGTGGGTGGGGCTAAACACCTCCCATTCCGGCTTTATGCCTTTGTCCTTCATCGACTGTGCAAGCTCGCGACATCGCGAGGGTGATGTGTTCATCAATATTTCACGGCCTTCGAAGCTCGCGACGATCGTGGTCGGATCGAGCGTGCACATCTCCGCACCGGCCTCCATTCCCTTGAGGCGCTCGTCCCACATGATCTCGTGGTAGCCATTGGGAGCCTGGCGGACCATGTCCCCGTTGATCCCCCCGCCGGTCGAGTTGTTGATGACGATGTCGCATTTTTCGCGAATGAGGCCGTTGATCGTCTTGTAAATTTCCGGGTTGCACGTCGCCTGATCGTCCGGTCTGCGGGCGTGCACGGCAACGACGCTCGCACCTTCGTTGTAGCAACGCAGCACATCATCCGCGATTTCCTGCGGCTGCGTCGGAAGATTGGGATTCTGCGTCTTGTTGGCCATACCTCCGGTAGGAGCTATCGTCAGAATTACTTTGCTACTGGCCATACCGGCATCCTCCCTCGAGGGGCGCAGTCTTTACCGAGCCCCATCGTCGCGTTTCGACCGTTTGATTAGTCGGCGCTTCCGAATGAGCGGGGAGGCTTGCCGAGAAAGACAAACCGTCGATTTTCTGCAAGATGCCTCCATCGACGTTCAAGCTAAAGCATAATATCATTATGAGTGTTATCGGATTTTCCTATAACCTAAGGAACGAATCCCGTGGATGCGCGTCAGATCGAGTATTTTCTGAGAATCGTCGAACTTGGCAGCATCAACCGCGCCGCCGCCGACCTACGAATGTCGCAGCCGTCGCTCTCTCGCTGGCTCTCCATTCTCGAACATGACGTCGGCACACCATTGCTGATCCGGACACGTCAGGGCATCCGCGTCACGGACGCCGGACAATCGCTAATGGACCGCGCCAGACCAATACTGCGACAGCTAAATATTCTAAGAGATGAAATCGGCAAAAAGGCGTCATCGCAGATCGTATTGGCGATGCCGCTATCGATGGAACGCCTTATCACCGCTCCCTTCGCAGAAAGGATAGCGCGTGAACAACCGCATATGACATTGCGAGTTTACGAGGGGATCAATAATGCAATCCGACAATGGATGGAGATTGGCGCGGTGGATGTTGCAGTGATGACACCGCTGGAAAAGGCGCCGGAGTCCTTCCGTCACGTACCCTTGCTTCGCGAACAGTTGCTTCTCGTCGGAAATCGTGACGCAGCTCTCAGCCTCGAAAAATCGATTCCGCTCTCTGCCCTCCACAATTTGGAGCTGATCCTGCCTGGACGACCGAACGTCATCAGCTCACTGGTAGAGAATTCGCTTCATAGAGCCGGCTTCAACTACTGCAACCGCTTCGAAGCGGAGACACTTTCCTTATGCCTCGAACTTACCCGACGAGGTCTGGGGTTTACGGTCATGCCATATTGCGCGCTGTATCCGCGAATTGGAGCAACCGACGACCTGTTGGCAGCTCCGATCAAGGGCTTGAGCGTAACGTGGAGCCTTTACCTGAACCGTTCCCGTGAACATGCTGTTTCAACACGCTTGTTAATGGATATGCTGCTACAATTCGTGGCATCGACGATTTCCAAAAATGAATGGCGCTTTGCCCAGCTCATTTCCAAATCCAAGGCTCGAGAATGACAGTTTCTTTCCGCGAACGTGGATTCAGGCGATCCAAACACGAATAGAACTTCTGATCGGTGCGACAGGCGGTTCGCGCCTCACTCCGCCAATATCTGGCGGCGCGTCATTCGGTAATCGTATAGCCAACATAGAGAGATTTTATTTCCAGCTCGAGCTTCTTTTAAGCGAGCATGCTTTCTACCGTTACACAGCAACGAAACGGCGGGGGAGTGAACGATGCTGGCATTGTACAACGCGCCTGTATCAACATGCAGTCAAAAGGTCCGAATGGCTCTGTTTGAGAAGGAAATGCCGTGGACCGACAAAACCATTCAGTTCGCGCGTAGAGATCATTTGAGTGACTGGTACCTGGCTCTCAATCCTAACGGGGTCGTGCCGACACTCGTGCATGACGGGCACGTGATCATCGATTCCTCGGTCATCAACGAATACCTTGAAGATGTTTTTCCGACACGCCCGCTGCGCCCTGCCGGAGCCGTGGAGACGGCTCACATGCGTGCGTGGCGACAGTATATCGACGAAGTCTCGACACCCGCTGTCCGATATCCGTCATTCAATGCTGCGTTTGTTCATATCTGGGCCGATATGACCGACGAGGAGTATCGCGCGCATGTTGATCAACTGCCATTGCGCAAGCATTTCTATCAGAAAATGGGCCGCACCGGATTCTCCAAGGAAGAGATCAATTCAGCTTTGGAACAATTACGTCAGACCGTGGAGCGAATGGAGCGCTCGTTCGAACGGACGCAATGGTTGGCTTCCGATCATTTTACCCTGGCGGACATCAGTATCATGCCGACGATTGTTCGGATGGATGATCTTGGACTGGGGTATATTTGGGCGGATCTGCCGGCGGTCGCCGATTGGTACAAACGAATTCAGAGCCGCCACGCTTTCGCACAAACCTACCCGGCCGGGTCCCGGAATATTCACCCCAGTTGTTAGCATGGCCCGGACGTAGTGCTGAAGGTGGAGATATGGCATTCGTTCGCGGCGACCACTGCGACGACGTCTGTTGCCGCAGCCAAGCATGGAAACGATGTGAGGTGGTCCGCATCCTATCACGGAGAATATCACCATATGTCGATCAATTCAGTCGAGCAAATCAAGATTGGCGCCGCTTCCAGTGACGTTGAGCCAATCATCCGGCCACATTGCTGAAGCAACGAGAGAGAAATAGGGCGATGGAAATCAGTCTTCCCGGCAAGGTCGCGCTCGTCACCGGCGGCGCCAGTGGTATCGGCCGCGCAATTAGTCAAATACTCGCCGAGAGCGGGGCGCGCGTCGCCGTCGCCGATATCAACCTAGACGCCGCGAAGGAAGTGGCCGAAATGCTTGGCTCGGGTGCCATCGCGATCGGCATGGATGTCGCCGACGAGGCCTCGGTCGCTGCGGGGTTCTCCGCCTGCAGAGATACGCTTGGCCCTCTCGACGTTCTGGTGTCAAACGCTGGTATTCAAATCATCGGCGCGCTCGACCGCTTCTCGTTCGCTGATTGGAAGCGGCTGATGGCAGTCAATCTCGACGGCGCCTTTCTGACGACCCGCGAGGCACTCCGTCAGATGTACCCCGACCGTCGCGGCGGTTCGATCATCTACATCGGCTCAGCACATTCTCACATGGCTTCCATATTGAAGGCACCTTACGTCACCGCCAAACACGGTCTGATCGGGCTTGCTCGCGCGGTCGCCAAAGAGGGAGGGCCGTACAACGTCCGCTCGAATGTGGTTTCGCCCGCGTTGGTGATGACACCACTGATCGAGCGTCAACTTCCCGACCTCGCCCGGTCGCTCGGCATCAGCGAGGACGAAGCGATTAAGACCCAACTCAGCCAGGGAACGGTCGACGGCAAGACCGCTACCGCCGAGGACATAGCCCGCATCGTCCTCTTTCTGGCGGCGTTCCCCGACGGAGCGATGACGGGCCAGTACGTGAATGCAGGTCACGGCTTTGTAATGCCGTAAGGGCTTCGGCCGGCTCACAGCAACACGAAAATTCTCGTAGGCGCCGCCAGGAAAGCCCGCGGGATTTCGCTTTAGCCAGCCTGTTTGGATCGATCGCGCAGTTCGCCGTCGGTCCCAGAAATCAGCTTGATGAGCGCGCTCGCGTCAACATCGCCCAATCCACGGGAACACAGCATTTGATACAGCGACGCCGCGATCGACGTCATCGGTACGGATAGCGCATTTTCCCGTGCCGCATTCAACGCCAATGTTATATCTTTAAGGAGCAGCGATGCTGCGCCTCCTGGTTTGTAATTGTTGCTTGATGGTGCATCGGCCACGACGCCGCCGACGGGACAGTGATTGTCCAGCACCCAGCTTTTTGCCGAACAGTGACTGAAGACGTCATAGCTTAGCTGGGCCGGGATGCCCAACCTTTCGGCCAGCGCGAAACCCTCGCAGGTGACCGCCAGGATTCCCGCTGTGATCATGTTATTACAGATCTTGGCGGCCTGCCCTGCCCCCGGCCCGCCGACATGTATCACTGTGCTTGCGACCGACGGCAATATTGCTCTCAACCGGTCGACTGGCGCGGTCTTCCCACCGACCAGAAAGGTCAGCTTACCCTCGCGCGCTCCTCGTGTGCCGCCGGACAACGGTGCGTCGATGGCATCGACCCCGCGCCTCGACGACTCCTCTTCAATTCGGCGAGCCAGTTCCACGGATGAAGTCGCGCAGTCGACCAGCAACGTGGCCGGAGCAGCCCGCGCTACCAGGCCTTCGGGACCGAGGAACATTTCCTTATGCACCGGCCCACGGGGTATGATCGAAAACACGAACTCCGCCCCGGTTGTTATGTCCCGGAGGTCCGAACGCACCGCTCCGAGTGCAACCAGTTCTTCGGCGCGCTCCGTGTCCTTGTCACACACGATCACGGAGTGGCCGCCGTTAAGCAGGTTGCGAGCGATCGGTCCTCCCATAGCTCCGAGGCCGATAATGGCAACTTTTGGCATTAAGCAGCCCCATTGGTGACTGACATCTCCGGATCACCTTCGCGACCATCGCGTTCTTACGCGGCTACGATGGCAACGCCGGAGATTGTCGCGCGCCTACTACGCGCGCCCGCGCGATTCTGCGAAGAACCCAACAGGCATCCGACCGAGGTCACACGTCACAACGGAGAGAACGTCGGAAACGCCGGAGCCCTTTTCTCTCGGAAGGCCGCGATGCCCTCGACAACTTCCGGTCCTGAAAAGCCTAGACTTTCAAGTGCGAGCGAAGCGTCGAAGATCGGTCCTGCGGTCCTGAGCCAGTTGTTCAAGGAGTACTTGGTCCATCGGATTGAGCTTTGGGCACCGGCTGCGAGCTTTTTTGCAACCTCCAGAGCTGTATCGTAGACCTTGTCGTCATCGACACACATCGAGACGAGGCCGATCCTTTCGGCCTCCTCGCCGGACACCGATTCGCATAGAAGAAGGTAGTATTTCGCCTTGGCCATCCCGCACAACAGAGGCCAGATCATCGCGGCATGATCTCCCGCAGCAACGCCCAGCTTGGTATGTCCATCAACGATCTTGGCGCTTCGGCCTGCAATCGAGATATCCGCGAGCATGGCAACCGCGAGACCCGCGCCGGCAGCGCCGCCCTTGATCGCCGAGATCACAGGCTTGGAGCAGTTGATGATATTGTAGACGATGTCTCGGGCTTCCTTCCAGCCGCCAGCCATCTTTTCCCAATCCTTGCCCATGGTTGCGACCATGCCGACATCGCCACCCGCGGCGAAAGCATCGCCTGGTCCGCGAACGATCGCCACCCGGATTGCGGGATCGGCATCGACGTCCCGCCATATGTCAGCCATTTCGCGATGAATCACCGCATCCAGTGCGTTGGCGCGGCCGTGCCCCCTCAATATTATTTGGAGAACGCCGGCGGCGGGACAACTTAGCTCAAGCTTGGAATATTTTGCATAATGCTCGGACAAATTCACGCTCGTCTCCTTTGATTATGTTTTTCGACGAAGATCGAGAAGGCGGCGGGCTTTGCCTTCCTTTCCGAAATTGGTGAACTCCGTCAACTCGCCTTCATCGACAAGTTCGACGGCAACCCGCAAGCCGAGATCCTCCTTGAGACGGCGTTCCATATGCTCCACCAGTCCCTCACGCGACCCGGCGTTCTTCTTCACCTCGATGCGGATGGTGAGACTTTCGCCGATCACCCCAGCTTTTTCGGTCCGCTCGGCGACGCACAGCCATTCGCCGGTGGACCGTTCGTCACTTCTGACCGTTGCGAGACAAGCCATCGGGTAAATGTTGACCCCGCGCATGCGCACCATGTCGTCACTTCGTCCGAGGAAATGGTCCATTCGTCGAAAGTGGCTGCCGCAATCGCAACGTTCCGTTCCGACAATCCTTCCGAGATCGCGGGTATTCAGCCTGATGATCGGAGGTATCGTACGGCAGAGCGACGTGACCACGATGTTGCCAGTCTGGCCATCGGGCAGCGGAGCGCCGGTCTCGATATCGACGATCTCAAACAGAAAAAGATCTTCCATGATGTGCAAACCGCTTTGATGCGGGCATTCAAAGCTGCCGAGCGCGATCTCATTGATCCCGTAATTGTCGTAGACCTTTGCGCCGAGCGTTTGCTGAAGGTAGGAACGCAGGGCGCCGTCCGTGTCGGGCCCTAGAAACGTCGAAATGAACTTGCAGTTCATTTCTGAGAAATCCCTGTTCAGCTCCGCTTTGCAAACCTTTGCCAGTTGGCTGAAGTATTCCGGAAAGCTCACCCAGATGTTGGTGCCGAAATCGAAAGCCATCTCGATCTGGCGCCTAGTGGGAGTGACGACCCCGCTGCCCGTGGTGAGTGGCATCACCCCCAGATAGTCATGGCAGGCTTTGTAGATGCCCCAGCCGAGGTTCGCTAACGAACAGGTTGCGGGTATTTGCGCAACATCACCTGGACGGGCGCCTTGAATATACAAGCCCCGCGCGCTCGAAAGGGCATTCATTTCCCACTCGAGCTGTCCAAAGAGTGTCGGCCTCGGCTTGCCGGTCGTGCCTCCGCTGGTCTGAACTTTCATGGGCTGCTTGCCGAAATCTGAAGGCGAGACACCCGTGATTGAACCGAACGGTGGAAAGGCATCCTGATTTGTCTTGATGTCGTCGGTATTGTAGCTCGGAAGCCGCGCGATATCGCCGAGACTCTGAACGTGGTCGGGCCGGACGCCAGCCGATGACCACAGTTCGCGATAATAAGCGTTGGACCAGCCAAGTTTCAGGATCTCTTTGAACCTCTCGTTCTGCAGATCCTGGAGACGGCCTCTATCCCAAAGATAGACGGTTTCGCTGAATACGTCCGGCAGAGGGTACTTGGCGAAAAACTCCGGCCAGTCCAGCCCGAAATGCGACACGGGAAGAACACCCCTAACAAATTGCCGCGTTGTCTCCGTTGAT
>Ga0137415_10000818_pt1 | contig 30466 bp, 27 predicted proteins | sample CZODoug3_1_1_16f_FD_183082 | JGI IMG/M metagenome (GOLD analysis project Ga0137415, IMG submission 183082) | Vadose zone soil fungal communities from Angelo Coast Range Reserve, California, USA - CZODoug3_1_1_16fungal (Hybrid Assembly) | ecosystem: Environmental > Terrestrial > Soil > Vadose...
CCCGCCTTTCGCGACGCGCCAGAAGACAAAGCTCTCCGTGAGCTGCGCGATCGTGCCGTTGTCCTGGAAGTTCGCAGGCAGGGGATTCAGGCCCGCCGCGAAGTGCCCCTGCCCGTCGAGATGGTCGCCGTGGCAGGGCACGCAATTCTGATAGTAGACGCGATGCCCTTCGGCGATGTGCGCCGCCACATCGCCCTGGTGTCTGAGCGGGTTGTCGAGTCCGACCAGCGTGATCGTTTTGCCGCGGAACGTGATCTGGGACGGTGGCGCCGGATGGATCGAGCGCAAGTTCGGCGGCGCCGCGACACTCGCTTTCACCTGGCTGTAGGTGAGGCACCCGACGATCAGCGTGACGGCGGCCAGCAGCCCGGCACGGACCAGTTTGAGCCGCGGCTGGATCAGCACGTTGTGCAACGGCTCCTTGAACGTGGTCCAACGCGCTTCGTCATCACTCACCCAGATCAGCACGCCCACCAACACGGTCGCCATGTACTGGAGCACCACGCTCCTGGGGACCACGGCACTGCCCGGCAGGATCGGAATGACGAACACGATTCCGAGGTACGCCAGCACCAACAGGCCGACAGCCTGCCAGAACGGATGCTTGAGGTAGGGTCTCATTTGTGCGCCGCCAGGAACTGTACCAGAGCCTCGAGCTGCGCCCCGGTGAGCTGGTTCCCGAACACCTTCGGCATGATGCCTTTGAACTTCTCGTATCCCTTGGCGACCTTCGCGTCGGGCGTGAGGATGGACTCCCGAATCAGGTTCGCGGAGAGCCGCGAGCCGACGTGCGTCAGATCGGGACCGATCGCGCCGCCTTCGCCGTTGATCTTGTGACAGCCGGTGCAGCCGGCGCCGCGGATGATCGTCATGGGATCGGTGGAACCACCGGCTATGCCGGCGGAGGGTGTCGCGGATGTCGAAGGTGTGGAGGTTGTCGAGGACGGTATGTCCGACGCGCTCACGTCCACCGTCCCACCATTGGATTCCAGGAACGCGACCAGCGCCCAGAGCTGCTGCGGCGACAGCGTCCGACCCATGTCGGGCATGATCGGCTCGTATCCCGCGACCACATACGCCCGGGGATTGGTGAGCGACTCGTAGAGATACGCCTTGCAATCCTTGCCGGGCTCCCGCTTGCCGCAGCGCGCGCCGATCGGTCCCTGCCCTTTTTCATCGGTCAGGAGGTTCGGAGCGCGGGTGCCGAGGCCGTGGCAGGTCGTACAGCCACCCGCGCCGTGAAAGAGCTGGTCGCCGGCGGCGACGAGTTGCTCGGGCGTCACGTTGGCGCCGAGTGACAGCGCGCGCGGCACTTCCGACTGCACCTGCGGGATCTTGTTCGCGATCAGCGTATAGAGCGCGAGCGTGCCGAGCACGACGCCGAAGATGCGGAGGTTAATGGCCCACATGCGGCGCCTCCACCGTCGACGGCACGAACGTCGATTTCTCGGCGAGCCCGCCGAGCCAGAAGATGAAGCCCACCAGCGACAGGAAAATGAGCACGCAGGTGCTGATCATGATGGCGGCGTAGCCCAGCGCGGGAGTCGCGGCGTACGGTGTCGTATCCAGCATGACTCCATACACGTGCCAGTGCTGGCGGATGCCGCTGCGCGCAAAACCCATCAGGCCCATGAGCCAGGTGAACGTGACGGCAAGAACGAAGAGCGCGTACTGCGAGCGCGGCGGCATCTTGCCCCACTGAATCGCGCCCAGGGACTGCGCGCCGCGCGCCATGAGCACGTCGATGATGGTGACGAACACGATGCACGCGAGCACCGCGCCGACCTGATACACCGAGTAGCCGATGCGCACGATCGCTTCCACGAAGTAGCCGCGAATGCCGAAGAACAGCACGATGGCGGCGGCGATCACGAACATCGCGCCCTGGATCCGCGTCCCCGTCTTCGCCCACGGCACGACCTGGCGGATGTTCGCGCGGCGATACAGCAGGAACGACAGGAACGTGGACAGAATCATCAGATTCACGGCCGTGTTCTTGGCGCTCATGACGCCAAGGGCGCCGAGCAGCGGATGGTGCGAACCGCCCATCGCGGCGAGCTCGCGGGAGTCGGCGATCATCGTGTGCGGCGTCCCCCACACGAGGGCGCCGAGGACGAGGACCACGAGCAGCCATTTCGTGTAGGGGCGGTATCGCTCGGCGCCCGGGATGCGGCCCATCCCGACCCAGAGGTAGTAGTTGCCCGCGAGAAACAGCACCGCGATGAGGAAGGCCTGAATCACCCACAGCCAGCTCATGAAGCCGCCCATCATCGTGATGCCCAAGGACTGATCGTACTGGTAGATCTCGCGGCCCAACCAGTAGCCGGCGAACGGCAGCACGATCAACGCCGACATCGCGATGAAGTTTCCGACGTATCCCATCCAGTCGTAGTGCGCGCGCTCTTCGTCGGTGCGGGCCGCGAGGAAGCGGTAGCTCGCGTACGCGCCCACGATGGCGCCGCCGAACACGACGTTGCCGATCAAACGGTGAATGTTGATCGGCATCCAGGTGTGGTTGAGGATCGCGTGCCAGATCTTGATGCTGGCCGGCGCGGTCTGCGGCGTGATGTCGCGCGGCGGCGTCATCATGTAGGTGAGCCACGAGTCGGCGATGAACATGACGATCGTGCCCCAGATGTTCAGCAGGATGCCGAGACACCAGTGCACGATTTTCGCACGGCCGTATTTCCAGCGGTCCCAGCCGTAGTAGTAGAGGTACAGCGTGAACGACTCGAAGAAAAAGATCCCGACGTACAGCCACATCGACGGGCCGAAGATTGCCGTCAGATAGGCCCACAGCGGCTGGTACAGCGTCGACAGGAGGATGACGAAGACGGCGCCCCAGATCGCGGTGGCGCTATAGGCGATCAGCAACAGCCGCGTGAATTCCTTGGACAGGCGGTCGTAGCGCGGGTCCTTACCGAAGATGCCGATCGCCTCGGCCACCACGGCAAAGATCGGCACGCCCAGCACGAACGCCGCGAACATCAGATGGATCTCGGCGGCGATCCAGACGGCGGCACGGCTGCCGATGAGCGGGAAGTCGCGATACGCCGAAACCGAGTCGGCGACGGCCTGGATGAGCGAGAGGTTCTCAGTCATCGGTCGTCGGTCTCGGCCTGCGATACGAAGAATGGCTTGCGTTTCGAGAAGTCGATCGGCATCGCGCTGCGGATGTCGGCGAGCAGCTCGGGCGTGATCTCGTGCAGGCCACGCTGGCGCGCCCAGTCTTCCACGCGCTTGGCCACGACGCCACGTACGAACGACGGAATCCGTTCCAGCCGCGCCCGCGCGGCCGCTGACCACGCGAGCAGAGGAGCGAACTCCTCACCGTAGGTAACCTCGCGCTGCGGCTCGATCACCGCGGCACCCTCGGCGGGGGGTTCGTAGGCGCACGACGGATCGGCCGCCATGACGTCGCCTTCCAGCGCGAACGCCCGCGCGCGGCATCCGCCGCACAGCTTCTGGTACTCGCAGCGGCCGCACTTCCCGCCCAGCGTGCCTTCCCGCAGCTGTCGGAACAGCGGCGAGCTGCGCCAGATGTCGCCGAAGCTCTGCGTGCGCAGGTCGCCCGCGACTTCGGGGAGATAGGGACAGGGCGTGAGCTTGCCGTCGGGCGTGATGCGGCAGTACTGCGTGCCGCAGGGGCAGCGCGTCTGGTAGTTGAGAATCGGAGATTCGGGGTCGGCGCGATGCACGTGCCGCATGAAATGCGGCGCGCACTTGGCGCGAACCATCATCTGCCCGCGGTATTGCCGCTGCCACCGCGCCAGATCGGCGAGGACCGCTTCGTATTCGGCGGGCGCCAGATCGGACAGCCCGGCGCCGCGCCCCGTGGCGACGAGGAAGTAACAGTTGAACGCCACCGCGCCCTGCTCCGCCGACCACTGCGCCACGCGCTCCAGCTCCGCGCGATTGCCCTTGGTCGCCGTCGTCTGGATGATGAAGTCGAGCTGCTGCGCGCGCAGCCGGCCGAGCGCCGCGATCGTATCGTCGAGCGAGCCCTTGCCGTGACGGAAGTTGTCGTGATAGCTGGGCCGCAGTGAATCGATCGAGACCGCGACGCCACGTACGCCGGCCGCCTTGAGTCCCGCAATGCGTTCGTCGGTCAGCAGTGTGCCGTTGGTGCCAACGACAACGGTCGCTCCATGTTGCGACGCATAGGCCGCGATCTGCGTCAAATCTGCGCGGAGCAGCGGCTCGCCCCCGGACAGGATGATCAGTGGCCCAGGATTCACCGCGAGCAGCTCGTCCACGATCCGCAAGGCTTCGGAGGTCTCGAGCTCGGAAGTCGCGCTCTCGTGCGGCCCGGCCGCGATGTAGCAGTGGGCGCACTCCAGGTTGCAGCGCCGCGTGAGATTCCAGGCGACGACGTGCGGCACGTGACTCACTGCAGCAGCTTCTCGATCGCCCGCTTTGCCTCTTCGGGCGTGACGGTCTTCATGTCCACCGGACACTTGTCCATCTTCGCTTCGATGTCCCGAATCGGGCAACGGGTAACGCCTTGAGCTTTCGCTTCTTCTATAAAAGCTCGCATTTCAGGCGATAGAGCATCCTTTCCTTCTGCCTCGGCCCGGATTTGTTTCGCTCGCAGCTCCGTGAACATCACCATCATCGTGTCGATGTCGAACTCGTCGGCTTCGATCATCGCCTGCTTGTTCTCATCCATCACGCCGGTCGTGACGCGCCAGATGTCGTGATTGCGCGCGAAGCGCTCGACGGTGTTCCGGGCCAACGGGCGGGCGATCAGCGGCACGAGCTGCAGCCGTTGCCACCCCTCTTCGGTCCACACGATCGGGTCGGTCGCGACGCGCGGGCGCTTCGACACCGCCCCCGTAACTGGGCATTTTGTCTCGACTTCCGCGACTTCCGGGTGCGGGTCGGCGTCGTGCCCCTGCACCTTCGTGGCCTTCATCTGCTCGGTCGCCTTCACCTCGGCGAGGGCGATCTCCTCGGCGCTGCCGATCCCCATGATGAGCTGCATGTGGGTGGGCAGCAGCTTCTGGATCGCTTCATCCAGCCATTTGTTCGTGACGGTCGGCGGGGGCGCGGCGTTGCCCACCTTCTCGAGGACGTATTCCTCGACCGCGCGACGCGCGATGCCCTGGGCAAATGGCGGCACGCGAAGAATCCGCACCTCCGCTTCGGGCGCCCACGGCAGTCCCGCCTGTCCGTCTTCCTCTATCCACGGGATGTCTTCGGGCCGCACGCCGACGACACCTGCCAGGAGCACGGAGCAGGGAGCAAGCCGGACGAGATTCTCGGACTGCGAGCCGAGCTCGGTGTCTTCGATCCGATGGGCGCCGTGCCGCCCGATCACGAGCAGCGTTGGCTTGATCTCCTCGGCCCATTGCATGATCACCTGGAACGGCTTGCCGATGAGGATCTGCGTCTTGAGCGGCACGTCGGGGAATTGCTGTGCCATCACCTCGGCGCGTTTGAGATTCGCCTGGCACAGCTTGAGCAGTCCTTTGTCGATGATGTTGTTGTGCAGCTCTTCCTGCTCCTCGAACTTGAACACCTTCGACGCCTGATACGACAGCACGTCCTTGATGTTGTGGAACACGACGTGATGGTACTCGACGTCGAACGCGCTGCACACGTAGAGCGAGCCGCCGAACTCCTGGGCCAGCTCGAGGGCTGACTTCATCGCCTTGTAGCTGTAGGACGAGCCGTCCACGCACACCATGAAGCGCCCGCCGGTGAGCGGCTGCTGATCGCGGACGATCAGCACGTCTTTTTCGACGCCGCGTAATACGCGAGCCGCTACACCACCGAGCTGCGAGAACTTTTGCCGCCCGAGGCCGTGCGCGCCGATCGCGAGCAGGTCGTACTGCCGGCCGGACGAGCCGACCAACCGGGCCGCCGCATCTTCCTCTTCGGCGACGAGCCGCCCGTTTGCGCCGAGCTTGACGTCGCTGCGGACCTTGTCGCCGCCGTCGTAGCCCGCGGCACGATTGGGATCGAATCCGATCAGGCCGGGGAGGCGCCCCGCGCCGCGGTTCACCTCGTTGACGATCTCTTCGTAGTTGATGCCTTCGAGCAATTGCCGAGTCAGCCCGACGCCGGCCGCTTCACAGCGCTTCCCCAGCTGATCCAGAAAGCTGTCCGCAATCAGCTGCAGGCCTTTCTCGATCAGTTTATCGTGGATCTTGCGCTGTTTCTTGATCTCGTCGGGTGTCTGGAACTGCGCGGGGAGGCCGGTCTCGAGCTGGCGGAAGCGGACATCGTGGAGGCGGGCGGCGTAGACGTGGTTGCCGGTGATGCGGCCGCCTGTCTTCCTGCACATCTCAATGGCCCGGTCGACGGCCCAATCGGAGTGCTGCGAGTTGTCGACGGGAACGAAAATCTCGCGGTACACCGCTACCTCCCCGAGTGACGCCGCTCGAGCGGGTCCTTAAACTCTGGATGTCGGTGTGGATGCCGTCAGAATGAAGGGATATGTACGCGAGGCTCGATGCTGTCAAGGAACTTGTTCACAAGCCGCGGGGACGATTTGGGTACCGTCCGCGTTCCAAACCGTAATCGCATCCACCGGGCAGGCGTCGCACGCGCGCAGCAGCCGTTCCCGATCTACTCGGTCGGGTTTGACGAACACGGCGACGCCGCTCTCGTCGAGCACGAACGCCTCGGGCGCTTCGGTGATGCAGTCGCCGAAGCCGACGCAGAGGGTGCGGTCGATCCGCACCCTCAGCTCGCCGACTGTGCGTTCTTCGAAGTCGCTCAACGACGTTTGCCCGAGACGATGGTGAACCGCCCGATCTTGCGGCGGTGGTCCGGCGTCTCGACGTGATAGAAGTACACGCCCGACGCGACGCGTTTCCCCGAACGGCTGTTCAGGTTCCAGGTCAGCTCTCCACCGCCTGTCGGATCGTTGTTGGTCAGGGCCTGCACGAGGATGCCGCTCTGCGAGTAGATGCGGACGATCGCGAGGGCGGGAAGGTGCACGAACTTCAGCATCAGGGTGTCGGGCGTGATCTCGAACCCGCTCATTATGTAGAACGGGTCCGGCACCGTGTGCACGAGGCGCAGCATCGAGTCGGTGGTAGCTGCGCGATTCAGCTGCGACCCCGTGAATGCGAGCTCGGCGCGAAGCCCCGGCACGGCCGGAGGACGGATGGCTGGCTCAAAGGCGAAATTAGCCTGCGCCGCGGAACCGGTGATCGCCCCCGAGTAAAAGCGTGCCCACCAAACCGTACCGGATGGAGGAAGCGCGCTCAACTGCATCAAGAAGAAATGCCCGTTGAGGTAAAAGATGAAGCCGTTCCCCGTTGCCGTGTACGAGGGCGCAGCGGTCCCGGCGTAACTGGACGCCGTGTCGCGAATCGCGATTGCGCTCAGCGCGGCTATCGGCTGCAGCACCGCGGGCGTTTGCGCCGTGGCACCGCACAGCGGCGTGAACTGCGGCAGCGGTTCCACGCAGAAGATGTCCGACCATGTCAGCAGATCATTGCGGGTGTCCCCGGTCAGGGCCGGGTCCACGCTCGCGAAGGACTGTTGGTTGAGGATGCCCCACGACGCCCGCGCTCTCGCATCGAACGGGACGGCGACGTGATGCGTCACGTCGATCACCGAATCGATCGCCCCGCTCGCGCCCCAGACGACTCGAAAATCGGCCGCCCGCGTCACCGTTCCCAGCGCCGCTTCACCGATCCGGCCGGGGGTGTTGGGGATCGAGTTATACGACTGCGGATGAAAGATTGTGACCCCCGCGATGCCGCCGGCGGTGCGAGCGATGTTAGGCACGCGGCGGGTGTCGCCGCACGGCCCGACCGAGGGCACACAATTGCCGCCATGCGGATTGGGCACGTCGAACCCGGATACCCACCAGGTCGGCCCGTTGAACCCAGAATTGGACGGAACCCCATTGGCTTCAGCACGGCCCCACGACGCCACTCGTAATACGTTCGGGAGGCTGAGCGTCGCCTTGCCAAACAATGCGAACCGCGATGTCGCGCCAAAACGCGCTGCCTGGGCAGAATCGAGCGCGGTCGCGCCGAACCGCTCAAACGCGGTCGCGTCACGCACCACGGGTGTTGCTTCCATTTGAACGGGGATCGTGAAATGCGTGGTATCCGTTCCGCTGACCACGGTCAGGTAGTAGCGGGTCGGCCGCTCCACCCCGGGAAGCACGTCGATCAACGCCATCCCCGTGGCGATCGAATCGATTCTCACGATCACCGTACCACCCGCGACCAGCTGTGGGATGAAGGACGTGAACGTCACGTCGATACCGTTCGTTGGCGGCATTGGGCCGGAAAAAATGCCCGTGGCGGCGTTGATCGTGGGAAGTGGCGCCGCCGTATCGAGTGTCGTGCCGTCGGCACCCAGGAGCCGCGTGGCCTGCACGGCACCACTCACTTCCTGGCCCGATGAGGCGCGCGGCGTGATCAGCTTCGTGTAACGCGGCGACTCGAACGACGACGGCCCGGAGCGGATCGAGTTGAAGTCGAACGCCGTCACCGCGTAATAGTAGCGGAAGGAATTCTTCACGGTGAAATCGGTGAAAGCGTACGTCACACCGCTTTGGCTGGGCGCCGTCCAGAATGCGCTCGCGGGGAACGTGTCGGCGGTGATGGTTGTGACGAGGCCGTTGCTGGAAACAATCCGTCCGCCTTCTGGAATCTGGATGATCCGGCGGCTGAAGCCGACGCTGTTTCCCCAGATGGGCATGCTCACCTTGGCAGTTGTGTCTGGCGTAGCGGGAAAGGGGGCGGGACAGTCAGTAAGGATTCCCAGCTCGGGCGCGCACTGTCCGAAATACTCGACGGCGCCGACGTAGTCGGTGAACGTCGTGTTGTCGTGGTCGATTTGGTATAGCAGCGTGAGCGAGCGCGGATCGGTGCCACGATAGATGCGGTAGCCCTCCACGTCGAAGTGCCGGAAGTTGGGATCGTACAGCGTCGACGAGCGCTCGGATGCCAGCGCATAGTAGGGGTCCCCCACATTCTCTGTCGCGCTCGGCTGCCATACAATGGTGACGCGGTTGTCTTCGGGGATCAGAAAAAAGTCGGGAGCATCGGGCGGCTGCGGCATGAGGAATTTCGCATCGACGATCGCCTGCGCCACCTGCGCCTTGTGCAACAACGAACGTCGGGCGGTGACGACTTCGCTCGCTTCGATCGCGCCGTTGCTGTTCCGATCGCTTTGCGTGCGCCAGCCCGCGACGCGCTCGATCGTCCGGATCTTGGCGGTGTCGGCCGCGATGGAGTCGCCCGGGAATGGGATCCCCGGCTTCAGATCGCCACCGACATAGGCGTTCACGGTATCGACCGGGGCCGCCAGGATGTAGGCGATGACGATCGTGGTCGCTTCGCCGGGATCCAATCGGAATGGTCCCACTGCCATCTGATAGCGGCTATCGCTTTGGACTTGCACCAGAGCGCAATAATGCCGGGCGCGCACTGCTGCAGGATCGTACGGAAAACACTGTGCATCCGAGGCAGTCAGATTACCGGACATGCGCCGCCACAGCAGTGCCGCGCCGATCGCGTCGGGAAAGGTGCCGCCCCCTGTCGTATTCGTAAACATCGCAAACGGCGCCGGCGACTTCATAAACGCCGTGCCAAGCAAACCGGGCGCCGCGGCGAACGGCGGCGCACCAAAGGGATCGGGCGGGAGAACCCAGCCATACTCGGGGCGAAAATCACCGGTGTACCCCATCCCGAGACCGAACGGCAGACTCACCGTCCCATAGTTCCGGCTGAACACCGCGATGTCGTGATCCATGCCCAGCTGCACGTACATGCTGTCGAACGCATAGCCGCCATCCGGAATACTCACCGCGAGCGCCGCCTCAACGCTGTCCTGGAACACGCGTCCCACGGCGGCAATGTCGGACTGCATCTCCGGCGGGATTGTCGGGTTGGCGTACACCCCGGCGCTTCGCGCAGTGACGTTGTATAGCGTAGAGACGAGATAGACGATGTCCTGATTGCCCGTCGGATAATTCCATTGGAGCGTGCGCTGATCGACGAGCAGACCCATGGGATGAGTTCGCCCGCGCACCGGTGTAGCCGCTCCGTCCCAGTACCGCGTCCACAGATCCTGCTCGGAGGCGGCGTTCCGGCCGATCAGGCGCGCATCGAACGTCGTCGGGTCGTGGATGACGCCACCCGCAGGCCAATTGACCACGTTCGCGCTGTCGAGTGAGTTGAAGACTTCAAGGCGCGGGGTCGCGGCGACCTGATCCCCTCGTGCGTCCCAGAAATACGCCCCGGTCGTGTCACCAGCCCAGGCAAACCCGGCACCGACCGGGATCAGCGCTGCGACCTGGAGGCCGGAGGAGAAGACGTATTGATCCGCGGTCCCCCGCGGCCAGAAACCTTGACTGAGATAGCCGTCTGATGTCGCGAGGGCCGTGACGCGATTCCCGCGCAGCAGCGCGACCGAATACGCGAACAGATTCGTCGCCGCGCGATTCGGCTGATGTTTGGTTTGCGCTTCGAGAGGACCCACGACGGACACCAACAAACACCCGAACAAAAAAGGTCTCACATGCCCTCCAATCCCAATTCCGCGCGAGCGGTGTCCATGACGGCGGGCGTGATCTCGGCTATGCCGCGCTCGCGCGCGTAATCGGCATAGATCCGTTTGACCATGCCTCGGACGAAATTCGGCACCCGTCCCAATCGCTCTAGCGCATCCGGGGACCAGGACGTGCCGCTCCCTGCTCCGTGCTCCCTGCTCCCTTCCTCAAAGGCATCCTCCCGCCCCGTCGAAACCATGCTGCGCACCGTTTGCAGTGGCTGCTCCGGAACGGTCCTGCCGCCGATCTCCACGCCCAGCGACGACACCAGCTGCGTCTCCATCGGGTTCGTCAGCATCGCGACCACACGGCCGCACTTGGGACACTTGAACGTCGCCGCGAGCGTGCCGTCACCGGGGAGCTGCCGCTCCCCGAACGCCATTTGCTGATCACATTCGACGCACAGGAATTTCATAGCACCTGCGCCAGCCTGTCCCAGGCGGTTGGGGCCGGATGCCACGGGATCCTCGCGAGCACGCGGGCATCAAACTCCTCGGCCAACTCATCGGCCGCCGCCCCCAACAGCTCGCCCCCAACCATGTTGTCGACGATGCCGAGCAGATCCGACCCTCGATCGACGGCGGAGCGCATGGCGCGACGTACCGCATCGCGTGACTCCGGCGTCGGGATCGTCACGGTGAGCACGGCAGGCGGATTCCCGAGGATGTCGCACAGCTCGACGTAGCGTTGCATCCCGGGCGGCAGATCCAGCAACAGAATGTCGAGCTCGCCCCATGCGACGTCACCGAGGAATTCCCGCAACGCCGACGCTTCCATGGCCCCGCGCCACACGAAGCTCTCGGCCTCCGGGCCTTTGAATGCGAGCGGCGCGCCGTTTTCGAGCAGCAGCGCCATCGAGATGCAGCGTACGCCTTCCGCGCTGGTCACGGGCGCAATCGACCCTTCCGACTGCCGCAAGGGAGCTTCGGGGAGGGACAGCAACCGGGGAATCGTCGGCCCGTTCAGATCGGCATCGAGGACACCGACGCTGTGGCCGCTGCGGGCCAGGGCGCGGGCCACGTGGGCGGTCACGAAGCTCTTTCCCACCCCACCTTTCCCACTCATTACCGCCACAATCCGCCGCACGCTGGCCAGGCGCTCCGCCACACGCTGCCGCTGCGCGGTGATCTGTTGCAGCAGGCCCGAACGGTCGGCGTCGGTCAGCTCATGGTATGTCCGCATACCGCCAAAAGATGGCCATGGGACGTGCCCCGGGTAAGCCACCAGCGCGCAATACGTCATAACGCTATTTTGCGCGTGTGATCGATGCCCTGAAACAGAAGCTCCAGGCCGAGGTGGAGCGCCTGAACCACGAGATCTCCTTCATCCTGCCGAAGGAGATCGAGAAGGCGCGCGCGCACGGCGACTTGCGGGAGAACTCCGAATACAAGGCGGCGCTCGAGCGGCAGCAGTTCGCGCAAGCGCGCGTGCATCACCTGCGGCTGCGGCTCTCCAAGCTGTCGGACGTCCGGGAGCAGGACATTCCCCGTGACCGCGTCGGCTTCGGCTCCCGGGTGACCGTCGAAGACCTCGATACAAAGAAGAAGGAAGTCTTCGCCCTCACACTCGGCGAATTCATCGAGGGCGAGGACGGCGCGGCGGAGACGTCGGTGTCGATGGCGTCGCCGCTCGGCAAAGCGTTGCTAGGTGGAAAGGTCGGGCAGAAGGTGGACATCACGCTTCCGATGGGCAAGCGCAAACTCAAGATCGTGAGCTTGGATACGGTGCACGACCTGGCGGAGCGGCATTCGTGAGCGAGACGTGCTCTTGACTAAAACATTTGCATGATGTCACTTAGACGTCCATATTGATGGTTAAGCCCGTGGAGAACCGATGATTTCGATGCGTCTGCTGACCGCTGCGGCGGTCTTTCTGCTTTTCGCCCCTCTAAGGTTGGCCGGCGCGCAAGCCGATCCCGATCGCAACGTGGCGGGCGGCGGCAACTTCCCCGCCAGCTGGCACGTCCGCACCGAGACGAACCGCCAGAGCGGGCAGCCCGCGCCGCTCGAGAACGTGAAGTTCACGAGCATGGGTGACGGCCTGCATACGACGGTCGGCCCCGCGGCGATCTATTGGCGTGATCGCGACACCATCTCCGGCAGCTACCACGTCGTGGCGAAGCTGAGTCAGATGAAGAACCCCGCCCATCCCGAAGCGTTTGGCATCTTCATCGGGGGCAAGAATCTCGCGGATTCGGGTCAGAGCTATACGTACTTCCTCGTCCGCCCGATCGACGGCATGTACTCGATTCGCCGCCGCCCGACCTATGCGGCGCGGCCGACGGCGGTCGTGGAATGGACGGCCAGCGACGCCGTGACCAAGGCGGACTCCAGCGGCCGCGCGGCGAACGAGCTGAGCATCCAGGTGCAGGGTGGCAAAGCGAAGTTCATGGTGAACGGCAAAGAGGTGTATACGGGCGACGCCGCAAGCCTCGACGTGAACGGCGTCGTAGGCTACCGCGTCAACCACAATCTCGACGTCCATCTGGGACCGCTCGGGATTCACAAACTGTGACCAGCGGCGCGCTACACCACGACGACGCGGACGACGAGCGCTTCTCGTTCACGCCCTTCACGCGCCATCCCTTCTTCACGCAGGTCAACCGCTGGATCCTCGAGCGGGTCATCTCTCCCGGTCGTCAGGTAATCGTCGACCTGGGCTGCGGCCCCGGCGCCGTCACTGAGCTCATCCTCGAGAAGGTGCGCGGCCAGCAGCCGCCGCCGCGCGTGATCGGCGTCGATCCGTCTCCTTCCGCACTGGAAAAGGCGCGCGCCGCAATTTCGTCCAAGTTCGCCGAGTTCGTGCAGGGCAGCGCCGAGTGGCTGTCGAAGCTCGTGAAGTCCGCCGACACCGTCGTCTTCCTCAATGCCATTCACCTGATGCCCGACAAGGGCGCGGTGCTGAAGGAAATTCGCCGCGTCCTGAAGCCGGGCGGATTGCTGGCATTCAACAGCACGTTCTTCAATGGCGCGTATGTGGAAGGCACGAGCGGCTTCTGGCGCCGCTGGATCGTGCGCTCGGTGCAGGCGCTGCGCGAGAAGGGCATGGACGTCAAGCACGACGGCCACGCCGCGGCGATGGAATGGTTTTCCGCCGAGCAATACAGCGCGGCATGCACGGCGGCGGGGCTGCGTCCGACGACGGTCGAGCTACTGCGCGTTGATATGACGCGTCAAGCGCTGATCGATATCGGTCGGTTCTCGCTCTTTATCGAAGGTGCACTGCCCGGCGTGCCCCTCGAGGAAGGGGCCAAAGCCCTCGAAGTCGGCCTCGAGCGCACCATGGACGAGCTCAAGGTGGATTCGGTGCCGCGCCACTGGCTGGAAGTTGTTGCCGAAGCGGTGTAGTCGCGAACCACAGCGACCCAGCGAACAGCAGCAGCATCGTCCAGACGATCACGCTGTAGCCGCCCACCCAATGATGGACCGCATCGCCGAATAAGTCGCGGCCGCTCCATCCGCTGGCCGCCATCAGCACCAACGCCACAGCCCCAAACGCCCGCTCCCCGGGTCTCAGCGTCCGCCATTCCAGTGACAGAAACGCCGCGAACACGAACAGCAGCGTGACGAGGTGCGCCTTCTCCGTAACGGAGGAGAGCAGGTGGCCCACCAGGAATCCGGCGGAGAGCTCGAATGGCGTGATCGGCGCTGCCCGGATGCGGAGCCGGACGAGCGTCATGAGAAATGCGGCGAGCACGAGCACGGCGAGGACGCGATAGACGGCATGCGCTGCCCCGTCCGACAGTGCGACGACGCGATAATCCCGCTCGGGCTCCTCGGGCGGTGCCGGCCGCGTGAGGCGAAACACGGCGGCGGCGAGGTTCTGATTCGTGTAGATCTGCAGCACGCGGCCCCGCAGCGGGCCGTAGTCCGAGAGTTGGCGCGCGTAGTCACGTACGTCACGGAGCCCCTGCGCCGGGCCGCGCTGGAGAATCGGCAGGACGATGCACGCGAGTGCCAGCGGAAATACGGCGAGCGCGGCGCGCCGCCGGCCGCGGATGACGAGCCACGCCACGAGAAAGACCGGCACCACCTTGATCGCCGTCGCCGCCATCAGGCCGGCGGCGGCACGCCAGTCCTGCCCCCGCAGATAGGCCCGAATCCCCAGCAGGCAGAGCACGAAGACGACGAGGTTGATCTGAGTGAGGTTCAGATTGTTGAGCAGGAACTGTCCGGCCAGCAGGACGGCCAGCACCAACGTCCAACGCCGGCGGCGCGGATCGACGTCCGGCCACAGCATCCGGAGAATATCCCCGGTCAGCCACACGGCGATGGGCAGCAGCGCGAGATTGACGAATTGAAAGATCATTGCCGCCGCCTTGAGCGGCAGCAGCGCGTGCAGTTGAAACAGCATGAGCGCGATGGGCGGGTACAGATTCGGGCCGCGCACCCCGGCTACTGGGTTGTAGAGAGGGTCGCCCGCCCAGAACCAGCGCCCGAAGATCCAGCGGGCATGAAAATCGGTGCCCGCCCGTTGCCCCTGCTCCTGTACGACGGCGAGCACCGCACAGAGGACGAGAAACCCGGCGATCGCGAGCCGGCGGCGTGTGGGGCTCACGCGGTATCCATGACGAACGTCAGCTCGCGGTGAGCGTGTCGCAGTGCCGCTTCCACCAGCCGCGGCTCTTCCCCCCGCGCAAAGATGAACCCGGGATAGCGCGACCCCTCCGGGAATGGCACGAGCCGCTCTCCTGGATGAGCGGTGATCTGCACGTCTTGGATCAGCGGCACCGCCTTCGCGGCGGCGATCCCACGCACCTCCTGCAACCTCCCGGCTCCGGGAATCGGAATCATCATGACACCGGCAGCCTGGCGCTCGCGCTGCAATGAAGGAAGCGGCACGCCAAGCGCGTGGCGCAGGATCAGCTCCTCGAGCGAAACCTTCTGGTCACCGAAGCGCAGCACCGCGGAGCACCGGCCGCCGATGGGACGCGCCGCCAGCTCGATCAGCCAGGGCCCACGCTCGTTATAGCGCAGCTCGGCGTGCACCGGGCCTTCGGTAATGCCGATCGCGCGTACCGCGCGTTCGGCGCATTGCACGATCGCGGACTGCAAACCGGCGGGCACAGTCGAGGGCGTGACGTAGATCGTCTCCTCGAAAAACGGCCCGTCGAGCGGGTCGGGCTTGTCGAACAGGGCGAGCACGTGCAGACGGCGATTCACCACCAGCCCTTCGAGCGCGACTTCGTAGCCGGGAATGAACTCTTCGACCAGAAACTGCCATGCCGGTTCACCACATGCCGCCGCCTCGGGTTCGGCGAGGATTGCCTTGAGCCGGTTGTGCGCTTTGACAAAGCCGGGGATGTTGTCGGCGCGCATGACGCCGCGGGAGGCCGAGAGTCTCAGCGGCTTGAGGACGCACGGATACGCGGTGGCTTGCGCGATGGTGAGGGGATTTTCACCCAGCATGTGCAGGGCAAACCGGGGGATCGGGACACCCGCCTCCGCGAGCAGCTCCCGCTGCTGGTGCTTGTCCCGCGCCGCCGTCGCCGCATGCAGCGGATTTCCCTTGAGCTTCAGACGCTCCGCAATGGCGGCGGCGACCACCGCCGTGTCGTCATCCACCCCGACGACGGCATCGATCGGATGCTGACGCGCAAAGGTCCGGACAAAATCGGCCGCCCGCTCCGGGTACTGGAAATCGAGAGTGAGGAGTCCTGCGGGATTGGCGGCTTCGAGGGTGCTGCGCTGCTCTGACGCGACGGTGAGCTCGACGCCGATCTGCCGTGCAGCCTCCACGAACGCCGCGGTGCGGTACGTCGTGGTGGGCAGCAACAGCAGCAGGCGCGGAGTTATTTCTTCGCGGCCTGGAAGTAGGGGTTTGCGCCCGAGGTGTGATCGGTGATGTCGACGATGCCGCGCACCGCGGGCACGAGCTGCGCGAGCATCCCCTCGATGCCCTGGCGCAGCGTGACGTCGGCCATGCCGCATCCCTGACAGCCGCCGCCCATGCGCAGCATCACGACGGCGTCCTGCACGTCGATGAGCTCGACCCGCCCGCCGTGGCGCGCCACCATGGGGTTCACCTGTTCGTCGAAGACTTTTGCGACCTTCTCGTACAGCGCGTCATCGTTGACCGCCGACGGATCGCCGGACGCTGGTCTTGGAGCCGAGGCGACCGCCGGCACGTCCGCCGACAGCGCCGTCCGTATTGCGTTCCCGACCGCCCGACCGACAGCCTGCCAGGGTGCCGGCGACTGCTTGACCACCGTGACGATGTTGCCGGACACGATCAGCTCGCCGACGGTCAGGCCCGGAATTGCGAAGATCGCCTCGGCGAGCGGCGATCCCTTCGCCTCAGCGGGGTCGCTGAAGCGGCGCACGCCGCCCGCCAGCACCGGCTGGCTCACGATGAACTTGCAGCGCTGATCGTCGATCGGCTCGGCGGTGATCCCAATGTCAGTTGCGGCCATTCCGCATCTCCTTCGCCGCCGCCACCATGTTCTTCAGTGCCGCCAGCGTCTCGTCCCAGCCGCGCGTCTTGAGCCCGCAGTCGGGGTTCACCCAGATCTGCGCGTCGTCCAGCACCCGCGTCATGCTCTGCAGCGCACTGGTGATCTCGCTCGTGGCAGGTACCCGCGGCGAGTGGATGTCGTACACACCCGGCCCGATCTCGTTGGGATACTTGTACTGCTCGAAGCCCTGCAACAGCTCGGATCCTGACCGGGCATTCTCGATCGAGATGACGTCGGCGTCCATGCGCTCGATGACGCGCAGCACGTCGTTGAATTCGCTATAACACATATGCGTGTGAATCTGCGTGGCGTCGCGCACGCCGGCGGTGGCGAGCCGGAAGGCGTCGACCGCCCACCGCAGGTAGTCCGCCCAGTCGGCGCGTCGCAGCGGCAGGCCTTCGCGCAGCGCCGGCTCGTCGATCTGAATCACGCGGATGCCCGCCGCCTCGAGGTCGATCACCTCGTCGCGAATGGCCAGTGCGAGCTGCTTGGCGGTTTCGGCGCGCGGTTGGTCGTCGCGCACGAACGACCACTGCAGAATCGTGACCGGGCCCGTCAGCATCCCTTTCACCGGCCGCTTGGTGAGCGACTGGGCGTACCGGCTCCACCGCACCGTCATCGCGCGCGGGCGTGATACGTCGCCGAAAATGATCGGCGGTTTGACGTAGCGCGTCCCGTACGACTGCACCCAGCCGTGCTCGGTGAACGCAAATCCCGCGAGCTGCTCACCGAAATACTCGACCATGTCGTTGCGCTCGAACTCGCCGTGCACCAGCACGTCGAGGCCGATCTCTTCCTGGAGCGTGATCGTCTTGGCGATTTGCTCCTCGATAAACCGGTCGTACTGGTCCGCGCTGAGCTGCCCATCGTGGAGCTTGCGGCGCGCGGCGCGGACGTCGGCCGTCTGTGGGAACGAGCCGATCGTGGTGGTCGGGTACGGGGGCAGCTGGGGCTGCGCCTTCCTGCGCTCGCCGAAGCGCGTCCGGCGCACCCTGTCCTTTTCGGACACGGCGCCGGTACGCAGCTGCACGGCCGCGTTGTTGATGCGCTTGGAGACGCGGCGCGACTTGGCGGCGGTGCTGCTCGCCGCTACGGCCGCGCGATCGCCCTTTGCCAGCGCGACCACTTCCTGGAGCTTCTGTTTGGCGAACGCCAGCCAGCTCTTCAGCTCGGGGTCGAGTTTCGTCTCGAGATCGAGGTCGAGCGGCGTGTGCAGCAACGAGCAGGAGGGCGCCACCCACAGCCGGTCCTTCCCTACCTTCGCCGCCGCACGCTCGAGCAACGCGGCCTGCTTCGCGAGATCGGCACGCCACACGTTGCGACCGTCGATCACGCCGGCCGAGAGAACCCGGCCCTTCGGCCACTGGGCAAGCAGCGCGTCTAACTGTTGCGGCGCGCGCACGAGGTCCACGTGTAGCCCCTGCACCGGGAGCGCGAGCGCGGTCGAGAGGTTGTCATCCAGCCCGGCGAAGTACGTCGCGACCAGGAGCTGCAGTTTCCCCGCGCGTGACGCCAGAAACTTGTACGCACGCCGGTACGCGTCGCGCTCGGCGCTGGTGCGATCGAGCGCCAGGCACGGCTCGTCGAGCTGCACCCATGTGGCTCCGGCAGCCGCGAGCGACTCCAACACGTCCCCGTAGACCGGGAGTAGCTCGTCCAGCAGCGACAAGCGGTCGAATGCGGCGCCCTTCGTCTTGGCCAGCAGCAGAAACGTCAGCGGGCCGATCAGGACCGTCGTGGCGTCGATCCCCAGGGCCTTCGCTTCGCGGTACTCGTTCGCCGGCTTCGCCGACGACATGCGGAAGCGTTGCCCTCGCTCGATCTCGGGGACGATGTAGTGGTAGTTGGTATCGAACCACTTCGTCATTTCCATCGCGGTGACGTCGCGGCCCTTGCCCTGGCTGCCGCGCGCCATCGCGAAATAGGTGTCGGCATCGACCCAGTCGCCCTTCCAGCCGTAGCGCGAGGGCACGGCGCCGACCATCGCGCTCGTGTCCAGCATGCGGTCGTAGAACGAGAAGTCGTTGGCAGGAATGCGATCGACTCCAAGGCTTTTTTGCAGCTGCCAATGGCGGCGGCGTAACTCGGCGCCGGTGGCGAGGAGTTGAGCGCGGGAGACCTTGCCGCTCCAGTACCCCTCCGTCGCGCGCTTCAATTCGCGCGCGGCGCCGAGGGGGGGGAAGCCCAAATTCGAGGCGATAGTCATATGAGGAAGGGAATCTTAGAGGGTTCGCTGCCCTTCCGGTACTTGGCCCGCTTATTGCGCTTCTCCCCGCCGGAAAGACTTGTGAAATCCCAGCCCCGCAGGCTCCGTCCCTTGTTGGGGCCCGTCGTCATCTCGCTGGCGGCGGGCGCGGTCGTGCTGCTCAGTGGCGTGCTCGTAAATGGTTGTCGCATCAGCAAGTTACTCGGGTCCACCAGCAACGCGGGCGGGGGCCGGGGGGGCGGCGTCATCAGCGTTACGCCGCGCGAGGTGCACGACTCCGCCATCGCCGGGGCGAGCAGCATGCGCGTGGCGAATCTCGCCGTCAGCAACGCCGCCGGATGGGCGGCGACCAGCGGCGATCCGTGGATTCACATCACGTCCACGAACAGCGGTTCGCGCGGCACGGTGCGGCTCTCGCTCGATCCCCAGAACCTCGAACCGGGCCTGCACGAGGGAATCGTGACCGTACAGGAGCGGGACAGCGAGGGCGGACGCGTCAGCGTCCCCGTCAATTTCCTGATCCAGCAGCCGGTGCTCGACGTCCAGCCCGGCGATCTCACCTTCACGTGGCGCAGCACCAACGTCGTCTTCCACGACACGCTGTATATCGCGAACGAGGGCACCGGGCCGCTCGTGTGGGCCGCCACGACGGAGCACCAGAGCAGCTGGCTCACGCTGAGCGACACCGCCGGCACGGCGCCGGCGACGATTGCGGTGCGAGCCTCCAATGAAGGCCTCTCATTTTTCGGCACGTTCAAAGAAACGATCATCATCACCGCGCCGGGTGCGAAGAACAGCCCCACACGCATCGAAGTGACGATGAAGCGGCGGAGGCACGGCGACTGATGCGGCGCCTTTGCCTGCTGGGTGCGATTGCCCTGCTGACATTGTCGGTCGCGTGCCGTCTGGACATGCTGCTCAAGTCCAATACGCCGCATCCCCAGCTGGCCGTGGCGCCGCTCGAGGTGCGCGATTCCGCCCGCGCCGGCTCGCACGACGTGCGCACCGCAGACGTCGCCATCACGAACGGGGGGGGCGGCTCGCTCACCTGGGCGGCCACGGACCACTCGTCGTGGATCCATCTCGATCCGCGCGAAGGGGAAGTTCCCGGCACACTCACGATATCGCTCGATCCCTCCGATCTCGACCCCGGCGTCTATCGGGGCGACGTCACCGTCACCGCGAAGGACGCCCCCGACAGTCAGTTCACGACGATCTCGGTGACATTCCTGGTGCAACGCCCCGGCCTGCTCGTTGCGCCCACGGCGATCGAGCGTTCTACCAACGTGAACAGCAAGGCCACGTGGACCGAGACCATACTGGTCACGAACAGCGGGACCGGCCAGCTCAACTGGACGGCGAGCAACGAAAAGCCGTGGCTGACGCTCGGCACGTCGTCCGGCACCGGCAACGGAGCGATCTCCGCCACCATCAACAGCAGCGGGCTCGCGGGCGGCACCTATCGCGACGAGATCGTGATCACCGCTCCGGGAGCGACCGGCAGTCCCGCGCGCGTGTCCGTGACGGTATCGGTGTTCGCTCCTGGGCTGGCGGTCAGTCCGGGCATCGTGCGGGACACCGTGCCGACCGGCTCGAGGACGCCCGAGACGCACACGCTGCACGTCACGAACTCCGGCACCGGCTCCGTGACCTGGAGCGCGACCAAGAGCCAGCCGTGGGTGACGCTCTCCAAGGCGAGTGGTGGAGCCCCCGACGATGTCAGCGTCACAGTGGACCCCACTGGGCTGCCGCCGGGGACGCAGACCGACACAGTCCTATTCACGTCCCCCGAGGCCACGAATGGGCCCGTCAAGGTGCCGGTCGAGCTCGTGATCGCGCTGCCCGGGCTCGTCGTCGCGCCGACATCCATCAATGCGACGGCGGCCGCAGATGACCCGAAGAAGCAGCAGGTCGACCTGAGCGTTTCGAACTCTGGCGGTGGCACGCTTACCTGGTTCGCCGGCGCCGACGCGCCGTGGATCGCCGTGGAACCGGCGGGACTCGCGCCTTCGAAGCTGACCGTGACGCTCGATCCGCGTGACCTTAGTCCCGGGCCGCACAACGGCACCGTGACCGTCACGTCACCGGGAGCGGCGGGCAGCCCGTTCGCCGTCCCGGTACAGCTCGTGATCACCACGAAGCCCTGTAACGACATCGCGCTCGAGCCGCCCGTGGTCAGGACCAGCCCGCTCGACCGCAACGATTGTGAAGCGCCGCACCGTCCCGGGAGCTTCGCGAACCTCTACAGCCTCGCTGCCAACGCCGGGGACACGTTGTCTATCCGGTTCACCGCGCAGTTCGACGCGTACCTGATTCTCACCGACGGCGCCGGAACCGTGCTCGCGGCGAACGACGAGTGTCCGGGCGAGTCGGGAACGGCTTGCATCACAGGATTCCCGATCACCACGGACGGTCGCTATTTGATCGAGGGTACGAGCACCATTCCCGGTGCGACCGGTCAGGTCACGATCACCGTGATTCGCACGCGGCCGCCCGCACCGGGCGGCAGCCCGAAGCAGCCGTAAGGAAGGAGATCAGCCGTGAACCGATTGCTTGCCGCCGGCCTGACCGTCAGCGCGCTCCTCGTGCCGCTGACGGCACGAGCCCAGTCCACCAGCGCGCTTCTCGACCAGGGCGTGCGGGCCTACTCCGTACGCGAATACGATGGGGGGGCCTGGCTGTTGCGGCGCGCCCTTGCAGTCGAGGGATCGCTGGGCCTCGGTCCCACCGACGCAGCGCGTGCGCTGATCTATCTCACGGCCATCGAAGTCGCCCGCAATCAGCGCGACTCCGCGCTCGCCGCCGCGCGTCGTCTGGTCGTGCTCGACCCGCGCTACCGGCCCGACGAGCGCACCTTCCCACCGCAGGTGATCGCGGTCTATCAGGAGGCGCGGCGCAGTGCCCCCGCCGTGTCGATCCGGGCGAATGGTGACACGGCGATCCGGCCGGGGGCCGAGGCGTTCGTGGTGCGGCTCGGCGCCAGTACGACGCCCGAAGTGACGGCGAGCGTGAATGGCACGGATGGGCGCATCGTGCGGATGCTCTACACGGGGACCATCCGCGATACCATAGAAGTGCGCTGGAACGGCCTCGATGCGTCGGGGAATGCACCCCCCGACGGGCGCTATGCGATTCTCGTCACGCCAACCGCGCGGGAACGGCGGAATTCAGGTGGCGGAGACAGCTGGACGTTGCGCCTGCCGTTGGAGGTGGCGCGGCCCGCCGTCGACACGACGCCGCTGCCCGCGGCGCCACCCGATTCACTGTTCCGGCCCGAGCGCGGCGACACGCGCGGTGCCATGCACGCGCTGGTCCCCGGAGTCGCAGCGGGGCTCGCGATCGTGGTGCTGCCGAACCTCGTCGCGAGCGGCGAACGCGCGAGCAGCGCGCGGCTGATTGTGGGTGGTACGGTGGCGATTGCCGGAGTCGCCGCCTTTCTCTCGCACCATCCCGGCCAGCGGCTACCCGAGAACACTCAGTACAATCGCAACCTGCGTGAGAACTGGCGGCGCAACGTCGCCGAGATCTCGCGGCGCAACGCCGACCGCCTGCGCCAGGGCAAGATGATCATCCGGCCGGGTGCGCCTGCGCTCGTGACGGAGACGCCATGAGGACGTCCATCGGCGTGCTCGTCCTCTCCGCGGTTTTGCTGCCGGCGCCGGCGCGCGCGCAGGGGGAGGGCGGAATGCAATTCACGGCCGGTGGCACCGCCGCGCAGCAGATCGTGCACAGCCACGTCGATCCGGCGAACGATCGCTTCAGCGGACTCGTGCTCGGGGCCGAGGGAGGGCTCGTCAGCAATCACTTCGTCGTGCGCCTGCGTTATGGCGAGGGGCGCGTGAATCCGCAGTCCGGCAGCACCGCCGCCGCACGCGACGTGGTCGAAGGGGAGGCACTGGTGGGCCTCCGAGCGACGCCCTGGCTCACGCTCTGGGTGGGACCAAGCGCGCGCGCCTACACGACGGCCGACGGCGACCAACGCTGGCTCGTCTGGTCGGGCCGCGTGACGGGGCGCGGAACGTTGCTGCCGGGTCGCATGCAGACGTTCGTCGAGCTGTGGGGCACATTCTCCGGAAATGTCGGCGACCCGCCGCTCAAGGCCAGCGGGCGAGGAGCGAACGGCGGTCTCGAGCTACGACTGGGCGAGTCTTCGTCGTTCTGGGGCCGGCTCGGCTACCGGATCGAGTCGACACACGCCGAAGGTCTGCGCGAGACGGTCGAGTCGCTGACGCTTTCGGTGATGTACGGCTTGCCGCAGTAGTCTGCGGTTAGGGGTGCGGCGGAGCCGGAGGATGCGGGGGAGGCTGCGGGCGGCCCGGCGGTGGTCCGTGCCGTGCCTGCGCAGCCGCGGCGCGCGCCAGACCCGCGGCAGCCTGCGCCGGCGTGGCACCTCTGGCCACCTCACTCTGTACTTGGCTGGGAAGCGAGAGCAATTCCGTTGCCGGGCGGTTCGCTTGGAGTGACGCGCTCACCAGGTCCGCCGCTTCCGCCGACGGCACGCCTATCGCCACCAGGGTTCCCGCCACATTGAGCTCGAGCCGGACGTTCATTGTCGTTTGCCCGCCACGGCGCATTAGCAGATTCGTGATGTCGTGCGCACTCATTCCGGCATTGATCGCGAACGCGCCCGCGGCAATGGCGAGCGTGTCGGAGATCATCCCGCCCGCCCGCAACGCCGCGGCGGCGGTATCGAGCTGCATCGCGACGAGCCGAACCGCGGCGATGACCCGCGCGGACGGAACACCCTTGGCGCTTCCCTCGATCGCCTTTTGAATCAAGGGATCGATCGGTAGGCCGCGCGCAGCCGCGCTGGTGCCCAGCGACTCGACGACCGCGCCCACATCAGGGGGGACCCGTCCGGACAGCCGGTCGGCAATTCCCTGTTGCATTCCCAGCAGGGCGAGAACGGTGAGGATCACAGCGTGAGCACGCTATTGCGGCGGCCGTAGCCGTCGTCGACGGCGGGCGCCGCGGGATCGGGTACCCAGCGCACGCCGTCGACCACGAAGGCGTACTGGTGGTGCCCCGCCGGCAACTTGAGCGTCGCGGTCCACATGCCGTTGGCGGTCGTGCGAACCAGTGGAGTAGCGCGCGGGTCCCATTGGTTGAACGTGCCGGCGACACTCACGGCACGCGCGCCCGGTGCGGAGAGGACGAAGTGAACCGTTATCGCCGCCTCCGATCCCGGAGTCGCCATCGGACCCTGCGAACGGCCCAGCCAGAGGACGAGAGCCGCCGCGAGCGCCAGCGCCGGTGCCAGCAACCAGCGGGGAAAACGCTGGGGTGGCCGAGTCAGCGCGCGCATGACGCGCTGCGGGATGGCGGGAAGCGAGACGGGAGAGCGGTCCACCGCCGCCAGCAGGCGTAGCGCCTCTTCACCTTGCGCGCGCAGCTCCACCGGCAAGTCGGCGATCGTGATGTCGCCGTCCAGCAGCTGTTTCACCAGCGGATGAAAATCGTATTCGCTCATGTGTGATCTCGCAGTTGTTCGCGAAGCTTATCGTAGGCGCGGTGCATCCGCATCTTCAACGACGGCACCGAGGTACTCAAGCGCTCCGCGATCTCCCCGTACGACAGTCCCTCGACATGTTTCAGCACGAACACTTCACGTTGATCCGGCGTCAGATCGAGCAGCGCGAGCTGTAGTGCGCGACGCCGCTCGGCCGTTTCCGTTCGGTCATCGGCGGTGTCCACGGCCGCCACGCCATCGGCGGCCTCGAGCGGCGCCTTCGTACGGTTGCGGCGCTGCTCCGCGAAGCAGCGGTTGCGCAGAATGAGGAAGAACCAACCGACGAACTTGTTGGGGTCCTGACACTGCGCCAGCTGATCGTACGCGCGCACGAAGGCGTCCTGCACTGCGTCTTCGGCGGCATCCCTCGAGCCCAACATCCGCGCCGCGTAGCGCGCGTAGCGATCGCGATAGCGTTCGACCAGCTGGGCGTAGCGCTCGCGGTCGCCCGCGAGCACCGCCCGAACGATGTCGCCATCCGCCTCGGTTTCAGCGCGCAACCGGTTCCTCCGCTAAAGAGTGGCGATATTGATGATTGGTAACGGGTCCGTTTCGTCGTGTGACCTGCGTTACCTCTGGGCCTGTGGGCAATCTTTACCTAGCATGACCGCGATGCTAGAGCCTCAACCCCCAATCGTCGCCGATGCGGTGCTGATGCACCGGTTGGCAAAGCGGGACTCCACTGCACTGGTGGAATTGGAGCGCCGGCATCGTGGCTCGCTGTACGCGCAGGCCTACGGCATCCTGACGGATGCCATCGCCGCCGAGCGCGTCGTGCGCGACGCGTTTGCCCAGCTATGGTTTGCCGCGACGCAGTACACCGGGAGCGAGAGCCCCTGGACGCTGCTGCGCGACATGGCGAGAGAGCTCGCCCGCGCCGAGCGCGCGCTGCGCGAGTCCCCTATACGACGGAGGTAGGATGTTGAAGCGCATCTTGATGTTCGGCCCCGCTTTGCTGCTGCCTGCCCTGCTGACGGCGCAGACGCCCAAGCGGGCGACGCATGTCCGTGGCGAGGCTGTGGGCTTGGACAACCGGCCAGTCACGCCGGCCACGCCGGCGGTGCGGTCAACCGGCGCCACCCCGGCTGTGCACAATCCCGATGGATCCACGACGCGCGCCATACCGGCTACGCCGGCGACCCCGGCGACCCCGGCCTCGCCGTCTCATAGACCCGATCACGCGGGCCAGGGTGGACAGGGTCGCGGGAATAATCCCCGCAGACCGTAGGAGTCGACAGTAGTCGACGGTTGAGTCGCTGTATCTTACCGGTCCCATGCGTTCGGGACCGGTTTTCTTTCTGGCGGTATTTGGGCTCGTGTCGCCCGGCCTGTCTGCTCAGGTAAACGCGTCCGTAGGCGTCGGAGCGGGCGCCGTACGATACGCGGGTGGCTCGAGCTTCAGCGCTCTCACGGTATCACCTGCCGCGCAGCGCTTTTCTCCATGGACATACGTCGGACTCGGCGGGTCGTGGTCGTTGCTCGAGGGCGGCGCATCGGCCGTGCAGGGACGCGCGGATATCTGGGCGGCGCCATGGGGGCGCGCATCTGGTGCTCGCCCGGCCGTCAGCGCGACGATCGCCGCGAGCACGCGATCCGATGGCATCGCTGCGGGATCGGCCACGACGCTGCTCGAAGTCGTCTCCGGCAACGGCGCATTGGGCGCGGGGTTCGTTACTGGTGTCATCCAAGGTGAGCCCGGTGTCGGCGCGTTCCGCGTGCGCGCGCGCGGCTGGCGGCAAGTCGTCGCTGCGTCGCAGCTCTCGCTGAGCGTCGAAGCCACGCGCTTGCTCGGCGCCTGGTACAGCGACCTGGTCGGCGGCGTGACCGTCGATAGGTCGCGCGTGGTGGGATCGCTGTGGCTGAGTGGCCGGGTGAGCAGGACGTCCGCCTCGAGCGGAGCGGCGAGCGCGTCGCTGCAGTACTTCCTCACACCGACGATTGCCGTCGAGGCATCGGGAGGTAATTACCTCCGCGACCCGTTCCAGGGCCTGCCGCGCGCCGGTTTTGCGGCCGGCGGCCTCAGAATCTTCACGGCGCGGCGCGCGCTCACGGCAACGCCATCGGGCTCGCCACCCAAGCCACAGCTCCAGCCGCTGGTCGCGGAGCATCGCGGCGACACCGTCGTGGTGCGCTTCCGCATGCCCGTCGCGCAGTCGGTCGCCATTGCCGGCAACTGGAACCGCTGGACTCCCGTGCCGCTGCGCGGACTCGGAGATGACATCTGGGAAGCGGCGCTACTGCTGGCGCCCGGCACCTACTACTTCAATCTGGTAGTCGATGGCAGCGAATGGGTTGTGCCCGCCGGTGTGGCCGTCATTTCCGACGGCATGGGAGGCCTGCTCGCGGTCCTGAACGTGCTGTGACTTGACGACTGCAGTCCAATTCCCTACCGTGGCGGCGGCAGTAGTGCTCCGTTCGACGCTGTCTCCTCTCTCGAGGGGTGCCACGATGGGTAAGATCAACATGCAGAAGGTGCTTATCGGCGGCCTGATCGCGGGCGTCGTGCTCAACGTCATTGATACAGTCCTGTATGGCGTGGTGCTGAAGGCGCAGATGGCCGCGGCGATGCAGGCGGTCGGCAAGCCCCCCATGACCAATGCGCAAATCCCCTGGTTCGTGGTTCTCGATTTCGTCGCCGGCGTGTTCCTCGTGTGGCTCTATGCGGCGATCCGGCCGCGTTTCGGCGCCGGGCCCGCCACGGCCGTCAAGGCTGGGGTGGCCGCATGGTTCGTCGGCAGCTTTCTCGTCACGCTGTTCATGTGGCCGTCGCAGATGATGCCGCAGAACCTCATGATCACGACGACATTGGCGACCCTCGTCTACTGGCCGCTCGCGACCGTCATCGGCGCGAAGTTCTATACGGAAGGCGCCGGGATGGGTGCGGGTGCCGGGATGGGAGCAGGCGCGGGGATGGGCTCGAGAATGTAGCTCCCGCAACACGAACGCATGCAAAACCGCCGGGCGGCGCGTGCCGTCCGGCGGTTTGTTTTGCTCGACTGCTAAGACGTCAATAGTCGAAGCGCAACGACACTCCGGCCGTCCGTGGCTGATTCGTCAGATACCCCACGCGCGCGCGGAGCCCGCGCTCACGATCCAGCGCCAGGAAGGCGATCTGGTCAAACACATTGTTCAGATACACCGACAGCTGCCAACTCTGGTGCGAATACCCGGCGCGCAGATTGACGAGGCTATAAGCGGGTAGCAGCGGATTGAATCGGAAGATCCCCGTCCCCGTAAGCGGACCGCCAATTGTGTTGGCCCCGAATGAATTGAGGTCCACGCACCCGAATTTCTGGCCCGCGCACGCGGGGCCAACTCCGTCACCTTGGTCGTCGATCAGCGTGTAGCGCGAGCCCACATGCTGCACGCTGCCCGAAATGGAAGCTCGCGATGCGGCCCCTACGGACCAGCCATACGTGACGGCGGCGCTCGCCTGGAATCGCGGCACGCTCGGGAGTCGGTGCCCGTTCGCAATTCCTGACACAACGTTCCCGCCTTGATCTTTGAAGGTCGTCAGCAGTTTGGCGTTATTCAGAGCGGCTGAGACTGAGACATCGAGGTTCGGTGTGGGCGTGGCCGTAAGCTCGATCTCGGTACCCACCGACCGCGCCTTGTCGGCATTGAGAATCAGCCGCGAGGAGCACTGGCCCGCGCTCACGGTGAGCTGCAAGTCCCGGATGTCCATGTAGAACGCGGAGACGTTGAGGGAACCGCGACCTCCGGCGAACTGAGACTTGGCGCCGACTTCGTAGTTCCACGCCCTCTCGTCCTTCCAGGCTCCCGCTAAGGGACCGTAGGTAAGAGTATCCTGTGCAGTGCACAGGCGTTTGTTGAGGGGATCGTTGATTCCCCCGAGCCGGAACCCCCGTGAGGCCTGCGCGTTCAACGTCAGCGCGTTGGATGCTTTGTAGCTGACGATGAGGCGTGGTGACAGGCCGCTCGCGTCGGTGGTGCCGGTTGTATCCGTCGCGACAGCAAACGCGCCATCGAAGATCAGCGAGCGATCCTCGCTGAACCTGTAGTAGCGCAGACCCGCGGTGAGGTCGAGTCGATCGGTCGCTGCCAGCGTGGCTTCTCCGAACAACGCGCTCTGCGTGAGCTTGTTGTGCAAGTCCGAAAAGAACAGCTCGTCGATTCTGGCGTGTGCTCCCTGAGACCAGCCCTGCGTACCCCCCGCAAAGCCCTCCGCGGCGGCGAGCGAGTCCACGCCCTTCGGGCGGACGCTTTGCCCGTAATCGCGTTTGCTGTGCGCGTAGAAGCCGCCCACCAACCACCGAACCCCTTGGGAGGCACCCGTCAAGCGCAGCTCCTGCGTCCACACTTTGCTCTTCGTGGCATCGTCGAGCGGCGCGTCGAGCGTGTATACGCGGTCTGATAACCCGAGGCTGCCGCCCATGACACTGCCGGTGAGCGCCGTGGCGTCGCGGACGACCAGAATGTCGCGGTGTGTATAGGAGGTGATCGACGTCAGATTGACGCCACCGAAGCTGTACTTCCAGTTTACATCGCCCAGCAGGAAGTTGTCGGTGTAGGGCTCGTCGATTTGCGTGAACAGCTGACGCTCTCCGAGCGCGATCCGCTGCCGTGTAGTCGTAAACGGGTTGGCAAGAATGTTGAACGCGTCGATGCGGTTCCAACCATCCATCTTCACGCGCTGGTAGACGAGTCGTGGGGTAATGCTGAACCGCGAGTTCGGCTCCAGGCGCAGGGCCGCGCGGATCCCGGCGCGGACGCCTCCGTTCACGTCGTGGTTGATCGTGGAATCGGGCTGCAGGGCATCCATCCAGCCACCCAGCCGGTTGCTATAACCCACCAACCGCATGGCCGCCCGGACGCCCAGCGGGGCATTGATGCCGATCTTGGCAGTGCTTCCGGGTGCGCCGCCACCGACCCAATTTCCGCCCACCTCGCCAAACGTGTTGCTCGCGCCGAGTTCGGGCTGATTGCTGATGTAGCGAACCGTCCCGGCCTCCGAGCCGGCGCCGAACAGCGTGCCCTGCGGCCCGCGCAGCACTTCCACGCGACCGACGTCGAACAGGTCAAGGTCCGGCGTGAACAGAGACAGCGAGACCGGCGAATCGTCGAGGTAGGTACCGACCTGCTCCTTCACGCCGGGCTGATCGCGGGCAATCTGACCTGACGAGGCTCCACGCATGGCGACCTGGCTCTGTCCGGGGCCGAGGTTCTGCACACTGAATCCGGCGACGTTGGCGGCGATCGTCTCGATGTTGTCGGCGCCCCGCAGCTGCAGCGCCTGCTCCGTCGGAGCGGCAATCGAGAATGGGATTTCGGCCAGCCGCTGCTCGCGCAACATGGCAGTGACCGTCACCGCCTCCAGTTGCAGCGCCTGCATCACGAATTCGACGACCGTCTCAGCATCCGCTTTGACCTGGACGTTTTGCTGCGCCTGAGTGCGCAAGCCGGGCAGCGAAGCCGAGACCGCATAGGCGCCGGGGGACAGGTTGGTGATGCTGTAACTGCCATCCGAGCCCGTTGTCGCACGTTTTGCCGCTGCGGCACCCTGGGCCCTGATCGTCACCCCCGACAACGGGTCACCACCGGCATCGCGCACCGTACCTCTGATCCGGCCGTTCTGGGCTTGCGCCCCCGCCGGAACACCGGAGAACAGGACGGCGATCGCGGCAATGCTGAGCAACCGTGCTGCGCTAACCATAGAACTCCTCCCTATTGGAGCAGACGCATTTCTGCCCGTGCATACAGGTAACGGCCGTTATATCCGAAGGGTGAAGCCGCGGCCCAGGGGAACGT
>Ga0137415_10000819_pt1 | contig 30460 bp, 29 predicted proteins | sample CZODoug3_1_1_16f_FD_183082 | JGI IMG/M metagenome (GOLD analysis project Ga0137415, IMG submission 183082) | Vadose zone soil fungal communities from Angelo Coast Range Reserve, California, USA - CZODoug3_1_1_16fungal (Hybrid Assembly) | ecosystem: Environmental > Terrestrial > Soil > Vadose...
ATGGGAGTCGACGGTGGCGGTGTCCGATTCCCTGCATATCACCACCTCGCGCGATATTTTAACGGCGCTCGCGGACGGCAGCGGTGCGCTGCTCTTTATAGCGTTCCCACAGCGCGGCCACAGACTTGGCAGCATCGGTCATGGGACCAACCTCATGCGATATCGGCCATGGCCGCAGCAGCGTGCTGCAGCAACGCACTCGGAGAACTCTGCAGTTCAGTACCGGTGGCGAGCCCCACGCGTAGCCGCAGTGCGGCTTCAGATGCGGGGCGCAGCTCGCGCGCGACAATCTCCGCGAAGCGGTCGACGATGGCTCCCGCCGTTTCACGATTCACCCCGGCCAACAGGACGCCAAATCGTCCCTCGCCCAGGTGGGCCACGAGATCACAACTGCGAATCACCTCGCGAAGACGGCGCGTGAAACGCTGCACGAGCGGTGCACGCTCTGCACCGGGAGACATCCGCAGTTCCAGCAGGACGAGAGCAAACTCCGCCGCGCGCTGGAGTTCTTCTTCTAAGCGGGCCAGAAAGTGATGGTCGCTACTCAGCCCCGTTTCCGCATCGAGGGAGATCAACTCCCGCATCTGCGTTTCCCGCCGCATCGTGGACAGCGTTCGTGCCAGCGGCGCGGCTAACTGGGCCAGGCGGTCAAACTCGTCTTCTGCGAAGGTGCTGTCCGTGCGGGTCAAGGCCACGACCCCGGACACGACTCCCTGTTGGACCAGCGGGAACGCGAGGAAGGCACGCAGAGTTTCGTCGGCAAACGCTGTCCGCTTCTCGCGTGCGGCCGGATCAGGGATCACCACCGCTCGTCCTTCTTGTGCGACCCACGCCGAGAGCCCCCGGCCCCGGGCAAACCGGATCCGATCGGCCAACTCGACGCGATTCCCGCGGACGGCGACAGGAGAGAGCTTGCCACTGGTCCACTCCGCGACATACAGCGTGCCGTGCGCAAAGGGTACGACACGATGCACAAGATCAAGGAATCGCTCATAGGCGACCCTCAAGGGCAACTCTTCTTCGGCGAGTTTGGCGCACTCCGCCTGCAGTGCCACCACCGCTGCGTCTGCCTCGGATAACTCCTCGGGGCGGGGCGTCGGTTGGGCGACAGGGTGCGGTCGGCTCCGTCGACGTCGTGACATGCCATCCTCCAGAACCAGAGGGTACAAGGTAGAGTGAGATAACTCTCCTGCCTCAAAAAGGAGCAAGGGGCATGCCAAGCACGCGCAGGTAGCGGCCTGGGCGCGTGCGCCCACGGTCCCAATGGACACAGAATGCTGAGGCTCAGAAAGGACAGAGGGGCGGGACTGTCGGGGAGGCTAGGAGCTGGCCGCCATGGGTCCGCGGGAGGTGGACGGCGGAATGTTCATTTCCTCCCGGTATTTGCTCACTGTTCGCCGTGCGATCTTGACCCCTTCGGAGGTCAGCAGGACCGCAATCTCCTCGTCGGTGAGCGGACGAGTCTCGGCCGCGACGATCTCGCGGATCCGGTCTTTCGTCGGCAATGACTGATCGAAGAAGAGGTCGAAACTCACCACGCGTCCGGTGGGCAGCTGCACGAACTTCGCATCGAGCGCCCGGCTGACCGTGGATTCGCTGACTCCCAGCTCCGCGGCAATCATCGCCTTGGTCAATGGTTTCAAGTGGGCATCCCCGCGCTCGATGAACTCCCACTGCGTGCGGACGATGGCCTGCACGATATTGGCAAACGTCCAGTTCCGGCGCTGCACGGCATCGATGAACAGCTTGGCCCGGTTGACGTAATCCCGCACGTGCCCGCGAGATTCGTCGGAGTAGCCTGCGGATGCACGGCGCATTTGCCGGCGTAAGTCGTCGTAGAACGCGTTCACGCGCAGCGCGAAGGCATTTTGGCGGCACAACTCAATCGCAAATCCGTCGTCGGTGCGGCGCACGATGGCATCCGGGCGGGCGATCTCGGCGGGACGGACCCGTCCGCCATCTTGATCGCTACGATACCGCTCGCCGGGATACGGGTAGCAGCTCGCTTTCACAAACTCGTGGGCATCTTTGACCTCGGTCACGGTGGCGTTCACCGCCTTGGCGACCTTGTCAAACCGATGGGCGGCGAGATCGGGCAGGTACGTCTCGACGATCCGCTGGGCCAGACGATTGACCGCGGTCGGTTCCATTACGCGCAGCTGCAGGAGTAAGCACTCTTCCACGTTGCGGGCCCCGACGCCCACAGGCTCAAATCGCTGGATGCGGCCCAAGACGGCCTCGACTTCCTCCACTTCCGCGTTGAGCTCCTGGGCGACCTGCGCGGTGGACGCTTCGAGGTACCCGTTCTCGTTGATGTAGCCGAGGAGCCGCTCGCCGATGGCATGGTCGCGCGCGGACAGCCCTTGCGCCTGCAAGGTCATCAGCAAATGCTCCTGCAGCGATACGGGAGCGGCCATCCGCGAGAAGGGATCGAACTCTTCCTCATCGGGGGTCCAGCTTGTAAGCGACTGCCCGCCCTCCCCTGGTGTCCAATCTGTGTCCGGGGAGGTGGGTTTTTCGTCGAGTTCCAAGGCAGGGTTCTCGGACAGCTCCTGCTCGATGCGGGCGAGCAATTGGTTCAACGGCAGGACCAACAGCGCATTTACCATCATCAGCTTCGGCACCATGCGCTGGTGCAATCCGGTAGTGACACCCACTGAGGTGTGGATGCGCGGGGTCGTCGACACGGTCGTCTAGGCCGACTCCGACGCAGACATCGGCATGGTGTCACCTGGCGTCAGCGGCTGGAGATCGCCCGCGTGCAAACAGGCCAGCAGGGTATCGACGACTTGGGGATCGAACTGCGTCCCTCGGCCTGCGGCAAGTTCCGTCACCGCCTGGCGCACGGGCATGGCGCTGCGGTACGACCGCGTGGTGGTCATGCTCTCCAAAGCATCGGCTCCTGCGAGAATGCGCGCCTCGATCGGGATCTGGTCTCCGGACAGTCCCAATGGGTACCCTGATCCGTCCACACGTTCGTGGTGGAATAAGACCGCCTCCACCACGCGTGAGGAAAACTCCATCATCGCCAGAATCTTGGCTCCCATGAGCGTATGGGTCTTCATCCAGTCATATTCCTCAGCCGTGAGGTCTCCAGGCTTCCGCAAGACCCCATCATCGATACCAATCTTGCCGATATCGTGCAAAAGGGCGGCGATCTTCAGATCCTCCACCCGGTCAGCCCGGAGGCCTAGTCGCGTGCCGATGGCCACGGCGTATTGCGCCAGCCGATCAGAGTGGTTGCCGGTCGGATGGTCCCGCAGGTCCACGACCGCGGCCAGACCATACACAGTATTCCGTCGCAATCGGCTGAGCCGTCGGGACAGGCGGATGTTTTCAATCGTCATCGCGCCTTGCGCGGCGATGAGCCGAAGCATATCGCGATCGATGCTGCTAAACTTCTCGCCTGAGGCCGTGAGGACCCCAACGACGTTCCCCCCCGCTTGGAGGGGGATGGAGAGTGTTCCCCCACTCTCGTCGGCTACGGCCTCGGGGATACCGTTGGTGGTCAAGACATCGCCGGGCGCGATGTTCCAGGTGGAGGATTTCGCGCGGTCCACCGGGCCCGTCGTCGTGACCGTCTCGTCTCCCGCTGCCGACGATGTCGTCACGGTCAGCTCCCGTCCGTCCTCGGCCAGGGCTACGAGGTTGACGGTCGCGGCATCCAACTCGTCCAGCGCGGTCTCCGTGATGACCTGGAACACACGGCCGTGATCAAGGTCGTCGAGCTTATCACTGCGCAGCTCCAACAGGGGCCGCAGCGCGCGCAATCGCGTGTTGCGCTTGAAGTGCAGTCCCTTGCGCAGCCCTTCCCCGACGGTCTTGAGGAGGTCGTCAGGCGTGAAGGGCTTCATGATGAACCCGTTTACACCAAGCTTCACCGTCTCCCGGAGATTGTCGAAATCGTTGAACCCGGTCATGACGACCACAGAGACGTCGGGGGCTTCGCTAATGATCTGGCGGGCGGCCTCTAGGCCGCTAATGCCGGGCATCCGAATGTCTGTGAGGACGAGATCGGGGACTTGAGCGCGGGCCATCGCCAGGGCGGTCGGTCCATCACCCGCCACGGCCACGGTGTACGCCCGGCTCAGGATTCGGCTACACAGTTCGCGGATGGACGCTTCGTCGTCGACAACCAAAATCCGGGCTTTGGGTAACACGGTCATTCCTCTCCGTCTGGTGCAAATGATGCCCAACTTTGGGCTAGTGCAGCGTCTGAAAAGCAGAGCAAGTTTCATGCCACGGTCCACCCGAGATGTTCGCCACGGTCGAGGCGGAACAAAAGGGACCAGAGGGAGGGGAACGGTGGGCCTAGGGCCCGGTAGACGCGTTAACCAGTTTCGGCCGTGATGTTGTACTCTTGCATCTTGCCCTGCAGCGCGTTGCGGTCGATGCCGAGGACGCGGGCGGCCTCATCCAGGTTCCACGCGGTCATCTTCAAGACAGCGTCGATGTGTCGGCGTTCGACTTCCCCCAGCGAAAAGGCCTTCGAAAACTTGGCCCCGGGAGCCGTTTGCTCGTCCAGCCAGATCTCCTCGACGTCAATCAGTTCCTTGGTGGCCAAAATGACCACACGCTGCACGGCGTACTCGAGTTCCCGCACGTTTCCGGGCCACTGGTGGCTGCGCAGCTTTTTCATCGCCGCAGGCGTAAAGCCCTTGATCCGCTTTCCAAATGCGACGGCATACTTGTTGAGGAAGTGGTAGGCCAGGGCCTGGATGTCCTCCTTGCGCTCGCGCAGCGGCGGCAGCTCGACCGGCATGACCGCGAGCCGATAGTACAGGTCCTCGCGGAACTGCCCCTCGCTGATGGCCTTCTTCAAGTCCTTGTTGGTGGCGGCGACCACACGGGCGTTCACGTCGATGGGCTTACTGCCCCCCACGCGCTCGATCACCCGCTCCGCCAGGACGCGCAGCAGTTTCACCTGCATCGCCACACTCATGTCGCCGATCTCATCGAGGAAAATCGTCCCGTCCTGCGCGCGTTCGAACCGTCCGACACGACTCGTGATCGCGCTCGTGAACGCCCCCTTCTCGTGGCCGAACAGTTCCGTCTCCAGCAGCGTCTCCGGGATGGCGCCGCAGTTCACCACCACAAACGGGCCGGCCGCGCGGGTGCTCTGGAAGTGAATCGAGCGCGCCAGCAGCTCTTTCCCTGTCCCGGTCTCCCCATAGATGAGGACTGTGGCATCGGTGGGGGCCACGACCGCGGCCAGCTGCAGTACGCCGTGCATTTTCGGAGAGTCGCCGACGATGCCCTCAAACTTAAACGTGCGCATCAACTCCTGTTGCAGTTTTCGGTTCTCCCTCACCAACCGGCCGCGTTCGAGCGCCTGATTCACCACGATCATGAGTTCCTCGGGGCGAAAGGGCTTGCCCACGTAGTGGTAGGCACCCAGCTTGATCGCCTCAATGGCAGTGTCGATCGTGGAGAACGCGGTAATGATAATGACGAGGGCGTCGGGGTCGTGCTCCATGATCCCGCGGAGCACGCTCATTCCATCAAGTTTCGGCAGCTTGAGGTCCAGGAGGACGAGGTCAAAGCGGCTGGCCTTGTACTTGGCCAGGGCTGCTTCGCCGTCAGCGGCGGTTTCGACTACATGGTCCCCGTCGCTGAGGATCTTGCTCAGCAAATTCCGGAGGTTCTCTTCATCATCGACGACGAGGATCGCGGTGCGATCAATCGCCATGGGTTGTCTCTTCTGGGGGAGCAAATTGGGGTCCTGCGGAATCATACCGCCGCAGCTCGAAGGCTAGACCCGGCAGTCCGGGCGCAAGTGCGCGAAAGTTCCCCCTTCGGAGTTTCCGCATCCAGACGGAGACCGCTTGTCAGTGGGACGCGCCTTTCGCCAAAAAACCCCGCCGCTTGGCTCCGTGCGGGCGGTGTCGCAGCGTCCCCCCTGAGGTTCGTCTGCACCCATACCCGCTTTCAGAGCCAAGACGGCGAGGCAATCTATAGGAAGACGGCGCCCGCGCTCGCGCGGGTCACGCCGCCGGCCGGTTTTATCTCATCGACGCTTTCGTCGCGGTGCCGTGGACGACGGGGCCGACCCTCGCCGCCACCACCGCCAGAGTGGTAGATGGCATCTCGAGGAGCACTGCCCCTGTTCGCGCGTCGATCAAACGCACCACCACGTGCTGCGTACGATCATTCATCGCTAACTGAACCGCCACCGAAGCCTGCGCCATCGGCGACATCGTAAGCGACGGTACAGCCAAGACATCGACGACCGCGGGCGCCTGTTGTAGTTGCGACATCAACGCCTGACGGGCGCGTTCGAACACGTTCGGGGCGTCCCGCCGGTTGGATTCCTCTCCCATCGCGCGCGCGAGGTCAGAGTCGGACCGCCCTTGGGCGGCAGAGAGACCTCCGCTAGCGAGGTCCAGGGGGAGAGGGGGGAAGCCGCGGGAATTTCCATTAGTTCAGGTTGATGTACACGGGCCCCGACATGGGTATGAGGACATGCACTCCATCGGTCGGTACCTGCTTGTGCGATAACTGGCGGGTGGCTCGCTCAACCGCTGCCAGGCTGCGGACCAAGGACGCGATCTGTCGAGTGGAGCGGACTGGGGCACGGTGCGGCGTCTCCGTTCGGCGGAGGCGGGTCCGCGATGTCTCCAACTCGCGCAGCGTCACGATGCACGCTGCCTCCCGGACCGCCATCTCTGCCGCTTCCGCGAAGCGGCCTTGCTTCAACAACATGTGGCGGCTCCGAGCGAGGGCCAACAGATCGCGGTGGATGGCGACCTCTTGGGCCAGGATCCGGCGAAGTTGGTCCCCGCTTGCTCGTGCCACATCACACCTCGCAAAGTCTCGGGTAAATCTGTCCACTGCGAGTGGAAGCAATTCCGATGCCAGCACGCCGGGGGCCCGGTGGGGGAGAATTCCGTGCGTCGCCAGTAGCGTTGTTCATGAAGGCTAGAGGAGTTAACTTTGGGCATAAGGAGACGATAGGAGACAGTAGAGGCGCGAGTTGTCCGTTGACAGCATTACGCAGCTATGTTACGGTCAGCGCGCCACCGGTAGTGAAGACCGACTCGCATCTCGCTTCGGCAGGCAGAAGGATATGTGGTTCCTGGCCGGCGAGATGTAGGGTCGATCTCAGTGGAGATGTGAGGGTGAGTACATGCGGACAGTGATTGCGTCGTTCGTCTTCGCGGTGCTGATGTTCGTCGCCGCTTCTGTGTCGTGGGGAGCCACGCCGGATACCGCGACGTGGGAAACCGCGACCTGGGAGACCGTTGCTCCAGGCACCCTCTGGTAGTCAACGAAGCCGCCACGAGCGGTTAGCGCATCAAACCAAGTAGTGTACGAGGGGGAGGACACCGCTCCCCCTCGCAGAGTTTTCACCCGCCGTTCTCTCGTTTCCGCTGAAATACCATCCAAACGGGCATGACCTTCTTAAAGGATCCGCAGAAAATGCGTACCTTTCCGAACAACTTTCCGCCAAATGGCATGGGAATTGCTCTATTTATGGGCAGGAAACAGACTCTGTCGGGAGGATGCGCAGATGAAGAAGACCTTGATCACCGTGGCGATGGCCGCACTGGTCATGTTCATGGCGGTCTCAGTGTCGTGGGGAGCCACGCCGGACACCGCGACGTGGGAAACCGCGACCTGGGAGACGATCGCGCCGGGCACAATTTGGTAAAGAACCACCCTCTGGCGGACTGTTCCGCCGGGCGCTAGTGTGGGTGCAGGATCTCGACCCAGTGGCTGTAACAGGTGCGGCCGCCGGGCAAGTCTCTTTGACCACGGCCTAGGATGAAGAACCTCTCCCTGCCAGCTCGGATCTACGTGCTGGGCGTCATCCTCATCGGCGGCGTCCTAGCCGTCGTATTGCCGCAACTTCCGGGAGCCACTTCAAACCTTACCACCGTCCCCTTTGCCATCTTCCTGGCCGCAGCCCTTCTGACCCAGCTGCGGGGCGTCCGGGTGATCATGCCCGGGCGCGAGGGGATGGCCTGGTCGCTGATCAACGCGATTATCGTCGCAAGCCTCCTCCTCTTCCCTCTGGGCAACACCGTCGTCCTCATCTTGCTCACGTTTGGTGCGTACTGGATCAAACGGCGTGAACTCCCCTGGTATCAGGGCGCGTTCAACGTGGCTCAGCATGTGCTGTCGGTGGCGGTCGCGGCGGCCGTGTGGACATTGGGACGGCCCTCGAGCGCCGCCGGCCTCTTGACGCTCGAGTGGTACGCGGCCGCGTTCGCCGCAGGCTTCGTGTTGTACTTCGTCAACGGGACGTTGGTGACCACCGCCATTACGCTCGCAGCCGGCAAGCCCGTCAAGCAGGTCGGAGTGATCTCGCGGGCCAGCTTCTATCGCGAGATGATCTTGGTATGGCTCGGGGCCGTCGTGGCCGACTTCTGGGCGGTGAACCCGTGGCGGACCCTCTTGCTGACGCTGCCGCTCGTCGGCCTCTCCCAAATGCTCCGCCTGCAGCTTGAGGACGCGGACCGCGTCCGACGCAGCCAGCAAGAGGCCGAGGGACGCACCTCGCAGCTGGTGAGTCTCAACGAACTGGCTCGAGCGTTAACCAGTAGCCTCGATATAGAGCAGATCTATGACGCCCTGCACGCTAAGGTCCGCAAAGTCGTCGACCTGCAGGTGTTCGCGGTCGGGTTGCCTGACGCACCCGCGAACACCGTAGTGTTCGGGACCTGGCGCGTAGGGGATCGCGCCCTACCCTCTAGCACCCGATCGGCGAATGAGCCGACCCTGGCGCGATTGCTCGGGAGCCGCGAACCCGTCGTATTGGAGGCCGGACGCGATCGTGAGACGATTCGAGAACTCGCCCCCGCGGGAGGGTGGGCCGATGTGCCCCACATGGTCGTCGTGCCCATGGCGCTGGGCGAGCGGGCCGTCGGATTGATCGTGCTCGGGCTCGCGTCTGCCCCGTCGGTCCAGCAACTGGACTTGGTCTCGACCATGGCAAGCCAGGCCGCGGTGGCCGTCGAGAAAGCGCAGCTGTTTGGGCGAGAACGCCGGAAGAGTGCACAGTTGGGCGCCATCACACAGGTGTCCAAGAAGATCGTCACAATTCACAGTGTCGATGTGCTGCTGCAGCAGACCTCGCGCTTGATCGAAGAGGCGTTTGACTTCGAGCGCGTGCAGGTGCTGCTGCACGAGGGAGACACGCGCAGCGCGCCCCCACCCGATCCGACGGCGACTGACATCCCCATCTTGTACCGGGGGCTGCCGATTGGTGTGTTGCGCGTCTGGCTGCGTCCCGGCGCGAGCTTCTCCTCAGACGACCTCTCGATGCTCCAGACGCTCGCTGACGAGATCGCCGTCGCGATCGAGAATGCGCGCCTGTACGAAAATCTCCAGGAACAGATGGCCATGCTCGAGCAGGCGCAGTTCCAACTGATGCATTCCGCGAAGCTTGCCACCATCGGGGAGCTGGCCGCGTTCATCGCGCACGAAATCAACAACCCACTGACCAGTGTCTTGGGGTATGCCTCCCTGATCTTGAGCGAGACCCCCGCCGATGACCCGAAACGCTCCGACCTGGAAGTCATCGAAAAAGAGTCGCTGCGCGCACGGGCGATTGTCCGCGACTTGCTCGGCTACGCGCGCCAGACCGACTCCGCGATGGAACAGACCGGCATCAACGATGCGCTCGAGAGTATCCTCCCCCTCATCCGCAAGCGCGCCGAATCGCAGAATGTAAACATCGAGGCCACGCTGGATCCGCAGGTGCCGCGCATCATGGGCGACGTGAACCAGCTCAAGCAAGTGTTCATCAACATCCTCAATAATGCGATCGACGCCATGCCATCCGGCGGGCGCGTGGCGGTGACCACGCGCGAGATCGCGGGCAACGGCACCGGGCCGCAAGTGGAAATTTCGTTTCAGGACTCGGGGGTGGGGATCGCCACCGATAAGATCAGCCGCATCTTTGACCCCTTCTTCACGACCAAAGAAGACGGCAAGGGAACGGGACTCGGCCTCCCGATCAGCAAGCGCATCGTGGAGCGCCACGGCGGGTCGATTGCCGTGTCCAGCACACCGGGGCAGGGAACCCGGTTCACGATCTGCCTCCCCGCGTATACATGAGCGTGCCGGTGCAGTCCGCCCACAAGCATCCGGTCGCCGCCGCCCGCATCCTGGTCGTAGACGATGAGGAGTCGATCCGCGACCTGTGCGCCCGCGTGTTGACGCGTGCCGGATATGCGGTGAAAACGGTACCAAGCGGCGAGGATGCGGTGAGCACGTTGGCAGAAGCCACGTTTGACCTTCTTATCTCCGACATCCGCATGCCGGGGATGTCCGGATTGGAAGTGCTGGAACGGGCCAAGACGGAGTATCCTGACATCAAGGTTGTGCTGATCACAGGCTTTGGCCCGCCGCAGATCCTCTCGCGTGGACAACCGCCCAGTGCCGATCGCATCCTGACCAAACCCTTCAGCCCCGCCGAGCTGTTAACCGCAGTCCGGGAGAATCTCCCCTCGGCAAGATAGCAGGCCGTACTCGCCCCGTGCCCTACGCGGGCACGACCTGGTAACCGTGCGGTCATGGGGTGTAGTACGATGAAGGCGTGAGTGCTTTTGGTGTCCTGAAAAGCTACTTCTCACGCGCGCCGGATGTCGTCGCCGCATACCTCTATGGTAAGTACGCGGACGACCGCACCTGGCCGGATAGCGACCTGGAAGTCGCCCTCCTGTTCGCCGACCGGCTCACCGAGGATGAGATCAGCGATCACCTGCAGAGTCTGGCCGCCGGCCGCCCCCTGGGGGACGCGCCGGGGATCTTGCTCCCCTTCGCGCTCAATACTCACATCTTGCCGGTAATCTACGAGATCCTCACCGGCGCGGAGCCCCTCGTCACGAACGACCCTCCGGCGGCAGCCGCGTTCGCCAAACAGGCGACCGCGCGTTTAGAGGATGAGAGGGCTACCATCCTGACGAATGCCCAAGAGGCCATCCTGCAAGCCCGCAAGCTCGGACTGCACGTAGTGGGCAGCACGAGTGTCGTGTTGCCGCAGCCGCCACGACCTCTGGACCCCATCCGCATTGGCTGGCGGCTCGCCCGTATCTTAGGGTCAGCGGCCGTCCTGGAACCCGCCACCCGCGATCCAGACGCAGCCGCGCGCGACCCGGACTCGCTGGGCCAGATCATCGGATGGTTTAGCAATGCCGCCGGGGCAACGACCGGCATCGCCAAGGCCATGTTGAACATTTTTTCCATACCCCGGCCCAGCCGGCGGTGGGAAATCTTCTTGCCCCTCGCCGATGCGAACTTGCTGACGATGGAACTGGCGCTGCAGTTGGGCGCGCTTGTGGAGTTACGGTGGCGGTTACTCGCCGGTGCTGGACTCGCGACTTCGGACCGTCTCACAGCCTCGATCCGGGGATCGCTGCCCCCGATTCTGTCGTTCGCGCGTCTCGCGGCGTTGTACTGCGAGGTCCCGGGGGTGAAGGGGGAACAAACGCTTCACTAGCGTGCCGTAAACATCATCCTGCCTGGGGTGGAAAAGAAGGTTTGCCGCCGGCATGCCAACGCCGAATAACTGAAGGGGCCGCGTAGAGGTAGTTGGTTAGGTGAGCGGGCGCGGGGCCGCTAGATTGACGAAAGGCAACTGCTAGGCGAGAACGCGGACTTTCGTGGCCTGGGGGCCTTTCTGTCCCTGTGTCGCCTCGTACTCGACCTTCTGGCCCTCACTGAGGGTGCGGTATCCGCTTCCCTCGATCCCGGTGTAGTGGACAAAGAGATCCCGACCACCATCGTCGGGAGTGATAAAACCGTACCCTTTCTCGGCGTTAAACCACTTAACCGTGCCCGTTGCCATGCGCCTCGACCCCTACCCTTTGTGCTGTGCTATCCGTGGTTGCCCCCGGACGCTATTTCGCCTTCCCCCATTCCCTGGGTCCCGGTCGAGTCCTGCTGGTTTGGCCCCGCGCTGCGAGGCCGAGCGGGCGCCTGGTGGCCCATAGCCGGAGGGGGCTCGGTGGAGGGACGCGCGCCGGATGTCATCGAAAAATGGACGGTTGCCCAGTGACCAGCGTGGTGTAGTCGACCCGCCAATGGCGGGAAGCGTCGCGCTCAGCCTGCGCTTGGATCGGCGCACGGATCGTGGAGATGTGGCCGTCGTCTCGAACCGTGGTGACCGCCACAAAGGTCGCGGTTGCCCGATCGCCTCTCACCTCAGCGTGGAGATCCTCCAAGGTAAACGCGATAAGCCGGCTGCGTTGCAGCGGTTGGGGCCATTCCGGCGGGGTGTTGGTCAGAAACCACTCGGCCCACTCGCGGGCAGCAGGATGTGTGGGGCGGGCAAACGCCTCATAGATCTGTCCCAGGGCGTCAGCGACCAGCTCGCGGTCGTCGACGGGGTATCCAGTAAAGATCCCCTTCGCGGCCCCGTCCTGCACAGCATCAAACGCCCAGTGCCATGGCGGGACATCGACAAACGCGGACGGGGCGGCCTGCGCGCCCGCAGACCCCACTGCGATGGCGACCAGCGCGAGCACTCCAGCGATGCGCCTCATGGGAGTCACCTCTTCTTTAATAAGTGTACGCCGCCACAGACGCCACAGGCAGGGAGATCTGTGCCTAGGGCATGCGGAGTCGATATCCTCGCGCCATCGGCGCGCTTGGGAACTCCAAGAGGTTACCGTTTCGACTTGATTCGAACAGGTTGAAGCGGAACATCGGCCTGCACTTGCGGGTCCGGTGGGAGTGGCACCTGTGAGGTCTCTGGGGCAGGCGACTCAACGGCAGCGACCGGCGAGGCGACTGAGAGCCCAAGCTCCTTCATTCGCTTGGATGCCACCAGCAACCGGGATTCCACAGCCTCAATGGCGCGTGTGAACGCTTCAGCGGCATGTTCCAGAGATGCTCCGATTTCGTAAAACTGACCGACTTCGCGGAAGCTCTCATCGACGGCCCGTTGCAGCTCTGTACCCCGCGTTTGCGATTTCTCGGTCAGGTGGGCCACGTCGCCCAGGGCCTTGGCGAGGTCGGCGGACAGTTTCGCGTGTGTCTCCGCTGCGGCATGACGTTCCTGCTCGTAGGTGGTCTTCAAATCGGCGAGGTCGTGTTCGCGGCGGTCCAGTTCGGCGGTGGTCTCTTGCTTCAGGCGGGCGCCGCGGACTTTCGTTTCGGCGAGTTGCTTCGCCATACCGGGATGCATCCGATAGTTAGTCCAATACCACCCCAGGGCAATTCCCACGAATAGCCCGACGGCTCCCCATATAGCTTCTGTCATGGCGCACCCCTCTGTAGTCCTTTGCCCCCCAGGGACTTGCCCGAGTCACCCGGGGTTGCCGCCTTTCGCTGGAAGCAATTCCAAGGCCAGCGCTCCAGCCTTGGGCTCCGATGACTCTGAGGGCGCGCGAGCAGGCAAAAGGCCCTCGCGAGGGGATCTTGTGACTGACCTGTGATGATCGGTATGCTACGCTTTTCTGGAAGAGGAGGTGATTGACGTTGAGAAACAGGTCAGTTCTGTTGTGGATAAGCATCCTGTTTGCGATCGCTGTGCTGGGGTCTCCAGTAACAGGCGCCGTGCCCGCCGGCCAAGTCGAAGGCACGATCAGTACGGTGGGCGCCGGGACGATCACGATCGCAGACCGAGACGGCACCCCTGTGCGGGTGGTAGTGACTGCAGACACGATCGTGATCCAACGAAGCGCCACCACGCTGGAGACAATCAAACCGAGTAACTTCGTGGGGGTCACAGCCCGGCGCGAATCGGACGGGTCCCTCACAGCGATCTCCATCAACATCTTTCCGCCGGAGTTCCGCGGCCGGGTGCGGGAAGCTCAGTTCGTGATGGACACGGGCAACGTTATGACGAACGCGACCGTGTTTCAGAGTGTGCGGCGAATCGCGGGGCGCACGCTCTACTTGAAGGTCAACGACGGCTCTGTCGTCATCGCGGTGCCCAAAGAGGCGGAGGTGTGGCGGTTGACGGTGGTCAAGGCGGTGAACATGCGCTCCGGAGCACACGCCGTAGCGCGGGGAGGCCCCGGAGCGGACGGTACGTTCGTGGCAACGGCAATTACAGTCGACGCTCGGTAACCCGAACGCGAGCCCACGCTTCTGCTTGGACGATCTTCCGGACCCGGGGAGCCTCTACTGCTCCTTGCGAAGTTGATCGAGTTGTTCTTGGGCCTTCTTCCGGAGGGCGGAATCGTTCGTGATCTCTAGCACTTTTTGGATGTCGTCGATGGCTTTCTGCGCTTCGCCCCGCAGCGTGTAGGAGAGCCCCCGATTGAAGTACGCGTTCGCATCGTGGGGATCGAGGGTCACCGCGGTGGTCGCATCGGCAATCGCCCGATCGAGTCGACCTAACAACAAATGGCTCGCCCCCCGGTCCCGGAACGCTGCCGCAAAGGCTGGGTCGATCTGGGTGGCGCGAGTGAAGTCCTCCACGGCCTGCTCGTAGTGGCCCAAAGCCGCCTGGGCGACGCCGCGTGCATGGTGCGCGGCGGCGTTCTGGGGGGTGATCCGCAGCGCGGCAGTGTAGTCCTCAATCGCACGTTGTAGCTTGTCCAAAGCCGCAAGACTTAGCCCGCGATTATAGTAGGCGATCGCATCCATTGGCTGCAGCCGAAGGGCACGGGAAAAGTCATCAACCGCGCGGCGATGGTCCCCCACGGCGGCCCAGCTCACCCCGCGATTCACGTAGGCCGTTTGGTCTTCAGGGTGTGAGCGAATGAGCCGATCGTACACGGCGCGCGCGGCCTCATTCCGACCCTGGGCGACATCCAGGGCCGCCTGGTTGACTTGAGTGAGCCGGTCAAACTGTATGGCGCGGGCGAAGTCCTCCGCAGCCCGCTCACGCTCCGCGAGTTTCAGGAAAGCGGCGCCCCGATTGGCGTACGCGTCCTGCAGATCTGGGTTGATCTGGATGGCCCGGCTGTAGTCCTCAATGGCCGCGGCACTTTTGCCCAGTGCAAGCAAGGCGTTCCCTCGGCTCAGGAGAACCTTGCTCCTCACATCGACCGAACTGCTCTCATCCACTGCCGCGCTCAGATGCTCTAGCGCATGCGCGTAGTCCGCGCGTCGGTGGTCGATCGCTCCGCGGACGAATTCGACGAGCCGCCGACCTTGCTCGGCGGTGGGATCAGGAAAGCGCAGAGAACTAGGCTCCACTAAAACAGTCGCGGTCATATAATCCTTCACGGACAAGAACGGCACGGCAATCGCGGGGGACATCTCTTCCACAAATACGGACGGGCCCGCCATCCCCAGTCCCGCCGATTCCCCCACGACAATCGCGGCATGGTACCGGCGCCCCAGATCGCGCGCTTTGACCGCACCATCGGGATCCGCGACCTGCTGGTTGACCTGGATGATCCGAACCTCGGGGAAAGTGGAAAACGCGTCGGCCAACTGCCGAGCCAGTGTGGTGCGGATCTCGAGAGTCTCTGCCTTCGGACCATCGGGAATCAGAAGAAGAATCACAAGCTGAGAGCTTGTGGCAGGGCGCATTGACCGCTGGATGACAACGGCTCCGACGGCCAAGGCCAGCACCAGGGGAACGACAGCAACCGCCTTACGGCGTGGAAAATTGAGGAGTGGCATGCGTGACTCCTGGACCCAGATTACCACACGTTGACCAGAGGTAGTCGAGCGCGGTTCTTCTCTGGGGCAGGAGGTTTGCTAGGCGTCCGCCGAGCGGTCGGAGCGCCCCGTGGTGGCTTCAGGTCTCGTGTACTCGCGCTCAGTGCACGTCGTTGTGGGCGACGTGCACAGCTTTGAGGGCACTGATGCCATCGAGGTGGGCGATCTCTTGCACGACGGCTTCTGACACAGGCGTGTCGACCGTGAGCACCATAACCGCCGTTCCTCCCACCGCAGCTCGCCCGACTTGCATTCCCGCAATATTGACCGCGTGCGCACCCAGCAAGGAGCCCACGCGACCAATCATTCCCGGGCGGTCGACGTTCCACACGAACAACATGTGGGGGGCAGGGACCAGGTCGATGCGGTACCCATCCAGGTGCGTGATCCGCGGCTCGCGTCGCCCGAACAGCGTCCCGCCCAGGACAAGACTTCCCGCCGCGGTGTGCAGACGCGCCGTAATCAAGCTGCTGAAATCCTCGCTACGGTCTCTTCCCCGCACGCTCACGTCGATGCCCCGCTCCCTTGCGAGGAGCACGGCGTTGACAACATTGATCGGCTGATCGAGGACCATCTCCAAGAGACCGACCAAAAAACTCGCCGTCAGCAGGGTAGTGTCGACTGATGCCACTTCGCCCTCGTAAGCGCATTCAATGGCCTGGATCGGCGAATCAATTAGTTGCTGCGCGACGGCTCCCAGGGTGTGCGCGAGATCGGCGAACGGACGCAGCCGCTGCCAGACCTCCTCTTGTAGGACCGGAAGGTTCACCGCGCCCTGCACCGGCTGGCCTGCCAGGGCACCCAGCACTTGCTCGGCGATTTCCAGACTGATGTTGTGTGCCGCTTCGGTGGTTGATGCCGCCAGGTGCGGGGTGACTATGACACGCGGATGTTGCAGGAGCCGCATCTCGCGGGGCGGTTCGCTTTCAAAGACATCAAGAGCCGCCCCCCCTATCCTGCCCTCGTCAAGCGCGGCCAGCAGTGCCTCCTGATCCACCAACTCGCCGCGGGCGCAGTTGATGACGAATGCACCCGGCTTCAGTTGGGCAAACTGGGGCCCTCCCAGGAGATGCTGGGTACGGGGAGTGAGCGGGGCGTGCACGGTGAGCAGGTCACTCTGGGCGAGCACGGTCTCCCAGGAGACAAGCTCCGCGCCGATGCGCGCCGCGCGCTCGGCGGAGACAAACGGATCGTATGCGATCACTCGCATCCCAAAGGCCGCAGCCCGGTGCGCTACCTCGCTCCCAATTTTGCCCAGCCCGACGACACCCAAGGTCTTGCCGTACAACTCAACCCCGGTAAACTTCTCCCGTTGCCACTCCCCCCGAGACGTTGAAAGATGCGCGGTGGGCAGGTGGCGGACGAGGGCCAGCATCATTGCCATGGTGTGCTCGGCCGTGCTGATCGTGCTGCTGTCCGGGGTGTTCAGCACAAGGATGCCGCGCCGGGTGGCCGCCTCAACGTCGATGTTGTCGACGCCGACTCCGGCCCGGGCGATGACCCGCAACGCACGCGCGTGGGCCAGCAATTCCCCGTCAAGACGGGTGCGGCTGCGAACGACAACCGCATCGGCGTCAGCGATGGCCGCGCGCAGGTCGCTGAGCGTAAGCCCCTGGTGGACGGCGACGTCGGCGTGGGCCCGCAGACGCGCCAGCCCTTCAGGGGCCAGCCCATCGGTGATGAGAATTTTCATCCCCGGCTAGGATCTCGGGCCGCCGCCTGCACGGCCGTTCCTTTCTTCACGGAATATCCCAGCTCGGAGAGAACGAGGCGCAGAGCATCGAGGGCGGCGAGGAGCTGCTCTTGTTGAACGTACCCCATGTGCCCGATGCGGAAGATCGCCTTTTCTAGAGGCCCCTGGCCGCCGGACAACACGACACCGTGCTGGGTCCGGAGCCGCCGCAGCATTTCCTTGCTATCGATCCCCTGCGGGACGCGGACCGCCGTCACCGCATCGGAAGCCCGCGATGGTTGCGCGAAGAGTTCCAGCCCGAGCGCTGTGACCCCCTCGCGCGTGGTCCGCGCGAGGCGCCTGTGATGCTCGATGTGGGCGTCGATGCCTGACGCCAGGATCATGGCCACCGAAACATGCAGGGCGAAGATGACCGAGACGGCAGGTGTATAAGGCGTGTAGGCAACCGCGGCGGCAAGCTGGTCGCGCGCCTGCGGAAATGAAAAGTAGTGCTTGGGCATCCGGGAGGTCTTGACGGCCTCCCACGCTCGCGGGCTGACGCTGAGGAACGTCATCCCCGGAGGGCCCATCAGCGCCTTCTGCGACGCGGTGACGACCACGTCCAGACCCCACGCGTCGGTCCGAAGGTCCATTGCCCCCAATGAACTCACGGCGTCGACCAGAAGCAGTGCCCCTGAGGGCCGCACTGCGTCGGCGATCCCCTTCAGATCATTCGCGATTCCGGTCGACGTCTCGTTGTGCGTGACGAGGACGGCTTTGACGCCCGGGTGTCGGCGCAGCGCATCGGTCACGCGCTGGGGATCGATCGCCCTCCCCCACTCCGCCTCCTCCTTCACCACATCGGCGCCAAACGTCGTGGCCACAGCGGCAAAGCGCTGGCCGAAGTGGCCGCAGCTGAGCGCCAGGACCCGATCGCCGGGAGAAAGGACATTGGTCACCGCGGCTTCTAACCCTCCGCTACCGGATGCGGTGAAGGGCAAAATAGGCGCCGTCGTACGGAAGATCTGCTGCAATCCGGTCAGGACTGCGTGCAGCGCCTGCCCGAACTCCTCGCCACGGTGGTTGATCATCGCAGAGGCCATCGCCTCTCGCACCGCTGGAGGTAGAGGGGTGGGCCCGGGGATCAGTAAGTTTATCTCAGCCATATCCACTCTCCCGAAACCGCAAGTGAAACGCCAGCCGGGGAACGATTCCCGACACCGGCCTCAATGCTCTCAGTCAGGTTCGCGCGGGTGAATCCGATCCGGAAATGTGGGTTAAGACGTCCCGCAGGTCGGTGACATCAACACCCACTTGCAGGGTCTGAATTGGACCCAGGGCCTGGCGCACCTGCGTCAGATGCATGGGTTTGTCGTCGACAAAGACGACTTCGTCTGGGCGCAGGGCCATGCCGTCACGGGCCAGTTCTTGCAACGTCGCGCCGATGGTGCGGTCTTTGTGCGGGTGCGCCTCTACTTTGGGCCGCACAAAAAAACTCGTCAAGTCCAGCAAGTCGAAGATGGCAAAGACGGGTTCGGGATGATTCCAGCTCGCCACGGAGGCGAGTACCCCTCGGTGGCGGAGTCCCTCGAGCAGCTCACGCGCCCCGGGACGCAAGCGGACACGCACGCCCTGGGCGTCCTGTACAGTCTGGTCATCCACACGCACAAAGGGCAAGGACAGTTCAGACACATTGTGGTGATCCCACAGGGTGAGGTCACAATCGAAGATCACAAGCCGAGCTGGCACAATACACGCCCTCACAATCCCCGTGAGCGAAAAAGAGGCCTAAGTCGACCTTGGGATTGCCTTTCAGATAACAGAATTTCTCGACGCCTGTCAAGCAAAAGTGTTCCCGATGTCCCCCTGATGTCCGACGCGGAGAATTCTCTGGCCCCGAAGGGTTGTGCATTCTCTCCCTCGGTCGCTTGGGGCACCTAGCCATGTTTCAAACGGGGATCGAGCGCGTCCCGCAGACCGTCGCCTAGCAAGTTGGCGGCGATGACGGCGAGGAAGATCGCGAGCCCGGGAAACGTGGCGATGTACCAAGAGGAGAAGAGGTAGCTCTGCCCCTCTCCTAGCATCGTCCCCCATTCGGGGGTCGGTGGCTTGACGCCCAGCCCGAGGAAACCTAGTCCCGCCGCAACCAAGATCGCTTCGCCCAATCGAAGAGTCGACTGCACGATGAGGGGCGCCAGGCAGTTGGGCAGCACGTGGCGCATCAGAATCCGCCCCTCGCCTCCACCGGCTGCGCGGGCCGCCTCGATATACGCCTGTTCTTTCACCGAGAGGGCCACCCCCCGCGCCAGCCGGACGTATTGAGGCACCGCCGCTAGACCGACCGAGACCACGACATTCGTGACTCCAACCCCGAGAACCGCGATCAAGGTCAATGCCAAGAGAAACCCTGGAAACGCGAGCAGCAGGTCGACCAATCGCTGCACGACCAAATCGACGACCCCGCCGCGGACCCCCGAGACCAAGCCCACCGGCACGCCAAGCGAGGCGCTGAATGCAACGGCAAGGATGCCAATCAAAAACGACACTCGTGTCCCGAAGACCACCCGCGTCAGCAGATCTCGGCCCAGGTGATCTGTGCCGAAGGGATGGGCCAGCGACGGAGGCAGTAGGACGTGATCCAGGTCGGCCACATTGGGATCGTAAGGGAGGATGGCAGGGGCCAGCGTGGTCAGGACGAGGAAGCCACCCAGGACGATCAGACCCGCGAGGGCGGTCTTGTGCTTGCGCAATTTCCGCCACACGCCAAATCGGTCGTGCGACGAGGGCGGTGGCGTCTGGCTAACCGTAGTGGATCCGGGGGTCCACATATGCGTAGAGGAGATCGACGAGCAGATTCACGCCCGCAAACATTGTCGCAAAGGTGAGGACGATCCCTTGGATCACAGGATAGTCCCGAGACAGAATTGAGTTGACCAGCAACCGCCCCATCCCGGGCCAGGCAAACGTCGTCTCTGTCAGCACAGCTCCACCCAGTAAGGTCCCAAATTGCAGGCCGATCACGGTGAGCACCGGGATCAACGCGTTTTTCAGTGCGTGGCGCAGGACGACTCCGTGTCGGGGGACTCCCTTCGCACGCGCGGTGCGCACATAATCCTGGCTGAGCGTCTCGAGCAGACTACTGCGTGTCATCCGGGCGATGATCCCTGTGGAAAACGCCGCAAGGGCAATGGTCGGAAGGATGAAAGACGCTAGAGTCCCGTATCCGCCCGCCGGTAGCCAGTGCAAGTAAACCGCGAACAACAGCATGAGCATTAAGCCCAACCAGAAGACAGGGATCGACACGCCGAGCACGGCCAGAGTCATGGCCAGGTAGTCCAGGATCGAATACCGTCGCGTTGCGGAGATGATCCCCGCAGCCAACCCCACGAGGGTGGCCACCGCAATGCTGGAGACAGCAAGAAGTACTGTCGGCCGCAGGCGCAGCGCAATTTCTTCGAGGACGGGAGCTCGCGTCGCAGCTGAAAGCCCCAGGTTCCCGTGCAGAAGGCCGGTAAAGAAGATGAGGTACTGCATATATAAGGGTTGTGTTAGGCCGAGTTCGACCCTCAGGCGCCGGACCTCGTCGTCGGAGGCGAGCAAGCCGGCGATAATGCGCGCCGGATCGCCGGGAATCAACCGGATCAGGAGGAAGATGACAACGGTGACCCCGCCCAGCGTCAGGAGGGCGAGTGCGAGGCGGTGCAGGACGTAACGGCCCACGGCGATGCAGCAGGAACAGAACTCAACGAGTCACCGGAGGCCGCCATCGGCAGGACGGCGACCTCCGGAAGTCACTTCCACCACGCGGGAGGCGTCACTTCCACGTGGCGTAGATCGCGTCCCATTTCTCGATGGGCGTAATGCGGACGCCTTCAAGGTTCTTGACCGTGGCCACATACCACTTCTGGCTCCAGAGGAAGACCCACGGCGCGTCGTTCCAAATCTGCGTCTGGGCTTCTTTGTACAAGGTTGCGCGCTGGGCGACATCGACCGTGGTGCGGGCCCTGACGAGAAGATCGTCGACCTTCTCGTTCCTGTAGAACGCCGCAGCCAAGCCGGCCGGAGGTTGCTGGGAGGAGTGGAACTGCCCAAACAGCACCCCGTCACAATCCAGCACGACCCAGGCCCACCCGAGGATGAACATCTGTGTGCGACTGCGGTCTACGGGCTGCGTTATGGTGGCGACGTAGGTTGGCCAGTCCATCGTACTCACTGTGGCGCGGATCTTGACATTGCGCAGCTGCGCGGCGGCGCCTTGCGCGAACTCGAAGTCTTGGATGTAGCGCCCCTTCGGCGCCAGAAACTCCACGTCGAACCCATCCTTGTACCCGGCCTCCGCCAAGAGTTGTTTCGCTTTCGCCGGATCATATGGCCACCCGCCTTCATGCATGGGAGAGTGGCCAAACATCATCGCCGGGCATGCAGATGCTTCCACGGTGCCCAGGTCAAATAACATGCTCGAGAGCAGCGCCTTCTTGTTGATGGCGTAATTCATCGCCTGACGGACACGCGCGTCTTTGAATGGTCCCCACTGGTTGTTCATGGCCAGGAAGATGACCCGATCCGTCGGCGCTTCCACCAGCGTGACGCGCGGGTTCTTGCGGAGGTTCTTGATATCGGGCGCGGGAGGAAGCATCGCCAAGTGGACGTTGCCCGCCAGCACCATCGTTTCGCGAGTCCCTGCGTCGGGCACCACTTGGAAAAGAACCTCTTCGAATGATGGCTTCTTACCCCAGTACGTCGGGGTACGCTCCACCAGGATGCTCTCGCCGCGACGCCACTCCTTGAAGGTGTACGGCCCTGTCCCGGCGCCGACGGGGGCGAGACTAAACCGGTCCCCGGCCCGCGCCACCGCCGCAGGCGAGATGATGGCGGTCGTCGTGTACGAGAGGTTGCGCAAGAGCAGCGGATTGGGCTGGCTCATGGTAAACCGGACGGTCGTGTCATCCACGACGTCGACCGTTTTGATACCTGCGAGCAGAGCCCCCCGGAGCGGGACCTTCGTCTTGGGATCCAGCAGGCGGTCGAATGTGGATTTGACCGCTGCCGCAGTCATCGGAGTGCCGTCATGGAACGTCACTCCCTGCCGCAGTTGGAACGTGTAGGTGAGTCCGTCCCGCGATGTTTGCCACTGAGTCGCCAAGCGGGGTACAACCTCGTTCTTCGCGTAGTCCATGTCCACCAACGTCTCAAAGAAGTAGTCCACCATGTTCGCGACCGTCGTGGTCGTTTGCCCGGCGGGGTCGAGCGTGTCTGCGTCAATGCCCACGGCGATGCGCAGCTGTTTGGGAACGGCCTGCGCGCCCGCGGGCGCACTTCGAAGGGAGAACACCATCGCAACTAACGCTACGATCGCTCCGAAGCGAGCGCCGATCTTGTCCACGCCGACTCCTCCTTGAGTAGGAATTGGATGATTTCTAAGTGTGAGGATTCATAGAACACTACGGCATGCGCTGCTGCTTCCCTCTGCGAATGCCCCCTTGCGAGGGAGTCGAGGTCTATGTACCCACGGGCGTGGGAGAGGCTCGATCCCCCCGGGGGCATCTGCCGCCCCCGGCTACAAAAGACCAGTCCGCTGCATGACCGTTTTGACGCGCTCTTCATCCTCTGCGGTCAACCCCTGCATCGGCTCGTGCATCCTGTTCGTGGCGATGACACCCAAAAGTTTGAGCCCGGTCTTAAAGCCTGATAGTGCGGCCGCGGAATACGATTGCGCATGGCGGCCCTGCCGGGTGATGGCGAAGAGGGTCGTCAGCTGTTCTTGAATAACCCGAGCCCGCTCCATCTGGCCCGCGCGAGCGAGCTCAAAGGTCTCCACGTACTGGCGGGGGGCTACGTTAGCCAAACCGGGCACTGCCCCCGCAACGCCCATCGCGACGGCGAGATCGACGACCATCTCGAGACCCGTGAGAACGCTGAAGTGTGGGACATCCCGGGTGGCCAACAGCATCTCGCGCGTTCTGGAAATATCCGGAGAGCTATCTTTGATCGCGCCGATGGTCCCTTCGTGCGCGAGTTGCGAGACCGTCTCCGGTTCTATTGACACCCCGACCATTTGAGGAAGATTGTAGGCTACGAGGGGCAACGGGCTCCTGTGGGCGATGGCGCGAAAGAACTCGACAATTTCCGGTTGGTTCGTCTGGTAGTAATAGGTGGGTAGCGCCACGACCGCACTGGCCCCCAAGCTCTTGGCCATGTCGAGGTACGTGAAGATCCTCCGCAAGGAGGTGTCGATGACTCCGACCAGCACTGGTACTCGCCCCGCCGCAGTCGCCGTGACCGTCCGGACGACGCTTGTGCGTTCCTCGACATCCAGCGAGGCGGCCTCGCCCGACGAGCCCAAAACAAAGAGACCGCGCACGCCTCCGGCGATCAAGTAGTCGACGAGTCGGCTCAGTGAACGCGTGTCGATGCCGCCGTCAGAATCAAAAGGAGTAATCAGCGGAGGGACAATGCCGGTGAGCTCCATCAACCGGTCCTCACATCCTACCGGGGAAGGCGGCGGCTTCGTCGCGGAGATGAAAAGGCAAACTCCCCGCCCTGCTTACGCTGGACGGGGAGGTGTCTGTGCATGAATCTGGTAGCGGGGGGAGGATTTGAACCTCCGACCTTCGGGTTATGAGCCCGACGAGCTACCTGGCTGCTCCACCCCGCGTCGCACCACGATTATACCTCCGCGCGGAGGACAGTCAACCGACCAAACTGTTGATAAACTGGGACACGCCGCGAGAGCAGCGGCACGCGGAGGATCTTGAGGTGTCTGTCACGAGGCCGACTATGACAACGGACTCTGCTCGCAGTGCCACCCATCTCACACGCACCCTCTTTGCCGCGCAGAGCCTGAGCTCCGCGGCGACGGTCGCCATTTTCCCCATCGTTGCGATCGCTGGAGCCAAATTGAGCGGGCAGTCGACGTGGGCGGGCGTGCCCGCGATGGCCTATCAGCTCGGCGGGGCTTTTGCTGCCTTCTTGTGGGGACGCCTGATGGATCCGCTCGGCCGGCGGAGTGTGCTGGCCATTGGCATGCTCCTGGGCGCCACTGGTTCGACGATCTCGGCGGGCGCCATCATTGGGCAGTCATTCTGGACCTTCTTCGGAGGCGCTGTGCTCGTAGGCATGGCCGTGTCCGCCGTCCAACTGTCACGGTTTGTCTCCGCCGAGGTGCACCCCGTCGCGGAGCGGGCACGTGCAATCTCCACCGTCGTGTTGGGAGGAACTGTGGGAGCGATCTTTGGCCCGCTCACGGCCGGCCCCATGGGACGTGCCGCGGCGTCGAGGGGATTGGACGAGCTCGCCGGCCCCTACGGGGCGTCGATCGTCCTCTTCCTCGTGGGGACCGCGCTTATCGTCCTGTTCTTGCGACCTGAACCGCGCGACCTCGCGCGCGCCCTTACACGAGAGGGTCCCGTGGATGGGGCTGGACCCGCACGGACTCTCGCGGAGATTTACCGCGAGCGACCCGCTCAGGTCGCGACAGCGGCAATGCTCTTCGGACAGCTGGTGATGGTCATGCTCATGGTGATCACGCCCCTGCACATGCGCGTGCATCAACATGCGATTGGCAGCATCTCGTTCGTCATCTCGGCGCACGTGGTCGGCATGTATGCGTTCTCCATCATCTCCGGACGCCTGGCCGATCGCTGGGGACGTCTCCCGGTTATCATCACCGGCGGCGCCTTTTTGATCATGGCCTGTCTTGCGGCCACCCTGTCCCCCGAGGTGGTCCCTCTCTCCGTAGCGTTGTTCCTCCTGGGACTGGGCTGGAACCTGTGCTACGTCGGAGGCTCTTCGCTGCTATCGGACCAGCTGTCGCCACCCGAGCGCGCCCGGACCCAAGGGTTCAACGATCTGCTCGTCGGCCTTGCGTCTGCGGCAGGGAGCCTGGGCAGTGGAATCGTCTTTGCGGGAATTGGGTACAACGCGATGGGTCTCGTCGGGACGGCCGCTGCGCTTATTCCTCTCACGATGACGCTGGCTTGGTGGTCGCGCCGCCGCGCGGTGGTGGGAGCGTCGTAAGACGTCTAGAGGAGACCGGCCAGCTCGGGGAGGGTTTCAAAAAGGAAATCCGGCTGTTCACTGCGCAACGTCGGCAGTGACGCAAAACCGCCGGCGATGGCGGCGGTCGAGGTCCCTGCGTTCCTCCCCATCTGCACGTCTTCGACCGTGTCCCCCACATAGAGAGCCTCTCCCGCGCGGACCCGGACCCGGTCCAACGCATGCAGTAACGGGGCGGGGTGCGGCTTTCGCTGCGGCGTGTCGCCCCCGCATACCACGACATCGAACAGCGCCTGCCACCCCACACGGCGTAGGTCACGCTCGACCCGGGATCGCTCTCCGGAGGTCACTAAACCTAGGGCGCGGTGCGATGCTTTGACAGCCGCCAGGATTTGGACGGCACCCGGCCGAGGACCAGGCGCTTCCTGCGCATAAAACTTCAGCCACAACTGGTCCGCCTCGGGCCACTTGTCTCTGGGGACGTGCATGCGTTCATAGAACACATACCAGTTGGGTGAGTAGTTCCGCTGATACGAGTCCGGATCGAGGGGTATTCCTAAGGTGGAAAAAACGCGCTCGTAAACATGGAAGTGCGCGCGCAGAGAATCCAGCAGAGTGCCATCAAGATCGAACAACAGCGCGCGCATCCGTTGGAGCGACGGCCGAGGCAGCATACGTTGCGCGTTAGTCGATCTTCTTCTCGAAGCGTCTAATGGCGATACCAAACACGATCAGCCCGAGGACCACCAGCGGAACAATCTGCTGCCAGAGGAAGCCCACCCCCACACCTTTGATGATAATGCCGCGAACGACGGTGACGTAGTACGTCAGCGGGAGGGCCAGCCCCACCCACTGCAATGCGATCGGCAGGGACTCGCGCGGGAAGAGGAACCCCGAGATCAAAATGCCGGGCAGCAGTACGAGCTGCGCCAACTGCACCGCCTGCTGGAAGGTCCGCGACACCGTCGAGATGAGCGTGCCGATGCCTAGCGAGGAGAAGAAAAACGCCAACGTCACCACGTAGAGCAGCGCCACGTTGCCCTTGACGGCCACCCCAAACCACGCCCAGGCCAGCAGCAGGATGATCGTCAGGTTGATGTAGGCCAGTCCGATCAGCGGGATGATCTTGCCCAGGATCAGTTCGATCGGCTGAATGGGGGTCACCACAAGTTGTTCGAGCGTTCCCATCTCCCGCTCGCGCACGATCACCACGATGCTGAGGAACGTCGTCGCGAACTGCATGACGACTGCGAGGACGCCCGGGACGATGAACACCTGCGACTTCAGGTCCGGATTGTACCAGGCGCGGCTACGAATCTCGACGGGCAGCGGAGGTGCGCGCTGCCCCTGCCGCCGCAAGACGGCCACCGCCAGATTCTGGGAGACAGTTGTGCCCACCCCGGTTGCCACCGAGAGCAACGTGTTCGCACTCGTCGCATCCGTGGCGTCGACGACGACCAGGACCTGGGTGGGCTTGCCGGCTTGAAGCTGCGCGCTGTAATCAGGTGGAATGACGATCCCCACCTTTGCTTGCCCGCCATCGAGGTGGTGTTCGACGTCGGCCATGTCGCGCGCGAACGCCCGGACGCGATAGTACCGGGTGTTTTCAAACGTCTGGATCAGGGCTCGGCTCTCGGTGGAATTCGACTGGTCCCAGACCACCGTGGGCTGGTGGAGGACCTCGTTCGACAAGTAGCCGTATAACACGAGCTGGATGACCGGTAGGCTGATTATGGAACCCAGCGTCCGCCGATCGCGTAGGGTCTGGGCAATTTCCTTGCGCACGATGCTCCCCATCCGCTGGAGGTTCATGGCCCGCTACCCTCGGCCCGCTTGGTCTTTTCCGCGTCGCGAGCTTCCACCAACGCCACAAAGACGTCTTCTAGCGACGGCGGGATGGGTTCCACGGACTCGACAGCAAAGCCCCGCGTGCGCAGGTACTCGGCCACTATGCCGGCTACGCCCGCGTGCTCCACGGTCGCGTGGATCGCTGATCCATAAAGGGCCGCCTCGCGAATTTGGGGATGGGTCTGGGCGACGCCCAACGCGTCGAGGAATCGATCGGTCCGAATTTCCAGCACGACGCCGGGCATCAGGTCTCGCTTAATCTCCTCTGGAGATCCCCGCGCAATGATCCGCCCATCATAGATGAAGGCCAACCGATCGCAGTGCTCGGCTTCGTCCATGTAATGTGTCGTAACCATGATCGTCGTGCCTTCGTCGGCGAAGCGGTCGATCAAGTCCCAGAACTGTCGGCGCGAGATGGGGTCCACCCCCGCTGTCGGCTCGTCCAGAAACACCATCTGGGGTCGGTGGAGGACGGCACAGCCCAGGGCGAGACGTTGGCGAAACCCGCCAGACAGTTCGCGCGCGGGCGCGTGCTGACGGTCCAGCAACCCGGACCGCTCCATCCACTTGGTCACTTGCCCGTGGAGCGTGGTGCCGCTCAATCCGTACGCGCCGCCGTAGAATTCCAGGTTCTCTCGCACGGTCAGGTCCGGGTAGAGACTGAACCGTTGGGACATGTAGCCAATCCGTTCCTTCACGTCCTCGCTCTGGCGGGTAACATCAAACCCGAGGACTTCCGCTGTTCCCTCTGACGGGTCCAAAATCCCGCACAGCATGCGGATGGTGGTCGATTTCCCCGCGCCGTTGGGGCCGAGGAAGCCCCAGATTTCCCCGGGCCGGATTTCAAAGGAGACGTGGTCCACGGCCACAAAATCTCCGAACTTGCGCGTGAGCCCGTCCGCCCGCACGGAGAAATCGAGGGCGGGGATGGTGGTCATGCCGCGGCTACTCCAAGGCGCGCGACGAAAACATCCTCCAGGGACGGGGGAATCTGGCGGATACTCTTCAGGGTGACGCCCGCAGCAGCGAGCGCGGATTCCAACCCCCCCTGGGCCTCCGCTGAGGGAACGAGCACATGGAGGCGGTCTCCAAAGACCTCGAGGCTCCGCACGGAGGGGTGCCCGCGCAACACGTTCTTGGCGGCTCCCTGGGGCTCGGCCACGACTTCCAGAATTTCGCCTTCCATCAGTGCGCGCAGGGAGGCGGGGGACCCGGTCGCGATGATCCGGCCCTGGTTCATCAACCCCACGTGCGCCGCGCGCTCCGCCTCATCCATGTACGGCGTGCTCACGAAGATTGTGATTCCTCGACGATTGAGGTCGTACAAAATCCGCCAGAACTGCTGGCGCGAGACTGGATCCACCCCCGTCGTGGGCTCATCGAGCAGAAGGACTTCTGGTTCGTGAATGAGCGTGCAGACCAGCGCCAGTTTCTGTTTCATTCCGCCGGACAGATGCTGGGCGAGGCGGCTCTGGAACGGTGAGAGGCGGAAATCGGCCAGAAGTTGTTCTGCCTTGTGGGGAAATTCTTTTGGGGGCACCTCGTGGAGTCCGGCATACAGCTGCAGATTTTCCATCACCGTCAGGTCCCCATAAAGGCTGAAGCGTTGGGGCATGTAGCCAATCCGGGTCTTCACGCGCTCTGGATCAGCGACAACATCGAATCCTGCCACCACCGCCTCCCCAGCATCCGGCGTGAGCACGCCGCAGAGCAGCCGGATCAACGTCGTTTTTCCCGCCCCATCAGGACCGACCAGAGCGAAGACTTCTCCGTGGCGGACCTCGAGGTCCAACTTGTTCACGGCAGCTAGAGTCCCGAAGCGCCTGGTCAACCCCGCGCAGCGGATCGCGAGGCGGTCTGAGGCTCTATTGGCAGGGACGCCGACGCTATGCTCCATCAGGGGGTGACCGCGGGCACGACGAGAATCACTGCGTCGGCGGGCAGACCGGGCTTCAGGACGCCATCGGGGTTGGGGAGCGCGACTTTCACGCCGAAGATGAGTTTGACCCGCTCTTCCTTGGTCTGGACGTTTCGCGGGGTAAACTCGGCACTGCTGTTGATCTGGTCTACCGTGCCTCGGAACGTTCGGCCAGAAAACCCATCGACCCGCACGTCCACGGGTTGCCCCAACTTTACGCGGGCCAAGTCACTTTCGGACACGAACACGCGCAAATAGACTTGGCTGAGATCGGCCACCGTCACCACCGGCGCGCCGACCCCCACGAGGTCCCCGACTTCCGCGTTCTTCGCGACAACCACACCGGCCATGGGGGCTTTAAGAATCGTATAGCTCCGTAGTATCTCGACCTGTTGCAACAGCGCCTGCGCTTGGGCGAGCTGGGCCCGGGACGCGACCGCATCCTGTTGGCGAATCCCGACTGTCTGGCGGTTGGCCTCCGCGACTGCCAGCGCGGCTCGCGCTTGCGCCACCCCGGCCCCAGACGCCCCTAACTGGATCTGGGCCGCATCCCGCTGCGCCCGGGCCGCATCCCGCTGCGCCCGCAAGGCCTTCGCGGCGGCACGCGCGGTATCGATCTGTTCTGCCGACACGGCACCGTCGCGGTAGAGGGCCTCTAACCGCGCCAAATCGGATTCTGCTCGGGCCACATTGGTCTCAATGGCTTGAAGGTTTGCCTCCGCGGCGGCCAGGTTTGCTTTGTTCGCCTCCAGCACGGCGAGCGCGGATTCGATTTGGGCGCGGGCCTGCACGAGCTGGGCGTCGACCGAGGCTCGGGCCAAGGTCACGGAGGCATCGGCCTGTGTGGGGCGTGTCCGGGCGGCGTCCACCGCGGCTTGAGCCTGCCGCGCTTGTGCGTCGACCTCTGCGGCATCCAGCTCCGCCACCACCTGCCCGGCCTCGACGTGTTGACCTTCTTGAACGGAAATCTTGATGACCCGCCCAGCAATCTTCGGGGCCACGCCAACCTGCGTCGCCTCGATCGTCCCGGACGCCTGGATGGATCCGGTGGGGTTATTGGTGCGCGGCCAAAGGACCCAGACTCCTATACCGATCGCCACAACCGCGATCGGGATGATTAGGCGGCGCCGCGCTTTCATCGCATTCCCCTCTCACACAGCCCGGGAGCGGGCGAAGCATCTCGGGAGCGGTTCCGGACCGCCGCGTCTCTCGGCATCAGGTGTCTCACGAGTTTGCCATCAGAGAAACTGACGTGATCACTGGACAGCTTCTCCCACGGCGCGCTCTAGCGCCGCGCGTGCCACACTGTAGTTGAACTCGGCTTGGGCTTTCGCGACTTCCGCCTGGGAGGAGGCCGTTTGCGCGCTGACGACTTCCAAATTCGTTCCTACACCTGCCGCGAACCGAACGTTGGCCAAGCGCAGCGCTTCCGCCGCCTGCGCCACCAGCGCCGCCGC
>Ga0137415_10000821_pt1 | contig 30426 bp, 27 predicted proteins | sample CZODoug3_1_1_16f_FD_183082 | JGI IMG/M metagenome (GOLD analysis project Ga0137415, IMG submission 183082) | Vadose zone soil fungal communities from Angelo Coast Range Reserve, California, USA - CZODoug3_1_1_16fungal (Hybrid Assembly) | ecosystem: Environmental > Terrestrial > Soil > Vadose...
ATGCGCGTTCGTGGTGCAGTGGCGATCTTGGTGGCGATGACGTCGACGGCTTTCGCCGGCGGCGGTTTCGACATCGTCGTTCCCTACCGTGCCGGTGTGCCCATCATCATTAACGGCGTCGATGCATCCTATGCGGTGGTCGAAGGCGAATGGGGCCTGGGCAAGAACGTCCAGGTGCAGCCGACCATCTATCGTGGCCGCTACATCGATCCCGTACCGCGCGTCGGCCATTATTATCCGAGCGCGGGTCACATGCCCGGCTACGGGCGCCTCGAGATCGATCCGCCGCCGGGCCGCAGATTGCCGCAGCCGGCGGAGAGTTATCACCAGTCATGGTCGGCGCAGTCGATGCCGCTGCCGGCGCAGTCCGACATTCCCGTCAATCCACCGCCGGTAATCTATGCGCCGCAAATTGGAAATGGCCCCTACGGCGTGCCGCAGGGCGGTCGAAAACCACAAGGGATTCCTTATTAGCTTCCAAGAAGCCCACGCCAACGAAAACACCTACAGGAGAGAGTAATGCGTCACATGATTTCAGGAATGGTCGCGGCAGTCGCCGTCATGGCCGCGGCGCCCGCGATGGCGTGCGGTTACAGCCCTTGCGTACAGCAGCCGTATTATGCCCCCCCGGTCGAGAGCTACAGCTATTCGGGCTGCAACCCCTGCGGCGGCTGGGGCCATGAGCGGCTCGCCGATCCCATGCAGCAATATGGCGCTCCCCAGCAGTATGGTCCCCAGTATTACTATGCGAACCAGGGCCCGACCTATAGCGGTCCCGGCAACTGGGCGCCGGTCCCGACCTATCAGGAGAGCGCGGTCTCCGGCTGGGGCGCCTACCGCCGTCCCTACCACTATGGCTACAATGGCTACGGCTATCACCGGCAGCACTATTATCGCCCGTGGCGCACGAGCTACTACCACGCGCCGCGCTTCCGCCATTACGGCTACACGCCGCATTACGGTTACGCGCCGCGTCACGCTTATGCGCCGCGCTACGCGCCCGCGCCGTATTACGGCGGTCACCGCGCGCTGCGCCGCTACTATTGATCTGAAAATCGCTTGAAGCCACCGGCGCCCGTTCGCATCACGCGAGCGGGCGTAATCTTTTAGGTCATCAAGCCGAGCCGGCTGGCGCCGATATAGAGCGCCAGCACCGCGGCGTTGGAGACGTTGAGGCTCTTGATCTCACCGGGCATATCGAGCCGCGCCACCACGCTGCAGGTCTCGCGCGTCAATTGCCGCAGGCCCTTGCCTTCGGCGCCCAACACCAGCGTGAGCGGCTGCTGCAGCTCGACCTTGCCGAGATCCGCGGTCCCCTCACTGTCGAGCCCCACCGTCATGAAGCCGCGCTCGTTCAGCGCAGTCAGCGCGCGGGCGAGATTTGGCACGGTGACGAGCGGTACCAGCTCCAGCGCCCCGGAGGCGGATTTCGCTAGCACGCCGGTCGCTTCCGGGCTATGCCGCGCCGTGGTGACGATCGCCTTCACCGCGAAGGCCGCGGCCGAGCGCATGATCGCGCCGACATTGTGCGGATCGGTGATCTGGTCGAGCACCAGCACGATGCCTTCCAGCGTCAGTTCGTCGATATCAGGCGAGGGCAGGGGATCGGCTTCCGCCAGCAGGCCCTGATGCACGGCATCCGGACCGAGCCGCTGGTCGATCACGTTCGGCCGGACGATTTCCGCAGGCACGCGGGTATCGATATTTTCGTCGGCGAGGCGGCGGGCGGCGTTTTCGGTCAAAAACAGCTTGCGGATCTGCCGCTGCGGATTGGCCAGCGCCGCCGCGACCGTATGCCAGCCGTAGAGAATCACCGGCCCGTCCGCGTCGGCCTCGCGGTCCCGCCAGGCCGGCCGGCCGCCGGTTTTTCGCCCTTTATCGAGCGGCTTGGCGCCGCCACGCCGGAACGGAGGTTTTCGGTCGCGATCGCTCATGGGAGGCTTGTGTCACGGGTTCCGGAATATGGCAATTTAGAGCGTTTTCGAGCGAAGTGGGGCCCGGTTCGCCTGAAGAAAACGCGTCAAAACAAAAAGCTAGAGCCCGGTTCTGATTTGATCAGAACCGAACGGACTCTAGGCCACAAAAGGATGCCAATTAGCGGCCTCCCTTGGTTGACTTTGCCATGGCCCTTCCCTCATAAACGCGCCCGACCGGGAGCCCGCCATCGGCGCCCGGTATTAACGTCATCCATGGCCTCATCCGCCGCCAATCAGGCGGTTGAGTTCCGATGTTGTTAAACGGGGGAGTGTCCCGAGTGGCAAAGGGAGCTGACTGTAAATCAGCCGTCTTATGACTTCGAAGGTTCGAGTCCTTCTTCCCCCACCAGCCTTCGCTTGCTCCGCAAGCTACGGCTCTCTCGATGACCATGCGAGGGCAGCCGCGAAATCGGTCTGTTTAGTGATCCTGGACGATCGATATCTGCCTCTAGGGTACTTACGGCGGAGGTAACGGAAAAGCCGCTGCCTGGAACGGCTTCGCATCCAGGAATGCTGTGGCGGCGCGCATGACGAGGGTGTCGGCGAAGCGTGGGCCGACGATTTGCAGTCCCACGGGAAGCCCTTCGGACGTCAATCCGCATGGCAACGAGACCGCGGGACAGTGCGAAAGATTGAATGGGTAGGAGAACTCAGCCCAAGTGAGCCAATCCCACGCATGATGCGGCCAGTGGTCGGGAACCTGCCGGCCATGCGGGAAGGCCGCGACCGACGCCGACGGCGTGATCAGCAGATCCCATCCTTCGGTAAACCAATGCCCCACATCCGCCGCGTAAGCGAGACGTCGCGCTTGTGCAGCGTTGACGTCGCGCCACGTCACACCAGCCAACTCACGCAGACAGGCGACGAGCCCGGCATCCATCTGCTTCTCGCTCGCCGCATCAGCCGGCGTGAATGCCAGCAGCGGGGCACCCCAGAGGGCGCGGATCAGTTCCGGGCCGCGCGGGCCCCAGGACGGTGACGCCACCTCAACCTTGGCACCAAGCGCTTCAAAAGTCGGTGCCGCCCGCTTCACGCAGGCGGCGATCTCGGGGTCGACCCGCGCATGGCCGAGATCCGGACTGAAGGCGATGCGCAGGCCCGCAACGCCGCGCGACGAAGCAGGCCGATAGCCAGCCGGATGGGAGGTGAGATCCAGCGGATGAGCTCCGGCCATCACCTCCACCATGAGTTCCGCATCGGCGACATCGCGCGTAATCGACCCAATGTGCGAGAGCAGGCCGTTGTTGGGCGTCGGTACATAGGGGACCGTTCCGAACGTCGGCTTGAACCCGACGACGCCACAAAAGTGGGCCGGCAGGCGAACCGAGCCCGCGCCATCCGTGCCAAGGTGCAGCGGGCCACAACCAGCAGCCCCGAGCGCCGCCGCGCCCGAGGATGAGCCGCCCGGCGGTCAGGCCGATCCGCCACGGATTTTGTGTGGCGCCGGTCAGCGGATTCTCGCCGACGGCGGTCCACCCCTGCTCGGTCATCGTCGTCTTCCCGACGATGATGGCGCCCGCAGCTCGCAGCCTTGCAACCGCCACCGAGTCGGCGGCAGCCGGTGACGGATCGGACAACCGCGAGCCGCGACGCGTCGGCAGGCCTGCGACAGCCTGAATGTCCTTGATCGTGACTGGAACACCATGCAGCGCGCCGAGCGCATCGCCGCGCATCACGGCGGCCTCCGCAGCGCGGGCGGCGCTCCTGGCGCCTTCGCGATCGAGCACGACAAGCGCATTCAGCGTCGGCTCGACCATTTCGAGGCGGCCCAACAGGTCGTCGATGATGTCGACGGGAGACACCCTGCGCTTACGCACGAGCTCGGCGAGCGTGCAGGCCGAGAGCGAGGCTAAGCCACCGCCGGACGTCGTCGTCATCGCGCAAGCTCCTAACCAGCGGAGGCGGATTTTGCGGGGCGGTCCCAGGCCTCGACATCGAGGAACGTGCTCTGGTATGTGGCGCCTGCACCGATGTCGGTCAGCCGATCGGAACAGAGGACATTCACCGTCCCCGAAACAGCCTCGGCCTCCGGCCGTTGGCCGGGCACGAGGATGACGCCCTCTCTCACCTCGTCGCTGATCCTGAGAACCAGGCCGATGTGTCCGCGCGCGTTGAAGAGGCGGACCTTCGCGTCGTCCGCAAGGCCACGCCGCTCGGCCTCGTTCGGATGCAGGACGCAGGACGGTTCACCTTCACGCTTGCGCAAAAAGGTATTTGCGGAAAACGCCGTATGGGATTGGAAGTACCCTGGCGTTGTCAGCAGCCGCAGCGGCCACTTGGCGGCATCCTCGACCTCCTGCGGATCGGCTTCCCAGATCGGCATCGGCGGCACGCCCTCTGCAGCGAGATCGGCCGAATAGATCTCGAGCTTGCCGGATTTGGTACGGAATTCCTGGGCCTCGCCTTCCGGCGCCACTTTGACCGCGCGATGATCGAGCAGCAGCTTCGGATCGACCTTCGCGACCGCGCCGGACGCGCCCTCAAAGAACTTCGGGAAGATCTGCTCGGGCGTCAGGCGGAAGATCTCGTCCGTCACGCCCATGCGGCGCGCCAACTCCTGGGCTAGTCGCATGTTCGACCATGCCTCGCCTTGGGGCGCGACCGCCGCCGGCGCAAACTGCATGTAGTAGCTGCCGTAACTGCGATAAAAGTCCGAAGTCTCCAGGTAGGTCGTCGCCGGCAAGACGATATCAGCGTACTTGGCCGTGTCGGTGAAGATCGGGTCATGCACGACCGTGAAGAGATCCTCGCGCGACAGGCCCTGCCTGACCTTCAGGACGTCGGGATTGGTCACAGCCGGATTGTTCGCGCAAATCAAAAGTCCATTGATCGGCGGCTCCGTCATGGTCAGCAGGGCTTCGCCGAGCAGGCTGTGGTTGACTTGACGTGTCTGCGCCGGCCCGGACGGCTTGCGAATTGACGCGAAGTTCAGGTCGATCGAGCCAGCCGCGAGCAGCAGCGCACCGCCGCCGCGCCGCCCGTAGGCGCCCGTGACAGCCGGCAAGGTCGCGACCGCGCGGAGTGCCTGGCCGCCGCGCGCGAGCCGGGTCATGCCCTCGCCGATGCGGATGAACGATCGCTGGGCTGCGCCGTACATCGCCGCCAAACGCTCGACATCGTCGACGCTGAGCCCGGTGATCTCGGCGACGCGCGCCGGCGGGAATCGCGGGACGATTTCGGCCTTCCAGCGAGCGAAGCCAAGCGTGTGCCTTGCAAGATATGCCTCGTCGCATTTGCCGTCACGTACGAGAATATGGACGATGCCGATCGCGAGCGCCGCGTCAGTCCCGATCTTGATCGGAAGGTGCCAGTCGGCGCTTTGTGCCGTGCGCGTCCGGCGTGGATCGATGACGATGATCTTGACGCCTTGCTTCTGGCGCTGTTCGGCTTTCTGCCAGAAGTGAACGTTGACCGCCTTGAGATCGCAGCCCCAAGAGATGATCAGATCGGACTGAGCGACCGATTCAGGGTCTGCGCCGCCGACCGGCCCGAGCGTCATGTCCCAGGCGGTCTCGCAGCAACTGTCGCAGACGGTGCCTGCCGTCAGCCGACTGGTGCCCATGGCATGGAACAGGCCATTGACGAGGTGCCGGTTGATCTGGCCCTGGTGGGCGCTATAGGCGTAGCCCAGCAACGCAAGCGGGCCATCCTTCGCGACGATAGCCTTCCAGCGCGTCTCGATTTCGTCGAGCGCATCAGTCCATGTCATTGGTGCAAATTTGCCCGATCCTTTCGGCCCGGTTCGGCGCAGCGGCGTCTTGATCCGATTCGGGGCGTAGACCAGTTCGGCATCACGGTTGACCTTGCCGCAGGCGAAACCTGCCGTGTAGGGCTGCTCCGGGTCGCCCGAAATCTTGATGAGTTTACCGTTGTCGACTTGCGCCAGCAGCGAGCACATGCAGGGGCAATCATGGGCACAGGTCACGCGGATCGTCTTCATCTGGCGTCCTTGGTTGCAGCATGAGCGGGGGCGTTTGCAGCCCCTTGGGAAGATGGCGACGGGCCAAGCTCCCCACGGCGCTCGTGAGTATGGTTTGACAAGCGATCATCGCATGAACAAAGTGGTTGAGACGAGGTCCACTTTGGGGCAAATCTTGACAACCACTTCGGGACGGCGGCGGGACCTATTAGACCTTCCGATCGGTCTCGACCGATCAATCCGCAATCATGGACAGCAGGTGCATGCGGCGCTGCGTTCCGCGATTATTGACGGCCTCGTGAGACCAGAAGCGAAACTCCCGTCGAGTCGGCGGCTGGCGGAGCAGCTCGGCGTCCGGCGCAATGCCGTTGTGGCTGCCTATGAGCATCTGTTCAGCGACGGTCTCATCGAGGCGCGACATGGTGCAGGCACCTATGTCGCCGCTCAACTGCCGGCACGATCATCGACGACAGCTCCAGCACAGTTCGAAATCGCGCCAGCCCAGCGCCGCGCCTTTGCGCTCGGACACACCCATGCCGATGCCGTTTTGCTGCGCCGTTTGGCAACCAACGTCCGACGCCGAATAGCAACCGCGACGGGCGATGAACTCGGATACGGCGATCCGCGCGGAAGCGAGTATCTTCGGACACAGATTGCACGGCACCTCGCCGCCAACAGGGGCATCCGGTGCGATCCGAGCTGCGTGGTGATCGTCAGCGGCACCCAACACGGCCTACGGCTTTGCACGGACGCGCTGCTGTCGCCCGGTGACGCGGTCTGGATGGAAGACCCCGGCTACTACGCCGCACGCAACACACTTGAAACCGTCGGCATGAAGCTCGTCCCCGTGCCGGTCGACGCGGATGGCATGGTGGTCGCTTCGGGTCTGCGGTCCAGCCCCTCTGCCAAAGCGGCTTATGTCACACCATCGCATCAGTTCCCGACCGGAGTGACAATGAGCATGGCGCGGCGGGTGGCGCTGCTCGAATGGGCGCGCTCGTCCAAGGCCTGGATCATGGAAGACGACTACGACAGCGAGTTTCGATTTGCGGGACCGCCACTGACGGCGCTCGCGGGGCTCGGCGGGGAACGAGTGATCTACATCGGAACCTTCACCAAAATCCTGTTCGCCGGTCTGCGCCTCGCCTATCTCGTCCTGCCGCCTGCCGTGGTGGAGCGGGTCGTCCTCGCGCGCGCGGCGCATGACCGGTTCCCGCCACGCTTCATGCAGGATGCCGTGGCCGATCTGATGTCCGACGGTGTTCTTGCAGCTCATACGCGGCGCATGCGCTCACGCTATCGCGAGGCACGCGACGCCGTCGCCACTGCTTTGGAGAATGCGGCAGGCGGCGCCTTGCGCATTGCCGTTCCGACACAGGGGCTGCACATGCTTGCGTATCTGCCGAACGGCCTGCCCAAGGACGCCGCGAGGCACGTCCGCGAGGTGGCCGACGTCGAGACCAAGCTGCTCTCCGAGATGCGGATCAATCGACGCGGACCGGATGGATTCATTCTGGGTTTTTCAGGCCATAGCATCAAGGAGCTGAACGACGCCGCGGTTCGGCTCGGCCGAGCCGCGAAAGACCACTGTGGCGGTGCACGCGCTAAGTCGCCGCCGCTGTCTTCGGCAACGCCACGCCCGGGAGATAAAGCTTGATCGGGCGAATTTCGTAAACCGCCGACGGGTTGACGCGGCGCAGGTCGCGCGCGGCTTCGATGGCGGCGTCGTCAGTCGCGCAGTCGATGACGTAGAGGCCCAATAGCTGTTCTTTGGTCTCGGCAAAGGGACCATCGACGACCATCCCGGCGCCCGGACCACGCAGGGTGCGCGCCTTGCTCGTCCCATCCAATCGCGCCGCCGGTCCGAGCCGGCCTTGCTCTGTCAACCGGTCATGGATCTGATGCAGGTCGGTCATGAGTGCCGCATCGGCCTCTGGTGTCCATGACATGACTTCGGCTTCGACATGATAGGCCAGGATGGCGTAAAGCATCGGTACCTCGCTTCGTTGGGTGGTTGATCCCGGATGAACGTAACGGGACGTCCCCGCAGGACGTTCGGCTCGGTCGAAAACCGACAATCCGTATCAGAGAATCGGCCAGCGGCCGTTTCGTTCGCAACCCGACTACGCGCGGCCCACGAAACATTCCGGAAACACAATATCTTGGTCTTGCCCTGAACGCGCCGTGGCGGTTGCACGACTGATGGGCAGAACGCAGCAACCGCGCGCCATTTACGGAGGTCCGTCATGCTACCTAAGCCAGCCAAGATCGTCTGCGACGCGACAAACGCGCCCGCATCCCAGGCCGGCGACTGGCATGATTTCAGCGGTCATCACCGCTATTACGATAGCTCCGCTTGCAACGGTGATGAACGCTTCGTCGAGAACCGCCGTGGCCCGCGTCCGCGCCGGGTCAATCTCTGCGGCTTCTGAGCGCGCATCAATCCCGCCATGACCGCCGCCACGATAGGCACGCTGTTGATCCTGCTGCTGCCATTCCTGCTCTCGCTGGCCGGGCAGGGCGGTATGGCGAAGATGCTCTGCCTGGTGCTGAGCGCGCTGGCCTTGCTGCTGAGCGTCAAGGAATACGCCGCCGTGCTGCCCTGGGTGATCGGCATGCTGATCGCTGGGGTGTCGGTGTGGGAAAGAATTCGGCGACGGCGGCTGGCCCGAGCCCCCTGATCGCAAGCAAAAGGCGCGGCGGGATTGTCTCCCGTCGCGCCCGATTTGTTGTGCTCGCTGGTCCAGGGCTGAGAGCGCCCCGATGCCAAGCCCTAAGGAGAGCTTAGCGGGCGATCCCAGCGAGGTGACAGCGCTTGGTAAAAGACACTGGATCACCTCCTTTCGTTGGTTGTGGAAACAACAATATAGGCTGCGATTCTGCCGCTGTTAAGGTCCGAATGGCTGACAGCGCTGGAGGAACAAGGGCTGTGCGCAGGGGGTTCAAGGCCCCGCAGGGCGGTTGAGGCCGCCCGCCTGGCGTGATAGGTCATCGTCTCAAAGCGCGGGTGTAGCTCAATGGTAGAGCAGCAGCCTTCCAAGCTGAATACGAGGGTTCGATTCCCTTCACCCGCTCCAAACTTTTCAATAACTTGGCGAGAGGGTCGGATTTCATTCTGACAAATGGGCTGCTTTACACGTTCTGATGCTCGCTTTCCGATCGATTGTTTCGTGTGTCTCTTGATAGGCTGTCGTATTCCCCGCACTGCTCCAGACCGACTGAGATGCGAGCTCATCAAGACCGAATATCTTGGTTTGGAGAAGAGGTACCGAACGCGCGTGTGGAAATCGGCGACGATGGCGTAAAAATCGGACAGGTCGAACACAAGGCTTGCGAAGATTTGCGCAGATGAAGTGGTCAGACGGTCTGTCGGCGGTGGCGTTCTGCGACGGTGATCTGCAACTCGGTTCCGGAACTGAAGTTGGGCCGCTCGGATTTGACCAATCGCTTAAACTAGGCTCGGGACATCGACCCATAACCTGAAGGTCATAGGTTCAAATCCTATCCCCGCAACCAAGATCGACACTAAAAATCCAGCAATCTCAATGGATTGCGGGGTTTTGTTTTCAAGGTCGAGCCGTCGCCCCAACAGAATCAATTGCTTAGTTTCGCAGTGGTGGTTTGACAAGCCCGTTGCCTACGACGAACCGCTTCATTCAACGTGGCTCGTTGTGGGGAAGTCCAACGATTTCTGCAACCGATAGAATCTGGACTTATCGCGGCGTCTCAGCGGGCGAACTGGCCCCAAGCCTGAAGATTTCGCGTGGGGTCAAATGCCAAAGCAAGAACATCAATCCGGTACCGTGAGTTAGCATCATTGTTGTCAGCGGCACGTTCAGAAAATACTGTGCGAGTACGGCACTCGACAGCAGGATGACGCGAGACGGCAGTCCATTCGATGCGCAATTCCCTAAGGCAACTACAAGCCCGCACACAAAAACAGAGGCCGGCGCAAGAGTTTGGCCGACTGATGCAATTCCCTCTGTTGCAAAGAGTGACGCGTTGAAGAAGCCAAGTCCGTATGTTTTCTCCATGATTACCGAAAGAGGCTCGTGATAGGGACAACCCGGGATTTTGCTCAGAAACGAAATCTGACAAAAGTGGGTCAGTTCGTGCCGGGAAAAAAAGTCGCTGTAAACATTGATAGCGCTCGAAGGAACGATCATCATTCGAAAATTGACGACGCCGAAAAAGATCTTCGTTTGCTCTTTGTACAGAGCGAACAAAACAACGCCAACGAGGGTTGGCAAAAGTACCGAGAGCACAACGGTTGCCCTCGCTTCCAACATGCGCGACAGCGCGGCAAGCCCGACAAGCCAGATAGGCGCAAAGAAGGCCGTCTTGGTCAACGTAACGGGGTAAATTAGAAGGAGGAGGAGGATGACCAGCCCCGCCCGCCAGATTTGATCACGGACGACGAAGCAGGCGAACAAAAATGGCAGCACCGCAGTCGAAACGATACCGATGAGGTATCTGATGAGAGTTGGAAATTCGAGAGACGCACGGAATTCATATATCCGTTCCAGGCCGATCAGTCGGAAGTTGTAGATGGCCGCCAGTGCAATTGTTGCAGCTGCGGCCGCCAGCAGGCAATGCAACGCGAAGTCAAAATGCGATGGCGAAATCCGGAATGCCTGACGAAGCGGCATCGATAGAAACAGCGCAGGCATGAGAAACACGACAGCTGAGGCTGCCACCGAGATTCGGGCTGCCTGATGATCATATGTGAAATCCGTGAACCAGCTTAACCAAATGAAGCCGACAACCATCGTGTATAGATAAAAGCCAATAAAATAGCCAAAGCTGAAGCGGGCAAATACAAAGAGCGATGCAATCAGGCAAAATATTGCTACTGACGCAATCGCGTGAGGCAGCTGATGTGGATCATAGGCAATATGGTGCGTCGTGAACTCCAGCGCGTACAGGAGGGAAGCCACGCAAACGATGGCGTGTACCAACAGGTACGCCGAAAGAAACCGCCACGCTTTGGAGCCCTTGACGGAAGCGTCGTCGGGAGTCTTCATGTCCTAATCGCTCTTTGTTCGGCCGACCAACGTGAATAATTTCATGGCACACGGAATTAGGTGCAGTCATAGGCGCTGCCCAAACAGCAGGGAGCGCAATTAGTAGCATGGCCGTCAAGCCTCCAATCGTCTTTCACCAATTGGATGTGATAGTTTGAGGATCCTTCATTTCTACAAGACTTACCAGCCGGATTCCTACGGCGGCGTGGAGCAGTTCATCTATCAATTGGCTCGCGGCTGCGCTCAAAGAGGCTTGAAGGTTGACGTTTTGTCGCTCAGCGCCGAGGTGGACGACGAAATTAGGGAAGTCGAGTATCATTTCTCGCACCGGGTTCGCAGAGACTTCGAAATCGCGTCAACCGGCGTTTCTGTGAGAGTGATTTCGAAATTTTCATCACTCGCGCGCCGCGCCGACATAATCCACTATCACCACCCGTGGCCCTTCGCCGATGTCGTCCATTTTGCAGCTCGGGTCTCCAAGCCGACCGTTCTGACTTATCATTCCGATATTATCCGGCAGCGGCAACTTCTGAAGCTGTATCGACCCTTGATGAATCGGTTTTTTGCAAGCGTCGGCCGCATTGTTGCGACCTCCCAGAACTATCTGGAGACGAGCGATACACTGGCCGGCTTCCGCGACAAGACCGCGGTCATTCCGATCGGGCTTGATATATCGACTTACCCGGTACCGGATGAAGCGCGCATGCAGCGGTGGCGACAGGAAGTGGGGGAACGGTTCTTCCTGTTCGTGGGGGTTCTGCGGTACTACAAGGGACTTCATATCCTCATTGAAGCAAACCGGGATACGGACCATCCGCTGGTGATTGTTGGAGCAGGACCTGTGGAGGCTGAGCTTCGCCGACATGCAGCCGACGTGGGGCTTAGCCGGATCAGGTTTTTAGGCGCATTGACTGATGTTGATAAGGTGAGCCTGTTTAATCTAAGCTATGCTGTCGTGTTTCCGTCTCACCTGCGCTCCGAGGCATTCGGTATTTCTCTCCTGGAAGGTGCAATGTTCGGACGGCCAATGATTTCGAGTGAGATCGGAACTGGTACAAGTTACATCAATAGCCATGAGGAAACGGGGTTGGTCGTTCCACCCAACGATCCCGGCGCCCTGCGTGAGGCCATGCGTTTTCTTTACGACAATCCGACACGCGCGGAGGCTATGGGGCGCCGCGCCTATCAACGATATTTGAGGTATTTCACCGCGGACAAGATGGTCGATCGCTATATCGATCTGTATCGCGAAGTCGTCGCGAAGAACCGGCCATGAGCGGACCCGAAACGTTGCCGGGTCTTTCAGTCCTGATGCCGGTCTACAACGAAATCGCAAGCATCGCGGCGATTCTCGATCGGGTCAAAGCGGCGCTGCCAGGCGTCACCAAGGAGATCATCATCGTTGATGATGGCTCCAGGGACGGAACGCGGGAATGGCTGACCGGGCACTTTCCCTCGGTTTGCGACGAAACGTCGATATTTGGCGGCGCGGCGCCGCAGAATGAGTTTTCGCGCGAATGCACGGTTCGCGTGATCTTTCATTCTAGGAACAAGGGCAAGGGCGGCGCAATCCAAACGGCAATGCGTGCTGCAACCGGCGCAGTATTGGTGGTCCAGGATGCTGACCTCGAGTATGATCCCGACGATTGGCACGTGATGTACAATCTGATTGCCGGGAAGAAAGTAGCCGACGTCGTTTATGGCTCCCGATTCTATGGCAAGCCTCATCGCTCGCTGTACTTCCATCACTACGTTGCCAATCGTCTGATTTCCCTCATCTTCAACATCCTTTGTAACCAGACGCTGACGGATGTCGAAACATGCTACAAGATGTTTACTCGTGAAGTATTGAAGACACTGAATTTGACGGCCAACGATTTCGGGATCGAGATCCAGATCAGCACTCAGATCGCATTGGCGCAGAAGTGGAGGATTTATGAGACCGGAATTCACTATTATGGACGAACCTATCTGGAGGGTAAGAAGATCGGTTGGAAAGACGGTCTCAAGGCCCTTTGGTACTTGATCCGCTACCGAATAACTCCGGGAAATTGACGTTCTGCAGCGGCAAGCCGAGATTGGGCGGATGAGCTACGACAGCTTCTATAAGGGCAAGCGAATTCTTGTGACGGGTGGCGCCGGATTTCTCGGCTCATTCCTATGCGAGCGCTTGCTCGCCCAGGGCGCGGAAGTGCTTTGCGTGGACAATTATTTTACCGGCCGCCGCGCCAACATCGCCCATCTCTTTGCGAATCCGATGTTCGAAGCGCTTCGTCACGACGTGACTATGCCGTTGTTCGTCGAGGTGGATGCGATATTCAATTTCGCCTGCCCGGCGTCGCCCGTGCACTATCAATTCGATCCCGTGGCGACCACCAAGGTCAGCGTACACGGGGCGATCAACATGCTGGGACTTGCCAAGCGCCTCAAGTGTCGAATTCTCCAGGCATCGACCAGCGAGGTCTATGGCGATCCGAGCGTGCATCCGCAAACCGAAGACTACTGGGGCCACGTCAATCCCATCGGCCCTCGCGCATGCTACGACGAAGGCAAGCGCTGCGCAGAAACGTTGTTCTTCGATTATTTGCGGCAGCATAACGTAGCGATCAAGGTCATGAGGATATTCAATACCTATGGCCCGCGCATGAACGAAAATGACGGTCGCGTAGTCTCCAACTTTATCATCCGGGCGCTCCGTGGGCAGCCAATCGAGATTTATGGCACGGGTACGCAGACACGCTCATTCTGCTACGTCGACGATTTGATCGAAGGGACCCAGAAGTTTATGAAGACCTCGGACGAAGTGACCGGCCCGATTAACGTGGGCAATCCGACCGAGTGCAGCATCCTCGAATTGGCAGAAACAATCGTCAGGATTACCCGGTCGTCCTCCAAGATCGTATTTCTCTCAGCGTCGCAGGATGATCCGAAACAGAGACGGCCGGATATTTCGCTCGCCAAAGCCAGGCTTGGATGGGAGCCTCGTGTCGGGCTCGAGGAGGGCCTGGAGAAGACGATTGCCTATTTTCGGCAGTTCGCTGCCGGCTAGATCGGTTCTTGGGGGATGTTCATGGAGAGGGTGATTGCGCGTGTCTGGGCGATATTCAGGCATCCCGCATTCTGGCTACCGCTTCTGACCGCGCTTGGAATTGATCTCTATATTCATGGTTTGCGGTTCGATGAGCGAATGATTGGGTCGGATGGATGGGGGTACTACCTGCCCCTTCCAGCGATCTTCGTTTTCGGCGACCCGTATCTGGTTTTCCTGCACCGGCCTGATCTGCCGGGCGAGTTGTTGCAATATCGATTTTCGGATGGAACGTGGCAGGGACTTTCGGTCCACGGCTCCGGTTACCTCGACAAGTACGTGTTCGGGCCGGCGGTAATGCAACTGCCGTTCTTCCTGATCGCGCTGCTCGTCAGCCAGTTTCGCTATGCCGCCGTGAACGGCTTTGAGCCAACATTCCAGATCGCAAATGCCATTTCCGGTGCATTCTATTTCGGCCTCGGTTCGTTTCTCATCTACCGAGCTTGCCGGCTGCGCTACGACGCCCTTCCTTCGGGACTCGCGCTGGCGGCGGCTATGTTGGCGAGCAATATCCTGCACTATGCCAGCGGCGATGCAGCCTTCGCTCATGTTTACGGGTATTGCATTCTCTCGGGCCTGGTCTACCTAACAGTCCAGCGGGTCGAGTCCAACGAGCAGCCATCGCTGTCGGCCTTCATCTTATTTGGTCTGTTGATGGGCTTGGCGGTCATGATGAGACCGACCAATGCCGTTTATGCATTGCTGTTCCTTGTATTCGCCCACGGAACGCCGGTAAGGGAGCTGGTAATCGGTGGCGTGTGTGCGTTTGTGGCGTCGATCGTTGCGACGTCACCGCAACTGACATGGTGGTATGTCACGACGGGGCACACGATCAACTACGGCTATCCGGGCGAAGGTTTCAATTTCACATCGCCCGAGCTACGCAATTACCTGTTTTCGATCCGCAAGGGCGTGTTCTTCTGGCACCCCCTGTATCTACTAATGATCGGTGCCTTGCTGGCGAGCCTTCCGCGTCGCCCGCTCGAAGCTGCCGTCTCGATATTGATCACGCTTATCGCGTTTTATCTCGGCGCTTCCTGGGGCGACTACACCTTCGGGGATTCGTTTGGTTCGCGTCAAAGCATCGAATTGTTGCCAATCTTGATGGTTCCCTTTGCGGGCGCCGTCACATCGCTGCTGGCGAGCCGTTGGAGATGGGCACTGGCTGCCATCGCCGTCGTTCTGATCGCGGTCAATGTCGTGCACTTCAGGGGCTACATTAAAGGCACTTTGCTTCATAACAACAATACGCGCGTCACCTATGCCAGGTTCTGGGCAAATACGTTGGGTTTGCCGGCGATCGAGCGGTATGTACCGCAAGCTCAGTAAAACAGTATCCTGAGGACGGTCCCCATATCCGACCAACTGCCGTAGTAGCGGGTCATGATTGCGTCAGGCAGAACCGCCATCGAGGCAAGAGGGAAGGCTACTACCAAAATCCAGCTGGGTGAAATGAGCGATGCCATCCTCGGTTCATAAGCGGGCGTCAGGAAGCCCAGCAAGGGAAGCAGAGGCAAAATGTAGCGGCCCTGCACTCCGTCGATCGTCATTTTGCCGATGGGCGTCCAGCTTGCGTACAGCGCGGCCGCGCTATTGAACAGTATGGCGACGAACGTGAGGAGGCCGACCGAGGCTGGTACCACCCAAGGAGGTCGGTTGCCGGGCGCAAGCCAGGCGCAAGCAAGGGCTACAGCCGCGGTCCATGTGTACCAGTGCGGCATCGGTGTATCGAGCCAGCCAAGTCGACCCACCAACGTCTCAAACAGCCAGAAGGCGTTCTCTCGAAACGTATTGTACAGGACATAGGGCAGCAACAGGGGCTGCCGGATGATTGCGTTGAGTTGACCTGAGACGGACGCGCCGGTCGGCTCAGCCGGCATTAATTTGGGCAGTAGCACCAACCACAGGATGATCAGAATGCTGCCGAGTGCGGCAAGGATGGCCTTTGGCCGCCAAGTTTGATCAGACGCTTTGAACAAGAGCGCGCCGAGTGGTGCCAGCGCAAATTGCGACGGCCGGGCGAGCGTGGTCGCGACGACGACGGCTACAAACAGCGCAAATTCCCAAGTTTTGGCGGGACGACCTTGCGCAACAACGCGGGAAGCGAGCGCGATCACCAGCAGCGACAGGCTGATGATCAAGGCATCCTGCGACACCGACGCGAACTGGGATACCGTCATCGGCAGCAAGAGCGTAGTGAACAGGAGTGCGAGGCCGCGGTAGCAAAGACGAATGGCGAGGAACGCAATCAGCGTGGAGCTCAATGCGTTGACCAGTCGCGCGACCAGCAGCGTCCGGACCGGATTGAGGCCAGCAAGCCTTCCGATCCATATCCCGGCGGCCTGAGGTAGGTAGAGCAGCGGACCGTATTGCGCCGTGTTTTGGAAATTCTCGTCTTGATCGGGCATTTCCCATGTCAGCGCAGCGGCGGCCCGTGCCATTTCGGCTGTGTGCTTCACCTCGTAGTGGAAGCGCATGTCCTCATACACATGACCGAATGTCCGCAGGGCGCCGTCAACGTAGCTGCCTAGACGGGGGGAGAGCCACGTTCCACGGCTCACTTGGTCTGCCCGCAGGGCATGGGCATACTCGTCGGTCACCTGGAACGGCGGCATCGTCACCGCCAGGAAGATGATCATGGGCAGCGCATAGATAAGGTAGAGCCATGACAGCCATTGCGCAGCGGACGCGCCCGCTGGGAAAGCTGCCCTCTTGGAAAAATGATCGTATTCCGTTGGCAATGAAATCGAACGCTTTGGAGAATGGCTCTAATTTCGGATGATTAGACAACCCGGTGGTGCGGGACGCAACCGAAAACTGGTCGGCGGTAACCTTCATTGTGATGGGATCAGAAAACAGGTAATACGTGCGGGCAATCGGCTCCGTTTCCGGAGCTACGACAGCGATGCAATGTAGCACAGGCGACCCTTGGTACGGCGATCCAGCGGATGATGGAGCCTCGTCAATTGCGCGTTCTTTTCGGAACATATCCTTGGGCGTTCGAGACGCCTGGGGGTGGCGAAGTTCAGATCGACAAGTACGCGAAGTATCTTCCGTCACATGGGGTAGAAGTCCAGCGGTATGATTCTTGGAAGGGGAACCTTGCCGACGCCTCGGTATTCCATTTTTTTTCCTGCATGGGGGGGTCGATCCACTTTTGCGCGTACGTCAAGAGGCGCGGCTTGCCGCTGGTGATCTCGTCTTCGCTCTGGATAAGCGAGCAGTCCCGACAGCTCTACCCGCTTGAGGAAATCCGCGCCCAGCTGTCGCTAGCTGATGTCGTAGTCACAAATTCGATGGCTGAATCGGATCGCCTATCCCGCTCGCTCGAATTGCCATCTGATCGCTTCGCAACTGTCCTCAACGGCTTTGAGCCCGAGTTTGCGTTAGCCGATCCGAAACCATTCCGCGATAGGTTCGACATTCGTGGTCCCTTTATCCTGAACGTCGCAAATATCGAGCCGCGCAAGAATCAGCTTGGTCTTGTTCGCGCATTGAAAGGCTTGGCGGTGCCTTTGGTCTTGATCGGCTCACGGAGAGATCAGGGTTATGCGGATGCGGTAGTGGCGGAGGCAGACTCAGAGGTTCGTTATGTCGGCCCGCTGGATCACGACGATCCCTGTCTTGCGTCCGCGTTTGCGGCCTGCACGGTATTTGTGCTGCCATCCGCGCTTGAGACGCCTGGCCTCGCGGCACTAGAGGCGGCTGCCTGTGGTGCACCCCTGGTTGTGACGTCTGAAGGTGCGACCCGCGAGTACTTCGCGGACCATGCTTACTACGTCGACCATGGCGATCCAGCAGACATTCGAAAGGGAATTGTGCATGCGATGGCAGCCGGGCCGGATCCTGTCCTCAGACACCATGTTGCGTCTCAATTCGCCTGGACAACGGTCACCGCAGAGCTCGTAAACGTGTATCGTAAGGCCGTGGAACGCGTGGAATTGCAACGGGTCAAGTCCCGGTAACATTGCTTTCGGCTGATGCATCCGATATCAATGAAGCCGTTTGCAGCGTGAAACAATAACACTGAGTTTTTGGCCGTGAAACGTACTTTTTACAATGAAGTAAGGGGTATTGTCGGTTCTGTTGCGGTCTTTCCCGTAGCCGAAAGGCTGGAAAAGCGTAAGATCCGGGCCAAGCAGGCGACACTTGCCGTTGAAATGTCTCGGCCGTTCGCGGAGCGGCGGCGTAGTTCGTGGAATCGATTGGTTGATACCGTTCGATTCGCGGGGGCAACCGTGCCGTACTATCGCGATCTCTTCCGTAGCATCAGCTTCGACCCGGAACTGTTAACGCGCGACGCCGGCTACCTGGCCGAGATACCATTGCTCACCAAGGACATTATTCGCGAACAGGGTGAACGCTTGCTGCGTGACGATCACGCGAAATGGCGCAAGCATGTTTGCAAGACAGGCGGATCGACGGGACCCTCTATCAATATCATTTACGATCAGCACGGCGCGGACTGGTCGTCAGCGGTTACGCGGTATGCGCGCTCCCTGATCGGCGCCGGTGCCTCGCGACCGGAACTGCATCTTGCGGCGAATTTCGGGGAGGTCGTTCCAGTAAAGGCGCGCATGCGGGAGCAGATCAAGTGCCTCGCCAACAACCGGTTCAACGTGACGTTCTCGACGTTTGCGCCGGGAGAACTGAATGATATCTGGCGGCGTATCCAGGCGATCAAACCCTACCTGGTGCAAGGCCATCCTTCGACGTTGCACCAGCTGGCGGTCCATCTTGAAGCACGGGGTGTTCGGCGACGCTCATTCGAGGTTTTCGAATCCTCCGGGGAGATTCTCAGCGCTGCCCAGCGCGAGCTGATCGCCCGTGTTTTCGGTTGTCGAGTCGTCAACCGCTATGGCCTGGCCGAGGCAGGAGTGGTTGCCTATCAGGCCGATCCGGATCAGGACGACATGATCGTGTTTGATCCTGTCGCTTGGCCGGAAGTCATTGACGTCGAGTTTGGTGCGGATATCCCGCAACAAGCGGGCGACCACAGCGGCGAACTGGTGGTCACCGCTCTCACCAACAAGATGATGCCCCTTATCCGTTACCGTACGGGTGATATTGCGTCGCTTCGCGAGACGCAGCACAGCTTCCAGCTTAAGTCCCTGATGGGACGTGTGCATGATGTGATCGACGTCGGCGGAATTCCCGTGCCGACACATCACGTTCAGGATGTTCTGGACAGAATTGGCGGCGTGCGCGAATTTCAGATCGAGAGCGGCCCAAACCGGCCGACATTCCGGATCGTGCCGGAATCCCTTGCTTACCGAACGGCGATCGAGCAGGGCTTGCAGAAGCGCTGGAAGAACTCAATCCACGTTGAATTTGTGGGACTGGACGCCTTGAAACGGCAGGGCTGGCGGTCGAAATTTCGTCATCTCGTACAGCCAGTGGCCGCTGACTAGATTGAGCAGCCGTGATCTATATTGTCGGGGACCAAAAGGATCGCGTCACCACGGAGATTGTCGCGCGCGCATTTGAGCGATCTTTCACACGCGGCCAAGTGCGCGAGATCGGTAACTTCCTAGACGTCGCTACGAGCAACGCGATCGTCGTTGCGATTGGCGCCGATGAGGAAGCGGCAGAGCCGCTTCGTCGTCTCATCAATGACGGGGGCAAGGTTATTCTGCAGGGCTCATTGGATGCCGCACTGGGCGAAATCGCCGGTGTTACCGTGGTCTCCGTCGACCCAGAGCTGAAGACAACGGCCGACAGTGAGGCCGCGCCCGCTGGGGAAATGCGCGTCAGTCGGGCCGCACTACAATATTCGGATACCGGAATTGGCCAAAGATCTCCGCTTCGGCGGCGCTATTTTTGCCGCTACGACTTCCTGAGCGAGTGGAACAACCTTGGTTATGGTCGTATCGGGTTCGGCAACGACAGGTGGTCGATTGCGCAAGTGGCGAACAGTTTCGAAACGGCGGTCGCGAGTGTCGAGATCGATGGAATGTCCTCGATCGGCGCTGCCGTGACGCTACGCGATCTCACGCGTGGTTCGGTGTTGTGGTTTGCTAGACCGGTCGGTGCGGTCGATGGACAGGATTGGGCGGTAGTGGAGGATTTCGTCTCGCGGCATAGGGCCGACGAACTCCCAAGCCGTCCCTTTCTGAAAGGCATTCCGCACGGCTATGGTGCCGCCGTGTCCATGCGACTCGATTGCGACGAGAACGTGGCCTCGGCGCGTCCGCTGCTCGACCTCTATTGCTCACGGCATCGGCCGCTATCGCTCGCGGTGGCAACGGGACGGCTGGAGAGCCGAAAGGATTTGGAGTTGATCTCGGATGTGCTGCAGGCCGGAGGCTCTGTTCTGTCACATTCGGTGACGCACTCACCAGAATGGGGCGGTTCGAGCGAAGCCGCCGAGCGCGAAGCTCGGGATTCCAAAGCCCGCTTGGAGGCCCTCTTCGCCGGGCTGAACGTTCGCTACGCGGTCTCGCCTTTCCATCAAAACCCTTCATATGTGCCTGGCGCGTTGGCACGCGCCGGCTACGATGGTTTCATCGGCGGAAGCGTAGCCAACGATCCGGAATACCTGATGGCCCGTGGAGGTGTGCCGCCATTTGGGCCGCCGAACATCATCTCGCATTCGCAGAGTTGCATGCTCCATGGCGATTGCATGCTTGCCGGCAACGACCCGCTCTCTGTTTTCAAGGAAGCGTTTCGTCTTGCGCGCGGCAGCCGCGAATTCTTCGGTTATCTCGATCACCCATTTTCAGAACGTTACGCCTACGGTTGGCGTAGCGAAAAGGCCCGGCTCGAAGCCCATGCTGCCTACCTCACGTACCTGGAAGAGGAGTGTGGCGACGGATCCCTTCTCTTCGTCAACGAAGACGTTTGTATGCGGTTCATCAAAGAAAAGTCGACGGCTGTCATCGATTACGACGAGGCTTCGCAGCGTTACGCGATCTCGTATGCGCAGGCGGCCGGCTTTCCACTTTCGATCGGCTATCGCGGCGTTGAGGCCGCGTCGTGACGAGGCGCCTGATGGTCGTGCTCGGAACGCGCCCCGAAGTCATCAAGCTCGCTCCCGTCATCGCCGCCTTGAGATCCATGCCGGAGACCTTCGAGACCGTGGTCTGTTCGACCGGCCAGCATCGAGAAATGCTGGATCAGGCGCTTCTGGCGCTAGGTGTGACCCCCGACATCCGCCTCGACGTTATGCAGGCGGGACAAACCCTGCCTGACCTGACAACGCGGCTGATTTCCGAACTCTGGGCGGCAATAAACAAGACCAGCCCTGACCGACTGATCGTGCAAGGCGACACAACCACCGCATTCACCGCCGCACTGGTGGCATATTATGAAAAGATCCCCGTGGCTCATGTCGAGGCGGGTCTGCGCTCCAATAATCGCTATTCTCCGTTTCCGGAAGAAGTCAACCGCAAGGCGATCAGCGCTATTGCCGACATGCATTTTGCACCGACAAGGGCGGCCGCGGATATTTTGGCCGCGGAGGGCGTACCGGCGTCGTCCATTCATGTCACCGGAAATACCGTTGTTGATGCGCTGCAATCCTTCCAGAGCAGGATTCTGGGGCCCGAACGCCGCACGCTGGTGTCGGCCGAAATCCTCAGGCTCGCTCAAAGCCCGACGCCGCTCGTGGTCGCGAGCTGCCATCGCCGCGAAAGCTTTGGCGGGGATCTCGAGGCGATCTGCCGCGCTATCGTCCGGATTGCGAGAGGCTTCCCGTCTTGCCGAATTATCTTTCTGGTCCATCCCAACCCGGCCGTCCGCGGGTCGGTCACGGCGCTCCTCGGCTCAGAGCCAAATGTTCTCCTGCTTGAACCCGTGACGTATCCAGAACTTTTGCTTCTGCTGTCTCACGCACGGCTCGTTCTAACCGATTCAGGCGGAATCCAGGAAGAGGCCCCGAGTTTCGGCGTCCCTGTTCTGGTGCTTCGCAAATACACCGAACGTCCCGAAGCGGTTCAGGCGGGGCTTTCATTTGTCATTGGTCCCGACGAAGAGACCATCGTGAACCGCGCGGGCGAGCTTCTCAAGAAGAAGCCTGAGCGGCGTGCCACGGCGAATCCCTTTGGAGACGGTCGTGCCGCGCAACGTATTGTTGATGTCCTGGCAAGAACCCCATGAACAAGAAAAGCCACCGCGACGTCATTCTATTTTCGACAGCTGACTGGAAGTCCAGGTACTGGACGAACAAGGAGCACATTGCTTCCCGGTTGGCTGCGCGCGGCGACCGGGTGCTGTATGTCGAGACCGTCGGATTGCGGTTGCCAGGCCTGAATGCCGCGGACGCAAGACGGATTGCCGCGAGATTGAAGCGTGGTCTTGAACCGATAACTCTGATACGTGACAATCTTTGGAGATTGTCACCGCTCACCGTTCCGTTCGGTCACCGAAGCCCAGTCATCGAGGGCTTCAATCAGTTGCAACTGATGATGCGGATAAAGCGGTGGATTTCCGCCAACCGCATCTCGGCGCCGCTGATGTGGACGTATCACCCGTACATGCTGGAAGTGGCGGGATCGATCAATCCGTCGAAGCTTATATACCATTGTGCGGACGATCTGGGCGCAGTGCCTGGCATAGATCGTCAATCTTTCGACGTGGCGGAGCGAAAGCTGCTGGCGCGCGCCGACGTAACCTTTACGACGAGCCATAGCCTGCAGGACCGATGTTCGGCAATCGCCGGATCCCGGTCGCACTATTTCGGCAACGTCGCCGACATATCGCATTTCGGAGCTGCGCGTTCGATCCAGGCCTTACCTCCCGAACTTGAGAGGATACCTAGGCCTCGGCTTGGATACATCGGTGCGCTAAGCGACTTCAAGGTCGATTTCAACCTTCTGACAGCCATCGTCGACCAACGTCCGGATTGGCAGCTAGTCCTCATTGGTGATGAACGGGAAGGGCAGGCCGACCAGCAGCTCGCAGATCTTGCCAAGCGCGAGAACGTGCATTTGCTTGGTTGGCGGCCGTATGGGGAACTTCCTCGTTACATGGCCGGTCTTGACGTGGCGCTATTGCCGCAGCTCATTAACGACTATACGCAAGCTATGTTTCCAATGAAATTTTTTGAGTACCTGGCAGCTGGTTTGCCGATCGTATCGACCCCGCTCGACGCGATCAGGGATTACAAGTCGCTCTATCGCCTCGCATTAGATCCGGCTTCGTTCGTTGACGCGATCCGCGCGACACTCGGCAACAAGCCCGTTCGATTGGCGCTGGATGATCCGATCCTGTTGCAGAATTGCTGGGATACGCGCCTAGACGACATGCTTGGCATCATCGATCCTGAAGAGGCACGATGACTCGCGCTGAATCAAACAAGGGTTTTCCAGAGGAGAATGGCTCCGCGGTCGGTTTGAACGTCGGCATTATCATCCCGGCGTTGGAAAAACATGGCGGCGCTGAACGGTATCTCATCGAATGTGTCAAGTATTGGCAGCAACGGCACGAGATAACGATCTACGCCACTGCGTTCAATCGTGACCTGTTAAGCGAGATTGGAATTGGCTCCTCAGTAAAGCTGGTCGAACTCGCGGCCCCGTTCGAAGGTGAGCATGCTTTTCTCTTGAACGCCGTTCTGCTGCCGAAGCTGTGGCGCCAGCGCATCGGCCGGCATGACGTGTATCATACCCACCTTTGGCCGACGCATACAGTCGACTTGCATCCGATGGTCTGGTTTCCGCATGAGCCATTGCGGTTGTTGCACGACCTGAAGTTCGAGCAACGGCTGAGCGACACTGGGGTGGAGGGTTCGAATCAACTTCACGTTTATCCGAAATACAGCTACGATTATGTGAGCTACGACCTGTACGACGCCTATCGGGCAACGATCGACGCGATGGACCGGGCAGGAAGGCCCGAGTACGTGGTCGCAAATAGTCAATATACGGCAGGCTATCTGGCGCAAATCTACGGTCACGACATACCGCATGTCGTCTATCCCGGCGCAGATGTCGACAGCTTCATCGACCTGAAGGTCGACCGGAAGCTGTTCGTGACGATCAGCCAGCTTTGGCCGCACAAGCGGGTCAGCCTGCTGATAGAAGCGATAGCCCTGACGGACGAAACACAATTGATCGTCATCGGTTCCGGTCCCGAACTGGATCGCCTGCAATCATTGTGCGTCAAGCTCGGCGTCGAGGATCGGGTATTCTTCTTGTCGGGCCTCAGCAATTTTGAAGTTCGGCTTGTACTGGCGCGGGCATGCGCTCTGCTGTTTTGTCCGATCAGGGAACCGTTTGGGATTGTGGTGTTGGAAGCAATGGCGGCCGGCAAGCCAATTATTGCGACAAATGAAGGTGGTTATGTCGAAGTGTGCCATCCAGATTTTGCGCTGCTAATACCGCCCTCTCCCCTGATCTTCGCCGAAAAGATCGAATTCCTCCGCGACGATCCCGAGCAGGTTCGGATCATGGGGGAGGCTGCGCGAAAGGCGGTCACGCAGTATTCCTGGCGTCGTACCGCCGATGAGTTGGAGAGTCTTCTCATTAGGGCAAGCATCGAAGCGAAGTTGGCGCGCGCTGGACCCCTACTTCAGGACCGGACGCAGCCGCTCGTCGGCATTCAGTACTATCTTTGGTACGGCGACGGTTTCGGAGCCGAACACTGGAACGACAATTCGTATCTTGGGCATGTCGGTGATCACCCGTTTCTCGGCTATTACGCTTCCGAAAAGGGGCAGACGATTGAATATCATCTCTCTCAGTTCGAGGCGATGAACCTGGATTTTGCGATCCTGAATCTTCACATTGACGGAAATGGTCCCAACAAGTTGGAAATTAGGAGTATCCGGAACTTGTTTGAAATATCTGCTGCCCGCAACTCCCGCCTTCGCTTTGCTATCCAGATTTCTCCTTTCGATGCCGATCCCGAACAGATTGGTGCGATCATTTCGCTTATTAGAGAACTGTATGTCGATCGCGACGCGTACCTGCGAATTGACGGTAAACCCGTGTTGTTTTGGTTCTGGTCGAGTGCCGATGACGGCAATCGGACGCTGCTCGAATCGATGCGGGAGATGGCGGCCGATTTCCGCAACCTCGCTTGCGGGTTGAGATTGCCAAAGGGAGCCGATGAAAGCCGGTATACGTTTGGCTTCTTCGAGGGGTTTGGCCTCTATTCGCCGCTAGAGGTCTCGTCTGAGGAAAACTGGGATCGCGTGTGGCAAAGTGCTTATGAAGCGAGCCACTTGGCTGGAATGACCTACCGGATGGCTTCCGTTTCGCCTGGCTACGACGATCGTTCGTTGTTGGACCCGCGTCGCGAGGGAAATCCCTATCGTAGTGTTCCTCGGAGCAACGGTGACACCTATGCCCGCTCGCTTAGGTTCGTCGAATCTCTCGTAAATCCACCGGATATCGTGATCGTATCAACCTATAATGAATATCACGAAAATACCCACATTGAATCTTCGTCAGGGAATGGTGAGCAATACATCGAGATGACGCGAGAATCCGTCGACCGCATCCACACCATGGTTCTGGATCGGGGTAGTATGAATGAGTAAATGGAAAGCCGCCTTTTCCGCCAGCATTGACGAGAAGGAGATAGTGCTCGATCGCGGCGGCAGTTTTTCGATGAAGCTACCGGCGGAAAGGGCCGCGAACGCCTTTCTCGTTCTCGATATGTACGATTTGGATAAGCCGGTTCACCCGGAGGGGCATATCGGATGGTGGCGCTTCGAGATTGGGCAATTGCCCAAGCGGGTGAACGGCAGCTTGTCACGTGGCGAAGACGGGGCAATTGCCCCACACATTCACGGCGCGGTTTCCAGCGACGAGTGGCGCAATCCGGCCAGGCTTGATGTCTCCCGCATGGAACTGCTGGCCGTAATGCGGTCGTCCATAACCAACGCGATACTATCCATCGATCGCGTTCCGGTCGTTCAGTCGGATCAAGATCTCGAGATTTTCAGATCACGCTCCGATCGGACGTTTCGACAGAAGCGTTATGTATCTCATGGTGACGTGCTGCTGTCTTGCAAAACTGTTCACATCGTATCGAAGAGTATCTTCCAGCGCGATGCAGTCGGTAATCTTTGCCTTGCGCTGTATGGCATGCTCGAGCAACAGGGAATTTCGGCTAGGCTGTTTGCTGACGATTTTGATTTTGCCATGAACGACGTCGTCTACCGACGGCACGCAATGGTCTCCGAAGTCGGGCCCGAGGACATAATTCTATATTTCTCCTCAATCCATGATGATGGTCTTGAAGACATTGTCGAACTGAAGTGCAAACGCCGCATCGCATACTACCACGGGATAACGCCGCCCGAATTGCTGCAAGTATTCGACCCCGAACTGAGTGCACAATGCACGAAAGCTATCCGGCAGTTGCCGCTACTAGCGCGGTTCGATCAGGTCGCGACTAACTCTCGGGCCAATGCGGCCCACTTGCGCGATGCTTTGGGAGAGTCCGGCGCGCTCTTGCCGGCGGAGATCGCGGTTATTCCGCCCAGAATCCTCGGTGAGAGCGAATTAAGTGTGCCGGAAGCCTACAGGGCCGCGAAAGGACCGCTTCCTCCGAACTTTCTTCATGTCGGCCGGATCAAGAGCCACAAACGCATCGAGGATTTTCTCCATGTGGTTGCGCAATACCGGACGCTGGATCCGCTTGTCCGGTGCACGATCGTCGGCGCTGCCGACACTCCGGCCTACAGCGACTACCTCAATTGGGTGCAGACTCAGCAACTCAATCTGCCCAAGGTGGCGGTAACCTGGCTCGGCAGCGTCTCCGAGGAAGAACTCGTGCACGCCTATGAGGAAGCGACAGTTTACATATCTATGAGCGAGCATGAGGGCTTCTGCCTCCCGATTCTGGAAGCGATGACGCACAACGTTCCAGTGTTCGCGTACGATCTTCCCGCCATTCGGGAGATTATGGGCACCAGCGGGGTGATCTTTGCTGATAAGTCTTTTTCAGAACTCGCCCGTCGGCTTCATGGGTTGATTGCGTCCGCTGATGCCCGCAGCGAAATCCTGGCAACGCAGCGTCAGCGGGCCGCCGAGCTGATCCGGAAGATGGATGGCCGCGCCTTCCTCGAATTGCTGGCCGACCCTTAGACTTCCTGATTGTGGTGGAGAAATATCGCGCCACCGCGCGATTCGGGTCCGTGCCGGCCGGGCTCGATGCCGGATAATTGCTGGTGAGGCGAAGCGAAGGATACTATAAATATCGCGCAATGAATCGGCGGCACGTTTCCTTGAACATGGCGGGTTTGAAGCCGGGAAGATTCTCCCTCAGGGCGCGGGTTACGATGTGATGTCCCGGCAAGATCAACAATTGCGTCTCGCGCTCCTTGATGTTGTTTCCGGCTTTGCTCGTTGGCCGCTTTGGATCAGGCTTGGTTGGAACGATATCCTGAAGCGCTACAGGCGTTCGGTTCTAGGGCCGTTCTGGCTGACCGCCAGTATGGGTATCATGGTCGCCGTACTGGGCCTCCTGTACGCAAATCTGTTCAACACATCAGTGCAAGAATTTCTGCCATTTTTGTGCGTCGGAATCCTGGTGTGGAATCTGATCTCGAGCTTTTTGGTCGAGGGCGGGATGCTGTTCACCAGCGCCGAATCCTTCATCAAGCAGATCCGACTGCCTTTTTCGGTTTACGTATATCAATCCGCGTGGAGTAAACTGATCATTTTCGCACACAACCTGGTCATCTATTTTGCGGTTCTAGTCTATTTTGGCATTTGGCCGGGGGCGGTCGCGTTGCTGGCGATTCCCGGTTTGCTCCTAATTCTGGTCAACGGCGCGCTGGCCAGTCTTTCGTTAGGCGTGATGTCTGCACGCTTTCGCGACATTCCTCAGTTCGTGAATTCGATCGTGCAAATCCTGTTTTTTGTGACGCCGATCATGTGGAAGCCTGAACTTCTCAAGGACCAGCGGCTGCTGGATCTCAATCCATTTTACCATCTCGTCGAAATCGTTCGCCAACCGCTGCTTGGAGCTGCGCCGTCGCTTCGCGACTACATCACCGTCGTGCTCATAAGCGCGCTCAATATCGCGCTAAGCGGCGCCATTTTTGTCCGTTTCCGTTCACGCATCGCCTATTGGGTCTGACCGCAAGGAAGCAGCAATGTCAGTTGCGGGTGCCGAACTTGTCCTCGAAGACGTCAGCGTTCGATTTCCGATCTACAGTGGAAGTTCGCAATCCCTGAAGAAGCGCCTCCTGTTCCAGGGGTCGGGCGGGCGGCTCGGGCGTGACGTCCATCATCGCATCGTTATCGAAGCGCTGCGAAATGTGTCTCTTTCACTTCAGGCCGGAGATCGCGTTGCATTGATTGGTGCAAACGGTGCGGGAAAGAGCACATTGCTTCGCGTTATGGCCGGCATCTACGAGCCGCTTCTGGGCACGGTGACCAGCCGTGGACGGATTTCGCCGATGCTGGAACTCGGGCTCGGCATCGATAGCGAATTAAGCGGATACGACAACATTCGCATCCGCGGACTGATCCTTGGCCTCAGCACGCGCGAGATCGAGGAAAAGATGGGGGATATCGCCGAGTTTACCGAACTAGGTGATTATCTCGATATTCCCGTCAGGACCTACTCGTCGGGGATGCTGACGCGGCTGACATTTGCGATCTCGACATGTTTTACGCCGGAAATCCTCCTGCTGGACGAATGGATCATGGCTGGCGATGCTGCGTTCATTTTAAAGGCCCAGCGCCGTCTCGAATCTTTCATCGAGAAAACCAGCATCGTAGTATTGGCGTCCCACGACAGCGATGTCTGTCGCCGCTGGTGCAGCAGGGGCGTATGGCTGGAACGCGGAGAAGTTGCGGCGCAGGGGGACGTCGACGGGATTCTCGATGCCTATATGGGCAAGACGGGAGGATAACCACCTGGCCGCACCGGGGGCAAAGGTAGGGAGGCGCGGTCCGGCTGACGTTTCCGCCCCACTGGCGCGACCTCCGCCAACCCGAGAGTGCCTCGCGCTGGGGCCGCAGAGCGGCGCGCCCGCGATCATGTCGGCAGGAATGCTTGGCGATCGTGCAGCGGCGATCTTTTCTTCGCCCGAGGAGATCGGGAAATTCATTGAAAGAAAATGCTGAGCCGTCGGCAGTCCGTTCCCTCTTTTCACCTCGGCGTGATCGTGTAACCGGCCGACGAAAAGCTCCGAACTCATTTGCAGAAGCGCGCATGGAACGCCTTTCAAATGACAAAGGAGCAGACAATGACGACGAAGTTTACCAAACCTCTTCTTGCGATTTCACTGCTGGCTTCGCTGGTGGCGATGTCCGCAACCGCGAATGCTGGCGCGACGATCTCCGACAAGCGCTATTGGCCGAGCGAGGTGGGCCGCAGCGCCTGCCATACCGTCACCACGCAGCATGCGCCGCGTGACGCGTTCGCTACGATCGGCGAGACCTCCGAATCCTCTGGGCCTCGATATCTGGGCGGGCCGAAGTCCGGCTTGATTGCAAATCAGGGTGAGTTCGCGCACACCCATCCGGGTGGTCGCTAAGCTCAAATAGTATCGACGTCGGTCCGGCCGGCATATCCGCCAGATGTGCCGGCCTTGACCACAAGACCGGCTTCGCAATTGACCCCCACATCCATTGATACCGATGACCAAACGATTGAGACGACCTAACATCGCCTCGGTCATCGCCCACTGGGGCGCGGCCTGGGCGATGATCCTTGCGCTGTATTTCGGCTTGAGCGCTGTCTATGGAAGCGGCCCGCGCCAGGAGACATTTGCCGCACACGCCTATGCCGGCCTCACCGTCCTGGGGCTTGTCGTCATCAGGCTGTTCCTGCGGACATTGTTGCCATGGCCAAAAGATGAGAGCGGGGGCTCTCGCATTCTTAAGTTCGTCGCGGAGGCCATGCATTGGACGCTCTATGCCTTGATGCTGCTGACGCCACTGACCGGCTGGATCGTCGCCTCGTCGATGGGATGCTGCATGACCGTTCCCGGGCTGCCGAATATCGATCTTCTCGGCTCCGGCCTTTCTATCGGCCGTCCGATCAGCGCGATGACGGCCTACCATGTCCATGTCTTCTTTGTTTGGACGCTTCTTGCGCTGATTTCGCTCCACGTGATGGCGGCGCTTTTCCACCATTTCGTCTTTCGGGACACGATCCTGATCAGAATGATTCCAGTCCTTGGGCGGCGCGCTGGATCGGTATCGGATTCATATGCGACCGCGAATTCGCAACCCGACCGGCTGAATGAGCCCGGAGCAAGCGTCGTTAGAATGGAGGAACGCTGAGATGGAAGGTATGTCCGAAATGCACCACACGATGATGTCTCACATTCACCACGTGAGTTTGAACGGGATCGTTGAGCAAGCCCTGGGTCTTGCGGGCCGATTGTCGGCGCAGTTGCTGATCGTTCTCACGTCCGCACCGGTCCTCCATGTCCTGGCAGCCTTGGTGCTTCTTCTCGCGATCGCCGCTCTTCTCCGGCTGCTTTTGGCAGGGCGATCGTCGCAAGCG
>Ga0137415_10000823_pt1 | contig 30350 bp, 28 predicted proteins | sample CZODoug3_1_1_16f_FD_183082 | JGI IMG/M metagenome (GOLD analysis project Ga0137415, IMG submission 183082) | Vadose zone soil fungal communities from Angelo Coast Range Reserve, California, USA - CZODoug3_1_1_16fungal (Hybrid Assembly) | ecosystem: Environmental > Terrestrial > Soil > Vadose...
TCGAACTGCATGAAGACGAGGTTCCAGATTTCGACGTAGCGCGAGTCGTCCTGGCCGAAGGGTTTGTCCTCGCCAGTCTCTGATGCTTCGAGGCCCATGTCGTAGAAGATTTCCGAGCATGGTCCGCAGGGGCCGGTTTCGCCCATCTGCCAGAAGTTGTCTTTGCTGCCGTACTCGTGGATGCGGTCGGCGGGCACTCCCTGAGCGAGCCAGAGGTTGTAGGCTTCTTCGTCGCGGGGAACCCCGTTCTCACCTTTGAAGATGGTCACGTAGAGACGGTCCTTGGGGATGGCAAACCACTCTGACGAGGTGATGAGTTCCCAGGCGTAGGCGATGGCGTCCTTTTTGAAGTAGTCGCCGAAGCTGAAGTTGCCAAGCATCTCGAAGAAGGTGTGGTGGCGGCGGGTGAAGCCTACGTTTTCGAGATCGTTATGCTTGCCTCCGGCGCGGACACATTTCTGCGAGGCCGTCGCGCGGGAGTAGTCACGGTGCTCGATGCCAAGAAAAACGTCCTTGAACTGATTCATTCCAGCGTTGGTGAACAGCAGCGTCGGATCATTGGCCGGGACGAGCGAGGAAGAGTGCACGCGGCGGTGCCCCTTCGTCTCAAAAAAACGCAGAAAGGTCTCTCGAATTTCGGAGCCTGAACGGTATTGCATATGTATTGAGTTTACCTATTACCTGGGGAGTATGTCGGCAGTGAGTGATAGAGAAAATCCCCACCCGCATTTATGCGAGGAATGCGAGCCGACCGCAGGTCCTTCGACTGCGTCCGCCACGGCGGACCCCGCTCAGGATGACAATTTGATTTGGTTATTGCAGATTGAAGTTCACCATCTGGCCTTCCTGCAAACCATGTGCCTTGATTGACCCAACCGGCAACTCCAGTACGTAACTGGATGTGGAGTGACCTCCATAACTAGGACAGGTATCGGATTTTCCTTTGCAGGGTGGCGTGTTAGGCGACATCTCGACGATGTGATGGCTCTGATCCATCCACAAAATGTCCAGACCGATCTTGCAGTGGTACATCCAGTAACCGTGTGGACCGGGCTGTTCATGGATGAAAAGCATGCCGCGGCCCTGGGGTAGGTTGGTGCGGCCCATGAGGCCGTATTCGCGCTCGGCATCGGTATTTGCCAGTTCTACGTGAACCGTCGATCCGTCAGGTAGCATGACGAGTGTATTTGCCGGACGTGGTGCAGCATAAGGGATCTGACGATCCTGTGCATCAATGCAGCAGCTTGCAGCAAGCAAAACGAAAAAGATGACCAAGGATTTCATCACAAAGCTCTCTCTTCCAGCTTTAACACCAATAGCGTCATATCGTCGTGCTGCGGCGCTCCGGCGGTGAAGGAGTCTGTCGCAGCAAAGAGTTCGATCAATACTTCCGAAGCATTTTTTTTCTGGCTCTTTTGCGCCGCGACGATCATTCTCTCGTCGCCCCACTCTTCGTCTTTGTGCGTCATGGCTTCGCTGATGCCGTCCGTATAGAGCACCAGCAAATCGCCGGGCTGGAGCGTGAGACTCTGCTCGGTATATGGAGCATGGGGCAGCAGGCCTACGACCGGACCATCTGCTTCCAGGCGAATGATTTCACTGCCACGCAAGAGCAATGGGGGATTGTGGCCGGCATTGACACAGTCGAGCTGGCGCGTGACTGGATCATAGGCTGCGAAGAAGAACGTAGCGTAGCGGTTGGATGCCGAGGCTTCATAAACCAGGCGGTTGACCTTGTGCATGAGCTTTGCGAAGTCGCGTGGGCTGTCAAGCGTCACTCCCCGTAAGGAAGCGCGCAGGCTGGCCATGAGCAGTGCCGCGGAGATTCCCTTGCCGGAAACATCGCCAACAGCGAGACCAACGCGGCCATCGCCAAGATCGATGACGTCGTAATAATCGCCTCCAACGCCGAGCGCCGGACGGCATGCTCCTGCAACGGTTGCGCCGGGAATGATGGGCATCTCCTGGGGGAAGAGCCGCTCCTGCACCTCACGGGCAATTTCCATTTCGCGATTCACGCGCTCGCGCTGCGCAGCTTCCGTTGCCAGGGAATGCGCTAGTTCGCTCACTTCAAGGGCAAGGCCGGTTTGCGAGGCTACAGCTTGCAGCAGGCGGAGGTCATTGCGAGAATACGCCGCCTCCGACCGCTTAGGTCCGAGAGCCATCACTCCCATGAGGCGGTTTCGCCCAGGCAGTGGCAACAACAGCTCGGCGTTCATCACGTCGAGTGCGTGACGTTCGGCTGTTCCTGCCATTAGGTACCAGGCATCGGGATCGTTGCGATAGAGACGGGCCGGCTCGTTGGTCGTCGACAAATACCGCACCGCAGACGATTGCACCGGAAGCATGAGATTTCCATTGAGCGTGGCGCCGATGGATTGCTGCATGTGGAAATACTCACCACGGCGAAGCAGCATGGTGATCTGACCAACATGCAGCGTTTCGGCAACGCGACGACCTACGGTTTCAAGCAGTGGCTGCGTTTCCGTAAAACGGCGCGCTTCGTCCGAGAGCTCGTTGAGCATCAGCTCGGCGTCATAGGCTTCACGGAAGAATTTGCGATCGAGCCAGTGTTGCAACTGTTTACGGACGCCGAGCCGCAAGGCAAAAACAAAGACGACGAAGATCAAAGGACCGATGACATTACCGATGCCTGGCTGACTTTTATGCGTGAGTGCGGGCAGCAGGAACATGACAGCCGCCCAGGTAAGCACCCCGAACTGCACCACCCAAAGAAATGCCTTCGCCAGCAAGTAACGCGTACCGGTACGAACAAGCACACGCACATCCAGAGCGCGCTGCACCAGCACGACATAGGCCAGAGTAAGCGGGGCCACCATAAAGAACAGCAGCCCTGGATAACGGACCCAGAAGTGCCATTGCTTTTGTCCGTCAATGCCAAAGTGCGGCAACAGGATGAAGACGAGAAGCAGCGAGCCCATACCAATGCTCATACCGGTAGTAAGCACACGCAGACGGCGGCGGGCGTCTTCCGTCGAAGCAGAACGGAGCTTGTCGAGCGTGAGCACCATGTACAGCAGCACGCCCATGAGATTGACAAAATTGAGCACGCTGCCAGTCATGCTCTCGAGCTTGAGCCACGGCGGTTTCACGCCGCCTAGGTAATACTCGCTATAGAGGATGGGGAAGATAACCAGGAACCCGATAGCCGTAGGTATCAACAGGAGCCATTTGAGCCATGGGAGCTTTACATCGATGCGCGAGCGCTCCGGGAAATAGACCCCGAAAAGCAATAACGCGGGTGTTCCGATGTATTGAATGAGGTTGTACCAGAAGACGCGCAGGAACAGAGGGATGCCGGCAGTAAGGATGACTTCGGAAAACAGGGCGCTGGGAAACGTCAACAGGACAAGCAATAGCCAGGCATTCGGCTCCGTCGGCTTTGCCAAAACAACCCAATAGCCGATTAGCAGGCAGATTAGCGGCAGCAATGTATAAGCAATCGCCGCGCGCGAAAAAACCACCCAGGCCGGCACACCTGGATAAGGGCGCGTCCTGGCCACCAGTGTGATTGTCGCCATGCCGCGAGTGCCATTGGGACGGGAAAACTCCACATCCATGGTGTCTCCGACACGCGCCTCTACGCGAATGGCCATCCACTGCGCCAATCCCGTATAGGGAGCGCCGTTCAGACTCTCAAGAATATCTCCTTTTCCCAGGCCAACGGCTTTTGCTTCGGACTGCACATCGCTGATCACCCGGGTGTCATTGTCATATTTGAACGGTTCGCCAATATAGTTGTCGGAATGAAAGGTCAGTCCCCAAAAGTCGATCGTTTCAGCCACCAGATAGCTCAGGCTGACCAGCACATAGAGACCCAGCAGCAGGCGTAACGCGTTCGGAGATGGCTTTTTGGGCTTCATGGGTCTGGAAACCATAGTATCCCGGGTATAAGACCTACAGAATTTCAAGTCGATAGAAGTTACGTATCTGGGACTCTCGTCGTTCACTCCGTTTCTGTCGTATCTTGTTAACGCACCCTGTAAGGGACTTCCATGAGACTCCTAACTACTCTATTTGTCACATTCTTGTTGCCGTATGCCGTTGCGCAGTCCCGTCCAACAATCACCGGCATCTCGCACATCGCCGTCTACACCAGCGATCCAAACGCAACCCGGCAATACTACATCCACGACATTGGATTAAAAGAAGGCTCCGATCCTGAGAATCCGGCAGGGCTTCGCTACTACGTGAATGCAGAACAATTTGTGGAAGTGCTGCCTTTACCGTCCAGCGATTCACCGAACCGGCTCGATCATCTTGGTTACAGAACAACTGACGCAGAGGCGTTACGGCTCTACCTTCAGGCGCACGGCGTCACCGTACCGGAATCGGTCAAAACAGGAACGAACGGCGATCGCTGGTTTCAGGTAAAAGATCCCGAAAGCAATCTTGTGGAATTTCTACAGCCTTCCAAACGCACAATTTCGCTTACAGGTGCCAATCCCATCGGCCATCGTGTCATCCACGTAGGCATGCTCGTCCATAGCCGCGAGACAGAAGACAAGTTCTACCGCGAAGTGCTGGGCTTCAAACCTTACTGGTTTGGCGGCATGAAGCCCGACAAACTCGACTGGGTTTCCCAGCAGGTTCCAGATGGACACGAATGGCTGGAATACATGCTGACCAGTGGACCTTCGGGCAGCGGCATTCCGGCAAATATCTCGCAAAAGCAATTAGGCGTACTGGATCACCTGTCCCTCGGCGTGGAGAATATGGAAAAAGCCGTCACCACGCTTGACTCCGAAGATCGCTTAAATAACCAGCACTCAGGTCCGCAGATTGACAGAGATGGCAAATGGCAATTCAACTTATTTGATCCGGACGGAATACGGCTGGAGTTGATGGAATTTACCAATGTGAAAGATCCCTGTTGCTCACCCTTTACTGATCTCAACCCGTCCCCAAGAGGACAGCCCTGATGCCGTTCTCGCGGCGTGATCTGATGAAAACCGGCCTGGCGGCATCGGCTGCAACCTTTTTCTCTACCCCTTCGTTTCCGCAGGAGAAGATCGTGCGTAAAGGCAATATCCGGCAGTCCGTCTCTCGCTGGTGTTACAAAAATATCCCCCTCGACCAGCTTTGCTCCTACGCTGCACAGATCGGCCTCAAAGGCGTTGACCTGCTCGAAATCGACGAGTGGGAAATTCCGCACCGCTACGGACTGATCTGCACCATGGGCTATGCAGGCGGAGGCACGATTCCCGATGCGCTAAACAGAGTCGAGAATCATACCTCGATCGAAGCTGCGTTTCGGAAGAATATCCCCCTTGCGGCCAAGGCTGGCGTACCGAATGTGATTACCTTCTCGGGAAATCGCCGCGGCATGTCGGATGAGGAAGGTGCAAAGAACACTATTGTTGGCTTGAATCGTCTGAAAAAGATTGCCGAAGACAATGGAGTAACGATCTGCCTGGAGCTGCTCAATAGCAAACGCAACCATCACGATTACATGGCCGATCACACTACCTGGGGCGCTCGCGTAGCAAACGAAGTCAACTCGCCGCGTGTGAAATTGCTCTATGACATCTACCACATGCAGATTATGGAAGGCGATTTGATAGCCACGATCCAGGAGAACATCAAAGTCCTCGGGCATTTCCATACCGGCGGCGTTCCCGGACGTCATGAGATCGACGAGACACAGGAAATTCATTACGACGCCGTAATGAAAGCCATTGCAGCAAGCGGGTATCAAGGCTATGTCGCTCATGAATTCCTGCCCACAGGAGATCCGCTTGTCTCACTGCGAAAGGCCGTCGATCTTTGCGATGTATAGAGTTTTGCAGATCGAGCTTACACTTCTACTTTAGAGGCATTCATGCTCGACCACATGTTCCACCTGCCCATTCCGCTTCTGGAAAAAATCCTGCGGCCTATCCTTGTATATTTTGCGCTCGTGGTGTTGCTCCGGATCTTTGGCAAGCGCGAGCTGGCGCAGTTAAATCCCTTTGATCTGGTTGTACTGCTCTCGCTTTCGAACACCGTGCAAAATGCAATCATTGGCGATGATAATTCCGTCTCCGGAGGTATCATTGGGGCTATCACCCTGCTTTCCGTCAACTGGCTGGTTGTCCGGGCGCTTTATGGTTCGCCGCGTATGAACCATATGCTCAGTGGCACGGAGCGTGTGTTGATTGCGAATGGTCGCGTGGATGTGCATGCCTTGAAAAGAGAACTGCTCACTGAAGAAGAACTGCTTGCCGTAGTACATCGCCAGGGTTTTGAGAAGTTTTCAGAGGTAGCGAAGTGTGTTCTTGAGCCCAACGGAGCGTTCTACATTGAAGGCCTGCAACCCTCCACCGATGAAAGCCGGCAACGCGAGCTTCTGAATCGCCTGGAAGCTCTTACTACGGAAGTGCAGGCACTGCGCGCTCACATTACCGGTGGCTCGAATTGAGCCTTACTGAAATAGTTTCATAGCATTCAATACTGTTTTGTAAATAGCTTCATGGCATTCAGCACCGTGTTGTAAACACCCCACGCTGTCGGAATGGACACAATAAGCCACGCTATAAAGATGGCTGCTGGCGAAGTCTTTTTCTCTTCTGTAACCATGACTGTTACTTTCCTCCATCCTTTATCCAATAACGCTCGGCAACTGGCCGAACTAACAGATTCGCCACAAATCCTACGACCAATAGGCCTGCCATCAAATGCAGGATCACTGGATATGCCTGCTCTTTCGGAAGATGCTCCGCGACATAATGATCGAGAATGCCGTTGACGATAAGTGGACCGACAATGCCTGCGACCGACCACGCCGTCAGTAAGCGCCCATGAATCGCGCTGACGTGATAACCGCCAAAGAGATCCTTCAAATATGCAGGGATAGTTGCAAATCCCCCGCCATACATGCTGAGCAACACACCTGCTACAAGCACGAACAACGCAACAGAATCCAGGTGCAACGTGCCTGTAAAAGGTAAGAACCAATACAGGATCGCACCCACTGCAAAGAAGATCATGTAAGTCGGCTTGCGCCCGATAAAGTCCGAGGTTGAAGCCCAGAAAAACCGCCCTGCCATATTAAAGAGGCTCAGGACTCCTACGAACCCAGCAGCAGCCACCGGAGTGACATGCCCCTTGAAGAGATCCTGAATCATCGGCGACGCCTGCTCAAGTATGCCGATACCCGCCGTGACGTTCATGCACAACACGATCCACAACAGCCAGAACTGTGGCGTGCCGAAGGCCGTGTTCACTTCAACGTTATGCGTAGAGATCAATGCGGAATGGTTGACCTTGGGAACCCATCCCGCAGGCTTCCAACCCTGCTGAGGCACGCGTATGGTAAAGACCCCATACATCATGAACAGGAAATACAGAATGCCCATCGTCACCCAAGCCGCAGCGATAGGCTGATGGCTAGATGTCTTATAGAACGCCATCAGCTTCGTTCCAAGTGGAGAGCCAATCATCGCTCCTCCACCAAAGCCCATGATGGCGAGCCCCGTTGCCAGGCCTGGCCTGTCTGGAAACCATTTAATAAGCGTAGAGACGGGTGAAATATATCCGAGACCGAGACCCACTCCACCAATGACGCCATACCCAAGATAGATCAACGTAAGTGAGTGTGTAACCGCTCCCCATGCAGCGACCTGAAAGCCTAGCCCAAAGCAAGTCGCAGCCACAAACATTGCCTTGCGCGGCCCTGCAGACTCCAGCCATTTACCAAATAAAGCCGCAGAAAGCCCCAGCATCGCAATGGCAATGGAGAAAATGTATCCAACCTCTTTCAAGTTCCAACCACTGCCATCTGCGGCTTTCAGCGCCAGCAGCGGATTCTTGAAGACACTGAATGCGTACACCTGCCCGATGGCAAGGTGAATGGCCAAAGCGGCAGGAGGGACCAGCCAACGGCTGTATCCGGATTTTGCGATGGAGCGTTCACGATCAAGGAACGAGAGCATGGAGTCTAGACTCCTTTCGGCGAAGGCAGAAAATCCGCAGGCGCTTTGCACTTGCGGAAACACATCAAAAAGTGACCGCCCTTTATAACATTCAGATGAATACACACACAGCATCGCACCAATCTTTTAACAATTTGAGGTAACAATCCGTGACCGAGGAAGAGTTCTTTCAGAGGATTTATGGGGAGGAGTCTATGGACTGCCTAAGAATCCACAGGGCTTTTTCTGTTGATTTCAGCAATTCTCGGGCTAAACTGGGGATATCCCAAAGACAGTACGTTTCCCGATTTTCTACTGAATACTTTTAAGCGAGGCTATACATGCATCCCACCTCTGGAACGGCAAGCCGTCTCCTTCGTCGATCTATCTCCTTCCTATGTAGTCTCCTGCTATTGGCTGGAGTACTACCTGCGATCGCCCAGACAGCCGCCACAGGCACCATCAGTGGCACGGTTACTGATGCGAATAAAGCCGTCGTATCCGGTGCATCGGTCAAGATCAAGAACATAGATACAGGCATCGAGCGCGCGCAGTCTACGAACTCCGACGGTATCTATGTAACGCCATTTCTGCAGCCGGGACACTATACGGTAACCGCAACTGCCGCCGGCTTTGGCACCGTGCAACGGCCAAATCTCGTGCTCACAGTAGGCCAGACGCTGACAGCCGACGCCGTGCTTCCGCTGGCCAGTGTAAGTTCTGAGGTCGTCGTCACCAGCGAAGCCCCGCTGCTCGATACCGAGAAGACGGAAGCCTCGCAGACGATGGATCAGCAGATGCTTTCTAATCTGCCTGTGAATGGCCGCCGCTGGGATAACTTCGTGCTGTTGACGCCGAACGTCGCTCCTGATGGCAACAGCGGACTGATTTCGTATCGCGGCATCTCTGGCATTTACAACAGCAACCAGGTAGACGGCGCGAACAACAACCAGGCTTTCTTCTCTGAAGCACGCGGACGCGCAATTGGCGCTCCTTACGTTTACAGTCAGGACTCGATTCAGGAATTCCAATCGGCTGCCGCTGCTTACAGCGCCGAGTTCGGGCAAGCCGCAGGCGGGCAGATCAACGCCATCACCAAGTCCGGTACAAACAACATGCACGGCGATCTGTTCTACTTCCTGCGTTACCCTTCGCTCAACGCGCTCGACCCTATCGGCAAAACGCAGAAGATCTTTACGCAGCCCGTGCATCAACAGCAGCAGTTCGGCGGCAGCGTGGGCGGCCCCATCATTAAGGACAAGCTCTTCTACTTCTTCACCTACGACGGCTTCCGCAAGGTAAATCCGATTCTATATACGTCATCGATTTCAACGGGTACTTTGAGCGGCTACTATTGCCCAACCACAATTACAACTTCACAATGCGCTGCGGCTAAAACTTACATCGACAGTCTCAAAGGCTCTTTCGCCCGCAATATCAAGCAGGACATCTTCTTCCCCAAGATTGACTATCAGCTCAACAGCAAAAACCACATTAGTACTAGCTTCAACTGGCAGAACTTTCATGAACCTAATGGATACAACACCTCTGCAACCAGCAACAATGGCTCTGTGACCCAGAACGGTCCTGCCGATTTCCACGAACGCATCTTTGTATTGGACTGGAGCACAGCTTTCTCTCCAACAATCGCCAACGAAGCACGCTTTCAGTGGTCACGCGATCTTGAAACCGCTGGCGCGAATGCTGCTGGACCAAGTGTTACCATCTCGGGACTCTCCGCATATGGCATGCCAAATGCATTGCCGCGTGGAGCATTTCCTGATGAGCACCGTGTTCAATTCGAAGACATCGTCTCCACTACGATTGGCAAGCACTCGGTGCGTGCAGGTGTGGATCTCAATTTCATCCATGAGTTACTGTTGAATCTCTTCCAGGGCGGCGGCATATATAGCTATTCATCCTCATATTCATATCCCGACCCCACTGATTCTACTAAGACGATTACTCTTACCGGGGCTCAGGGTGCATTTGCTAACTGGGTACAGGACGTCTACCAGGCGGGGGGTGGCCAGCACTATACCAGCTTCACACAGGTCAATGATCCAATCACTGGCGTAGGCAAAGACGACTTCTGGAATCCAGATATTGCCGCATTTGCTCAGGACTCCTGGAAGCTGCGTCCGAACTTTCTGTTGAGCTTTGGCTTGCGCTATGACATTCAGCTTGTACCGCAACCAGAGAAGCCAAACACCACCAGCGATCTTGCTGCCCAGTACACCAGTACCATCAACATCAATCACACCCAGTTCCAGCCACGGGTTGGATTCTCCTGGCAGCCCATGCAAGGCACCGTGGTGCGCGGCGGGTACGGCATCTACTATGGCCTGACCTCAAACAGCACCTACTACACGATACGCGTGGAAAATGGCGTCTATCAGCAGCAGTACAACGCCATCCCTGGTCAGCAGTCGTGGGCACCCGTTGCTCCCAACGTACTCTTCACTCCTCCAGGGCCAGCATTGGCCGCTCCCTTTGCTGGTGCAGCCACGCCTCAGGTGGTGAATACAGGTGCAACGCTCATTCCTCTCGCAATCCGTGGACTCGACCCGCACTTCTCGAATCCTTATTCGCATTCGCTGGATTTGACTGTGGAACAGGAACTTCCAGGCAAGATGACCATGTCTCTCGGCTGGGTTGCAAACCGTGGTATGCGCCTGCCTATCTTCATCGATACCAACGTTGCACCGGCAACTACCACCCATACCTATGACGTAGTGAATACCTCCGGCACAACAACCAACACCGTTACCCTGCCCTGGTATACCTCACGCGTAACAGCGGCAGATGCCAGTGTCCTCACAGGTTTCAGCGACGTCAACTCCTGGTACAACTCATTTGTCTTCACTTTCAGGAAACCATTTGCACATGGCCTCGAAGTGATTGCGAATTACACCTGGGCACATACAACAGATGGCGGACAGATTTCCGGACAGAATGGAACATTCAACGGCACCGATACCCCGCTCGATCCCTTCAACCGCAAAGCCGAATACGGACGCTCCGATCTCGATATGCGCGGGCGTTTCGTAGGCAGCATTGTGTATGCTCCAACTTTCAGCATTGCCTCGAAGCCGCTCAGCCTGCTGGCAAATGGCTGGACCTTTGCTGGTTCAGCAACAGAACAGACTGGCTTTCCAGTCACTGCCTTTATGGCTAGCTATCCCAAAAGCCCTATCGGCGATGGTGGCTTAACAGGAGCAGCTGTCAGCCTCTTCAACTCAGGAACCGGCGCACGCGCACCACAGGTAGCCCGCAATGGCTTCCCTGGACCTGGTGTTCGCAACATCGACTTCCGTATTTCAAGGTCGATTCCCATTCATGAGCAGATTCGCATGGAGTTCCTGGGCGAAGCATTCAACCTGGTCAACCATCAGAACATCCTGAGCGTGAATACGAACGCGTTCTCTTATGTGGCCGCCGGCAGCGGCGCGTGCTCTGGTCACACAAATGCCTGTATCGCTCCTTATACTTCGCAGGCATTTGGAGCCCCAACCTCCACCAGCAGCGGATTGTACGGACCACGCCAGTTGCAGGTCTCGGCAAAGCTGTTCTTCTAAAACAACTCTTCACTCAATGCAAAGGCTCCGGTCCCAATCCGGAGCCTTTGAGTTTGCACCCCAGGCTCTGTCAAGCCCCCATCGCATCAAATCTCGGCCTAATTCACTCATTCCAAAGCAACTCCCAGGCAAACAAAGTTGGCACTTAATTTCTCTCAAACCGCTAAAATAGAAATAGAGATAAAAAAGGCCTGCCCATCCCGGGCAGGCCTTTTCTTTGCTTAGGAAAAGGAGCGGTCAATGACTCAGGAAGTAAGGCCCTATGGCATCGTGCGCGAGTTCGCACACATTCTCAAGCGGGTGGAAAGTATCGAAAACTCCATGGCAGAGATACTAATTGCTTCTGAATGAAACGGTTGCACATTCGTCCTTTAGAATCGAACACTTACAAATCACAAAATGAATTCCCCTTTGGAATCGAACACTTACATAAAGTAAGGGGGTATACCCCGGGCAAAACAATGGTTTGGACACACGGAACAAGCATGAGCCACACAGCAAGTCCAAACTCGAATCGGCCTTTACACTAATTCTGTCGCTATGCCCTTACTCGAAGCCCGCAACCTTTCCAAAAGCTATAGCCGCGATGCATTGGTCGTCGATGATGTCTCGTTCACGATCGAACGCGGCGAGACATTAGGACTGGTAGGCGAATCGGGCTCCGGCAAAAGCACCATCGCACGCATGGTGCTAGGACTCATTGAGCCGACGCAGGGCAACGTACATTTTGACGGGGAACCGGTCAGCGGCGTTTCACAAAACAAACTGCACCGACTGCGGCGACGCATGCAGCCTGTCTTTCAAGACCCGTTTGCAGCGCTGAATCCGCGCATGCGCATCGAGCAGATCATTGCCGAACCGTTCGTGATTCATGAGCGTCATAGCAAGACCGAGTTGCGTCGGCGCTGCTCCGAGTTGCTGCGAGCTGTGGGCCTCGACGACTCGGCGCTAACACGCTTTCCGCATGAGTTCTCCGGGGGACAACGGCAACGCATCAATATCGCGCGAGCACTGGCACTGCGTCCTGAGCTGCTCATTCTGGATGAGCCGGTTTCAGCACTCGACGTGAGTGTTGGCGCACAAGTAGTGAACCTGCTGCGCGATTTACAACACGAGTTTCATCTGACGTATCTCTTCATCTCGCATTCCATGCCGTTGGTGCGCTATCTCGCGACCAATATCGCAGTGCTGCGGCGAGGCAAGCTGGTGGAATATGGTTCTCGCGAACAGATCTGCTCCCATCCAGACGATCCATATACACAGAACCTCCTCGCATCAACCCCCGAAATGCGCGTCTGAAGCAGCTAGAATCAAACGAGCATGCACTTACATCTCGACCTGCGTGGCACATGGCTGTTGATCGCGTCCTTTATAGCGGGTGCTTTGAACGCCATGGCAGGAGGCGGATCATTTCTCTCCTTCCCCGCATTGCTAGGGGTCGGAGTTCCACCGATCCAGGCCAATGCCACAAACACAGTCGCACTCTGGCCGGGCCAGTTCACTTCAATCGCCGCTTATTTTGAGGATCTGAAGCACCACACGAGACTGGTTTTACCGCTTGGATTCGCAGCTTTAATTGGCGGAAGCGCTGGCGGGCTGATCCTGCTGCACACCGGGCAAACCACGTTTCTGCACCTGGTTCCCTGGCTGCTGCTGGTAGCGGCTGTGCTGTTCGCGGTAAGCACTCCGGTTTCCCGATGGCTGCAAGAGCGTTCACGTGGAAAGAAGAAAGAGCAGGGCGACCCATCGCTTGTGCCACTGTTTGTGGGCACCATGGTTGTCTGTTTCTACGTAGGATATTTCGGCGCGGGTTCGGGCTTCCTGATCATGTCGTTACTGGCATTGTTTGGCATTGAGAACATCAACCAGGTCAACGCGCTCAAAGTCGTCACAACAACGCTGGCAAACGGAATCGCTGTCGTCATCTTCATTCTCAGTAAGCAGGTCCTCTGGCAGCACTGTCTGTTGATGATGCTTACGGCAGCAATTGGTGGATATCTGGGTGCGCGGTGGTCCCGGCGGCTCGATCCGCGCTTCATGCGCGCGCTGGTCGTTATTATTGGATTCGGCATGGCAGCGTATTTCTTCTGGAAACAGGCGTAAGGACGGCTAAAACACAATCTGCTAAGAGGCTGTCAGCGGGAAAGCATCAATGCGAGAATAGAAGCAGTATGAGTCATGAAGGAATTCGCTTCGTAAGCGAGGCCGAAGCGAAGAAACAAGACGCGCATTTCCGGGAGCTGCCGCGCGAAGCTGTCACACCAGCCAAAGTGCGTGTGCTGAAAACCGAAGGCACAGGCATGGAGATCGAGTGGAAGGACGGCCACAAAGGCGCATGGACCTTCGCATGGCTGCGTCACGCCTGCCCTTGCGCTACCTGCCACGACGAACGCGAAAAGTCAGGCCGTCAGCCCGGCGAGCCTAAACCGAAACCGCAATCACTGCTACCAATGTACGAAGCTCCTCCGCGTCCAGAGTCGGTAACTCCAGTAGGAAATTATGCCATCAGCTTTCATTGGAACGACGGGCATACTAGCGGGATTTACTCCTGGGATTATCTCCGGCGGCATTGTTTGTGTAAGGAGTGCCGCGAAAGTGCATAGCAAACAACGACGCGAACTCGTCAAATCATCTGACGAGTTCATCTAGTTTTGTATCTGTTGGCATTTGCTGCTTTGTATCCCACTCTTGACTAATGATTTCCAAAACTTCGTTTGCGTTGTGCGCCATCTTAATTAAATCGCGATTTTCTACTTTAATAAGCCCCTGCTCCACCGCATGATCAAAAAACGCAAGCAGTCCATCATAATAGCTATTGAGATTCAACAGCACGCAGGGCTTGCGGTGAATCCGCAACTGCGCCCAGGTAACGACCTCGATGAATTCTTCGAGTGTGCCAAAACCGCCGGGTAGCGCGACGAAGGCGTCTGACTTGTCAGCCATCAACGCTTTGCGCTCGTGCATGGTGCGGACGATGTGCAGCTCGGTGAGGCCAGTGTGTCCGATTTCGCGCTCCATGATGATGTCTGGAATGACGCCGATAACTTCGCCTCCAGCAGTGATCGCTGCGTCGGCTACGGCTCCCATGAGGCCTACGGATGCTCCTCCATAAACAAGACCGAAACCAGCCTCGGCGATTTTGCGGCCAAGATCGCGTGCGGCTTGGAGGTATTCAGGGGTGTTTCCATCAGCGGAAGCGCAGAAGACGCAGATTCGTTTCTTAGAGCCCTTGAGCATGTTGGAAATAGTTTAGTAGAGACACGGTCTGGAATAAGGCGATTGGTAAATTTCCACTCTCAGACAGCGGTACACTAGAGAAAGATTACCAACCGGAAGCTGGACCCCCATTGCAGCATTTACTCGACAAATTGAATCCGCAGCAGCGGGAAGCTGTTGTCTCCGTGGACGGACCGGTGTTGATCCTGGCCGGAGCAGGCTCAGGCAAGACGCGTGTTATAACGAACCGCATTGCGTATCTGATTCAGGAGCGGCATGTAGCGCCGGACTCGATCATGGCCGTCACGTTCACCAACAAGGCCGCGAAAGAGATGGCCGAGCGCGTCGATAAACTGCTTGGTGCGAGTACTCTGGCGAAGCCGCTGCTGGCTACTTTCCACTCGTTCTGCGTGCGGATGCTGCGGCGCGACATTGAGGCGCTGCGCATAGGCAACGAGGGACTGACGAAGACGTTTGCCATCTATGACGAGGCCGACCAGCAATCCGTTGTGAAGCAGATCATGAAGCGGATGGGCCTCGATGACAAGCAGCTTACGCCGCGTGTGGTCCTGTCTAAAATCTCCTGGGCAAAGAACCACATGATTGATCCGCAGGAGTATTATCTGCAATCGACAGAGCCCAATGGCGAACGCATCGCTCATATCTTCGAGGCATATCGCAAAGAACTGCGCAAGGCGAATGCGCTCGACTTCGACGACCTTCTGCTTGAAGCGGTGCGCCTGCTGAAGTCTTCAAGTGAAGTACGGGAGCGATATAACCGGCGTTATCGCTACCTGCTCATCGACGAGTATCAGGATACGAACCGCCCGCAATATGAGCTGATGAAACTGCTTGCCGGAAGCGAGCACAACGTCTGCGTCGTAGGCGACGAGGACCAGAGCATCTATTCGTGGCGTGGCGCGGATATCCGCAACATTCTTGAATTCGAGAAGGACTTTCCTGGCGTGAAAACGATTCGCCTGGAGCAGAACTACCGCTCGACGCAGATCATTCTCGAAGCAGCCTCGGCGGTGGTTTCGCGCAACTCGCAGCGCAAGGGCAAAGCGCTTTGGACCTCGCGCGAAGGCGGCTCGCTGATTGGATATTATGAAGCTCCCGACGGCGAGAACGAGGCGCTCTTCATTGCCGACTCAATCCAGAAGTATATGCGCAAGGCCGGCGAGGAGCAGGAGGTTCCGCGAGCAGCTGTACTGTACCGGACAAATTCACAGTCGCGACTGATTGAAGAGGCACTGCGGCGATATGGCATCACCTACACCATGGTCGGCGGCTTCTCGTTTTACGAGCGGGCTGAAATCAAGGACCTTCTGAGCTATCTGAAGTTGGTGCAGAATACGCATGACTCGATTGCGCTGCAACGTGTCATCAATACGCCAGCGCGCGGTATCGGTAAAACAACACTCGACACGTTGGAGCGGCTGGCGCTTGAGACAGGATCAAGCACGTGGACGGCAATTAGCCGTGCATTAAGTGAAAAACTGTTGCCTTCGCGAGCATTAATTGCGCTCGATACCTTCCGGAAGATGATCGAAGATGCACGCGCGATGATGGCTCCGGGATTTGCAGAAAAACTGACCGCCGATGTAGCTAGTGAGGCGGCAGAGAACACGGGCTTCGATGTTGCAGCTAGCGCAGAAGATTCGAACACAAGCTTCGATGCGAGTTTTGACTTTGGAGAAAGCGGCCAGGCAAGGCTGGGCCTGATTCATCATGAAGAAGATGAATCATTTGACGCAGCGGCTTTCAATCCGTTCGCGGATGAGCCTGCTGTGCCGCATGCGGCCCCTTCGAAAACTGCCGAGCCGGAAACTGAGACAGTGGGAGGCTTCCGCGCCCCTGGCGATGCCGCGACATTGCCAGAGTTGATTCGCTTCATCATTGATCGTTCGGGATACATCCGTTCACTTGAAGAAGAAGGCACGCCGGAAGCCTTCTCGCGGATTGAAAACCTGAAGGAATTGGCCAATGCCGCGCAGGATGCGCAGGAACGCGGCGAGACGCTTGAGGAGTTTCTCGACCATGCCGCTCTAGTGAGTGATACAGACCAATACAAGCAGGATTCCCGCGTGACACTGATGACATTGCATGCGGCCAAGGGATTGGAATTCCCGATGGTGGTGCTGGCGGGCATGGAGGAAGGACTTTTTCCCCATTCACGCACGCTGACCGATCCAAACCAGATGGAAGAGGAGCGGCGACTCTGCTATGTGGGGCTAACGCGCGCGATGGATTCACTGACCGTCACGCGAGCACGCTATCGTAGGCGTTATGGAAACGACATGCCAGAGGCAAGTATGGCCTCTCGTTTTCTGGAAGAGATCCCCTCGCATTTACTTGAAGACGTTGGTGGAACGCAACGCACGTGGGGCAGTTATAACGATGCATCACGTTTTAGGCGCGGCAACGATGACGAGTTCAGCGGGCGTCACTACAGCTACGAGGATGAAGACCAGAGCGCATCGACACGTATGAACTATGGCAGCCGGTCCGCCGGAAACAAGACAAGCAACAACAGTGGCTCGCTGGACAATATTGCCCAGTTTTTTGGCAGCCGAGGAGCTACAGCGGCCAAAAGCTCGCGTCCTAAACTAGAGGTAGAAGCACCTGCAGGTAAGACCGGATTCAAGAGCGGACAACGCGTTCGTCACCCTAAATACGGCGAGGGAGTGGTCTTTCGCCGCGAGGGAGACGGTGAAGACGCGAAGATTACGGTACAATTTTCAAAGTTCGGAGTGAAAAAGCTGGTGGAGAAGTTCGCCCAGTTAGAGCGGCTATAGAAGCCGCATACTCCCCATAAAGGATTGCAATGGCAAATACAAAGACGATTGAAGACAAAATTGAACGTAAAAAAGTAAAGCGCGCTGCCCGCAAGAAGGCTGCTCCCAAGGCTGCCCGCACCACTCCTCGTGGCTCGAACAAACAGAAAGTCAAGAAGCTCTCGCGCGGCCAGAGCAAGCGCTAGTTTTGTGGCCCGATCCAGCGGAATCTGCTTTCGCAGGATCGGGTCAACAGGCTACACTCCCTTTCATATAGACGCATAAGAGGAGCTGTATTCTGTCGCAAATCTTCGCTAGAAAATCAATCGACAAGCTCATCAGCGATTCGGAGAACCCTGAGCACAGCCTGAAGAAGACGCTCGGCCCTGTATCGCTCACTGCGCTGGGTATTGGCGCGGTTATCGGCTCCGGCATCTTCACTGTCATTGGCACGGCTATTGCAGGCGAAAAGTTCGATACGTCTTCGATACTGCATGCGCCGCTGCTCGACTATCTTGTCCACCATTCAGCGCTCATGGGCAGGCCTGGAGCCGGACCGGCAATCGCTCTTTCGCTGGTGCTGGTTGCTATTGTCTGCGCGCTTACCGGGCTTTGCTATGCAGAGCTTGCATCAATGATTCCGATTGCAGGTTCGGCATACACCTATACTTATGCGACGCTGGGCGAGCTGATAGCGTGGATCATCGGCTGGGACCTGATCCTCGAATATGCTGGCAGCAATATGACCGTGAGTGTGGGCTTTGCCGCACATGTGGTCGATCTATTGGACTGGTTTGGCTTGCATCCATCGGCTCGATGGATCTCTCCGGCATATCTGCCGCTGGGCTTGCAGGACTTGCAGGGGCACGATCTTTACACACCAGGCTGGCACTTCGGATTCAATGTGCCCGCGTTTCTCATTGTCATGCTGCTTACAGTGCTGCTGGTGCGCGGTATTCGTGAGTCGGCAGGAGCCAATAACCTGATGGTACTGTTGAAAATTGCGGCGATCCTGCTGTTTGTCTTCACCGCAGCCGAGTTCATCCATCCCACCAACTGGCATCCCTGGGCTCCAAATGGATGGTCGGGTGTACTGACTGGTAGCTCAATTATCTTCTTCAGTTATATCGGCTTCGACTCTGTCTCAACTGCGGCAGAAGAATGCAAAAATCCGCAGCGGGATCTCCCAATCGGCATCATTGCGACACTGATTATCTGTTCAGTGCTCTATGTAGCTGTGGCCGTGGTACTCACTGGACTTGTGCCGTGGCAGTCCATGGTCGACAACGCTGCGCCCGTAGTGAATGCTCTCAAGAAGCTTTCGCTGTTGCCAGGTGGTCATCGTCTGCACTGGATTCGGTTGGCAGTTTTGATCGGCGCACTGCTAGGGATGATTTCTTCGATTTTGGTCTATCAGCTAGGACAGTCGCGGGTGTGGTTTGCCATGTCGCGCGATTGCCTGCTGCCGAAGTGGTTCAGCTCAGTACATCCGAAGTATCGCACGCCGGCTGTAGCGACGTGGGTAGCCGGATTTGTTGTCGGCATCCCTGCCGGACTCTTCGACATCGGCACTCTAGCGGATCTCTCGAATATCGGCACGTTATTTGCTTTCGTCCTGGTCTCCGCCGGCGTACTGATTCTGCGTTATCGCGATCCCGACCGCAAACGCAGCTTCCGATGTCCAGGCGGTCCGGTTATACCGATTCTCAGCATTCTCTTCTGTCTGCTGCTTATGTCCGGACTAACGATGATTACCTGGGTTCGCTTCTTTGGCTGGCTTGCGATTGGATTAGTTATCTATTTCCTCTACAGCCGCAAGCGCAGCGAGTTTTCGGGGTGCTGATATTGGCGCGCCCTGGAAGATGGAGGGATGCAGCGTGGAAAAGTATTATGGCAAGCATCGAGGCACGGTCATTAACAACGTAGATCCGATGAACATTGGACGCCTGATGGTGCAGGTACCCGATGTATCGAGTCTCATTCCATCTACTTGGGCCATGCCATGCCTGCCATTCGCCGGCATACAGAATGGCTTCTTCGCTATACCCGCGATTGGTTCCGGTGTCTGGGTGGAGTTTGAACGAGGCGATCCTGGCTACCCTATCTGGTCAGGCTGCTACTTCAGCAGTGCGGCAGACGTTCCCTCACTTGCGGTGGCTACGCCGCCTGGTTTGCAGACAGTAGTCATCCAAACTATCGGGAAAAATGCGCTCATGCTCAGCGATATGCCAGGCCCCGCGGGCGGTATTCTGCTCAAGTCGCCCACTGGAGCCACTATTTCTATCTCCGACACCGGAATTACCATCAGCAACGGGCAAGGCGCCAGCATTCTCATGAATGGCTCCACTGTCAGCATCAACGAAGGCGCATTGGTGGTGTAACCATACCGGAATTGTTCTTACGCCCTGTACCCTGCTCTTATGAATGCCGAAACACTTCGCGAATGGCTGATGACACTGCCGCACGTAGAAGAGACGATGCAGTGGGGCGACAACCTCGTCTTCTGGGTTGGAGACAAGACAATTGGCGGCAAGATGTTTACTGTTGCCAGTCTTGATCAAGGCGGAAAGACAGTGCTTTCCTTTCCCGCAGGACCAGAACGCTATGCTGAGTTACTGGAAGTTGAGGGCGTGATTCCCGCCCCGTACATGGCTCGTATCTATTGGGTCGCGCTAGAACGTTGGGATGTGTTTTCTTTTGGCGAACTCAAGGAACACCTGCTGCATGCACACTCGCTAGTCTTTGCCAAGCTGCCTAAGCGGATAAAGGATGTGCTTGCGATGCCTCCCGGTGAGCGCAAGAAGCTGATTGCGGCACGGAAGAAGTTATTGTCTTCGCGTGGAAAGAAGCTAAAGTCCCCAGGTTAGCTTCCCGAACCCTTCGACAAGCTCAGGGCAGGCTCTGGGCACCCGGTACCTAACTTACTACACCTAAACCCTATCCCCTGTACCCTGCCTTTAAGGCCGCGCTTCGAAAACCATATTGAATGGCGTCTCCGTTGCACGGCGAAAGCGTGTGAAACCGCCTTGCATCACAACTTCGCGAATCTTTTTCTCTCCAGCTTGCGCACCCAGGCCAGCGCCTACCTCCTGCGCCAGCGATGCAGGCACACAGCACATGGTTGATGCCGAATAGAAGACCCGGCCTATGGGATTCAGGTTCGCAGCCAGATCATCACTGGCGTTTGGCTCGACGATCATCCAGGTACCACTCTTTGCAAGCGACTGGAGTACGTGACGCGCTGCTCCAGCGGGATCACCCATATCGTGCAAACAATCGAAGCAGGCAGCGAAATCGTAGTCTTTTCCTGGAAAAGCCTGAGCTGGAGCAACCTCAAAATGCACCCGGTCCCCAACATCGGCTGCAACGGCTTTCTCCTTTGCTCGCTGAATCGAAGCATCGTGATAGTCGAAGCCGAAGAACTCCGACTTCGGGTATGTCTTCGCCATCAACAAGGTCGAAGCACCATGACCGCAGCCGATATCTGCCACACGCGCTCCATCGCGTAATTTTGCTTCCACACCATCAAGCGCAGGAATCCAACCGGTGGTGAGATTCGCCAGATAATTAGGACGGAAGAACCGCTCAGTGCCTTCAAACAATCCCTTCTCGTGCTCGTGCCAGCCAAACCCTTTGCCGCTGCGAAAGATTCCGGCAATTTTCTCCTCGTCTTTCATACATGAAGCAACTGCATGATAAAAGCCAGGCAGGTCCATCGCGGTATCGCCTTGTGACAGCAGTTGCGATTGTTCGGGAGTCATGGAATACGTGTCATTCGCGGCATTGTATTCAATGTATTTCGCAGCGGCATTTGCATTCAGCCATTCGCGCACATAGCGCTCGAAAGTACCGGTGCGACGGGCGAGTTCCGCTGCAGTGAATGGCTCGCCGTCTGCCATAGCGCTATATAAGCCTAGTCTATCTCCCACGACAATGAGTGCAGCATGCACTGCCGCGCCCATATCGGCAACAGCCTGGTGGAGCAAGGCATTCATTTTTTCAGAATCAATGGGTCGATTGGCAACCTGAGTAGCCATAGATATATCCTCCTCGAGATGCTGCCATGGGAAATTAGGCCTGAACGGGAAAGAGAGAGGGTACTCCATGCAGCAAGCTAGTCATTATAACCACCGCGGCGGAAGAGCATGCAATCTACAATTTCTTTTGATGAACTCGTTCCTTGCGTATGTACCAACCTTCGGATAGCGTCGAATTCATGGGTGTCATTGAGCTATCGCTAAAAGACAAAGTTGCTCTCATCACGGGAGGCTCGCGTGGGATTGGCGCATCTGCGGTCAGACTCTTTCATGAAGCTGGAGCGCGAGTTGCCTTTAATTACCGGAGCGCAAAAACTGCTGCCGATACATTAGTAGAACAATGTGGCGGCACCGGAGCCTGCGCTGCTTTTGAGCAGGAGCTTTCTACTCCGGAAGAAGGCCGGATTTTAGTCGAAAAAACAGTTGCGGCTTTTGGATGTATCGATATCCTGGTTGCAAATCACGGTATCTGGCCCGCGAACGATGCTCCTATTGCAACACTCCCTGAAGAACAGTGGCACCGTACTTTGCAAGTGAATCTAGACAGCGTCTTTGGCCTGGTTCAGGCGGCCGCAGGACATATGCAAAAACAGGGACGAGCGACTCCAGAAGCGGCTGCAGGACATATCGTGCTTGTGAGTTCGACCGCGGGTCAGCGTGGTGAAGCCTTCCACGCCGATTATGCCGCTTCCAAGGGTGCGCTCATTAGCATGACCAAAGGCCTCTCTACCGAACTTGCGCCATTAGGCATCCATGTCAATTGCGTCGCTCCAGGTTGGGTAGCTACCGAGATGTCCGCGTCTGCGCTCGATGACCCACAGGTAAGCAAAAAGATACTTTCCGGGATTCCCCTCAGGCGACCTGCTCGTCCAATAGAGATTGCAGGACCGATTCTCTTTCTGTGCACGCCTCTCGCGGGCTTTATGAGCGGCGAGATCGTCAATGTAAACGGAGGCGCCGTTCTGGTTGGCTAGTCAAAAAATGAAGATCGCGAAATATGCCTTGCTCGTTTTCTGTCTTGTTGCGTGTGCGCTAAGTGCGCCCGCACAATCGTCGAGTACTGCGGGGGAAGACCCCGCGGTAAAAGCAAATGAGCAGAAGGCTCGCACGCTGCTTGACTTGACGATAAAAGCACTGGGAGGTCAGGCTTGGCTATCTATACAGAATAGCTATGTAGAAGGACGAACTTCTGGCTTCTATCAAGGCAAACCGACGGGTGCAATTATGGATTTTTTCACCTATCGTGCGCTGCCGGACCAGGAGCGCACAGAGATGACCAAGAAACACGATGTCGTACAAATCTACACAGAAAATAGTTGCTGGGAAGCTACCTATAAAGGCAAGAAACCACTGCCAAAAGACCTGTGTGACGATTACCTGCGGCGTCGCGACCACTCTGTTGATATGGCCATACGCGTATGGCTCAAAGATCCAGGAACGATTTTGCTTTACGACGGGCAATCTCTGGCTGAGAGACACCTGGCCGACCAGGTTACCCTGATCTCCTCAAGCAATGATTCAATCACACTGCAATTGGACGCAGAAACACATCTTCCCCTGAGCCGCACCTTCCAATGGCGTGACCCCGTATATAAAGATAAGAACGAAGAACGGGAAGAGTACGACGACTACCACCCTATTCAGGGAATACCCACTGCATTCAGCATTACCCGTTTTCACAACGGGGATATGACGAACCAGCGCTTCATTTATAAGGCTGCTTACAGTGTGAATTTGCCGCCGAACATGTTCGATGCTGATGCAACGGCGGCCAAAATCAAAAAATAGCTTAATGGCTTGATGGTGGAACGTATTCCTTTGGTAAGGCCGAGCCTTCGCCAAAGAAATATTGGTTCATCTGTTCGACAAGGAATTCCTGCGCCTGGGGTGTCCATGGCTGCAGACGGTATTCATTCAAAAGCATTTTTTGATGCTCCAGCCATTCCTGCCAGGCTTTCTTCGAGACGTTATGGTAAATCTTGTGGCCGAAATCGCTATCGAACGGCGGCTCTTCCAGACCCTCTAATTCCTGCTTGTAGCGCGTGCAAAAGACTGTATGTGCCATGAAATTATGTACTCATTTCCATTGTATGCGGAGCTCCGCAAGAGTGCGAATTTGCCCGCTTCCGTGGACCATCCGCCCCGTAAACCTTTGCCGCCATGCAGGTTACCGCTGCAACAAGAAGTGTTTACGCTTCAAAAACCTCGCATGATTATCTCAACGGTGCTGCATGCTCACTATATATAGATATCGGGGGCTGACTTCGACCTCAATTATTGATCTATACCAATCTTAACTGATCTATATCAATATCCTTAAGTTGACTTAGGTTAATATTGACCATTTTCCTAACTACTTAGTTATCTTCAAGTTACTTTAGGTCTGTAGCTTATTAGATCATAAGTCGCATAGACTATGGCAGTTTTTGAGAGAGGTACTATGCGTCGCTCTTTCCAATTATTTGCCTTGGGTTTATTTCTACTATCGAACACTGTGCTTTTTGGCAGCGTTATGCCGACCATACTTCAACCTGGCCACGCCAGCTTATTTAAAACTCAATCATTCATACCGGTCGCTCCCTTTCTGCCTGCGCCATCGCCATTGGCCCTTGGAGGGCAATCTCTTCTAACTGTAACTGTCACTCCCCACAACGGCGATTCCACGGCTATGCTGCAGAATATATTTTCAACAGCTCCCGCAGGCGCAACCATTAACTTTCTGCCTGGGACTTACACCGTAGCCGCCGGAACTACCTTCATACTTATGAAGCCTCTCACGCTGTCGGGTATTCAGAACTACGGATATCAGCAAGTTTCGGGCCAAGTCACCTTAGTGAATGCCCGCATTCTAAGTGCAGCTAATATCTCTATCAACGGAATTAACTTTATCGAACAGGACTGTACTTATACTTCGAGCAATCCAAGTGCATGCCCTATAGCTTCGCCAATGATTACCTTGGGGGCTTCAGGTTATCCCATCACCCAGGCGAGCATTTCGAATGTGACCCTGCAATATACGCGAGCATATTCAGGAATTGTTTTTGGCCTCGACAAGGCTGAAAATATCTCCATCAGCAACTTCTCCATTACCGATCATCAGCTTTCTGGAATCACAGCGCTTGGCGGAAACAATATCCGCATCACAAACGGAACAATCACTGGCGGTATCGACGTAAACGTGGATGACGGTATTGCGCTCTACTCAGCTACGGGTGAACTCAGCAATGTCACGATCAGCAATGTGATAGCGAATAATACTGCCGATCTCATCGGCATTGGTTCGAACCTGTATTATCCGACGCATGATATTACAATCAGTAACTCCTGGTGCCAGCAAACGATCGTGTGCATATATGTAAAAGCAGGAGATTCAACACCCGCGCCCGCTCCTTTCTCCGGGTATTCTCAGTTGCAACGCCTCACTATTAATGGAATTACCGATTTTGATCTGAATGGAACGCGGCATTTTTCCACCATTTGGATCTACGGCAAAGGTGGAGCATCTGTTTCCGGTATCAGCATCAGTAATGTGAATACACTTACCCGCAGCGCCACCTTGATGAGTCCCAATATATGGATATTCACCGATGCGGCAAGCAATGTGAGTAACGTCCAATTTACAAGCTTCAACATGATGGATCGTTTCCAAGGCGCCTCTAACAGCAGCTCCAGACCCGGCTTCCCCTCGGCAGAAGGGTTATATCTTGTAGATCAGGGATATGAAAATATATCCAACGTAGCTCTGAAGAATGTGAATATGAACGGCGCCTCCTACTATGCCATTGATTCATCGCAGGCAGTAGTAAGCGGTTTGTCAATCACGAACAGCTCTTTCCTGAACTTCAATGTTGCAAACCCTGGAGCGCCACTTTTTCTCATTCCATATCCATATCTGTTAAATGGCAATACTGTTCAGTAGCAGTGAACTGTGAGCCGGCCTGAAAAATCGGCTCACAGCGCCTAACCAGAAACGGCATGTCTGGCTTGCGAAGTCCGCCGCTTGCTGCCACGCTGAGGTATGTCCAAATCCAAGATTGGAGTTCACCCCGCACTCGGCTATGGGGCGTGTGCTCTGGCCGGTTGTTTATGGGGCACGGGCTTCTACTTTGGCAAAATCGCTCTGACCCAGCTCACTGTAGGGCATATGGTGCTCTATCGTTTTCTTTTTGCCTGCATCGGCTTTCTACCGGTGTTACGACTACCACGCTTTACCGGTCGCGAATGGATATTATTATTGGCCGCATCGTTTCTAGGTGTTCCAGTCCAGTTCATCCTTCAGTTCACCGGCCTGTCACTGACGACTGTAAGCCACGCCGCATTGATGGTCGGCACCATGCCGGTGATTCTTGCGATAGGCGCAACGATCTTTACTCATGAACGCCTGGATTGGAAAGGGTGGTTGGCGCTGCTCGGATCGACAATTGGTGTCGGCCTGATTGTCATTGGCGGAACTCACGGCGCCGGAGGCTCGACCTATGCCGGCGATCTGCTGGTCGTTGCATCGCTGGTGGTCGCGCTGGGTTGGATATTGCTGAACCAGCATCTGATGAAGGGACACTCGCCATTAGTGGTGACGGCCTGGGGGCTGTTCACCGGAACCGCCATGCTTGCGGGTTGGGTTGCTTTACGTGACGGCGTGCCTCCAGTGCATGATTTGAGCATGCGCGTGTGGCTGGCATTGGCAGCGAGCGGCTTGTTGTGCACTGCTGCGACCACGCTGTTGTGGAATTGGGGCATTCATCATGTGCCTGCATCTCGTGCTGGGGTGTTTCTGAATATCGAACCAGCATTGGGATCGATCCTCGGGGTTAAGTTGTTGGGTGAGCAACTGGGTCGTAGTGCCTGGCTAGGTGGCGCATTGATTATTGGTGCCGCTGTCGTTCTGACAACAACAGGAAAATCTGAAGCAGAAGTGATTCTGGAATAGCTGGTTGTAAGATTTGCAGGAGATGCTCAATTCTGCTCCACAGATCGATCAGGTTATGCTGAACGGCTCGGTGCTGGTGCTTATCCAGTTTGACGTGTGCGAGGAGATTCGGCTGGATCGGCTCCAGCAAATTATCAGCGCGCGTACTGTGGCACAACCTACACTGAAGCATCCTGCCCCGGGATACATTCGCTATGAGCGCCCGCCCGTGGTCGAACCCATCGAGCCGCTGGTACTCGAGAGCGGCGAACGACTGCACGGCGAGATCAAATACTACGATTATGGCGTTGTCAGCGTTGTCCTCCAGCTCCCTTTTTCCGGTGGATGGGATAGACTCGTGGGACTTGCCAGCCGCTGGGTGTGGGACGTGGACTTTGCCGGCCATGCCAGCGGCATCGTTCGCAAGAAACTCGAGCGCGTTGAACCAGCATTGATCAAGAAGTATGGTGAATGGCTCAGCGAAGATTACTTCATCTTTCATGTGCGTGAGATGACCGGCTCCCCTACCGCAAGTGAACTCATCAGCGAGCACGGCTCCCGCATTGCGCAAGTGGTGCGCGGAGACACGTTGCAACTCTCCGAAGGCGAATGCAACGAAGTATTGCATTCGCGAATCTCCTATTACCCGAATGATCTGACAATCATTGGGTGGAATGCAGCTTTCATTTACGACAGCGCCGCTGGTGCGGAAACGGCCATTCACTTACTGGAATACGCGAACTCACAATTGCTGGAGTTTCGCCATTACGACGAACTGCTCTCGCGGGAACTTGACAGTGTGTACACCTCTTTCGACAAAGGTACGGGCATGTGGGCGCGCTGGCGGCTGGCACGTTCCGCCACCAAGCTGCACACCGTTCTGCTGGAGGTGACAGAGTTGACAGAGCATGCCGATAACGCCATCAAATTTCTAAGTGACATGTTCGCCGCGCGCCTGTACAAACTGGCGGCTTCCAAAGTCGGTGTGCCCGATTACAAGGATCTGGTCACGCAAAAAGTGCACACCGCTGAAGACTTGTATCGATTCATGGTCGATCAATTCAACCAGAGCCGCGCTTTCTTCCTGGAATCGGCTGTGGTGATCATCCTCGTGATCGAGCTGATCTTCCTTCTTCGAGGACGGCCATATTAAGGCCTGTCAAACGAAGAAGCACCTCACCAGACGCGGCAGCTTTTTGCTGGAGCCATGGGCTGACCAGTTTTGCAGCCGAAGACTTTTGCGAATTCCGGCGTATTCACTATCACGCCGGTTACGCGGATGGCATCCGGTGAATGCGGATCGGTTTGTGCGACCATGCGGAGGTACTCTGGCCTCTCGTTGGAGCACCAGCTCTGACCATATCCGATGAAGAATTGCTGCTCGGGAGTATAGCCGTTTGTCTTCTGAGAAAGATCTGCACCGGTCTTAGCTGCATTAGCTAGCATGGCCATCAGAGCGAGACGTAGCCCGCCGTTGTCTGCCGTATTTTCGCCGAGTGTGAGCTTGCCGTTCACCTTCACATCATCGACAGCGGTGAACTGGCTGTACTCGTCTTCCAGGCATTTGGTCTTGACTTCGAACTTAGTCTTGTCTTCAGCGGTCCACCAGTCATGCAGATTTCCTTTGGCGTCGAACTTCGCGCCCTGATCGTCGAAACCGTGCGTGAGTTCGTGTCCAACGACAGCCCCAATCTGGCCGAAGTTGGTTGGATCGCTGGCATTCTTGTCGAAGTATGGTGGCTCGAGGATACCAGCGGGAAAATTGATGTCGTTCATGCTGGGGTTATAGTAGGCGTTGACGGTAGGCGGCGTCATACCCCACTCGCCGCGGTCGATAGGCTTGCCGATTTTGTTGAGCTGATAAGCATTCTCAAACTTGCGCGCACGTACGGAATTGCCGAGCGCGTCGCCTGGTTTGACTTCGAGCTTGGAGTAGTCGCGCCACTTGTCGGGATAGCCGATTTTATTCGCTACCGAATGCAGCTTCTCTTTGGCTTTTACTTTTGTCTCTGGGCTCATCCAGTCGAGCTGGTCGAGGTCTTTTTCCATCGCGGCCTCGATGTCGTGCACGTAATTGAGCGACTTCTCTTTCATATCTGGCGGGAAATACTGCTGAACGTAGAGCTGGCCGAGCGCTTCACCGAGTGAAGCATCTACGGAGTTCACACAACGCTTCCAACGAGCCTGCTGCTCGGGCGTGCCCTCCAGCTTGCGGCCAAAGAAGTCGAAATGCTCTTCATCGAAGGCTTTTGGCAGGCGGGCCGAGAAGGAGTCGGCAAGATGCACGCGAAGGTAGGCCTTGATGGTATCTAAATCCGTCTGCTGGATCGTCTGATCAAATGCTTTGAAGAAGTCTGGAGAAACTACGTTCAGACGATCCACGGATGGAGAGCCAATCCACTGCATATACTTTTCGGCTTCGACGCCGGGGGCAATCTTTGAGAACTCAGCAAGCGTCATCATGTGGTAAATTTTTTCGGGATCGCGCCGCTCAACTACGCCTGCCGATGACTTTGCCAGGGCGGTTTCCAGTTCCATGATCTTCTTGGCATGCGTCTCGGCCTGTTGCTGAGGCTCACCCAGTAATTTGAGCACGTTTGCAAGATGGGCTACGTATTGTGTACGAGTCTCTTTGCTCTTGGCGTCATCGCGGAGGTAGTAGTCCTTCTCGGGCAATCCGAGTCCGCCTTGATCGATGTAGGCTATCTCCTGTGTAGCGTCTTTGAAGTCCTGAAGCGATCCAAAATCGAGAAAGACTCCGACCGACATTTTGTTGAGGTGCGCTATCAGCTCCGGCAGTTGTTGTTTGGAGGACAGTGCTGCTATGAGGTCCAGCTCTGGCTGGAGCGGAGTGATTCCCTGCTTGTCGATGGCATCTGTATTGATGCAGCTCTGGTAGAAGTCGCCGATTTTCTGTTCGTTCGCCGAGCGGTTCGTACCGCCTGCAGTCGCTTTTTCAACGGTGCCATGCAATAGCTGTGTATTGATCTCGTAGAGATTAGCTCCGGGGCTGAATGCCGGCAGATCGCCTGGAATGGGATGCACTTTGGCAAAGTTGCCGCAGGCGTATTGGTAGAAGTTCACGCAGGGATCGGCGCTGGTATCCATCGTCGACGGATCGTAGCCTGGAATCGGCGTGAACTTTGGCTTATCGGTAGATGGGGTTTGAGCTGAACAAGTGGCAACGAGAGCGAGAATGGCAGATGAAAATAGACCAAAGGTTGCGCGGTGCATCGATCCTCCGTACGAAAGAAGTACGATCATACATGTCATAAAGTTCAAGTTCGCAGCGCACTTCCGTCACGGCCATCTCTGTGCGCCATGCAATATACGGCTGATTTCAACTACATCTTCCCGGATACGGTAAATAGCCAGGAACGGTAGACCAGAAAACACCAGTTCCCGCGTTCCAGGCTTTCGACCCGACCGACCGCTATAAGGAAATTGTTTGAGAGTTTCTACAGCTTCCAGAATGCGTACTGCAACCTGGCGTGCCGCCACTGGGTTGTGATGCTCACTGGTGTAATCACAGATGTTGACGAGATCGTTGGCTGCTGGTTGAGTCCAGCGAATACGCATCAGACGGAATACCGGGTATTTACCAGCTTTATGACATCGTCGTGCTCCATAAATTCGCCCCGATCAGCAGCAGCTATGCCTTTCTCCACTTCAGAGAGAAACCATTGGTCGTACTCAACCATCCGCTCAATTGCTTCTACAATGAGAGTTCCGCTATCGCGGCCCTCCTGGGCTGCAAGATGGGTGAGCTTCGCCTGCAAATCTGCCGAGAGATGAATTTCCATACTCTGAGCGTAGGAGCAGGCCTGACACATGTCAATCATGAATGGAGGCAAAAAACAAAGGGCGAGCCGAAGCCCGCCCTTGCGTCTTTTTTCGAATTGTTTGCGTCTTACAGAGGCTGG
>Ga0137415_10000824_pt1 | contig 30349 bp, 25 predicted proteins | sample CZODoug3_1_1_16f_FD_183082 | JGI IMG/M metagenome (GOLD analysis project Ga0137415, IMG submission 183082) | Vadose zone soil fungal communities from Angelo Coast Range Reserve, California, USA - CZODoug3_1_1_16fungal (Hybrid Assembly) | ecosystem: Environmental > Terrestrial > Soil > Vadose...
GCCCCACATCGTACCTCCAAAAGACAGCACCACCCCAACGCAGAATTCCGTCCGGGGTACTGCAAACTGTATTCCCCGGAAGTGCGCGCGGCAAACTATGTGTAAAGGCGCTGTTCCAGACAGTTACTAGACTTTGGGACAGGGCGTGCCACGGCTTGGTGGGCAGTCCACGGAGATACTGAAGGAATCGGGGGGAAATGTAAAGCGGAGGGTGGGGCGCGGTGGATGGGCCGTTTCCGATAATACGGGTAGCCATCGGTTTGCCTGCTGATGCCGAGGCCGATCACCAACGTTCAGTGGGTTTACAGACACTGAGTCAGTGCGGCCTCAAGAATTCGAAAGTTCCATAAAGTGACCCCGCGGCACGTATGAAATCTCGATCCACGAGAAGCCCGGCCGTTTGAATTGGTGGCCCCCCTTTCGGGAGGAATAGCTCAAAACTCTGAATTGTCTTGCCCGAACTGTCGAGCTGCATGACCTCAGGTCCCGAGGCCACCCAAAGTGTCTTCGTCTCGGTGTCAAACGAGCCGGCTGTCAACAACGGATTCCCTCCGGCAGATCCCTTTTCTTTGCTTGCTAAGTATGTTTTTTTGGCATTCTCAATGGCCTGGTCCAAATAGCCACTTTCCGGATGCCATTCGGCTACGAGCTTCCCGTCTGGCGTATATTTCCGAACCGTAGGCGTGAGTAGGAAGCGAAAGACGTAATAAATGTTGTCGTCGTCATCCACAACAATGCTTCCAGCATTAAGCACAGAATTAAAGCCAGGACCAGGGGCATCTTCGACTCTTACAGGTTCGCCGATACGCTCAAGCAGCTTACCTTGACGATCAAAGACAAGGATCAAGCCGTCTTTCGGCAATCCACTGACAAGAATCCTACCGTCGCTCAAAACGCCCACGGATTGCGGCCGATCTGACGGAAAGGAGCTAAGCAACTTTCCCTCGGGGGAAAAAATCTTAATCAAACCCGCGTCCACGATAATTGCGTTTCCATCTCTATCAACGGCAAGGTCCTTTGGGAAACGCAGGTCTGTGGGCTCCGATCCTCCGCCGAGAATCATACGCATGGACGAGCCGGAGTAATCCGATATCCAAAGCGAGCTGGACGGCTTCACTGATCGAGTCAGGACGTAAAGTTTGTTTCCAGGTCCTTTTTTTATTGTCTGCGTACCATGTGTGGTTTCAAGGAGGATTTGCTTATCTGCGCGCAACTCAACCTGATCCGCACTGGTCAACGGCAGAGCAAACAGCAGCAGAATAGACGAGAGGCAGATAGTCCTACAGGGAGCAAGGAGATCGTATTTTGCGATTTGGTGACGCATGGTGTCGCCCTCATGCGATGGCCGCGGACTAGCGCCACTCTGTGAGTAGGTCAAGTAGGTAATTACCCTAGCTTATCAAGTAACGCGTGAATCAGAAAATGGCCGACGACTGGGGCGCACGACCTCAAGCTAAGAGCTTGGTTTGTCCGGAACGGGCTGGGTCGCGACGAAATCGGTCTGAAAACGGGCGGCGTAGGAATCGAGCAACTGCTGGATGCGTTCGGGGCTTTGGGATTTCAGGATGAAGCCGGCGTGGTGATATTTCGTGATGCGGCACGTGATTTCGGGATCGGTGTAGGCGGACGTATCGGGATGTTCCTGGCGAGCAAGAGAGAGAATGACGCCGGCGTAGTCGCGGCGTGACGGGGGAAGCTGGTAGGGCTGATTCCCTGCCCCAACTTCAAGGCGCGCCCATTCGCGCCAGAGGTTGATCCCCGTGGCGGTTTCGATGACATCGGAAATGTAGGCGCCGCCGACGCGGGCGGCGACTTCGATGAAATAGAACTTGCCATCGGCGTGAGAGCGGAGGAACTCGGCATGAGTGACTCCGCGCATCAGACCTAAACCCTCGAGTAAATTGCGATTGATCTGGAGGAGGGATTTGGTTTCCTCGGCTTCGCGGGGAAGAGTGCGCGTGGTAAATACACCGCCTTGATGAGAGGTATCGAGCGGCGGCGTTCCGTAGGCGTGAGCTTCGGCAAAGGCGACGCTGCGCTCGGACACCACGCTATCCACGTGAAAGACCGCGCCGGGAACGAATTGCTCAAGCAAATAAAAAGATTGCTGATCGCCGAGCTGGTCGAGCCAGTGCCACAACTGGTCCGGGTAATGAATCTTCTTCATGCCGATGCCGGAGGCTTGCGAGCGGGGCTTGAGCAACCAGGGGTTGGGAACGCGGGACATGAATTCCCGAAGATAATCGTAATTGAGGACGTTGACGAATTCGGGGACGAGGATGCCGGCTTCGCGGGCGCGGGCACGCATGGCCAGCTTGTCGCGAAAATACCGAACGGTGGTGAGGCCCATGCCGGGAATGCGGAGGTGCTCGCGGAGCGCGGAGACATTCTCCATGTCAAATTCATCGAGGGCGACGATGCGATCGATGGAATGGGACCTGGCGGCATAGCTCACGGCGTAAATCAGACCCTGCAAAGGAAGGTCTTCGGGCATGGTGAAGACTTCGTCGATACATTCGAACGGCCACGCGGCGTGGCGAAGTTTTTCGACGGTCAGCAAAAGGACATGGCAGCCGATGGCTTTGCAGGTGCGGATGAATTCCTGGCCTTTTTCGTAGGAACTGACGCAGAGAATGGTAAGAGGCCGTTCTTCCGACATGCGACGCCCCCTGGAAAACAAGTGAATCGAGCGCGGATTATACAGCGGGTTCGCGCGCGGGATAAAGAAATTGGAGGAACGGGCCGACGCGCTGCGCCCAAGCCGCTTCGTTGTGCTCGGCGCCTTCGACGCGCTCGTAATGCAAATCGCGCCCGAGCTGCCAGCCTTTCTCGAGGAGCACGTCGCGGAATTTCTCGACTTCCTGCACGATGCGCGGGCTTTCGCGCGTGCCGATATCGAGCCAGATGCGCGGGCGGGACTTGACGGTTGCTGTCCGGGCAAAACGGTTGATCACGAGCTGGTTCCACCAGACGGATGGCGAGAGGGCGGCGATTTTCCCAAAAACGCGCGAATGCTTCAGGCCGAGATAAAGAGAAACGAGGCCGCCGAGCGATGAACCGCCGATGCCGGTATGCTGCGCACCGGAAAGGATACGGTATTCGCGCTCGACGAAGGGCTTCACTTCCTCGATCAAAAATTTTGCATAGCGGTCGGCGCGGCCGCCGCCAAGTTTGGGAACGTGCGTGGGAGTGTATTCGCGAACGCGCGCTTTGGTGTTGTACATGCCAACGATGATCAGAGGAGCGACCGAGCCGGATTGGATGCATTGATCCGCCGTCTGGCCGACGTGCCAATCCTGCCCGGGGATGAAGGAAGTGGCGCCATCGAAGAGATTCTGGCCGTCGTGAAGATAGAGCACGGGGAAATGGCGCCCGGGTTGGTCATCGTAGCCGGGTGGCGTGTAAATAATGAGGTCGCGCTGATTGCGGAGAAAGCGCGAGCGGAATTTTTCGTGTTTGCGAAGCTGTCCGGAACTCACGGCGCGATGGCCACCAGAAGATCTTTCGCTTCGACATGCTGGCCGGAGGTCACGAGAATTTTCACGATGCGTCCTGAAATGGGTGCGTAGATATTGGACTGCATTTTCATGGCTTCAAGAGTGAGAAGTTTTGCGCCGCGTTCCACGGCGTGATTCGCTTGCACGGCGATGCCGCTGATGACTCCGGCGGTCGGAGCGGCAACCTGGCCAGGATCGGCCGGGTCGGCCTTCGGATGAGCGCGCTCGACGACGCGCAGCGCGCGATCGCGGACGTTGACTTCGCGAGGCTGGCCATTCAATTCAAAAAAGAGCGTGCGCGTGCCATCGGGATGCGGCTCGCTGATGGTCAGGAACTTAATAATGAGCGATTTTCCGGATTCGATTTCGACGGTGATTTCTTCGCCGGACTTCAAACCATAGAAAAAGGCGGGCGTGGGCAAGACGCTGACGTCCGAATAGGCCTGGCGAAATTTGTCGTATTTGGTGAAAACGTCGGGATAGAGCAGGTAGCTTAAGAGATCATCGCGAAGGACAGGATGGCCCAGTTTTTTCTCGAGGGATTGCTGCTCCTGCTCCCATTTCAGCGCTTCGAGGTTCTTACTGGGGCGGCCGCGAAGAGGGGCCTGGCCGCGCAGGATGATTTTTTGCAGCTTCTTCGGCCAACCGCCAGGCGGCACGCCGAGCACTCCGGAAAACATTTCGACAACGGAATTCGGGAAAGAGACGTCGTGCTTCTCGTCAAGCTTGAGAATGTCTGCAGGCTGCATCTCCTTGGCCATCAGGAAAAGAGTCATGTCGCCGACGACTTTGCTGGAAGGCGTGACTTTGACAATGTCGCCGAAAAGTTGATTCACTTCGGCGTACATTTTCTCGACTTCGCGCCAGCGATGGCCGAGACCCATGGCGGCGGCCTGTTCGCGCAAGTTGGTGAATTGTCCCCCGGGAATTTCATGCTGGTAGAGGCGTGCGGAGCCGGCCTTGGGGCCGGAGTCGAACGGCAGATAGTACGTGCGAACCGTTTCCCAATAGTCGGAGCATTCGTTGAGCGCGTCGATGTCCAGCTGCGTATCTCGTGGCGTGTGGCGGAGCGCTTCCACGATGGAATTGAGATTGGGCTGGCTGGTGCCGCCGCTCATGGCGGCGATGGCTCCGTCGGCGACGTCGACTCCGGCTTCGGCCGCCTTTAGCACGGAGGCGGAATTGATGCCGCTGGTGTCGTGGGTGTGAAAGTGGATGGGAACGCCAACTTCGTCACGAAGGGCCTTGACCAATTCGAAAGTTGCGTAAGGTTTGCAAAGTCCGGCCATGTCTTTTATCGCCAGGAAATGAGTGCCCAGTTTTTCCAGTTGCTTGGCCATCGCGACGTAATACTTGAGCGAATATTTCGGGCGGCCTTTGTCGAGAATGTCGCCGGTATAGCAAATGGCGGCTTCGCAGACCGCACCGGTTTCCAGCGCAGCGTCGATCGAAACGCGCATGTTTTCAATGGAATTGAGCGAGTCAAAGATGCGGAAAATGTCGATGCCCTGGGCATGCGCTTCGCGGACAAATTCAATGATGAGGTTGTCGGGATAGGAAGCGTAGCCGACAGCATTGGCGCCGCGAAGAAGCATCTGAAAACAGATATTGGGGATGCGTTCGCGCAGCTCACGCAGTCGTTGCCAAGGATTCTCGTGTAAGAAGCGCATCGCGGTGTCAAAGGTCGCGCCACCCCACATTTCGACACTGAAAAGATTGGGCAGGCGATGAGAAACGGCGCCGGCGGTGGCCAGCAGGTCGAAGGTGCGGACACGCGTAGCCATGAGCGACTGATGAGCGTCGCGGAAAGTCGTATCAGTAATGAGCAGGCGTTTTTCTTTTCGTGCCCAAGCAGCAAATTTTGCCGGTCCCAGCTTTTGCAGAAGCTGGCGGGTGCCCGGCGGCAGTTTGCCTGCAGGCGTCGCCGGAATGGCAGGCGCCTCGAATTCTTTCGGAATCTGCTTCCCTTTTACTTCGGGATTGCCGTTAAGAATGACGTCGCCAAGATACGAGAGGAGTTTGGTGGCGCGATCGCCGCGGCTGGGAAAACGGAAAAGTTCGGGCGACTCGTCGAGGAAGGAGGTGGTGACTTCACCGGCGCGGAACCTCGGATGATTGACTACGTTTTCGACGAAGGGAATATTCGTTTTCACGCCGCGAATCCGGAATTCGCGGAGGGCGCGGTCCATGCGCTGGCAAGCTTCAGGAAGATTTGCGCCCCAGGCCGTCACTTTGACGAGCAGTGAATCGTAATACGCGGCGAGCGTCGCGCCAGCGTAAGCGGTGCCTCCGTCAAGACGAATGCCGAACCCCGCGGGAGAACGGTAGGTGGAAAGCTTCCCGTAGTCGGGGGCAAAGTTGTTCTCCGGATCCTCGGTCGTCACGCGACACTGGAGAGCCGCGCCATTGAGCGGAATATTCTCCTGTTTCGGCAGGGACATCGGCGGCTCATGGAGGTGGTGACCTTGCGCGACAAGAATCTGTGAGCGCACCAGGTCGATTCCCGTGATCATTTCCGTGACGGTGTGTTCAACTTGAATGCGGGGATTGACCTCGATGAAATACGACTTCCGCGAATCGACATCGTAGAGAAACTCGACGGTCCCCGCATTGCGATAGTTCGCCTTGCGCGCGAGCTGCACGGCCGCATCACAGAGTTCATTACGAATACTCGCGGGGAGATTCGCGGCCGGTGCCACCTCGACGACCTTCTGGTGGCGGCGTTGGACCGAACAATCGCGCTCGTAAAGATGAATCAAATTGCCGTGATGATCGGCAAGAATTTGAACTTCCAGATGCCGTGCACGAGGCAAATATTTTTCCAGGAAGACGGAGGCGTCGCCAAAGGCGGAGCGCGCTTCACCCTGGGCTTCTTCCAAGAGGGCATCTAACTGCGCGGCGTCATGAACGACGCGCATGCCGCGGCCGCCGCCGCCCATCGCCGCTTTCACAATGATGGGATAACCGATGTCCAGCGCAATTTTCTGCGCCTCTGCTGGGGACTTAACCGGATTCTCGGTTCCGGGGAGAATCGGCACGCCCGCCGATGCAGCCAGTCTTCGAGCGGCGGTCTTGTCTCCTAGCAATTCGAGAAGTTTCGGCGGCGGACCAACAAAGACGATGCCGGCCTTTTCGCACGCACGGGCAAACGCAGGATTCTCCGAAAGAAAACCGTAACCCGGATGGATAGCGTCGACGCCTTTCTCTTTCGCCAGGGCTACGATTCCCGCAATATCCAAATAGGCTTCGACGGGGCCCTTGCCGGCGCCGACTTGATAGGCCTCGTCAGCCTTGAAGCGGTGCAGTGACAGCCGGTCTTCCTGCGAATAGATAGCCACCGTGCGCAAGCCGAGCTCGTTGGCGGCGCGAAAGATGCGAATGGCGATTTCGCTGCGATTGGCGGCGAGGAGTTTGCGGATCGGATTGGTTTTCTTCATCTCAGAGGCGATCAAGGCGTCGCGCGAAATTCTACATTGTTTCATGCAGAGAACGCGACCCGGGCGCAGTTTTTTCGATTTAGAGAACCAATTCCTTTTCTGCGTCGAAAGAGGAGATCTCCGGGCGCAAGCCTGACCTATGGAGTGGTTGGCGCCTCGGGCATGCCCTGTTCTGCAGAATTGGCGGGAGCAGGCGTGGCTGCTGCTGATTTCAACTGTTGCAGCTGGGCTTGGACCTTTGTCCAAGCCTTAGCGTTGCGTTTCGTCGCATACGGCGCGTCCGGTTCGGCAAAAAAGCGCAGGAGCTCCGCCTTGACTTCCGATGTGGCGCCCACGAATTTGTTTTCCGCCAGCTTATCCAGTAATTCCGCATGGGCTTCATCGTTCAAGCGGTATTTCCCCGGGCCCGTGTTCTGACCAACGTCGAAATTATTGTTGGGCAGGTTGAGCCGGCCTTCGCGGACGTCCGTCAACAGTTCACGATAGCGGTCGAGCGTAGCATTGAAACTGGCTTCAAACATCTGCTCGGTCTGAGGTGTAGGCGTTCTGAATTGCAGGATCTTAAGGGGGCCGAACTTGGGGATTAGCTTGTAGAGAAAGGCCAGGAAACGCTCGCCAGGACTGGGCTTGCGATAGTCCTTGCCCCATTCGCGTTCATAATTCGCCCTAGACAGATTGAACAGAAACTTTTTCTTCGTCGCGTCCGGAATGTCGTCCTTGATCTCGTCCTTTTTGAGGTGCCAGGCGATTCGAGTGGCTTTGGGAATGAGCTTGCTGACGTCGCGGCGGTAAGAATTGAGAACTTTGTCTTCGCTCACGAGCACGTCTTTCAGCTCGAGGCCATAGGTCTCCCGAAAGGCTTGCTCGAGAACCGGGCGGGAAACTTCGAAACCGATGAAGTCGTGATAGCTCTCTGGAGCGAAGCGTTCGCGCGCAATTTCGAGAACGTCGAAGCCAAATTCAGTTTTCACATGCGCCAGGCGGTTGTCCTCAAACGAAACGCTGTCGCCGAATTTCTTCCGAAGGCCCGGATACAGAACTGGAACAGCTCGATTGATGCCGAGGCGGTGACCGTCGTTGTCCGCGGCGTAGTGCGAGAGCGCGCCGAGGGCGAACGCGTACTCGATGATGTCCTTGGCGTCACGCAGTAGCGCCTGGATGAAATCGCCGCTGCGGATGTAATGGGTGAGGTCGCTGAAGAAGGGGCTGCCATACGGGTAGTAGCCCAAATCTTGAATGATCGCGCCGCCATAAGCGTAGGCTTGCGCCCTGCTGAGATCCTCTTCGGTCGCCTGCGGGAATTTTTTCTGGAGAAGAGGCTTGATGTGCGTCTCCCAAGCCGCATCGATGATGGCTTCGTGAGAGAGAACAGCGTAAGCGTGAACGGGAGCCGGTAACGCCAGCAGAGCGGCGACCAGGCAAACAACGATCACACGAGCGCGAGCAAGAGGATGATCCATTCCAGTTGACGAGGGAAGACGTCGTTTCGGCTCCACGTCCTAGAATAGAACAAAACGAGCCTTCATGGCTTGAGGAGAGGCTGGGCAAAGCGAATGGGCACGCCAAAATTGGAACCGCCAAAGCCTTTCACAACCGCGAAGGTCACGCCAATTACTTCGCCATCGCGATTGATCAGCGGTCCGCCCGACCCGCCGGAAGTGGTTTGCGCATCGTAGACAATTTTGTCGGGAAGAACGTCGCCGATGTGGCCCTGGGTAACCAGCGGGCGGATGAGTTTACGGCGGACGAGTTCGTTCAGCACCTCGTCCGGTTTTCCGCCCGTGGTCTTGGCAATGTCGTTCACGGCATCTTCCCCGGCGCGCGCGAGAATAGCGCTGATGCCGGTGGCATAGCCAAGCGAGAGCAGAGGCTGGCCACTGACGGCCGCCTCCTTGCGGGCATCTAATTTCAGAATAGGTTTTTTCAAACCGGACAAATCACCTTTCAGCACCGCGAGGTCCGCCTGGTCGGAGATTTCGGAAACGCTGACAGGAATGCCGGCCTTCGCGTCGGGGAAATAAGCCGTTAGTTCGGCGATAGAAGGACTAAGCCCCTGAGTTGCAACGGAGGCAAGCTCGTCATTTTTCCACCAGGGTTGCGCCACGTGGTGATTGGTGAGGATGCGGCCTTCTCCGGCTATGAAGCCAGTGCCGAAGAAATCCGCGCGAACTTCGGGGGCGCGGCCTTCGAGGGTATACACAGGGTTGCCGTCACTGTCGTGGAGCGGCTCGCCATCCGGATTGATCCCGCCATAACGCAAGGGGCGGCCGGAAGCGCGGTCAACAAAGGAGACGGAAACATGGAGCAGGCACACGCTTGGGGCATAAGAGCGAATCACTTCTTCGGCGGATTGCGATTCGCTCTCGACGCGTTTGAGCCGGGCGGTAGTTTCTTCGAGTTCCTTGCGAAGCGAGGCCACGTCACCCGGTTCGGCGCCCGAAATTTTTTGGCGCAACTCTTCCGACTGCTGCTTAAGCTGCTGCTTCTGGTCGAGCACATCGGATTTCTGAAGATTGGCGCGCGCGTTGCGGGCGTCCGCCATCAATTGCTCCTGGCGGTGAGCGCCACGCTCGAGTTGGGCAATTACGGAATAAGCGCGGTTGGCTTCCTTATTGGCGCGTCTGGAGAAAAGAATAAAAATTCCGGCAATCAGGAGGGCGACAGCAAACAGAGCCGACACGCCAATTTTCAAGGCCCGCCCAAGCGAAAAAGCGTCGCGAGTCATCTTTTCGGTGACGGCCAGGGCCTGGAAGGCAGTCTGCGCAACCTCGCGGCCTTCATCGGCGATACGAGTTTTCTCGCGGAGTTCGTCCAAGGAATGTTTTTCTCGCAATTGAACGCGAATGCGCGCGAGCAGTTCCGCCGGTTCCCACGGTGAAGTAAGCACTTCGTCCGCGCCGAGATCGAGACCCCGCGCCCGCTCCGCTCCCCCGCCATGAATGAGGAGAATCACGCGTGTCCCCGCAGTGGCCGCATTGCCTTTGATTTCGGCCAGCGCATCGCAGCATTGGATGTCAGCAAGGTCGGCGGAAAGAAGCAGAAGGTCGATGCCTACATCTTGCACAAACTTAAATCCTTCCGCCTGCGACGATGATACGGCCGCCTCGTATCCGGCTGAACGCACCAATTCCTCAAGGGCGCGGCGTGAAGCGGGGTCAGGATCGACAATCAGTATGCTTTGGCGTTTCGGGGGCAAGTTTGCAACCTCAGAGCTGGGATATCCCGTCAAGTCTTCGTTCGGCTTCAGCTTCCAATTCCTAGCTGTCGCTTTCGTGCGGTCAGCAGGATTCACGAAAATAACCGTGACACTCTTCTGATGCACGCCACAGGATTCTGACACAAACAATTAACAAGCGGAAATATGACGGAGAACGGGGCAGACCTAGGTACTGACCAACGGAACCGTGGGCACGCCTGCCAACGCATGCGAGAAAGATCAGACGGAAATGCCAGGACTAGTATTTGCGAAGGACGCCGATGACGCGGCCCTGAATCTTTACGTCGTTCGCGGCCACCATGATAGGAGCCATTTCGGAATTTGCCGGTTGCAAGCGTACCTTGCCGGGACCTTCGCGATAGAAGCGCTTGAGCGTCGCTTCCTCGCCGCCAATCAACGCCACAACGATGTCCCCGGCGTTGGCGACCTGGGTTTGCTCGCAAACAACAAAGTCCCCGTCCATTATGTGGTCTTCGATCATGGACATGCCTTTGACCTGCAGGACAAAGGAATTGCCGCCGCGCGCGAAGTCGCCCAGCGAAATCGTCTCGCGCTCTTCCACGGCTTCCAGCGGGCGCCCTGCCGCGATCCTTCCCACCAGGGGAAGTTCCTGCATCTTTCGATCGTTCACTTGCTCCTTGACGGATTTCGGCAATTGAATAATCTCGATGGAACGGCTCTGATTGTAGCCGCGGCGAATGAAGCCTTTTTTCTCAAGAGTGGTGATGTGCTTATGCACAGTGGCCAGAGAAGTGAGCTTGAGGCCCTTGCCGATTTCTTCAAAGCTTGGCGCGTAGCCATGTTTGGTTTCAAACGCCACGAGGTAATCGAGAACTTCTTTTTGCCGTTTGGTCAGAGCCATGTGCGCGCCTCCCCCTGCAAATCTTTTCCACAGGCACTTTAGGCGAAAAGAAAGCGAACGTCAAGCCGAATCTTGCCGCTGCCGGTGTCCACTCCTTTTGTTTCGTAAGGTGAATCGCTCTCTCCAAACTCCGTTGTTTACCTGATTGTCGTCAGCATGTGGGCCGCCAAGACTAGCGTGGGTGTCCAGCCCATGTTTGATCCATTGCGTGGCTCGGGGAAAAGGACTCTCTTTTGACGGCATGACGAACTGGAAGTCTCTTGAGTTCTTCCAGTCGCGGTGATGGCGTATGTCGAACGAACCAAGCAGCGAGTTCACCAGGGATGCTCTCAGCTCAGGGCATGCCCCTTTTCCTGCCGAAGACAAAAATCAGCGTGAAAGTGATCGTGTCTTTTTGTGTCTGCACATTCGTGTCGCCGGAATTGCAGAAAACGCTAAAGACTTATGGGAGGAAGGACGAACAGTAGACGTCAGCCGCCGAGGCGCTGCCATTATGGTGGACCTGGAGCTGCACACTGGCCAGAACATCAAGATTCAGCGAGTCGGATCTGGCAAAGAGGCCATGGCTAGAGTAGTGGGCCGCTTAGCAGGATGGTCCGAGGCCCGTGTGTTTGGGGTTGCCCTACTCGACCCGGCAGCCAATCTGTGGGACATTGCTTTTCCTGCCGCCTCCGATGCAGAGAAGGTGGTTCTACGAGCCTTGCTCCGGTGTATTGCCTGTTGCCGATTGGAGGTAACATACCTCAACGAGTTTGAGGCGGGTCTTTTCCTTCGCCACCATTGCATCTCCCGGACCTGCGCGAGTTGCGGAGGCTGGACCACGTGGACGCGGCCGTTCGGCCATACTTCCACGGATCCCCATATCCCGATTGAACTGGATAGTGAGACTCAAGGGTCACAGCAGCTTCTGGCCAGTGGGAAGCAAAACCTGCGGTCCCACGATCGCATTCAAGTAGAAGCGGTTGGATGCGTCCGGCATTCTACGCTGGGAAACGAAGTCGTGCTGGTCAGGGATTTGGCGCGTGGCGGCCTGAGCTTCTACAGCGCCAACCATTACCCCGAAGGGACACGCATGGAAATGGCAGTCCCCTACGCTTCGAGGGCTCCGAATATCTATTCGCGAGCCCGGATCGTAAGTTCTCGCAAGGGAGCGGAGAAGGGTTTAATAGAGTATGGAGTCGCCTATCTCAGGTAACCGCTCACGGAAACTCGTCGTCGCCGCTCGAATCCGATTTCCTCACTGTAAACTTAGGGCCCACCCATAACTGCCATTGATTCGATTCCCATAAGTCTTTCTCGATAAGACACATCGTATTGCGAGGCGCCCTCCAGCCGCCATGGGCTTGCCGATGTGATATCCTCTGAGAGTCGGCTCTTGGCGGGCTGCCTCAGAAGCCATCCTTTCATCGCACCGCCTCATCCTTATGAGCCACACACCCCTGGGGTAGGGGGAGTTCATCGGTCAGCGGAGGCCTGGGACAAGAATGTCTATGCTCGCAGAAGTTCCACCGGTAAAAAACAAGCGCGAAGTGCTGGATCAGGCGGTCATCCGTTTCGCGGGCGACTCCGGCGACGGCATGCAGATTACCGGCAACCAGTTTACGAATACTGCCGCTCTCTACGGCAATGATATTGCGACATTCCCGGATTATCCGGCGGAAATTCGCGCTCCTGCAGGAACGATTCCCGGCGTCAGCGGATTTCAGCTCCATTTTTCCTCGAATGAGGTGTACACGCCCGGCGACGCAATCGACGTGCTGATTGCCATGAACCCGGCGGCGTTGAAAGTGAATGTCGCGGACCTGAAGGCCAACGGGATTCTGATCGTCAACAGCGATAGCTTCAAAGAGGGTGATCTGCGCAAGGCACAGATGACCTCGAATCCGCTCGAAGATCATTCGCTCGACAAGTTCCGGCTGTTTTCCGTCGAACTCGAGCGGTTGACGCGCCGTTCGCTCGAGCATCTCGGCCTGGACGCCAAGTCCATGGACCGCTGCAAGAACTTCTTCGCGCTTGGCATGTGCTATTGGCTCTACAACCGCTCGATGGACCCGACAGTCCGGTGGATTGAAGACAAGTTCAAGAACAAGCCGCTGCTGGTGGAAGCGAACAAGCTCGCACTGAAGGGCGGCTATTCTTACTGCGAGGCCACCGAGGCATTTCAGATCAGTTATGAAATTCCACCGGCGCAGCTCACTCCGGGGCTCTACCGAAGCATGAGCGGAAATCAGGCGTTGGCACTGGGTTTTGTCACCGCGGCCCAGAAATCAGGGCTGACATTGTTTCAGGGCAGTTATCCCATTACTCCCGCGTCGGACATCTTGCACGAACTCTCCCAGTACAAAGACTTTGGCGTCATGACATTCCAGGCGGAAGACGAGATCGCCGCCGTCACCTCTGCAATCGGCGCGGCGTACGCGGGAGCCTTGGCGATTACCACGACTTCAGGCCCAGGCATGGCGCTGAAGACGGAAGCGATAGGCCTTGCAGTGGCCGTCGAAATCCCGTTGGTGATTTGCGACATCCAGCGCGGCGGTCCGTCAACCGGCCTGCCGACCAAGACGGAGCAAGCGGACTTGTTGCAGGCTCTATTTGGCCGTAACTCCGAAGCGCCGATTCCCGTACTCGCGGCGTCGACTCCGGCAGATTGTTTCTGGGTCGCGATCGAAGCGAGCCGGATCGCAGTCAAGTATATGGTGCCCGTCATCATTCTTTCGGACGGCTACCTGGCGAATGGCGCAGAGCCGTGGAGGATTCCGGAGTTGAGCGAGATTCCGGATTTCCCGGTGAAATTTGCGAGCGACCCCAATGGCTTCCTCCCCTACAAGCGCAACCCTCAAACCCTGGCACGGCCGTGGGCGGTTCCTGGAACTCCCGGGCTTGAACATCGCATCGGCGGCCTCGAGAAGCAAGACCCCACGGGCAACATCAACTATGAGCCGCTGAACCACGAAAATATGGTACGCGTCCGGGCAGCGAAGGTTGCGGCGGTCGCGCAGGAGATTCCCAATGTGCTTCCCGCTGGCGATCTGGAAGGTGATTTGCTCATCGTCGCCTGGGGCTCGACGTCCGGATCGATTACCGCGGCACTGAAGGCGCAGCGTGCCAAGGGCCGCAAGATAGGCCACCTGCATCTGCGATACCTCAATCCGCTTCCGTCGAATCTGGGCGATATCTTCAAGCGCTATAAGAAAATTCTGGTGCCGGAACTGAACATGGGTCAGCTCTTGTGGGTTCTGCGCGCGAAGTATCTCGTGGATGCGGTTGGACTCAACAAGATTCAGGGGCGCCCGTTCAAGCAAGCGGAGCTGGAACAGAAAATCGAAGAGATGTTGGGACTCTAGGAGAATCGACCATGAGCACAGCGACGCTGCCACCGCCTCTTACGAAAAAGGACTTTCAAACTGACCAGGAAGTGCGCTGGTGCCCCGGCTGCGGCGACTATGCGATTCTCTCCGCGGTGCAAGCCGTTTTCCCGGAACTCGGAATCAAGAAAGAGAATTTTGTCATCGTCTCGGGCATCGGCTGTTCCAGCCGTTTCCCGTATTACATGAACACGTATGGCTTCCATACGATTCACGGCCGCGCACCGGCAGTGGCGACGGGGCTTAAGGCCATTCGTCCCGACCTGGAAGTTTGGGTGGCGACGGGCGATGGAGATGCGCTCTCTATCGGCGGCAATCACACCATTCACATGCTGCGGCGGAACGTCGGGATCAAGGTGTTATTGTTCAACAACAAAATCTATGGACTGACGAAGGGGCAATACTCGCCGACTTCAGAACTCAACAAGAAAGCGAAATCGACGCCCTTTGGATCGCTGGACCGGCCGTTCAATCCCGTTTCGCTGGCCATCGGCTCCGAGGCTACGTTTGTAGCCCGGTCGGTTGACGTTTTCCAGGGGCACTTAAAAGAGACGCTCAAGCACGCGGCCGCGCACAAGGGTTCGGCTTACGTGGAGATTTTGCAGAACTGCAACATCTTCAACGACGGCGCGTGGTTCTCGCTGACCGACCGCGACGCCCGTAGCGAGCACGTCCTACAACTCGAACATGGCAAGCCGATGATTTTCGGCAAGAACCGCGATAAGGGTATCCGGCGCAAACCCGACGGGGAACTCGAAGTGGTGCTGCTCGGCAACGGCGCTACTGAGTCTGATTTGCTCGTTCACGATGCACACCATACGAGTCCCTCGTACGCTTTCCAACTCTCGCACATGGAACACAAGGCGGACTTCCCGACGCCCATCGGCGTCTTCCGTGCGTGGGGCGACGTGCCGCGCTACGAAGACGTGATGAACCAGCAGGTCAAGGACGTTATCGCCAAGCGTGGGCGTGGCGACCTGAACAAGCTTCTTCGTGCGGGCGACACCTGGGAAGTAAAGTAGTTTTCTCTTCTTCGCCAATCTTTCCGGGGGAATAACTACCAGCGCTACGCCCACACTAGTCGCGGCGTTCCACTATTTGTGACCGGCAGCCCTGCGCCTGAGTGCAGATTCTTCTTCCGTGGATGCGCTGAGCCTCCCGCCCCCTCCTGCAAATCCTTTCCTTTCAACGCGCCAGCAAACAACACCCCGCGACATGGTGCGACATCTCTCCCACTGAGTTGCTTGGCGTTCCTTGTCGCTTGAACACTGTCTCAACACTCCGTAGGGTCAACTCAGCAGCGGAATCCTGCTTCGGGAGCCGCGGCTAGAAGCAAGGAGAAGCACCCATGTTTTACGAACGCCTGCACGTCACCTTCGTTGGAGTCGTTGCCACGCTGGTGGATTCCGTCGTGGTTGCGGAATTTGCCGGCTACTGGCTGCACCGGCTTCTTCACAGCGAGAGGTTCCCGGCCCTCAGCCGGAGTCATCTGATCCACCATTTCCTGGTCTATGGCCCCCGGCAACCCATGCGCGCGGGAGGCTACCACGACGCCACGGACAACCGCTTCTCCGTTGGCAATGTGGGGATCGAATGGTTGGCGCCTTCCGCGATCATTCTGTTGTTCTGCTGGGGAGTGATGGCACTGTTCGGCGTGCCGCAAGTGTACCAGGCGCTGGCGTTGTGCACGTTGCTCGGCTGGCCCATGCTGATGTTCAACTATTTGCACGACCGGATGCATATCGAGAACTTCTGGATGACGCGCGTTCCGGTCCTGAAATCGTGGTTTCTCAAAGCCAGAAGACTGCACGACATTCATCACCGTGGCGTGAACAGCAGGGGCTTCATGGACACCAACTTCGGCATCGGCTTCTACTTTTTTGACCGATTCTTCCGGACCATGGCGAAGCGGCATCGCCCGTTCAATTGGGCGGGCTATCAGGCAGCTATCTCGCGGTATGGATTGGACGAAACAGAGCTTTTGTCATTGCGTGGTTGCAGCAAGGCACTCTTCCATAAAGAGGCTGCAAGCAAACCGTCCTTGCGCTGAACTTGAATTGCCGCGATTCGCGAAGCACTGATTCATCCGCTAGATGAGCACTCTCCGCAAAGGTGCACCTACACAGGAACTTCTCTCCCAGTCGACGCCCTTCTGTGATTCTTGTCCATTCTTTGAGATTTGAATTGTGCAACCTGGGAAGATTTGCTACATCCAATAAGGACTGGGCGCCTAGCGCACCGCCATGGAAGACCTTTCAAAACTCGGAGGTTTCGCCCTGCTGGGCGACGCGGACCCCGTGCCCCAGAGTCTGTTGGTCAGCTATCCGGAGCAGGCTAAGACATTAAAGCTTCTGTATGAGGTGAGCCGCGAGCTGACCTCGATTCTTGATCGCGAAGAGCTTCTCCGCCGCGTCGCCGAAAGCGTCAAGAAAATTGTGAATTATGACGTCTTCAGCGTCATGCTCTGGAATGAACAGGCACAACTGCTGGAGAGCGTTTTCGCCATGCGCTGCAACGATTCGATTGCGGCGCGCCTTTGCCTCCCTCTTCATCATGGCCTCACAGGCACGGCCGCCGGAGAACGCCGCATCCTGCGGATTAATGACGTCACCGAAGATCCGCGTTACATCCGCTGTGAGACTGGCGTGGAAGCGCGTTCCGAACTCGTCGTGCCGCTTCTCATGCAGGACCGCCTCATCGGCGTTCTCGATCTGGAGAGCGCGGAGCCGCATGCGTTCACTCTGGAACATGAGCGCATGCTATCCACTCTCAGCTCGTATGTGGCCATTGCGCTCGAGAATGCACGGCTATATGAAGAAGCCCGCGAGAGTGAACGGCGGCTTCGGGACGATCTCGATACGGCGCGGGAAATCCAGCTCCAACTGTTGCCGACCGGTGCACGGGAAGTGCCGGGTCTCGATCTCGCAGCCGCATATGTCCCCGCGCGCGAATTGGGCGGCGACTTTTACGATTTCCTCCCCTACGGTAAGGGCCGTCTCGGCTTCGCGCTCGGGGACGTTTCCGGCAAGGGCACTGCCGCCGCGCTCTACGGCTCGCTCGCCATCGGCATGCTCCGCGAGCACGTGGTCACTCACTCATGCCCGCCCGCGGAAATGCTCGCGACTCTGAATCGCCGTTTGTACAACGACAGGTTCGACTCACGCTTCATCGCTATGCTCTTCGCGACCTACGATGCTCCCTCGCGCAGCCTCACCCTCGCCAACGCCGGCGGTCCTTATCCGCTTCTCGTGCGCGGCGGATGTGTGCAGCCCATCCGTCTTGAGGGCGTCCCTCTCGGCCTCATCCCCAATAGCGAGTACGATGAAACAACTGTCGAATTGACGCCCGGCGACGTCGTCCTTTTCGCCTCCGACGGCATCCTGGAATCCGAGAATTCCGTTCAGGAAGAGTTTGGCCCCAAACGCTTGTTCGCGCTTCTTTCTGGACTTTCTCAGGGAGATTCGGCTCAGGAAATCGCGGAACAAATCCTGGCCGCAACCGACGGCCACAGCGGAGCAGGTACGGCACCGCACGACGATCGCACCCTGGTCGTGCTTCGCGTGACCGATGATTCATCCGCTGATTTTTCGAAGCTCCCCATCATCTACTGACGCCTATTTCGTTTCGCTCGCGTGCGCTGATTCGTCCAACTGGTTGCCATACTGAAACCAGTGCACAGGCTTTACCTGTGCTCTTTGCGCGATGCCTTCACAAGTCAGAGCGGCATGTGTTCGTTCAAAAAAGAAACGCTGCGGAGACTCTCCGCAGCGCGAAAAACTGCATTCCAAATCCAAGGCTGAGTTATTTGCCGGTTCTGAAAGCCACAGCGTGCCCTGAGTCCGCAAAATAATTCTGTTCGCGGAGCCTGCGGTAGATCCGGCCGGCAACAACGGCGGCCGTGGGACCTTTCACGCTGCGTGTGTTCCCGCGCAGGAGAACCGCAAGCGCGATTTTCGGGTGCGCGTCGTCGGCGTAGGTGATGAACCAACCGATTTTCGATGGAGTCGTGTGATCGTCGCAAGTCCCGGTTTTGCCCAGCGGCATTTCGTCGCCGCCCCGGTCGAAACTCGATTTGCCCGTGCCATACAAGACCGCCGCGAGCATCCCTTCGCGAATCTCCGGCAGAATCGGGCCGATATTTAGTTCACGCTTCACGCGCGGAGTGAAATTATCAACTTCTTCCTGGGTGTGGGGGTACTGCAAATAATAAAGAGTTCCGCCATTCGCGAACGCCGCGGACAGCGCCGCAAGTTGCAGTGGCGTCGCCTGAATCCCTTCGCCAAAGCTGGACATTCGCGCGACTCCGCCATAGGCAGGGGGCACGGTCGGAAACGAGCCCGGATGTTCGTCAGGCAAGTTGTACCCGGCAAGTTCGCCCAAGCCGAGAAGTCGGCCGTACTTGGAAACTGTCTCAAACCCCATGCGCGACCCGAGTTGTTCAAAGAACACGTTGTTCGAGTGCGCCATCGCTTCCGTCAAGTTCATATACTTGCGGCGCCCCACCTTGAGCATCGTGTCTCGGGTGATGACATTTTCTTCGAGCGCGGCAAGCGCGATGGTCGGCTTGATCGTCGAGCAAGGAATGTACCCCTCGCCGAACGCAATTTTCTGATTCACAACCGTGAGGATTCGGCCGGTGTTCGGATCAACCGCGACGACCGCGCCATTGTAGCGCCCAAGCGCCGAAACCGCGGCCGCGCGAACAATAGGATCATCGTACGCACCGTCGTCCGCGCTAGTGGAGTCCGCGAACGTGGGGACTCCGCGATAGCGCGCGACGTACTTGTGAGTGCGCCTCTTGGCCGATCCTGTCCCAGGCGCCGCCGGCAAAGGCATGGCGCAGACCGCCGCCATGAACACAGCAATGGTTGTTTTTCCGAACTGCTTCACCGTTCCCGCCTCTTCCGGATGACCGCGAACCGGTCAACTCGCCCCGTTCTGCCCCCACGCTAAAAAATCATCGGGGTCAGAGTTTTACCTGACACTGTCCACTGGGTCAACAGACATTCACAAAAACCGCTCGTTGCTGTTACCGGTTGACTAACGCCGGTGGACGCGCTACAGAGACTTCTTGCATCCCTCCAGCCATTCAAGTCGCCACTCATTTGATGCGACTTAGCGCCGGTGGGCATGGGAATCTCTGTTCCCAAGAGAAACACTTTCTCTCAGGTTGAGACACATTTTAGACTTTTGGGCTCTCCCCGCACAATAGACTTCTAGCCCTAGTACCGAGCTATGTGCTTTGTTTTAAATAGCTGACCGGCAGGACAGGTCCCTGAACCTTCGCCCGGCCAAGACTGGACTCGGGCACACAACTACAGGCTGCAGCGACCCCGCTGAAAGAGACTTGGCCCCTCTGCCAGACACGCAGAAGGGCCAATCTTCGTAGTCGGACACCTCGATTATTTAGCGAGCGGGGCGGGTTTTGGACGCGTCCGCGCTTGCGGTTGCTGCCGACGCTTTCATCGGCGGTTTCTCTGCCTGCGCGGGAGCGGCGTGTCCGTTTGGCCCAGACGCAGTCGCGTTCGAATTGCCCGGCACCGGGATTTCCAGTTTCTTCCGCAGAACGTTTTCCAGCTTGTCGCGAATGTCCTTGTTTTCCTTCAGGAAGACGCGTGCGTTTTCGCGGCCCTGGCCCATGCGCTCGCCGCCAAAGCTGATCCACGTGCCGCTCTTTTCCAGCACGCCCTTATCCACGCCAAGATCAATCAAGTCGCCTTCGCGCGAAATCCCTTCGCCGTAAACGATGTCGAATTCGGCTTCGCGGAACGGCGCCGCGACTTTGTTCTTCACGACTTTGGCCCGCGTTCGCGACCCGACGACCTTATCGCCTTCCTTAATCGCCTGAATGCGCCGGATATCCACGCGCATCGACGCATAAAACTTCAGCGCGCGGCCGCCCGTCGTGGTCTCCGGATTGCCGAACATCACGCCGATCTTCTCGCGAATCTGGTTGATGAAAATCAGGCAAGTGCGCGACTTCGAAACGATGCCGGTAAGCTTGCGCAGCGCCTGCGACATCAACCGCGCTTGCAAACCCATTTGCGGGTCGCCCATGTCGCCTTCGAGCTCGGCCTTGGGGACCAGCGCCGCCACGGAGTCCACCACGACGATGTCCACGCCGCCGGAGCGAATCAGCGTCTCCGCGATTTCCAGCGCCTGCTCGCCGTTATCCGGCTGCGACACCAATAAGTTGTCCACATCCACGCCCAGCTTCCGCGCATACACCGGATCGAGCGCGTGCTCCGCATCAATAAACGCCGCCTGCCCGCCGAGCTTCTGCGCTTCGGCAATGACGTGCAGCGTCATGGTCGTCTTGCCGCCGGATTCCGGGCCGTAAATCTCGATCACGCGCCCGCGCGGAAAACCACCCACACCCAGCGCCGCGTCAATCGAGAGGCATCCGCTGGGAATCACACTGACAGGCACCAGAATATCCCGGCTGCCCAGGCGCATGATTGCACCCTTGCCGTGGTCCTTTTCAATCTGCGATATCGCCGCTGCCAGCAATCTTTCTCTGTCTTCTGCCATTTCACACCTCGGTGGAGGAAAGTAGGAAACTTGGCCTGCGGGGCCGATGGCTTGGGTTCCGCGCCGGGAAAGCGCCTCGCCCGTGTCCAGGGACGTAACGAAGTGTGGAGTTTACCACTCGATTCATCCTCGTGCCATCTTTTTCTTGTTGCACCATTCTGGGCCTTGTCATCCTGAAGCCACCCGATAAGGATGGCTGAAGGATCTCAAACCCAAATGCTGCCGACCCCGAACCGCCTAACGCCACATCACCGCTGACAACCGTGCTCCGTGTCGTGGTCCCTGAGCCGCGTCTGAGCCATCTGCTCCCGTTCATCCAACGCCATCTGTTCCCGGTGCGTCAGTTGCCGCAACCGGGATAGGTTCCGGCCCCGGATGCGAGCCTCGGAAAGCTCCTCCTCGAGTCTCTCACGCTCCAGACAGCTTAGAACACTGCTCGAAAAACCGCGCATGGTGCACCTGTTGAAAACGACGAGGCCCAAGCTACCACCATGGCGAACAAAAAGCAAACTCTATTTTTCGCCTTATATTCGCCTCTGACACTAGGCCCCTCCCCTGTGCGGAATACCCTAATAGGCGTAGAAGCCCCGCCCGGACTTGCGCCCAAGCCAGCCCGCCGCCACGTACTTCTTGAGCAGTGGGCACGCTCGATACTTCGGGTCGCCCAGCCCTTCCTGCAGCACATGCATAATGTCCACGCACACGTCGAGCCCAATAAAATCCGCCAGTTCCAGCGGCCCCATCGGATGGTTCATCCCCAGCTTCATCACCGCGTCGACAGCTTCCACCGTGGCTACGCCTTCCATCACGCAATAGGCTGCTTCGTTGATCAACGGCATCAGCACGCGGTTCGAAACGAACCCCGGCGCATCGTTCACCGCTACCGGCTTTTTCTCCAGCTTTTCCGCAAGCCTCATCGTCGTTTCAAACGTGGTGTCGCTCGTCTGCAGCGCACGGATCACTTCCACCAGCGCCATCACCGGCACGGGATTCATGAAGTGCATCCCCACAAACCGGTCCGGCCGCTTCGTCAGCGCCGCTAGCGCCGTCATCGAAATCGACGAAGTATTGCTAGCGATGATGACTTCGGGCCGCAAAATCCCGTCCGCCTCGCCAAGCACCGCTCGCTTAATCTCGATTTTTTCCGGCACCGCTTCGACCACAAAATCCGCCGCCGCAATCGCGGCCATGTCCGTCACGGGCTTCAGGCGAGCCAGAACAGTTCCCTTCTCCGCCTCCGCAATCTTCCCCTTTTTGATCTCCCGGTCGAGGTTTTTTCCGATCGTCTCCATCCCCCGCTCAAGGAATCGCTGCTCCACGTCCCGCAAAATCACCTTGTAGCCCGACCTCGCAAACACGTGCGCGATCCCGTTCCCCATCGTCCCCGCACCCAGCACCGACACGGTTTTCATATCAGCGAGATTCAAGAAACCTCCGGAGAGAACGCCAGCGGCAACAGAAACACAGGATGAGTGGAAACGTCAAGAAGCCGACAATTCTTCATGCTGTTTGTAGGTGCCTTTCGAATGAGTTGCCAAGCCGAGCCATGCGGCGAGCGTGGCAAGCTTTTCGTCCTGCGACCACGGCGCTCCAAGAGAACGCCCGAGCTCGGTAACACGGCGCATCAGCTCATTTGGTTTGGCACGGAACACTTGTCCAGCGCGATCCAAGAGTTCCTTCTCTTTGATTGTGAAATCCTGCAAGCCATAGCGAGCGCTCGCATGCAGAAGGGCTTCGCGGAAAAGCTCCCCGTCCGCAGTGTGAATCAGCGCATGCGAGGCAAGAATCTTTTCAAGACCGGGAAGCGGTCTGCCGGAAGCAAGCAACAGGCCGCACCTCGTGAGTTTCACTCCCTGTTCTTGCGTTCTGGATTCAAGCTCCCGGACGGCGCGGTAAGCCAGCCGCTGTGCCTCGGCTTGCATCTGCGCAATAAACTCGCGTGCCTCCCCAATCAGCATCTTTTCTGCCGTGTGATAGGGTTGCCGAAACTCATACGTAAAGGTTGCTACGAGATGAACGCGTTGCCGCGCAAGAACAACGGGCGCGCCTTTTTCGAGGCAAACCACCACAGCCGCGGCCCACCCGGAATGCACACGAAACCCCACCGCCGCATGTTTGGTTCGAGAGATCATCACCGTATTCTGTTTCGTCAGCGGTCCAGTGGCACAGCCTTCAGGCTGTGCGCCTCCAATCATTCCGGCGGCGCGCCTTCCACCACTTCTCTTACTATTTCGCGTGCGCGAATTTCGTCTTCCGGCAGAACGAACATTATGTTTCTACCCTTCGCTTTATCGAAGCGCGCATGAATCTGATTCTCCCGCAGCGCCATCTCGATCATCTCTCCGGGATAAGACTGTTCGCCTAACCACACTTGCGCCGTGGCCTCTTCGGAATTCCATTTCGTGGGATCCCAGTCCGTCGGGATGTTTTCCGCTTGCTCGCCCGCTTCGAGTTCTTCAGGGGCCGCTGCTGCCACACTCTCAGGTTCCTCTTCCCAGCCAATTGCGGCTCGCACAAAACCTTTGGCCAAAGGCTGCCAAGGAAAACCGGCGCGCCCCTGAGCATAGCCCTTTCGATGAGGCAAAAGGATAGCCGCATCCTGCTGCTCTTCTTCCGTCCCGTAGGCATCCTTAATCGCAGCTTCCGCCTTCTCGAATTGCGAAAACGGAATCCCTATCTCAAAAGCGCTCTTGGTATTCAGATTGAAGAGGTGATCTTCGCGCCGGACGGTCCTGTGGAGAATTCCCTCCTCATTGAGCAGTTCGCAGAGTTCCGCATGAATGCGCGGGTCGTCGCCGCGCCAAAAGGAGCAAAAGGGATCATCCGGATTTTCAGCCCGCGCACCTGCCTCGCCTGGGCCGCTAGCGGACGCGGGAGGCTCATACACCAGTTCCACGTCGCAGTCGGCGCAGCGCGTAAACCCTTGTCGGTACTCCGCTTTGCATTGTGGACAGTACATAGCGCGCCCAGCCCTTTCCAGCCCCCGAGGTTATACTTCTCTCGAATTAGCAAGGGCACATTCTATCGAGGTCTGAAGGACTTTCAACTTCTCCTTGACTGTTCCTTATTCCTTGGTACACCTAACTCTGTATAGAACTGCATATGGAGTGCGGGAGCTTGCTCCCGCTTTTCTTTTTCAAGGCCGCCATCTTCGGCCTTTGCCAGCCCAAACAACCAAAATTGCGCCCTTTAGAATCAGCGGCTTACGAATTGCAAATTTCGCAACTCCTTTGTTTTGATATTCATACAAAATGCCGGGGGGGCACGCACCCTTTGCTAGCGCACTTTCAATTCTTAGACGAACTTATGCTTTGCAGCCCCGTGAGTCTTTTTTACTCTGCCCCTCGTATACCCATTAGAATGAGCGCCACGATCTCATGTTTGACGCCACAACGGTGCAGCTTCTTTGGGACTTCAGCCATGCCGGGGCCAACCATGTTCTTCTCCACGCTGATGAGCGATGAAGCAAAGACCATCGCGCGCGGCTTGCAGAAACGCTACCCCGATTTGCTCGACCGCCTGATCGAGCAGTATCAATACCGCCTATTCCGCTATCTGGTTTATGTCACCGGGAGCAGAGAACGCGCCGAAGATTTTTTTCAGGAAACCTGGATCCGCGTCCTCGAGCGCGGCCACCAATACGATGGCAAATCGAAATTTGAAGCGTGGCTCTTTGCCATCGCGCGGCACCTGGTGATCGACTGGCAGCGGTCAAAGAAAGCGCAAAGTCTGGACACGCTGACGGATCCCGAACAGGAGCATCCGCTGCAACTCGCGAATGAAAATGAGCCTTCGCCGCTGCACCAGGTCCTCAGCCAGGAAACGCAAGAAAACGTTCAGGCATCTCTGCGGAAAATTCCCGCAATTTATCGCGAAATACTTGTCCTGCGCTTCCAGGAGGAATTACAAATCGACGAAATGGCAGGCGTGCTCAGCGTTCCACTTTCCACCGTGAAGTCACGCCTGTACCGCGGCCTCGAAGCCCTTCGCGGAGCCCTCCAGGGAGGCGCCGCATGAACAGCGGCAATGCTCACGATCGCGCGCTGCACCTGATCGCCCAGGGACGCGTTGAAGGAATTGCGGAAACTGACAGCACATGGCTCCGCGCGCACCTAGAGGAGTGCGAGTTCTGCACCAAGCATGCGCGTCAGACCGATCGAGCATTGCAGTCGTTGCGAACAGCCGTCATTCCGCTTCCTGATGGGCTCGCCAGCCGCACGCAATTCCGCGTGCAACTTCGTTTGCACGAATTGCGCGAGCGTGAGCCGCAGCGGAGAGCGCTCTGGGCGGCGTGCGCGGTTTCCTGGGTTTTTGGAATCGCCAGCGCTCCCTATGTTTGGCGCTTGTTCCAGTGGTTCGGCGAACGCACTGGAGTCCCCAAGCTGGTATGGGAGCTGGGCTTTGGGTTGTGGTGGACGATTCCCGCGCTGTTCGTCCTGATCGTTTTATTGATGGAGAAAGTGCGCCAGGGCGGCGAACCGGATTGGATGCGGCAAAGCAAGTAACGGGAACGAGTGGAGAGAGAGGAAAGGTATGTCGGACTATCAGCAACGCATAGCGGGATCGTTCCAGGAAAGGAAGCGGCTGAACCAGTTACGGAAGCGCAAGGAAAACCTGCGCTTCTGGAGCGAGTTTCGCATCATCCCGCTCTGGCTGATCGTGCTGGTTGTCGTGCTGTTCCTCGCCGCGCAAGTCATAGCCTTCGTTGTAAACACGAAAGTGTTCGCACCCAGCGGCCAGATTTTCCCGCCAGAGCTGAAAGACGATGTCGCTCTGGCGTCTTTGGCGCTGGCTGGAATCGTGACGGGTGTCTCGCTCGTTATCGCGACTATGCTCTTCGCGATCGCCTACGTGAACCGCGACGCGAAACGCCGCGGGATGAATTCCGCACTCTGGACCATTCTGGTGATCATCCTGCTTCCCGCGTGGGGATTCATCGGGTTCGTCATCTATCTTCTGATGCGCGAGCCGCTGCCCTACCCCTGCCCGGAGTGCGGTACCGCTGTTGGCGCGCGCTTCAACTTCTGCCCCAACTGCAAATGCAACCTGCACCCCTCCTGCCCGCAGTGCAAGCACGAGGTCGGAGAACTGGATAAGTTTTGCCCCAGCTGTGGAAATGACTTGAAAGCGGCAGCGGATTCAACCCCAGTATCCCTGCACAATCCGGCGTAGAGCCTGTCGGGTCGGCAATTCACTCGCCGCGTTCCAGCGCTTCGCGAGCGCCGCGCATCATAAAATGCTTCTCGAAAACAAATGCTTCTCGAAAATTCTCGCGGGCTGGTACTTCTCCGCTCTCAGAGCTTCGTTTCTTCTTGACGGCTAAGCCTCCCGATAGCATTGTTGCTGTCAGTTCGACCTGCGGAGAAGAACTTTCATGCGAAACATTCTGACGCTGCTCCTCGCGGTCGCGGCTCTTGCATTCACCGTCCGAATCCAGGGACGAGCCAAAGCGGCTGACGACGAAACCCAGCTCATCCAGCTTGAACGCTCCTGGAATCAGGCCGAAATGGGACGCGATGCGGGAGCCATCGCTTCGCTGTTCGACGACACGCTCGTTTATGTCGACTATGACGGTTCACTCAGGAACAGGGCAGAATACTTGCAGTCGGTTGCCAGTCCCAGCTCCAGTCCTGAGCACATGTACGACGAAGGCATGAAGGTGCACGTTTACAGCAACGCGGGAGTCGTCTCCGGCGTGTATCGCGAAACCGGCGTGACCAAAGGAAAAGCATACACGCGGCGCGCACGATTCACAGACACTTGGATCAAACAGAGCGGCCAATGGAAATGCGTCGCCAGCCAAAGCACCCTCATTCAGTAGGTCAAATAATTGCAAAAATTCAATAACGTTCGACGGCGAGGGCTACAGCGTTTCCGCCGCCGAGGCAAAGGGCGGCGATGCCGCGCTTCAAATTTCGGCGCTGCAATTCATACAGCAGAGTGACGAGGATGCGCGCACCCGAGGCGCCAATGGGATGGCCGAGGGCGACGGCGCCGCCGTTGACGTTCACTTTTTCGGGATTGAGTTTGAGCTGACGCGTCACCGCGATGGCAGCGACGGCAAAAGCTTCATTGAGCTCGATTAGATCGACGTCCTTGTCGCGGTCCCAGCCGGTCTTCGCGAGCAATTTTTCTACGGCGTCCACGGGCGCCATCATCACCCACTTGGGCTCAACGCCGCTGACAGCTTGCGCAACAATTCGCGCAATCGGCTGTTTGCCGAGGCGCGACGCATTGCGCTCACTAGTGACCACGAGCGCCGCGGCACCATCGTTCGTGCCAGGCGCGTTGCCGGCGGTTACGGTGCCGTCTTTCTTGAACGCCGGCTTCAGTTTCGCCAGCACTTCCATGCTGGTGTCTTCGCGCGGTGATTCGTCGTACTTGATGACGACCGGCTCGCCTTTTTTCTGTGGGACTTCGATGGGTAGAATCTGCGCTTCGAAGAAACAAGATTTGCGCGCGCGCACTGCTTTCTGGTGGCTCTCGAACGCAAAGCGGTCCTGCTCTTCGCGCGTGATGCCGTATTTTTCGGCGACGAGTTCCCCTGTCATACCCATGTGAAAATTTTCGTAAGCATCCCAGAGGCCATCAGCAATCATCGAGTCAACTAGTTTTCCATCGCCGATGCGGTAACCAGTGCGGGCCTGCGGCAGCAGATACGGGCAGTTGGACATGGACTCCATGCCGCCGGCGACGACGACTTCCGATTCGCCAAGCTGTACGGCTTGTGCGGCAAGCGCAACGGCTTTCAGTCCGGAACCGCAAACTTTGTTGATGGTCATCGCCGCAACGCGCGGATTGCAGCCGCCCTTGAGCGCTGCCTGGCGCGCCGGATTCTGTCCCAGGCCGGCTTGCACGACGTTGCCGAGAATGGCTTCGTCAATTTGATTCGAGTCGAGACCGGCGCGGCGGATGGCTTCGGCGACGATCTTGCCGCCAAGTTCAGGAGCGGAAAACCCGGCGAGGCCGCCTTGAAATCTTCCGATTGGCGTTCGAACGGCGGAGAGAATGACGGGAGTTTCTGTGGTCATGGCAGGCCTCCAGCAGAGCAACGCATTCCATTATAGCGCGATGGGAAAAACGAAGCTGTGTGGAGGGAAAAACTCCGAGAGCGGAGAGATTTTCCGCCCTCGGCAAATCATTCAGAACTTAATTTGCGGCGGCTCCAGCTGCACCCGGCTGGGCTTCATCCGCGCTCGGACCGTAGAGGCCCGGCACGGGAACACCGATCAAGCGGAAGTAGACCGTGAGTTGAGCGCGATGGTGGATAAGATGGTTAAGCACCATCCCTCGAATGCAAGCTACGCGTGGCATTGTGAAAATCTCTTTGCCGCCAGCGAGCAGCTTCCAATTCTTCAGCATTTCCGGATCACTCACGCCCGCAAGCGCGGCACGGGCTTCCGCGACGTTCTTGTCAAATTCGGCGAGTGCCTGATTGTGGTTTTCGATTTTGGGTGGCGTGTAGGCCGGGCCATCCACGGGTGCGTAATCGAGTTGCTCGGTATTGAGCGTTACGGCGGTCCAACCGGGCATTGTAGCGATGTGGCCTGCATACCAACCGACAGTTCCCGACTTGTCGTGCGGCTTCCAGTTCCACTTTTCATCGGGACAGCGTTCCAGGACTTTGCGCGTGTTCTGCATCTCCTGGTCGAATTCGGACAGCATGGTTTGTCCAATGGTCATAGGAACCTCCCTTTGTGAAATTCGAGATTTCAGCGCACCGATACTAGGCGAACAAAAAGCGAATTGTCAAGCACTTCTTTTCGAATCACTGGGTGCGCTTCTTCAGACTGGCCAACTCCCTGTTTGGCTTCGTTGCGCGAAAAGCGTGGCAGGTTATCTGCATGAATGAATATTAATGCGCGCTGAAAATTAAGACCGGGGTTGACAGGTTCGGGCGACGGTGGAAAATGACGCTATGGCACACCAGTTCACCACGTCCTACTTGAAAGACTCCATCGACCTTTTTCGTTACTACAAGAAGCTTGGCGAGCGCGCGATAGCGCAGTGTCCGGATGAGGGACTCTTTGCCATGCTGGACGCGGAATCAAATTCCGTCGCGATCGTCGTGAAACATATGGCGGGTAACATGCGGTCTCGTTGGACCGATTTTCTAACCAGCGACGGCGAGAAACCCGACCGCAACAGAGACTCGGAATTTGAAGCGCCGCCAACAACGCGCGCGGAATTGATGGAGATGTGGGAACACGGGTGGAAACTCCTCTTCGGCGCGCTGGAGCCACTGAGCGATGCGGATCTAACGCGAACAATCACCATCCGCGCCGAACCGCATTCCGTGATGCAAGCGATCAATCGCCAGATCGCTCACTACTCTTACCACATTGGGCAGATTCTATTTTTGGCCAAGCATCTCAGCGTCAAATCAACGGGCAAGTGGGATTCATTAAGCGTTCCGCGAGGACACTCGAAGCAGTTCGCCGCCGACGTCGCAGTAGGAAAGAAATCGCAGAGATGATTTCGATTCCACCCTTGGAACACCCCGCTGTGGCAACCCTGGCCAGAATGGCGATTTGCCTTTGCTTTTTTTGTGGCGGCCGCGACATGTGGGGTATGGTCCACGCTCCTCCATTGGGAGATTATGGAAAAAGTGAACGCCCGCCTGTCTGCCGATGAGCAGTTCCAACCGTTATGGTGGGGGCCATTCAAAAGGGCCCGGTTGGATAAGGAATATCGCAGGCTGTTTCCGGATGGCAAGGATCTCAAGCGGATCTATCGACTTGGCACCATCATGTTCGCGGCATTCGCGGGTTTCTTAGTCACGCTGCGATCACTATTCTAGGTTCGTTTCCTCTTGGCTTCGAAATCCGATACCCTTCTTGGATGATGGCCACGCTGTTCGAAATGGAGCCGCTCGAGGAGAGCGGGCTGAAGCTCAATGAAGCACAAAGGCGCGCAATCACGCACGGCGAAGGCCCGCTGTTGGTGATTGCCGGGGCGGGAACGGGAAAGACGCGGGTCATCACCGAGCGCATCCGGCACCTGTTGCAATCGGATGAGAGTGTCTCCGGCGAAAATATTCTCGGGCTGACGTTCACGAAAAAAGCCGCCGGTGAGATGAAAGCCCGCGTGGTGAAAGCCACGGGCGAACGCGGCAAAGCGGTAACGCTGGCGACGTTCCATTCCTTCTGCGAGACGCTGCTGGCGGAGGCCGACCCGCAACGAGTGATGCTGGACGAGTTCGATCATTGGATCCTGCTGCGGCGCAACTTGCGGCGGCTGCGTCTGGAGAAATACAGGAGATTGGCCGATCCCGGGCAGTTCCTGAATGATTTCGTCGAGTTTTTTTCGCGCTGCCAGGACGAACTGGTGTCCGGCGAAGACTATCAGCGCTATGCCGCCGGGCTGGCGGCGCGCCTGGAAGCCGAACGGGAAACGCTGGACGAAGATACTCTCGCGGAACGCCTGGAGACGGTCGCGTT
>Ga0137415_10000825_pt1 | contig 30345 bp, 22 predicted proteins | sample CZODoug3_1_1_16f_FD_183082 | JGI IMG/M metagenome (GOLD analysis project Ga0137415, IMG submission 183082) | Vadose zone soil fungal communities from Angelo Coast Range Reserve, California, USA - CZODoug3_1_1_16fungal (Hybrid Assembly) | ecosystem: Environmental > Terrestrial > Soil > Vadose...
TGGCCCTCGAAGCGGGCGGTTACTATGTCGATGCGACGTTTGGGCGCGGCGGTCATACGGCACAAATCCTCCAGGCCATGGGTAGGGAAGGTCGCGTGCTCGCGATCGACCGGGACCCTCAGGCCATCGCGGCCGGCCGTCAGCGCTTTGCCGACGAAATGCGGCTTACGCTCGTCCATGCGTCGTTTGCCGATCTCGCCACGCTCGTGCCGGCTCACTCGCACGGTCAACCTTGCCGGGGCGTGCTCTTCGACCTCGGTGTTTCATCCCCGCAGCTCGACGACCCGAACCGGGGCTTCAGCTTCCGCGCCGACGGTCCGCTCGACATGCGCATGGACCCGACACGCGGCGAGCCGGTCTCAGCCTGGCTCGCTAGGGCGGGCGTCGACGAGATTCGCGAAGTGATTGCAACACTGGGTGAAGAGCGCTTCGCGCGACGCGTGGCGCAGGCAATCGTGGATGAGCGGCGCGAGCGTCCCATCGTGAGCACGAGTCAGCTTGCAGCGATTGTTGCGAAGGCGGTGCGCACGCGTGAGCCCGGCAAGAACCCGGCGACCCGCACATTCCAGGCGCTGCGCATGTTCATCAACGATGAGCTGGGGCAGCTGGAAAAAGGCTTGGCCGCGGCGTTGGAATTTCTGATGCCGGGAGGACGGCTCGCGGTCATCAGTTTTCATTCGCTCGAAGATCGAGTCGTCAAACGCTTCATGAAGCAACAGACCGAGATTGATCCCGCGCTGGCAGACCTGCCCGTATTGCCCGTGGGCGCGGAACCCCGTCTGAGGCTCGTGGGTCGAAAGAGTCGCGCGGTGGCGAAGGAAGTCGACAGCAATCCGCGTGCGCGCAGCGCGTTGTTGCGTGTCGCTGAGAAAATTAAATGACGCTACGAGGCCGTACAACGAGATCGGTGGTCTCCCCGGCGCGCAGCGCCGCTACATGTTGCCGGTCGCCTCGACCGGCAGGAAAGTTGGGCGCAGCCCATGAATAGAATTCTGTGGATTGCGCTACCCGTTCTTTGGGTTGCCGCGCTTGGGTCATCCGCCGCCGCGATTTACTTCAAGCATCGCTCGCGCGAAATGTTTGTCGAGCTCGAACGATTGGACACCCGCCGCGACAACCTCGATATCGAGTGGGGGCAGTTGCAGCTCGAGCAGAGCGCTTGGTCCACGCACGCGTTCGTTGAACGCGTGGCGAGCGCGAAGCTCCATATGGCAATGCCGCCGCCGAAAGAGATCGAGATCATTGCCCCATGAAGTCTCGCTCCTCCAAATCTAATAACAAGGCTCGCGCCACCGACGCCCCAGTCTCCTTTCGGTGGCGCGCGTATCTGTTGATGGGTTTACTCGCCTGCGGTGCCGGCGGGCTGATCTGGCGTGCCGTCAGCCTGCAGCTCGTCGATCACACCTTTTTGGCGAAGGAGGGTGACGCACGCGTTTCGCGTGTCGCCACCATCGCAGCCCATCGCGGAACCATCACTGATCGTTACGGTGAGCCGCTCGCCGTCAGCACCCCTGTTGATTCCATCTGGGTCAATCCGAAAGAGCTGGCGCTCGCGACGGACCAGATCCCACGCCTCGCCAGCGCGTTGAAGCAAGATCGCCAGGAGCTCGCTCGCCGGATCACGAGCAACCTCGACCGCCAGTTCCTCTACCTCGCGCGCGGCCGTCAGCCGAGTGAGGCGGAGCAGATCAAGGCGCTCGGCATTCCCGGCGTTTATCTTTCCCGCGAATACCGTCGCTACTACCCGTCCGGTGAAGTTGCCGGACACATCCTGGGATTTACCAACGTCGATGACGCTGGCCAGGAAGGTCTGGAACTCGCGTTCGATCACTGGCTTGCGGGTGAGGACGGCGCGAAGCGCGTCATCCAGGACCGGTACGGCCGTATCGTGCAGGACGTCGAAAGTATTCGGCCGGTACGTCCCGGTCGTGATCTCGTTTTGTCCATCGACCTGCGCATTCAATACCTTGCCTACAGAGAGTTGAAGGCTGCGATTCGGGAACAGCGGGCGCGCGCCGGCTCCATTGTCGTGATCGATGTAGTCACAGGCGAAGTGCTCGCCATGGTGAATCAGCCCTCATACAACCCGAACGATCGCGAGCAGATGTTGCCGGCGACGTATCGGAACCGTGCCGCGACGGACATCCTTGAGCCGGGCTCTTCGATGAAACCCTTCTTTGTGGCTGCGGGTCTCGCATCCGGCAAATACGACGATCGCAGCATCATCGACACCTCGCCCGGCTTCTACAAAGTCGGCATGACCATGGTCGAAGATGAGCACAACCTGGGTCCCGTCAATATCGCCACCGTGCTGGCCAAGAGCTCGAACGTGGGGATGGCGCGGCTTGCGTTGAGTCTCGAGCCCCAACAGATCTGGAATACACTGTCGGGGTTTGGCTTCGGGCAGGTGACCACGAGCGGCTACCCGGGCGAGTCGGCGGGCCTGCTGTCGAACTACTCACAGTGGCGTCCCATTGGAATTGCCACCATGTCACATGGCTACGGCATTTCGGTCACGCCGCTTCAACTGGCTCACGCGTACTCCACCCTCGGCACTTTTGGATTGTCGCGACCCGTCTCGTTTCTGCGTGTTGACTCGCCACCGGTGGGACAACGGGTGATGGCTGCGCCGGCCGCTCAGGAATTGATCAGGATGCTCGAGTCGGTGGTTGTCTCAGAAGGGGCAACGGGCAAGCGCGCTGCGATTCCGGGTTATCGCGTGTCCGGGAAGACCGGCACGGCATGGAAAGCATTCGCCGGTGGTTACTCGACCGACAAGTTTATGGCTGTATTCGGCGGTGTCGCGCCGGCAACGGAGCCACGTCTCGCCGCAGTAGTTGTTCTCGACGAGCCGAGCGCGGGTAAACACCAAGGCGGCGAAGTCTCCGCCCCGGTTTTCTCGGCCGTGGTGGGTGGCGCGTTGCGACTGCTTGCCGTTGCGCCGGACCGTCCAATCAATGCACCTGATGACGTTGTACCTGCGCCGACGAGGGCGGGTGTTCGAACGGCGGCGCTGCAATGACACCAACGTTGCACAAACGACTGTACGCTCCTGCGGGTGAAGTCGGCCACGTTGGTGGTTCCGCCGCTTCTGCGCCACGACGACTCGCGGATATTGCTGCGGGCCTGGCCAGCGTACCGCCCGAGTTGGTCGTGCGCGACCTCACGCTGGACAGTCGAGCCGCGACCCCGGGGGCGCTGTTCTTGGCGTGCAGCGGGCGGACCAGCCACGGTTTGAAATTCGCGCCACAAGCGGTCGCGCTCGGCGCGAGCGCCGTGCTGTACGAAGACACAGCAGACGCTGGGCAGGCGAAGCCCGACTTTGGGTCCGACATCTTCGTGGCCGCCGTTCCACAGCTGAGTCAACACGTAGGGACAATCGCCGATCGTTTCTTCGGTGCGCCGTCAGCGGCCGTCACCGTAGTCGGCATCACCGGTACGAATGGCAAAACCACCTGTGCCTGGTTGCTTGCCCAGGCCCTGCAGCACTGCAATCGCCCGGCCGCGTACATGGGAACGCTGGGTTACGGGGTACCGCCGTCAGTGACCGCAACCGAGCATACGACCTCGGACGCAGTCACCGTACACCGACACCTTGCAGCGCTACGAAATCTCGGCGCCGAATGCGTCTGTATGGAAGTCTCATCACACGCAATTGACCAGAACCGGGTGGGAGCCGTCCGCTTCAACACCGCCGCGTTCACCAATCTCACGCGCGACCACCTCGACTACCACGCGACGATGGAAGCTTACGGTGATGTCAAGGCGCGCCTGTTCGAGTGGCCCTCTCTCGCCCATCGTGTAATCAATGCCGATGACGCCTTTGGCTCGAAACTCGCGGCGCGATTTTCCACCTCACGCCTGGTTGTCACTTCGAGGACGTCCCAGCGCTCTGCGTCGAACGTCGAGCAGGTACGTGCGGTTCGTGCGACACCTGAGCCCGCGGGTCTCGCTATAGAAGTGGAGTCGAGCTGGGGCAACATCCGGCTCACCGTACCGCTGATCGGCGAGTTCAATGTCGACAACGTGCTCACCGTGCTGGCGGTGCTCCTCGCCTGGAATATCCCTCTGATCCAGGCCGCCTCAGCAATCGAAAAGTGCCGCGCGCCCAGCGGCCGGATGGAGTTGTTTGGCGGCACCGCGACATCTCCCCTGGCAATTGTTGATTACGCGCATACGCCCGATGCGCTTGCGAAGGCTCTGCAGGCTGCCCGACCGCACTGCCGCGGCCAACTTCGCGTCGTTTTCGGATGCGGTGGTGATCGTGACGCAGGAAAACGTCCACTGATGGGTCGAATCGCTGCGGAACTTGCCGACGATGTTATCGTTACTGACGACAACCCGCGCACAGAGGATCCCGCACGGATTGTTGCTGACATTCTCGCCGGTATGCCGGGCACAGGCGCGGCTGCAACGGCGAGCATGATGGTTGAGCATGATCGCGCGCGTGCCATTCAAACCGCATTACATCGATCGACGCCCGGCGATGTGGTGCTGATCGCGGGCAAAGGACACGAGGATTACCAGATTTACGGCACAGTGCGCCGGCCCTTCAGTGATCAGGCCGTGGTGAGCGCCGAGATGCAGGGAGGAGGGCCATGAAGCGAACACTGAGTGATTTCGCTCAGGCCTGTGGCGGCACGCTGCAGGGCGCCGATCGCGCCTACAAAGGCGTGTCCAGCGATACTCGAACGCTGGCGCAAGGGGATCTTTTCATCGCCCTGCGCGGCCCCCGCTACAACGGCAACGAGTTTGTCAGTGGAGCATTGACCGCTGGAGCGGCTGGAGCGCTGGTCGATTCCGCGCAACCCGCTGCGATTGCACAGATCGTCGTGGCGGATACGCAGAAGGCGCTGGAAACGGCTGCAAGCGCCTGGCGCGCGCAGTTTCCGATTCCCGTTATTGGAGTTGCGGGCAGCAACGGCAAGACGACGGCGAAAGAGATGACTGCGGCGATCCTCGGCGCGGCGGGTGAGTGTCTCGCCACGCGTGGCAATCTCAATAATCACATCGGCGTGCCGCTGACGCTGTTCCGCCTCGAGCCGACGCATCGTTTCGCCGTGATCGAAATGGGCGCGAACCATGCCGGCGATGTGGCGGCGCTGGTTGAAATTGGACAGCCCACCGTTGGACTGATTACGAATGCCGGTGCCGAGCATCTCGAAGGTTTCGGAAGTATCGAAGGTGTCGCCCACGCCGAAGGTGAAATGGTTGCCGGTTTGAAGCGGGATGCGACGGCAATCATCAATGCCGATGATCAGTTTGCTGACCTCTGGCGGGGCTCGACTCCTGCGCGCGTCGTGACTTTCGGCGTGCAGAAACCCGCCGACTTCACGGCTACCGATCTGAAGACGAGTGTCGACGCGGGCGGATTCCTGACTCGATTCAACCTCGTCAGCCCCCTGGGGCAGGTTGCGATCGAGTTGCGGATGGGCGGTCGTCACAACGTTGCCAATGCGTTGGCCGCTGCTGCTGCCGCGACTGCGGCCGGCGCGAAACTCGAGCACGTAGCGACTGGACTCAGCGCTGCGCGCGCAGTGGCGGGGCGCCTGCAGTTCAAGATGACCGCCAATGGCGCCTGGTTGATTGACGACTCGTATAACGCCAATCCGAGCTCCGTTCGCGCCGGTATCGAGGTCCTCGCAGGACTCGACGGGCGCAAGTGGCTCGTGTTGGGCGATATGGCGGAGCTCGGCGAATTCTCAGAGAGCGCGCACGCCGAGATTGGCGTTTTCGCGCGCGAGCATGGAATCGAGAGGTTGTTTGCCACCGGTCAGCTGGCCGCGCTGGCGGTGGAGAGCTTTGGTCGCGGAGGTCAGTGGTTTGCGGAAGCAAATGCCCTTGCCGAAGCGCTGCATGCCGCACCATCTGACGTGCGGATGTTGATCAAGGGCTCGCGCGTCAACAGGCTGGAGCGTGTGGTCGATGCACTGGTCGCGCCGTCAACGACCCAGACAGGGAGGCGATAGGTGCTTTACTGGGTCACACAACATCTGGTCGGCTGGCGGTCAGGCTTCAATGTCTTTTCGTACCTGACGCTGCGCGCAATTCTGGCAACAGTCTCGGCGCTTGCGCTGTCGCTGATCGTCGGACCCTCGATGATCGCGCGCCTGTCAAAACATCAGGTCGGCCAGGTTGTACGCGACGATGGTCCGCAGACCCACCTCATCAAGGCTGGAACGCCAACGATGGGTGGTACGCTGATTCTGGTTACGACGCTGGTCAGCACTCTGCTGTGGGCCGAGCTGAGCAACCGCCTGGTCTGGATGGTGTTGGGAGTGACTTTCGCGTTCGGGCTCATCGGTTTCTACGACGACTACCTGAAGCTGGTGATCCGCAATCCGAAAGGCCTGATCGCGCGCTGGAAATACTTCTGGCAGTCGGTGGCCGGGTTGTCGACTGCGGGGACTCTCTATTACACCGCGAGCAGCCCGTCGGAGACCACGCTTTTCCTGCCGTTCTTCAAGACGTTCGCCGAGCCGCTGTCCGCGTTCAGTTACATCACGCTGGCCTACTTCATGATCGTAGGCATGAGCAACGCCGTGAATCTCACGGACGGTCTCGATGGCCTGGCGATCATGCCGGCCACGCTCGTAATCGCGGCCCTCGGCATTTTCGCGTATGCCACCGGCAACGCTGTGTTTGCCAACTACCTGCAGATTCCGGAAGTCCGGGGTGCCGGCGAGCTCATCATCTTCTGTGGTGCCTTGGCCGGTGCGGGTCTCGGCTTCCTCTGGTTCAACTCCTACCCTGCACAAGTCTTCATGGGCGATGTGGGCGCGCTCGCGATCGGCGCCAGCATCGGGGTGATTGCGGTGATCGTGCGCCAGGAAGTGGTCACGTTGGTCATGGGCGGCGTGTTTGTGCTGGAGACGGCGTCAGTCATTCTCCAGGTGGGCTCGTTCAAGCTGCGGGGCAAGCGCATCTTCAAGATGGCGCCCATTCATCATCACTTCGAGCTGAAGGGCTGGGCGGAGCCGAAGGTGATCGTCCGTTTCTGGATCATCTCCCTGCTCCTCGTGTTGTTTGGACTGGCCACCCTGAAGCTGCGATGAGCATAACGGCTACCAAACCTTCGTCTGCAGTCATCGTCGGCCTCGGCCGGACGGGGCTGTCGTGCGCGCGTTATCTACAAGCGCTCGGATGGAAGATCGCCGTAACGGATACCCGTGCCCAGCCTCCTGAGCTGGCTGCTCTGCGGCAGTTGGATTCGCGGATTCCGGTCAGCGTCGGCGGGCTGGACGTTCGACTGCTCGACGACGCGGTCTGTGTCGTGGCTTCACCGGGAGTGTCTCTCAACGCGCCGTTCTTCGTGGAAGCGCGCCGGCGAGGACTGGAAATCGTCGGCGATATTGAGTTGTTTGCCCGGGCCGTCGATGCGCCTGTCGTGGGTATCACGGGAACCAACGGCAAGAGCACGGTGACGACGTTGGTCGGCCGCATGGCCGCGCGTGCCGGGATCAAGGTCCGGGTCGGCGGAAATCTCGGCGAGCCCGCGCTCGATCTGCTCACCACCGCGCGGGCCGATGCCGAGCGTACCGAGTTGTATGTCCTGGAGCTGTCGAGCTTTCAACTCGAGGCCACGCGTTCACTGGATCTGAAGACCGCCGCCGTTCTGAACGTCACCGCCGATCACCTGGATCGCTATACGTCGATTGAGGACTATGCGATCGCCAAGGCTCGCATCTTTGCCCGCTGCGACACCGCGGTGATCAACCTCGACGATCCGCTGGTTGTGGCCATGCCCCTGCCCGGACAGCGCACCGTTGGATTTTCGCTGCGCGCGACGATTGGAGCGGACTACGCCGTCGCGGCCCGGGAGGGCGGCTGGTGGCTCACGAGACGCGCTGAGCCGCTCATGCCCGTGTCGCAAATGAAGATCAAGGGATTGCACAATGCAGCCAACGCGCTCGCATCGCTTGCGCTCGGGGAGGCGTTGGGTCTGCCGATGCCCTCCATGTTGGCCGAGCTGGCTGACTTCCCCGGTCTCCCCCACCGGTCGCAATGGGTTGCCGACGTCAACGGTGTCACCTACATAAACGACTCAAAGGGAACCAACGTTGGCGCCACGATCGCGGCGGTCAGCGGCATGACGGGTCCTTTGATCATCATTGCCGGTGGCGATGGCAAGAATCAGGACTTCGCTCCACTCGCCGACGCTTTTCGCGGCAAGGTGCGCCACACCGTGCTGATTGGGCGTGACGCGGACGCCGTTGCGCGCGCTCTGAATGGGATCGGCACCACCGAGCGTGCCGCTTCTCTCGAGGATGCGGTAAAGACGGCCGCACGTGCTGCGAAGCCTGGCGACACTGTGTTGCTCTCGCCTGCCTGCGCCAGTCTCGATATGTTCCGCGACTACACCCATCGTGGCGCCGTCTTTACCCAGGCCGTGAAGGAGCTCGCCGCGTGAATACCGCCGCTGCGAGCTCAACAATGACCTACGCCCGTTCCGGCAGGAGCGGCGCAGCGGTGCACATCGACACAGTGACAATAGCTGTCGTCCTGTCGATCGCGCTGCTGGGTCTCGTTATGGTGACGTCCGCATCGGTGTCCATTGCCAGCAAGGACACCGGCCAGACGTTTTTCTATCTCGAACGACAGCTGGTTCTGATGTTGATTGGCGGCGCGCTCGCGGTGCTGCTGTTTTGCATCCCGACCCAGTTGCTGGAAAAAATATCGGTCCCGTTGCTCGTGTTGGCGATCGCCATGCTGGCGCTCGTCTTCATTCCGGGACTCGGGCACGCCGTGAACGGCAGCCGTCGCTGGCTGACACTGGCCGGACTCAACTTTCAGGCGTCCGAGCTGGCTCGCGTTCTGGTCCTCATCTACCTGGCCAGCTACGCAGTTCGGCGCGAGGAAGAGTTGCGGATGACGTTCGGTGGCCTGATCAAGCCGCTGGGTCTGCTGGTGTTCGTGGGAGCACTGTTGCTGGCCGAGCCGGACTTCGGTGCCGCCACGGTGTTGTTTGCGACGGGCTTCGGAATGTTGTTCCTGGCCGGGGCGCGACTGCGCTACGTCATTGCAATGACGGTGATCGCGGGAGCCGGATTTGCCGTGGTGGCGGTCTCATCGAGCTACCGGATGCGGCGCCTCACCACCTTCCTCAATCCGTGGGCGGATCCCTACAACAGCGGCTTTCAGCTGACCCAGTCGCTGATTGCCATTGGCCGCGGCCAGTGGTTTGGAGTGGGCCTGGGCGAGAGCGTCCAGAAATTGTTCTACCTGCCGGAAGCACACACCGATTTCTTGTTCGCCGTCCTAGCCGAGGAACTTGGATTGGCGGGCGTCGTCGCGACGCTCGCCCTTTTCCTCGCCTTGATCTGGCGCAGTTTCTACATCGCCCGCCTGGCATCCGATGCGGGGCTGAAGTTCCAGGCCTACCTGGCATCCGCTTTCGGCTTGTGGGTCGGCATCCAGGCTTTCATCAACATGGGCGTCAACATGGGCGCGCTGCCCACCAAGGGTTTGACGCTCCCCTTCATGAGCTACGGCCGATCGAGCCTGATTGTCTCGCTCGCCTGGGTGGGATTGTTGTTGCGCGTGTATCACGAAGCGATGCTCGAGACGCGCGGGTCGGCAACAGTGCGGCAGCGCGGTGCTGCCATGGAAGGCGAGAAAGGGCGTCAGGGCCGCCTCTTCGAGGGTGACCCGGAATGAGCTCAGTGCACGCACGTCCCATCCTGATCATGGCCGGTGGAACCGGCGGCCACGTCTTCCCGGCGTTGGCCCTCGCTCGCCTGCTGCGTGCCCGGTCGTTTGAAGTCATCTGGCTCGGCACCCAGCGGGGACTCGAAGCGCGTGTCGTGCCGGCGGATCGAATTCAGATTGAGTGGCTGTCAGTGGGTGGTTTGCGCGGCAAGGGCGTCATGACGTTGCTCGCGGCCCCGTTCCGACTGGCGCTTGCGTTGAGTCAGGCGCTGCGAGTCATGTGGCGGCATCGACCGCTGGTCGTGGTGGGCCTCGGCGGCTTTGTCACAGGACCCGGTGGAGTGGCCGCATGGCTGACACGCCGGCCGCTGTTGATTCACGAACAGAATGCCGTCGCGGGATTCACGAATCGCTGCCTGTCACATCTGGCACGGGAGGTCCTGGAAGCCTTTCCAGGCAGCTTCGGGAGCGGTGTCCGGGCGCGTGCGATTGGTAATCCAGTGCGCCAGGACATCAGTGCGATTGCGCCGCCGGCGAGCCGCTTCGCGGATCGCACGGGGGCGATTCGAATTCTCGTGATCGGCGGCAGTCAGGGTGCAACGCGTTTGAATGCGGTCGTGCCGTTTGCCTTGGCTCGTCTCAAGCAACTCGCCACCGCTGACGTTCCGGCCATCGATGTTCGTCACCAGGCGGGCGAGCGTTGGATCGACACCGGACGCCAGAGTTATGCGAGCGCGGGCGTCCGCGCCGATGTGCGGCCGTTTATCGAGGATATGGCCGAGGCGTACTCGTGGGCCGATCTCGTGATCTGCAGGTCCGGGGCACTGACGGTGTCTGAGCTTGCCGCAGCCGGCGTGGGCGCGATCCTGGTTCCGTTTCCAGCGGCCGTTGACGATCATCAGACTCACAACGCCCAGTATCTGGTGAAAGAAGGCGCGGCGGTGTTGATCGCCGATCGCGATCTCACCGCGGAGCGTCTGTCGGATGAGTTGCAGCGACTGTGCGCCGGTCGAGGCAAGCTCCTGGCGATGGCTGAGCGGGCCCGCCTGTTGGCTAAGCCCCAGGCCGCTGACGAGCTGGCTGCGTCGTGCCTCGCGATGGCCGCGAAGGAGGCCGCGTGATCGAGGAACGGCGCTCACAGGATCGGCGCGTGAACCTCGAACGGCCCTCCGTCGAGCGGCGCGCCGCACCTGACCGGCGCGATCGGATGCGCCGGATCAACACGATCCACTTTGTTGGCATCGGCGGCAGCGGCATGGGTGGCATCGCCGAGGTGCTCATCAACCTGGGTTACGCCGTGCAAGGCTCCGACCTCAAGGACAACGCGGTCACTCAGCACCTGGCCAAGATTGGTGCCAGGGTTTCCATCGGTCACGTGGCGGAAAATATCACCGGCGCCGATGTTGTAGTGGTGTCGAGCGCAATCGCGCGCGGCAACCCCGAGATTGATGCCGCATTGGCGCAACGGATCCCGGTAGTGGCCCGGGCCGAGATGCTCGGTGAGCTGATGCGTTTTCGATATTCCATCGCGGTGGCGGGAACGCACGGCAAGACAACCACGACGAGCCTGGTTGCCAGCATTCTGGCCGAGGGCGGCGAGGATCCCACGTTTGTCATCGGTGGGCGTCTGAAGAGCGCAGGTACCAACGCTCGCCTGGGGGCCGGTCGGTATCTGGTCGCCGAGGCTGACGAAAGCGACGCGTCCTTCACACATTTGCAACCGCTCATTGCGATTGTCACCAACATCGATAATGACCACCTGGTCACGCATGGCGGTGACTTTGAGTTGCTGAAACGCAGCTTCGTCGATTTTCTGCACAATCTGCCGTTCTACGGGCTGGCTGTGCTGTGCCTCGATGATGCCCATGTTCGCAGCATCGCCCAGTCTGTCGGCAGACCCATCGTGTCCTACGGTTTGAGCTCCGCAGATGCAGATGTTCGTGCCGTAAACATTCGCCGCAACGCCTTGCAGACGAGTTACGACGTAGTACGTGCATCGGGCACGCCGCTCAACGTCACTGTCAATCTGCCCGGCACGCACAATGTGCTCAATTCGCTGGCAGCCATTGTCGTGGCCAGTGAGATCGGCATCGAAGATGCCGCCATCCAGCGTGCGCTCGCAAACTTCCAGGGTATCGACCGACGGTTGCAACACATCGCCGATGTCGAGACGGCTGCCGGGCGGGTCACGATCATCGATGACTACGGTCACCACCCGACTGAGGTGGCGGCAACGCTCGAAGCCTTACGCCAGGGTTACCCCGGCCGCCGCATCGTGCTCGCGTTCCAGCCGCATCGCTATACGCGAACGCACGACCTCATTGATGATTTCAGCAAGGCGCTGTCCACCGCAGATGCGTTGTTGGTAACCGAGGTATACGCGGCTGGCGAGGCCCCGATTCCCGGCGCCGATGGCCGCGCCATCTGTCGTGCCGTTCGCGGCCGCGGCAACGTTGAGCCGATCTTTGTCGACAAGGTCGAGGGCCTCGCCGAGTCGCTCGCGGATGTGATTCGGGACGGCGATGTGATCGTGACCATGGGGGCAGGTCACATCAGCGCCATCTCGCACGAATTGCCTGGCCGGCTGGCCGTGAAAGAGGGGGACGCGTGACTGTGACTGTCGCTCCCGAATTCGCACTGCGTGTCAAAAGGAACGAACCCATGAGTCGCCACACGTCCTGGCACGTGGGTGGACCCGCGGAGGTGTTCTTCAATCCGCGTGATCGATCGGACCTGTCCGCGTTCCTGAAATCGTTGCCGGACGATGTGCCGATTCATTGGATCGGCCTCGGCAGCAACCTGTTGGTGCGTGACAGCGGGGTGAAGGGTGTTGTCATCACCACCGTCGGCACGTTGGATCGGCTCGACCGGCTCAATCAGACAATGGTGTATTGCGAGGCCGGAGTTGCCTGCGCTCGCGTTGCCAAGCAATGCGTGAAGTGGGGGCTGGGGCCGGCTGAGTTCTTCGCTGGAATTCCCGGAACGCTCGGGGGTGCCCTGGCCATGAACGCCGGTGCCTTTGGCGGCGAGACGTGGGCCCAGGTTATTGATGTGCTGACCATGGACCGCCATGGCCGCGAGCAGCGGCGGACCGCGAGCGAGTACCAGGTGAGTTACCGGAGGGTGACGGGCCCGCTGCAGGATGAGTGGTTTATTGGCGCTCGTTTGAAGTTCGAGCACAAGCCCGGGGTGAGCGAGACCAAGGTGCGCGAGCTGCTGGAGAAGCGCAAGGCAACACAGCCGATCGGCGAGTGGAGTTGCGGTTCGGTATTTACAAATCCCCCCGGCGATCACGCCGCGCGCCTCGTGGAGGCGTCCGGTTTGAAGGGTTATCGGGTGGGTGACGCGTCGGTGTCGCAGAAGCACGCGAATTTCATCATCAACCACGGCAATGCCACCTCAGAAGACCTGGAACGTTTGATCAGCCACGTACAAGAGACTGTCGAGCGCGAGCACGGAATCCGTTTGACCCCCGAGTTCCGCGTGATGGGGGCCTGATGCGTCTTACGTACAACCCTACTGCGATGCACAGAGCGACCGACGCGAAAGAGTTCGGTCGCGTGGCTGTGCTCCTGGGCGGCGATTCGACCGAGCGTGAGATTTCGCTTCTCAGCGGGAATGCGGTGTTGGCTGCGTTGCAACGCCGCGGAGTGGATGCACACGCGTTTGATCCGCGTGAGCGGTCGCTGCCGAAACTGGTAGATGATCGTTTCGATCGGGTCTGGATCGCGTTGCACGGTCCGGGCGGTGAGGACGGCACGCTGCAAGGCGCTCTGGAATATCTCGGCGTCCCCTACACCGGTAGTGGAGTCATGGGCTCTGCGATCGGCATGGACAAGTTGCGCACCAAGCGCCTGGCCCATGCGATCGGGGTTGCCACCGCCGACTACGTGGTGCTGCGGGGCCCGCAGGATTTTGAGATTGCGATTGAGCGCCTCGGCGTACCCATGATCGTAAAGCCGGCGACGCAAGGCTCCAGTGTTGGAATGTCGAAGGTCGAAAAGGCGGCTGATCTGCCGGCGGCCTACGAGCTGGCGGCGAAGATTGAGACCGCTGTGTTCGCGGAGCCGTGGATTACGGGTAAGGAATACACCGTGGCGGTGTTGCAGGGGCAGGCACTTCCGTCGATCCGGATCGAAACGCCGAAGACGTTTTACGACTACGAGGCCAAGTATTTCCGCGACGATACGCGGTACTTCTGTCCCTCGGGTCTGTCAGTGCCTGCCGAGCAGCACCTTGCGAACCTCGCGGTTGCCGCTTTTGAGGCCGTGGGCGCCAGTGGTTGGGGCCGCGCCGATTTCATGACGGATGCCACGGGGCGCCCGCTGCTGCTCGAAGTGAACACGATTCCGGGAATGACCGACCACAGCCTGGTGCCGATGGCGGCACGGGCGACCGGCATTGATTTTGACGAGCTCGTCTGGCGCGTGCTCGAAACCAGTTTTACTCGCGTAAGGACCTGAGGGTAAGACGAATGTTAGGCCGACGGAAGAAAAACAGTCGCAAGCAGACCACCGGGAGCCGGTGGCAGTTTCCTGACATCAACTGGCGGACGCTGGGGATGTCGGTGGGCAGCGTGCTGGCCGTGTGCGCGGTTGCTGCGATTGCCACGTGGACGCTGGATCAGCCGATCCAGTCCGTGTCAGTTTCGGGCCGATTCCAACGTGTGGCACCCGTTGATGTGGAACGCGTTGTCAAGCAACAGGTACGGGGTGCCGGTCTGTTGAGCGTGAACCTCGATGCCGTCAGGCACGCGATTCATACGTTGCCCTGGGTCGATGCTGTGAGCGTACAGCGCGAGTGGCCTCGAGGGCTCCATGTGCTCGTGATTGAGCAGGTAGCAGCGGCTCGCTGGGGCGAGTCCGGGCTGCTCAACACGCGCGGTGAGCTGTTCTCGAAGGACGAGCGCCACATGCCTCCCGAGCTCGCAGAGCTGTCGGGTCCACAAGGTAAAGAGTCGGTTGTAGCGCAGCGTTACCTCGCGGCGCAGGGGCGGCTCATACAGGCCGGACTGCGGTTGACCGCGATGCGCCTCGATGCGCGCGGTGCCTGGGAATTCGAACTGTCGAATGGCGTGACGGTCCGTCTCGGGCGACGCCAGATTGATGAACGGTTTGAAAAATTCATAAACGCAGCTCTGAAGCTCGTCACTCAAAGAGGCGGCGATATCTCTTATGTCGACATGCGCTACACGAACGGGTTTGCAATTGGATGGCGGGGCGGAGCGACACACAGTGCTAAAGAAGACGGTGGCCGGGATGCTTAAGCGCTCCGAAAGAAATCTGATAGTCGGGCTCGACATCGGTACCTCGAAAGTCGTGGCCCTGGTGGGCGAGGTCGGTCTGGACGGCTCCATCGAAGTGCTGGGTATCGGCTCGCAGCCGTCGCGCGGGCTGAAGAAGGGCGTCGTCGTCAACATCGAATCGACAGTGCAGTCCATTCAGCGCGCCGTGGAAGAAGCCGAGTTGATGGCGGGATGCGAGATTCACTCCGTGTTTGCCGGGATCGCCGGCAGTCACGTGCGCAGCCTCAACTCTCACGGCGTGGTTGCAATCCGTGACAAGGAAGTGACCCACGGGGATGTCGAGCACGTGATCGATGCTGCGAAGGCGGTGGCAATTCCGGCCGACCAGAAGATCCTCCACGTGCTGCCACAGGAATTCATCGTGGACGGCCAGGAAGGCATTCGCGATCCCATCGGCATGTCGGGTGTGCGTCTCGAAGCCAAGGTTCACATCGTGACGGGTGCGGATAGCGCCGCGCAGAACATCGAAAAATGCATCCAACGCTGTGGGTTGGAGGTGGACGATGTGGTGCTGGAGCAGCTCGCTTCGAGCTTCGCAGTCCTCACCGAGGATGAGAAAGAGTTGGGCGTGTGCCTCGTCGACATCGGCGGCGGCACGACCGATCTGGCGGTGTTTGCCAACGGAGCCATCAGGCACACCGCGGTCATCCCGATCGCAGGCGACCAGGTGACGAACGACATTGCCGTGTCGATGCGCACGCCGACCCAGTATGCGGAAGACATCAAGATCCGCTACGCCTGTGCGCTGTCCCAACTCGCGAATCCCGATGAGAGCATCGAGGTGCCGAGTGTTGGTGATCGCCCGGCGCGCCGGCTCGCGCGGCAAACGCTCGCAGAGATCGTCGAGCCGCGTTACGAGGAGTTGTTTGGACTCGTGCGCGAGGAGTTGCGCCGCAGCGGCTTCGAAGAGGTGATTGCCGCGGGCATCGTCCTGACCGGCGGCAGCGCGAAGATGGAAGGTGCCATCGAGCTCGCCGAAGAAGTTTTTCACGTCCCCGTCCGGCTCGGCCTGCCGCAATCCGTGCGCGGCCTGTCGGAAGTGGTCCGTAATCCCATTTTCTCAACCGGCGTGGGGCTGTTGCTCTACGCCCGAGACAACGTCATGCCCGCGCGCCGCGGGCGATCCCTGGGAGGGAACGCAAAGACGGTGTTGGACCGTATGCGCTCCTGGTTCCAGGGTAACTTTTGAAGCTGACAGTCGATGATCCAGGCAGACAAAGAGGCGAAAAAGCGAGGGCCCGTTATGGGCTCAACCAATCAATGAAGGTCGAGAGGAGCGCGCAATATGTTTGAACTGATGGACGCATACAGCCAAAGCGCCGTCATCAAGGTGATCGGTGTGGGCGGCGGTGGCGGGAATGCCGTAGCACACATGGTCACCAGCGGAATCGATGGGGTGGAATTCATGTGCATCAACACCGACTCGCAGGCTTTGAAGCATGCGAAGGTGAAGACTGCACTGCAGATCGGATGCAACATCACCAAGGGGCTCGGCGCGGGCGCCGACCCTGAAGTCGGCCGGCAGGCCGCGATGGAAGACCGTGACCGCATCGTCGAGCTCGTCGAGGGTTGCGACATGCTGTTCATCACCGCCGGCATGGGCGGTGGTACCGGAACGGGAGCTGCGCCGGTGGTGGCCCAGGTTGCCAAGGAACTGGGCATTCTGACGGTCGCCGTTGTAACCAAACCTTTCGAAATGGAAGGCAACAAGCGCGGCTTCGTGGCGGATCACGGTATTGCCGAGTTGGGCAAGTACTGCGACTCGCTGATCACCATCCCCAACCAGAAGCTGTTGACCGTACTCGGTCCGCAGACGACGTTGCTGGATGCATTCAAGGCCGCGAACCAGGTGCTGCAGGGCGCCGTGCAGGGTATTGCCGAGCTGATCACCCGGCCTGGTCTGATCAACGTTGACTTCGCCGACGTGCGTACCGTGATGGCCGAGACTGGAATGGCCATGATGGGTTCGGGCACTGCCAGTGGCGAATTTCGCGCGCGCGAGGCCGCGGAAGCGGCGGTTTCGTCACCTCTTTTGGAGGATATCAACCTGGCCGGCGCGCATGGCATTCTGGTCAACGTCACGGCAGGCATGGACCTGTCCATTGGCGAATTCCAGGAAGTCGGTCAGATCGTCAAGCAGTTCGCATCCGAGGATGCAACGGTGGTGGTCGGAACGGTCATCGATCCCGAGCTGTCGAATGTGGTTCGGGTCACGGTCGTCGCGACCGGTCTGGGTCGTCCTGCAGCTGTTGCGCGGCCGGTTTCAACCCAGCACCGGGAGACGGCTTCCGCGCGTGAGCCTCTACACCGGGATCCGCTGACGTCACGGGCTCAGCCGGCCATGAGTGTGGTCCGCCGGGGACCGTTGTCTAATAGCGACTATGCGGCCCTGGATAAGCCCACGGTTCAGCGTCAGCGGGCTGTTGGCGATGGCCTGCGGCCGGAAGCTGAAGCTGAGGATCTGCTGGATATTCCAGCGTTCCTGCGGCGTCAGGCTGACTGACGGCGGGTCACATGTAAGCCAGGGATGATGGTCGAGCGTTAGTACTGTCTACGCCCCCGAAGTGATTGGCGGGGGCGCGGGACTGAGCGGGAACAGGATTGGTGTCGCTTTTTCGCCTGTGATACGGTAACGCGCTCTTTATTGCGCCTTTGGGGCCTGTGCTGCATGCCTGAAGCACAGTGCCCCGCGGCGGTGTTGGGCCCGCCGCGATCCCGCGGCCACATTGAGAAGTTGCAATCTAAAGCATGGTCGGACAACGGACGCTCAAGAACTCCATTCGTGCCACGGGTGTGGGGCTACACACGGGCAAGAAGGTTCTCATGACCTTGCGCCCGGGCCCTGCTGACTCGGGAATCGTTTTCCGGCGGACCGATCTGCCGGAACCCGTCGACATCCGCGCTCACGCGGAGAATGTCGGCGACACCACGTTGGGAACCACCCTCGGCAAGGGGGAGGCGCGGGTCTCAACTGTGGAGCATCTGCTGTCGGCGTTCGCCGGTCTCGGTATCGACAATGCAATCGTCGAGCTGAGTGCGCCGGAAGTGCCGATCATGGACGGCAGCGCGGGACCGTTTGTATTTCTACTGCAGTCGGCGGGAATCGAGGAACAACGCCGGCCCAAGCGTTTCATTCGCGTGAAGAAGCGCCTGCGGGTCGAGGACGGCGGCAAGTGGGCCCAGTTCGATCCGTTCGACGGTTTCAAGGTCAACTTTGAAATCGAATTCAACCACCCCATTTTCAAGCGCCGCGCCCAGAAGGCGTCGATGGATTTCTCCACGACCTCTTTTCTGAAGGAAGTCAGCCGGGCGCGCACGTTCGGATTCATGCGGGATCTGGAAACGCTGCGGTCGCACAACCTGGCGCTCGGCGGCAATCTGGACAACGCCATTGTACTCGATGACTTCCGGGTGCTGAACGAAGACGGCCTGCGCTACGAGGACGAGTTCGTGAAGCACAAGATTCTCGATGCCATCGGGGATCTGTATCTGCTGGGTCACAGCCTCATTGGCGAGTTCAGCGGCCACAAGTCAGGACATGCGCTCAACAACAAGTTGTTGCGGACGTTGCTGGCGGATACGACGACTTGGGAGGAGGTGTCCTTCGAGTCGTATGCGGACGCGCCCATCTCCTACATTGAAGCACCTGCGTTGCCGGGGTCATCAGGCTGAGAGCCGAGTCTCCGCTATCGCAACACGCGGAGCTGACGTTCAAGCAGAATCGTCAGCACGGGCGACACGGCTGGTTGCGGCTGACTCCTGCTTATTCCGTTCGACTGGTCGAGCAGATTCTTGCCGCCGCCCCTGAGCGTGCCGAAGTTGTCTTCGATCCCTTCTCCGGGACCGGTACGACGGCGTTGTGCGCCGCCTATCGCGGCAAGACGGGTATTGCGACCGACATCAATCCGTTTCTCATCTGGCTGGCGAACGCCAAGGCGCGCTCGTATGACGCGGCGGCGATTGCGTCATTCCAACATGCAGCGCAACTCGCGGCGGTCGCCGCCGCGGACGATTCGAGTCCGCTGGCTGAGCGACCGGCTCTCAGTAACATTGAGCGCTGGTGGCGCCCAGCGGCTCTGACATTCCTGCTGCGCTTGAAGGCGGCGGTTGATGCGCACGAGGCCGGGGATGCGACGCTGCTGAAAATTGCTTTCTGCCGCACCCTCATGCAGTTGTCCAACGCGGCGTTCAATCACCAGTCAATGTCGTTCAAGCTGCCGCCGGCGGCTGCCGATGAAGCACATTTGCTGGTCGCTCAGTTCCTGGCGGATGTTGAGCATGTGGCTGTTGCTGCCGCCGACGAGCCGTCCGGCAGTGCCGAGTATTTGTTGGCGAACGCCCGTAAGGGAGTTGAAGCACTGGCGCGCTGGCGCAACCGGGTCGATCTGTTGATCACCTCACCACCGTATCCCAACCGCATGTCGTACATACGGGAGCTGCGACCCTACATGTACTGGTTGCGGTTTCTTTCGACGGGGCGGGAGGCGGGCGAGTTGGATTGGGACGCTATCGGCGGGACGTGGGGTGTGGCGACGAGTCGGCTCACTGATTGGATGCCCAGTGAGGTGTTTGCGCCTGCCGGAATGAATGCCACGTTAAAAAAGATACGCGCCGCTCACACGAAGAATGGCATCCTGCTGGCCAACTACGTGCACCGGTACTTCGAGGACATGTTCGGCCATCTGGGCTCGGTATTGCCGCTGCTGAAGAGCGGCGCGACGGTGCACTACATCGTGGGCAACTCGATTTTCTACGGTCACATGGTGCCCGCAGAGGATTACCTCGCGCAGCAGATGGCGGCTGTTGGACTGTGTGACGTGCGTTGCATTCCGCTTCGCAAGCGCAACTCGAAAAAGGGGTTGGTGGAATTCCATGTCACGGCGCGGAAGGCCTAGGAGCCCGGTGTTGCGGGCCGGCGCGGCAGCTGAACATGATTCAAACTGGATCTTTCAGGTGGGAGAGTCACGCTTTGGGCATGACGCGCACGCTCACTTGTTGGATTGTGGGCCGTGCCTGTTTGATCTGGGGCTGCAGTTCCTGCATAACGTAGCGCAGCCGGGCGGACCAGGCGGCGGACTCTGCGAATATAACCAGTGTGTCGTCGCGTTCCACCACGCCTGAGAGCCGCGGTGTCAGCTCAGAGGGTAAATGTTGCGCGAGCCATTGCTTCCAGAAAGTCTGACGGGTGGCCTGTTCCGAGACGCGCGTCAAAGTCGGCGTGGACCGACCGAGGACTGCTTTGACAGAATCCGGACTGCGGAACGGTTTTGAGACATTTGTCGCCGATTTGCGAGTACCGCTGCGCTTGTCTCGGCGAAGCTTATTGGGCATATTGATTTTGCTGATTTTGGGCAAACCCGCCGAAAGGTGGGGACGCAAAGCCACCGGTCTAAAGCGAGGAGCTATGACAGCGGGGTTGCCAGCAAGGTGCAAGCTGTTTATGTCGTTGAATGAACGAGAACAGGGCGCTGAACGCCCGGGCTACTGCCGTGCGCTTGTCACTCGGCTTCCGCCCATGAGTACGGGGTTTTGCACGAGTCGTCATCCGGAGCGCACGGTATGAATGTGATTTTCTTTTCAAAGCGCGAGGGGCTGGCCCGCCAGCTGAATCTCGCGCACCCGGTGACTCTCGGCATTCTCGCCGTGCTGGTCCTGGGAATACTGGGCACAGCCTTCGCGCTGGGCATGCAACTCGGCCAAGGCAGCAGTGGCCGCCTGGCCAGCGGTGAATCGGCTCGTTGGACTCAGATTCTCGCCGACCAGAAACACCAGATTGCTGAGCTCAAAGAACGCATGAATGAGCGTGTCGACGCCATGGCCATGCGGATGGGCGAAGTGAATGCCCACGTGATCCGACTGGATGCCCTGGGCAAGCGGCTCACGGAAATGGCCGACATCGACAGCCACGAATTCGATTTCGACAGTGCCCCGGCCAGCGGCGGCCCCGAGTCGGAAGGCGCCGGTGTCACCGCACAGATTCCCGACATTTCCATGAAATTGAGTGATCTCGAGCAAAAGGTGGCCCTGCGCGACTCGCAGCTGAACGCCCTCGAGAATGTGATCATCGACCGCGATCTGAAGAAGCAGATCCACCCGGAAGGCCGGCCGGTCAAATCAGGCTTTATCTCTTCTTACTTCGGCGAGCGTGAAGATCCGTTCTCGGGTGAAGAGGCTTATCACAAGGGTGTGGATTTCGCGGGTACCGCCGGCGCCAATGTCATGGCGGTCGCTGCGGGTGTCGTGACTTGGGCGGGCAACCGCACGGGCTACGGCAATCTCGTCGAGATCAACCACGGCGATGGCTACGTGACGCGGTATGCGCACAACCAGCGAACGCTGGTCACCGTCGGCCAGACGGTGAAGCGTGGCGACCCGGTTGCGCTGATGGGCTCTACCGGCCGGTCAACGGGCCCCCACGTTCACTTTGAGGTGATCCGGAACGGCCGGCAGGTCGATCCGCTGACGTTTGTGGGTCGCCAGGTCACGGACCGGCATTAGTCCACAGTTCGCCGCGCCGGCATCGATGGCGGGAACGCCGGCAAAGGTGCCGGGGTTCGCGGCCGCCGTTGGTAGCCGCTTGGGTGCCCCCGCAGGCCCGGCCCCCGGTACCAAGCCCCCGCGGGCACGCTCCTGGCGATCGGCCCTGTGGGGCGATCTAGTGGCCAGACTGTAATCCCATGCTGGTACCCTGCTGCCCGGTCGGGGGGCAGGGCCCAGGCAACGCCTGAGCCGCTGAGGCGAGGACGCCTTGCCTTGAAAACTTCCCGCTAAGAACCAATTGGGCGTAGGCGCCGTCTATTTTGTAGAATAGCCGGCTTTCAAATCGCCCCGTAGACTCGCCGAGCGCCGTTAAGGGCTTGTCGAGCCAAGCATTTTTCCGATCCAGGACGACAAGTTGCTGAACTTACTCACGCGTGTTTTCGGCAGCCGGAATGATCGGCTGGTTCGAAGCTATGGCCGGTACGTCCGTGCGGCCAGTGAGCTCGAGCCGACGATTCAAGCTCTGAGCGACGAGGGTCTGCGCGCCAAAACTGAAGAATTCCGTAAACGCCTCAAAGACGGCGCCAAGGTCGACGACCTGGTTGCCGAGGCGTTCGCCGTAGTGCGTGAGGCGGGTCGCCGCACGCTCAAGATGCGACACTTCGATGTGCAGTTGATCGGTGGTATTGCCCTCCACGAGGGAAAGATCGCCGAGATGCGCACCGGCGAAGGCAAGACGTTGATGGCTACGTTGGCCGCGTACTTGAACGCTCTGCCCGGCGAGGGTGTTCACATCGTCACGGTCAACGAGTACCTCGCACAGCGCGACGCGGACTGGATGAGTCCGATCTATGAGTTCCTCGGCCTCACTGTTGGCGTGATCAAGAACGCCCAGTCGCCGCCGGAGAAGCGCGCGGCCTATGCCTGCGATATCACGTTCGGCACCAACAACGAATTCGGTTTCGATTATCTCCGCGATAACCTGGCGTTCCGTCTCGAGGACAAGGTACAGCGTGGTCTTGCCTACGCTGTTGTCGACGAAGTCGACTCGATCCTGATCGACGAAGCGCGTACTCCGCTGATCATCTCGGGACCCGCGGAAGAGAGCACTGAGCTGTATGCGCGGATCAATGATCTGGTTCCGCGGCTCGCGAAGCAGATGCAGGAAGAGGGGCCTGGTGACTTCTCGGTCGAAGAGAAATCCAAGCAGGTTCACATCACTGAAGCGGGTCACGAGCACGTCGAGCAATTGATGATTGAGCTGGGCCTGCTCCGTGAAGGCGAGAGTCTTTACGACCCGGCCAACATCCGTTTGATGCATCACCTCAATGCGGCACTCCGCGCTCACGCGCTCTACAAGCGCGATGTCGAATACATCGTGCGAGGCGGTGAGGTCATCATCGTTGATGAATTTACGGGCCGGACGATGCAGGGCCGTCGCTGGTCCGATGGCCTGCACCAGGCGGTAGAGGCCAAGGAAGGGGTTCGGATACGCGAGGAGAACCAGACGGTTGCCTCGATTACGTTTCAGAACTACTTCCGCCTCTACAAGAAACTGGCGGGCATGACCGGTACCGCCGACACGGAAGCGCCCGAGTTCCTGCAGATCTACGGACTGGAAGTCGTCGTCATTCCGACGCACCGGCCGATGATCCGCAAGGACATGTCCGACTTCGTGTACCTCACGCAAGGCGACAAGTTCAAAGCGATTATCGAAGACATTCGTGACTGCGTGGAGCGCGAGCAGCCCGTGCTGGTTGGTACGACGTCCATTGAGACGTCGGAGTTTCTAGCCAACCTGCTGCAGCAGGAGAAGATCCCGCACGAAGTGCTGAACGCGAAACAGCACGAGCGCGAGGCGCACATTGTTGCCCAGGCCGGTCGTCCCGGTGGCGTGACGATTGCGACCAACATGGCGGGTCGCGGTACTGACATCGTTCTGGGTGGTAATTTCGAGGCCGAGCTCAACTCGCTCGGAGTCGTCGACGATGCTACTCGCGAGAAGGTTCGCGCAGAGTGGCAGGCGCGTCACGACAAGGTGCTTGCGGCCGGTGGATTGCACATCATCGGCACTGAGCGGCACGAGTCGCGTCGTATCGACAATCAGTTGCGCGGCCGTTCAGGCCGTCAGGGTGACCCGGGCTCGAGCCGCTTCTATCTGTCGATGGAAGACAACCTCATGCGCATCTTCGGCGATCCGCAGCGAACCAAGCGGTTGCTGCAGATGGCCGGCATGAAGGAAGGCGAGGTCATTGAGAGCGGCATGCTCACGCGCCAGATCGAGAAGGCGCAGCGCAAGGTCGAGTCGCATAACTTCGATATCCGGAAACAGCTGCTGCTGTTCGACGACGTTGCAAACGATCAGCGTAAGGTCGTGTACCAACAGCGCACTGAAATCATGGGCACGGACGATCTGTCCGCGGCCATTCACGGCATCATGGACGAGGCCGTCGGCACGCTGCTCGATCAGTACATGCCGAAGAATGCTTCGCCCTCAGACTGGGACTTGAACGGCCTTTCCGAGGCACTTGCGAAAGACTTCAACGCCCGTGTCGACGTGAAGTCGCTCGTGGACGCCGATCCGAATCTCGAAGAGGCCGCTCTGCGTACACGCCTGGTTACCGCAGTCAGTGATGCGTACGACGCGAAGGTCGTTCGGGTCGGTAACGCGGAAGGCGGCGAGCCGATCATGCGCCACGTCGAGAAGGACGTGATGCTCCGAATGTTGGATCAACATTGGCGCGAGCACTTGGGTGCCATGGACTATCTGCGACAGGGAATTCACCTCCGTGGATATGCCCAGAAAGACTACCGGTTTGAGTACAAGCGTGAGGCGTTTGAGCTGTTCGCCGCGATGCTCGACCGGGTGAAGTTTGAGACGGTCACCGTCCTCGCCAAGATCGAGGTGCGGACCCAGGATGAGATCGATCGCGAGGAAGAGGAGCGTCGGCTTCGGTTGATGCGCGCCTTGCAGGCTCAGCATGCGGAGGCTCAGTCGCTTCTGTCTGCTGACACCCCTGTTGCGGAGCCGCCGCCGGCGCAGTTCAACCTCCTTGGGGGTTCGCGATCCGGTCCGTTGCAGATGCCTCCTCCCGATGCCGACGTGGCCGCAGGCACTTTCGTGCGCAGCGATCGAAAGGTCGGCCGCAACGAGCCCTGCCCGTGCGGTTCGGGCAAGAAGTACAAGAACTGCCACGGGGCGCTGTCCGGCATCGGTTAGCACCCAGTGGCAGGGTCCGGGTCCGGCGCGAAGCCCGTTATCTGTGTTGTTGCCGGCGCGCTGTTTGATGGGGGCGCCTCAGCCCGCGACAAACGGGTGCTGATCGCCCAGCGCCCCGCCGGAAAGCACATGGCCGGCCGCTGGGAGTTCCCCGGCGGCAAAGTCGCCCCCGGCGAAACCGAGTCCGCGGCTCTGGTACGCGAGCTACGCGAAGAGCTCGGCATAGCCGTCACCGCCTGCCGACCCTTCATGCGGTTGTCCCACGACTACGATGACCGGGTGGTGGAGCTGTCTATGTGGCTCGTCGACGCCTACTCCGGCGATCCTGTTGGCCTCGACGGGCAGGCGCTCAAATGGGTTGCTCCGGGGGCGCTGGGGGATGAGGACATCCTCGAGGCTGATGCACCTTTTGTGGAGGCGCTGCAGAGGCTTTGAGGGGGGCATCGTTCGTCGTCGGAATTAGGACGTGCTCCCACCGTGGCACCTTCTCGACGACCTGTGAGCCGAGCGAAGCCCTAACGCCTCTTGAATTCCGACCACCCGTGTACAATGTAACTTCGCCAATTGCACCCGTTAACGGACCCCACATAAGCCTATGGCAGCTCAAAACGACCTACCGGACGTCAAATTAGACGCGGCTGGCCTGTACCGCGAAGAAGTCTTCACCGACCGCCGCGCCGGCACCATCCGTAAGCTGACGCCCGTGACCATCAGCGGCGCTGACGACAATACGCGCCACGTACTTTTCTCCGGCCAAACCCAGCTCCTAACCCCGGCCGGCGTGCTCCCGCTCGTATTCGAAATCGAGGCGGACGACCTGGAAGACGCCCTGGAGAAGTTTCCCGATGGCGTGAAGGGGGCCCTGGAGCAGGCGATCGACGAAGCTCGTGAGATGCGCCGTGAGCAGGCCACCCGCATCGTCGTTCCCGAGGTCGGTGGCGGTATGGGGCCCGGTCCCGCCGCAGGTGGCGGCAAGATCAAGTTCCCCTGAGCTGCGGGGCGCGCATGGCCAGCATGGCCTGACCCACGCGCCCTCGGTCCCTTGTCGCGCGCGGCGCCGCCGCGAGCCAGCTCAACCGCTAGCGGTGCTCGTCATCGCTCGCGGCTTCCGCGCCGATCGTCCGATCGAAGAACCGTTTGATCGTCATGTACCCGTGCCGACCCATGTCGGCATGGCGTAGCAGCCCGTGTTTGCCACCGGGATACGTCATGACTTCAAACGGCTCGTTCAAATCCTGAAGCTTCTTGAACAGCGTCGTGCTGTGCGTGAACAGCACGTTGTCGTCGGCCATCCCGTGCATGATCAACAAGGACCCCTTCAGGTCGTCGGCGTAATGCAGGACACTGCTTTTCGCGTAGCCGTCGGGATTGGATTGGGGTGTGCCCATAAACCGCTCGGTGTAGTGCGTGTCGTAGAGCTTCCAGTCCGTCACCGGCGCCCCTGATACACCGGCTGCAAACACGTCGGGCGCTTGCATCATGCACATGAGCGCCATGTAGCCGCCGTAACTCCAACCAAAGACGCCGATCCGCGCCGGATCAACATAGGGCAGGGTCCTGAGGAAGTTGACACCCGTCACCTGGTCCTCAATCTCGACCGATCCGAGGTGGTGATACAGCGCTGATTCAAACCGAACTCCGCGCGATCCACTGCCGCGGTTATCCAGCGTGAACACGATGTAACCGCTCTGCGCCAGCAATTGACGGAAGAACCCTTCGTTGCCGCGCGGATAACCAGCCCATGCCTTTCGAACACGCTGATTGCCGGGACCGCCATACACATCGACGATAACGGGGTAACGGCGGCCGGGTTCGAGATTGCGTGGCTTGATGATCTGATAGTGCAGCGTCTGCCCGTCCCTCGCTGACAGCGTCCCGAATTCCGTCGGAAGGTGGTCCGGGTAGTAGGGCGCATAGGGATGATCGGGCCCAAGCTTGTTGGCGATGAGTTCGGCCACCGGCGCCCCAGTCGCCGAGCGCAGCATCAACGATGGCGGCTGGTCTGGCGTCGAGAAGGTGTCCAGGAAAAAGTGCGTGTCATTGGACATGGTGACGGCGTGCCAACCCGAATCGGTCGTGATTTTCTGCATCGGGACGGATGCGTCGGTAAACGACACGCTGTACAGGTGGCGTTCGAGGGGCGACTCGGCGTTTGCTATGAAATAGACGAGACCGTGCTCCTCATCGACACCGCGCATGGCATGCGTGTCATTGTCACCTGTGACCAACCAATCGCCCTGCGTGAGGGGACGGATCAGACTGCCGTTCCAGTCGTAGAGGTACAGGTGTTGAAAACCACTTCGGTTTGATGCCCAGATGAGCTGACGGCTCTGGTGGAGGAATGTCAGGTTGTCGTTCAGCTCGACCCAGGTGTCGCTGTGTTCACTCAACAGCTCCTTGGTCGCTCCCGAGACGGGATCGGCACGCAGCAGCGTCAGAGTCTTCTGGTCCCGGGCCTCGCGCTGTACGGCGAGCGCGCTGCCGTCGGGGAACCAGTTCACGCGGGCGAGGTAAAAATCATCACCGGGTCCAAGATCAACGCGAACGGGGGCAGGCACTGGCGCGACGGGTGCTACAACATCCGCAACAAACAACTGCACAACCGCATTCGGCGCGCCCGCGGCCGGATAGCGTTGTTTGACAACCTGGCTGCGGTCCGCGTAAATCTCAAAACGCTCAACCTCAGGAACCGGCGACTCGTCGACGCGCGTGAAGGCAATCCGCTTCTCGTCAGGCGCCCACCAATATCCCGTGGTACGAGCCATCTCCTCCTGCGCGATAAACTCCGCAGTGCCCAGACTGATAAGCCCACCACCGTCGTGGGTAATCTTAATTTCCTTCCCGCTCGTGAGATCGTAGACGACCAGGTTCTGGTCGCGAATGAAACTTACATAGCGACCTAACGGTGAGAATTTAGCGTCGGTTTCGTAGCTCGCCGTGTGCGTCAGCCGGCGCACGGCTTTGTCCGGCTTGGCGCGCAAGTCGTACACGTACAGATCACCGCCCAGCGGTACGAGCAGGTAGCGCGAATCCGGAGAAAATTGATACTCGACGATGCCGGAGAGGGACGACGTGCGTTGTCGCTCACGTCTTTGCTCTTCTTCAGATGAAAGGGCGTGCTCCTCGGAAACGAGTTTTGACGAGTCGACGAGCAACCGGTGGGCGCGCTTGCCGATGTCGTAAGCCCAAAGATCCAGGCGGTCCTTGTTGCGCTCGGCACCCTTCAGATATGCGACGAGTCGACCGTCCGGTGAGATCTGTGGAGAACGCAGGCTCGCGCCGGAGAGGTCCGGGGCGGCGAACAGGCGCTCAATTGTAAGCTTTTCTGCGTGGGTCACGTTCGTTGCGAGGGTGGTGAATGACGCCATCAATGCAATCAGGATCCAGCGCGAAGTCAGCCGTATGTACATTCCGATTTGTTAGACTTTCGGCCTCAATGGCCGGACACGAGTGTAGGCATGAAGAACCTGAAGCGCCATGGTTGGCTGATTCTGTCGTGCGCTGCCGGCGTACTGGCGGCCGCCTGTCACAGTCTCACCTTTCAAGGAGCGCGTCCCATGCCCGGTAACGGTCCGAACGGGACTGATTTGCGTTCGAGCAGCCAGATCGCCGTCGGCCTGGCTCCAGCGCCGGCGACGCCTCTGGTTTACCCACTGACTGCACGCGTGAATGTCACCGACAAGTACAACGGCGTGCCGGTTGATGATCCGTATCGCTGGCTCGAAGAGCTCGATTCCGATGCGACGCGACACTGGGTTGAAGCCGAAAACCAGGTATCGAAGCCGCGGCTCGAGTCCATACCACACCGCCCGTGGCTGAAGGCGCGGCTGACGGCGCTCTGGAACTATGAGCGATTTGCTGTGCCTGTCCGGCGTGGTAGCCAAAGCGGTCGCTACTTCTTTCTGCGCAACGACGGCAAACAAAATCAGAACGTGCTGTTCGTGTCGGACAGCTTGGATTCTCCGGGGCGCGTGTTGTTCGATCCGAACGTCGTGCGCGACGACGCGACCGTTTCTCTATCCGAATTCACCCCTAACCAGCAGGGCACTGTGGTCGCGTATGCGCTCTCCGATGGCGGCACGGATTGGCAGACCTGGAAATTCCGGCGCGTATCCGACGGCCAGGATCTTCCTGACACGCTGCGATTCACAAAGTTCTTTGGTGTTTCCTGGGCGCACGACGGCTCGGGTGTCTACTACGACCGTTACCCGGTCCTGCCGAATGGCAACGGCAACGATGCGGGTCGGCCGGCGATCTACTTCCACCGGTTTGGCGAATCGCAGGATCAGGACAAACTCATCTACGAGGTGACTGATCATCCGACGCGGATACCGGTAGGGCGCGTTACGTACGACGGCCGCTATCTGATCATCACCCAGTTCGACGGGTACGAGAAAAACGCCGTGAGCGTTCTCGATCTGCGCAAGCCCGGCGCAACGGCGAAGCCGTTGTTTTATGCCTGGGACGCGCTGTACGACTTCATCGGCTCGCAGGATGACAAGCTGTATTTCCTGACAACGAAGAATGCACCTCAACGCCGGATCATTGTCGTGGATGCCCGGCAGTCCGCGTCGACTCTTTGGCCGACGGTTCTGCCCGAACAAAACACCGCGCTCGACTCGGCCGAACTGGTGGGCGGCAAGCTCATCGCGAAGTACGTGCAGGATGCTCACAGCGTCGTGCGGATTTACGATAGCGAGGGTAAACCGCTCGGTGAAGTGGCTCTGCCGGGACTCGGCGACGTCAGCGGTTTCTCGGGCGAGGTCACCGACTTCGAGACTTTCTATTCATACACGGACTATCTCACTCCGGCCCAGGTCTACCGATACGACGTCCGGACCAACACATCGACTTCATGGCGCAAGCCCAAGATAGACGCGACCACTGATCAGTACGTCACCGAGCAGGTGTTCTACAACTCCAAGGATGGCACGCGCATCCCGATGTTCATTACACATCGGCGTGACATGGTCAAAGACGGTAACAACCCTGTTCTGTTGTACGGCTACGGCGGATTCAATGTCTCGCTGACTCCCATGTTCCGGGCATCCGTGTTGGCATGGCTCGAAATGGGTGGCGTGTACGCAGAAGCCAATCTGCGCGGCGGTGGCGAATACGGGGAAAACTGGCACAAGGCCGGCACGCTCGCCAACAAGCAGAACGTATTCAACGACTTTATCGGTGCCGCGGAATACCTGATCCGGGAGCGCTACACGCGCAGTGCCCGTCTCGGCATCCACGGGCGCAGCAATGGCGGATTGTTGGTCGGTGCCGCCTTGACGCAGCGTCCGGATCTGTTTGGCGTGGCGCTTCCGGCAGTCGGAGTGTTGGATATGCTTCGCTACCACACCGCCAGCGCCAATGCCCGCCAGTGGTCATCCGACTACGGGCTGAGCGAGGACGCCCAGCAATTCAAGGCGCTGTATTCGTACTCGCCGTATCACAACGTGAAGAAGGCGACGTGTTACCCGCCAACGCTGGTAACCACCGCCGATCACGACGATCGCGTCGTGCCGTGGCACAGCTTTAAATTCACCGCAGCATTGCAGGCTGCCCAGGCCTGTCCAAATCCCATTCTGATCCGGGTCGAGACGCGTGCGGGCCACGGCGCCGGTAAGCCTGTGTGGATGCAGATTGAGGACTTCGCGGATCAATGGGCGTTTGCTGCGCAGGCATTGGGAATGCCCGTGCC
>Ga0137415_10000826_pt1 | contig 30330 bp, 25 predicted proteins | sample CZODoug3_1_1_16f_FD_183082 | JGI IMG/M metagenome (GOLD analysis project Ga0137415, IMG submission 183082) | Vadose zone soil fungal communities from Angelo Coast Range Reserve, California, USA - CZODoug3_1_1_16fungal (Hybrid Assembly) | ecosystem: Environmental > Terrestrial > Soil > Vadose...
CCCGCACTAAGTGTACAAGCATAAAACTCACTTCCCGAGGAGGACCCGTGACTCGTCTGGACAAGATCGTGACCCTGGTCATAGCTCTAGCGCTGTTCGCCCCCGCCGCCGTCCAAGCCCAAGCTCCTGCCACCGACCAGCCCTTCGTCGTCGAGTACTACTACAAAGCCCGCTGGGGATACGCCGACGAATTCCTCAAGCTTTTCAAGAAGAACCACTATCCGCTCCTCAAGAAGCAAGTTGATATGGGCCGCGTGGTGAAAGTCTGGATGGACCAACCCCGCTACCACACCACCGAAGACGGCCGCTGGGACTACCGCGTCACGATCGTCTTCAAGAATGCGACGGTAGCCAACGAACCCTTCGACGAAGACACGCTCAAGAAGCAATTGTTCCCCGATCAGGAGGTTTACCAGCACGAAGAACAACGCCGCTTCACGATCCTCGAAGCGCACTGGGATTTGCCCGTCAAGCCGGTTGATCTGGACGCGAAATAATTCCCTTCCATTTCCGTGGCTCGCCCATATCTGTCATGCCGGGCGGAGTCGAGGGAGCCCGCGTACCCCCGGACATGCCTCCGGTCCGGCGGGACTCTCAGGCCACCTACCTCGGCAACCCACTTCCCACCGTTCCCCAACAGGTGTCTAAACTAATAGAGTTGGGCGGGGAAACTCCCCAGGAGGATCGCTGTGCGGCCTCTCATGAACGTCAAGCATCGCGACAACCGGTATTTCCACCCACATTCCCTGCAGAGCACGTTCGGCCTGATTGCCAGCACGGCGCTGGCTGGCTTGATCGCCATGGCCATCCTGCTCGTGATGGCCCGCTAAGCCGGTGTCGCACTGACACTCGTGTCCGGGCTGCGCACTTCGCTGCACGCTTTCCACGCATCAGCCCCCGTCTGCTTCCACTCAGGGACCCCCGGTTGCCAAATACTGGCGCAATACGAGAACATATCCGTTTGCCTAAGCTATCCCAGTGCTCATAAGGAAGTGCCTGACCCATGGCGACACGCCCAAAGTCTGCGAAATCGCGCCCCCGAGTCGAAGTGAAGGAAAGAAAAGAACCCTGGAAATCCGGCGCCCTCCAGCAACCCGCGAAGGGCAAGCTCGGCGTGATGATCCCCGGCATGGGCGCCGTCGCCACGACGTTCGTGGCGGGCGTCGAAGCCGTCCGCAAAGGCATCGCGAAGCCCATCGGATCGCTCACCCAGATGGGCACTGTCCGCCTCGGCAAGCGCACCGAAGGCCGCTCGCCGAAAATTAAGGAGTTCGTGCCACTCGCTGGCCTCGACGACCTGGTCTTCACCGGTTGGGACATCTTCGAAGACGACATGTACGCCGCCGCCACCAACGCCGGCGTGCTCGACCGCTACCTGCTCGAACAGATCAAGCCCTTCCTGCAGTCGGTGAAGCCGCGCAAGGCCGTCTTCGATCACAATTTTGTCAAGAAGATCGACGGTCCCAATGTGAAGAAGGGCAAGAACAAGATGGAGCTCGCCGAGCAGGTGCGCGAGGACATCCGCGACTTCAAGAAGTCCTCGGGCGCAAACCGTCTGATCACCATCTGGTGCGGTTCCACGGAAACCTTCATCCAGCCGAGCGCCGCGCACCAATCCGTAAAGGCATTCGAGAAAGCCCTCATGCAGAAAGACGAGAACATCGCGCCATCGATGATCTACGCCTACGCCTCGCTGATCGAAGGTGTGCCCTTCGCGAATGGCGCGCCGAACCTGACAGTGGATGTCCCGGCCATGCACGAGCTGTCGCGCGAACACGAAGCGCCCATCTGCGGCAAGGACTTTAAAACCGGCCAGACCTTGATCAAAACCATCCTAGCCCCCGGCTTCAAGGCCCGTATGCTCGGCCTCGCGGGATGGTTTTCCACCAACATACTCGGCAACCGCGACGGTGAAGTGCTTGAGGATCCCGGCTCTTTCAAAACCAAGGAAGAGTCCAAGCTCTCGGTGCTCGAACACATCCTGCAACCCGAGCTGTACCCGGATCTCTACGGCAACTTCACGCACAAGGTCCGCATCAACTATTACCCGCCACGTGGTGATAACAAAGAGGGTTGGGACAACATCGACATCTTCGGATGGTTGGGCTATCCCATGCAGATCAAGGTCGACTTCTTGTGCCGCGACTCAATCCTGGCCGCGCCCATCGTGCTCGACCTGGTCTTGTTCCTCGATCTCGCGCAGCGCACGGCGGAATTGAAAGGACTCGGCATTCAGGAGTGGCTGAGCTTCTACTTCAAGTCTCCGATGACCGCGCCCGGACTCTATCCCGAGCACGACCTCTTCATCCAGATGATGAAGCTGAAGAATACGCTGCGCCACCTGCGTGGCGAGGAACTGATCACACACCTGGGCTTGGAGTACTACGACTGAGGGTTCGCCTCACCATTGCGGGCGCGACCGTCAGCGTAAGGGTCCAGCCACGGGTCGTGGTCCCCGGTAGATACCTGTCAAGCCTATGGACGATTGGAAGGGGCGCGGCTTCAACTCCCGAGGCCCAGACCGCTGTCCGGACCAACGATGCCTGTAGCTGTTCGGGGGATTTTCGGGACGAACCCTAGCGCGGATCGTAAATCAGCTCGAGCGTCACCCCGCCGTAAGGTTCGGTGTCCACATAGACGGCGCGGCCCTGACCTTTCGGCGTGTTCCAAGCCGCCGCTTGCGAGGGCGGGGCCCCGCGGGAAGTCATCAGCTTGACGGCCTGGTCCATGTCAGTAACATTCACTCCCAGGTGGTGGAAGCCTTCCCCGTGCTTCTTCCCATACTCCACATAGATGTCCGGGTCGGTAATCTGCTGCACCCACTCGAACGGTGCGTCACCCGTCCGATCCCATCCGAGCCACATCTCGTACGTACCGAGCTGGCCTCGATAGACGCGGTCCAAGCTCACGTTGTGGTCGATTCTCGAAAAGGGTTTGAAGCCGAGCCTGGTGTAGTATGCGTCCACCTTGCGCACGTCATTCACGACCCAGGCGAAATGAGTGATCTTGCTGACGGGATACTCGTTGAGGGTCTTCGTGGCCTCTGCCGTAGGCGACCGAGCGTCCGAGTCATCGATCAGCCCCAGTGTGTTTCCGCCACCCTGAGCGGCGGTGTCGAGATACGCGCCCCGGCCCCGGCCCCTGTGACCCTGCCAGCTGTATTGAACCACCACCCCCACGCCTTTTGAGGAGAAGTACCTGATCTGCTCATCGAACTCCTGGGGCGACCGCACGACATAACTAAGGACGCGAATACCGTCACCATGTTCGCGTAGCCCGTCGAGCCAGAACTTGCCTCCGAGCACGGGTTGAATCCATTTGATCTCCAACTCGCCGACGTGGGCGGTAACCTGCCTTACGCTCGCTGGGTCGGGCGTGCCGCGATAAGTCAGATTAGGGAAGCTCACCACTCCATCGCAATGGATGTCGTGGAGGCCGAGGTGCTGCCAGTAGTCCACGACGTGGTCGATATCGCTTGCCACCCAGGTCACCTGCGCGACATGATGGTAGACGGCAGGATCCAGCGCAGGCGCTGCTGTCTCATATGCCGCTCCGGAAGCGCGAGGGGAGCGGGCCAGAGCCACTGCATTTCTCGCGCGCCCGGAATTTTCCAACTTTCCGGCAAGCAAGCCCAGGCTAAAGACCCCCACCAGTCCCAACGCCAGTTTGGAAGGATACGATCTCTTCACACGACCTCCTCGCCTCCGACGAAGGCCGGATTATATCTCCCCGAAGTTGACCGACGACACCTGCGCCCTCCTTAGCCTTCACGCAAGCACCGAATCGTCTCACCGCCTCGTCTCCACAGTAAGCAAAGCATCACCTGCCCCTGCGAGGTCTGCCAAGCCTCACCACGCTTCCGCTAAAATGACCACATGGCGCCCGCCATCCAATGCCGCGATCTGCGTAAAACCTACGACGGCAAAGTGGAAGCCGTACGCGGCTTGACCCTCGCCATCGCAGCCGGCGAATGCTTCGGCCTGCTGGGTCCAAACGGAGCAGGGAAGACCACCACCATCGAGATCCTGGAAGGTCTACTGGAACCGACTTCGGGGGAAGTCACGATCCTCGGCCAGACCTGGAAGACCCACGCACGCGAGCTACGCGAGCAACTCGGCATCTCCCTGCAGGAGACGCGTCTCTCCGAGAAGCTCACCGTCCGCGAGACCATCGAACTCTTCGCTAGCTTCTACCGCGAGCCGCGCGCGAGCGGTGAAGTCCTCGACCAACTCCAGCTCACCGAGAAGGCCGACTCCTGGGTAGGCAAACTTTCCGGCGGACAGCGGCAGCGGCTCGCGGTCGCGACCGCGCTGGTCGGCAATCCCAGAATCCTCTTCCTTGACGAGCCGACCACCGGCCTCGATCCGCAAAGCCGCCGCCAGCTCTGGGACATCATCCGAGCCTTCCAGCGTTCCGGCGGCACCGTACTCCTCACCACTCACTACATGGACGAAGCCGAGCGCCTCTGCGACCGCCTCGCCATCGTCGACCACGGAGTGATCATCGCGGAAGGCTCACCCACGGATCTAATCGACCGCCTGGGCGGCCATCACGTGGTCGAGTTCAGCGCAAGCGGCAACGGAGTTGGCGCGGGGAAGGAAGCCTGGCGCGCCTTGCCCGGCGTCGAGTCGGTGCGCGACGAAGACGGCCTGTTCTCGCTCAACGTCCACGAACCGCACCTCACAATTCCCGCCTTACTCGATGCGGTAGGCAAGCAGGGTGCCGAACTCCTGCACCTGACGACGCGGCAAGCCAGCCTCGAAGACGTGTTCGTCCGCCTGACCGGCCGCCACCTTCGCGAGGACTGATGCAGGTTGCAGCCGTCGGCCGCGGGGCCATCACCAGAATCTGTCTGTGGCGCGGCGGGCGTCCCCGCCCGTCGAAGGTGCTGGGCGCCGCCATCATCAGCAGTCTGTTGCTCCTGGCCGGCTCCTCATCGCGAACGCCCCTGGGGATCCGGTCTGTGTGACCTCCGTGCCGGCCGATTTTACCAACCCCCAGCGCGTCACCATCCGAGGCTACAACGGCGAGGCGATGGAACCGTTCCTCACCCGCGACGGCAAATATCTTTTCTTCAACAACTCGGTTGACCCGCAAGTGAACACGAATCTTCATTGGGCCGGGCGCATTGACGACCTGATTTTCCAATGCCAGGGCGGAATCGGCGGTATCAACACCGGCGCGCTTGAAGGCGTGCCCTCTATGGACCGTAACGGTGTCTTCGTCTCCACCCGAAGCTACAACCAGACCGCTTCCACCATCTATCGGGGAGTCTTTGCCAACGGCAGCATCTCGGGCGCCGAGCTCGCGTCCGGCGTCTCGACCTCCACTCCGAGCGTCGTTAACTTCGACGCCGAAATCAGCGCGGACGGTAACACACTGTATTTCGTGGAGAGTCAATTCAGTTTGGCAGGCCGTCCTAAGACCGCCAAAATCCTGATCGCGAGGCGGAACGGCAACAGCTTTCACCGCGACCCGGAGAGTGCGACCATTCTCCAACAAATCAACACCAACGCGCTGAGCTATGCTCCCACCACTTCGTCGTCGGAACACGAGATTTTCTTCACGCGCCTGGGTCCCCATGGGCCGTCCATCTACACGGCTAGCCGGGCCACCCCCGCAGCCCCGTTCGGAGAACGGAAGAAGATTCACGCCATCACCGGCTTTGCCGAAGCCCCGACGCTTTCCTCCGACGAGCAATCGCTTTACTATCACAAGAAAGAAAATGGGCGCTTCGTTCTTTACCGCGTAACCCCGACAGTGACCCGTTTGGGTACGAGCTGTCGATTGGAGCCTGCACGCCATGACCGTTGCCCAGCAAACACCGCCCGCTGAATTCAAGAAGCCTAACCCTGCGCCCCAACCCCGCAACCGCCGGTGGTCCGGCTACACACACCTGCTCATGGCGCGCATGAAGGAGCTGAAGCGCGAGCCGGAAGTGGTCTTCTGGGTCTTCATATTCCCAGTCCTGCTCGCCCTGGGACTCGGCATCGCCTTCCGCAACAAGCCCGCCGATATTACTTCCATCGCCATTGTCCAGGGTCTCGGCGCGCAGGACGCTCTCTCGATGATCGAACACTCCCAGCGGAGTTCGTCGATCCACGCCAAGATTCTCGGCAGCGGGGCTGCGCTCCAGGGCCTGCGACTCGGCAAGTTCGACCTGCTGGTTGTCCCCGACGGTAAAGGCGGCTTCGAATACCGCTACGACCCGGCGCGTCCCGAAAGCGTCCTCTCGCATGCGGAAGTCGACGACGCGCTGCAGGCTGCCGCCGGACGCAAGGATCCCATTCCAACCACCACTGTCGGATCCTCCGAGCCCGGATCCCGCTACATCGATTTCCTCGTCCCCGGCCTGATCGGCATGAACCTGATGAACTCCGGCATGTGGGGCGTCGGGTTTTCGCTGGTGGATATGCGCCAACGCAAACTCCTCAAGCGCTTCGTGGGCACACCCATGAGGCGCAGTGATTTTCTGCTCGCCATCATGTCGAGCCGTATGGCTCTCATGATCATCGAAGTCGGTTTGCTGCTCATCTTCGGAGTGCTCGTCTTTCGCATGCGGGTACTCGGCTCGTATTTCACCATCATCCTCATGGGTGCCATCGGCTCGGTCACATTCGGCGGGGTTGGCCTTCTGACCGCCAGCCGAGCCCAAAAAATCGAAAGCGTCAGCGGCCTGATCAATCTCGTAATGATGCCCATGTGGATCTTCTCGGGCGTTTTCTTCTCTTACGAACGCTTCCCGGTGATGATTCAGCCCTTCATCAAAATCCTGCCCCTGACCGCGCTGAACGATTCCCTGCGGGCGACCATTCTCGAAGGCGCGTCCCTAGCCTCGCAATCCGGGCGCTTGCTGGTCCTGGTGCTGTGGGGAGGGATCTCGTTCCTGCTTGCGCTGCGCTGGTTCCGGTGGACGTAAACGAGATTTTCCGTTCGCGTGTCGCGTCGGCTGTGGCCGTTCCCTTCGCTACATGCGCCTGATGGCGAGCCCGCAATCACCTCTGAATCCTTCCCTCCTGCGGCTGCATCTCTTGCCGGAGGCATTGTAGCCGGATATGAAAATCGGGGTTCTCGGTTCCGGAGTGGTTGGACAAACGTTAGCCGCCGGCTTCCTCAAACATGGCCATCAAGTCATGCTCGGCACGCGCGATCCGCAGAAGCAGGATGTGCAAGCCTGGCTGAAGAAGACTCCCGGCGCGCAGGCCGGCACATTCGAGCAAACCGCAAAATTCGCAGAACTCGCCGTGCTGGCGACGCTGGGGCGCGTGGCGGAAGATGTCTTGCAGCTCGCCGGGTCCGACGATCTTGCGGGCAAGACGATCATCGACACTACGAACCCCTTGGCAGACACCCCACCCGTCAATGGCGTACTGGCGTTTACCACGGGCCCGAATGAGTCTCTCGCCGAACGACTTCAAGCCAAAGTACCGCGCAGCCATGTCGTGAAAGCCTTCAATAGCGTAGGCAGTACCCAAATGGTAGACCCGCACTATGAGCAGGGCACTCCCACCATGTTCCTGTGCGGCAACGACCCCGGCGCGAAAGGCCAAGCTTCCGAAATCATCCGCCAGCTGGGATGGGAGCCCTTCGACTGCGGAGGCATCACTGCCGCCCGTGCGATCGAACCGCTGTGTATGCTCTGGTGCATACCGGGCTTCCTGCGGAACCAATGGAATCACGCGTTCAAGGTGCTGACTGGCTGAGATCGTGTTTGGCACGTCGGCCACTGGGACCTCCGAAAAGGTGCTCTACGCCCGGATGTTCTCGATCTGCACCCAGGCAACCCAGGATTTCCTCTATTTGCGTCGAAGGCGCATGGTTACTCAATGTTCCATTGACAGCCTCGGCACTCGTGGCTATGCTCACGCTTCGGGGAGGGGAACAAGAGCACGATGCGATATTCCCAATTGGCCATGTGTATCCTGGCGTTCGCTGGACTGGTGAGCGCGCAACAAGAGCAGCCGCAAGGGCAGTCACAATCTCAGCAGCAAACGCCGCCGACGGCGGAGGCAGCGCACTCGGGCGAACAGCCGCCTCCCAAGCCTGCGGCTGAGGGTCCGGCTGTCGACAGCGCCAAAGTGACCGGCTCCACATTCAACTCCGCATTCTTCAAGTTTACCTACGAATTGCCCCAAGACTGGAAGCCCCTCGATGACGCCGTCCGGGTCGCCGAGAATCGAAAATTCCTGGATGAGGATAAGTCCCGATCCGTCGTGCGGCCTGTCCCCAGAGCGAAGGGTGCGAGGTCGAAAACGAGGACAAAGAATCCGGCGTTTGTGCCTCGGAATGACACAACTTACGAGCGGTACAGCCTTATGGCTGCCAGCCCCGAGGGCGTGTCCTCCGTGGGAAGTGGCGTGCTGCCTCGGATGAACATTTGGGTCCACAAGCGGATTCCACCGCTGGACGGCATCGGCGATCACGCGCAGTTCCTCGTGGCTATGAAGCGGGTGCAGATCGTTGAGAAGCCAAAGGAGGTGTCGATCGCGGGGCACAAGTTCGTGCGAGTCGACATCCTTTCTCCCAGCGGCGAATACCACTCACAGTTCGTGACGATCATGGGAGACTATCTTGTCGGCTTCGACTTCCTTACGACTTCGCAAAAGGAACTTTCCAGTCTGGCTGGCACGATGGAGACGGTCAAGTTTGAGTGAATGACTGATTGACATGCGGGCGGGGAACACCGCACTGCGGCTACCTTAGCGAAGCTAGCTGCTGAATTTCGCCGTCGGCAAGAACTTGGGCGCCTTGCGCGCCAGAGTCGCCTGCTCAAACGCGTAAGCCAACTTGAGCAGCGTCGGCTCGCTCCACGCGCGTCCGAAAAATGAGATTCCGACTGGCAGGCCGAACATCGATCCCGCCGTCACGTTGATGTTCGGATAGCCCGCCACCGCGGCCGCGTTCGAGCTCCCGCCGCTGAAATGATCGCCGTTGATCAGGTCCGTAACCCAGGCTGGCCCGCCCGTGGGTGCGACCAGTGCGTCCAGCTTGAACTTATCCACCACGGCATCGATCCCCTCGATGCGCGCCAGGCGATGGTTCTTCTCCAAAGCGTCAATGTACTCCCGGGACGTCAGCGGTCCCTTCTCTTGTGACTTGAGAAACAGGTCCTGGCCGAAATAGGGCATCTCCTTCTGTGCGGTGTGATCGTTGAAATCGATCAGGTCCTTTAGCGTCTTCACGGGGGACTCTGGACCCAGCCGGGTCAGGTATTTCGCAATGTTGGCCTTCAGTTCGTAAGTCAGGACGAGCGTCTCGGTGTCATCGAATTTTCCGAAGCTTTCGATGTCGGCCGGATCGATGAGCGTCGCGCCCTGTTTCTTCATGACGTCAATAGCCTCGGCCATGATGTCATCCACACCGTCGCTGAAGCCGAAATACTTGCGCGCCACACCAATGCGCGCGCCCTTCAGGCCGTTCGCGTCCAGGAACTGGGTGTAGTCGGTGTACGACTTCCCCTGACTGTCGGCCGTGTAGCTGTCGTCCGGATCGACCCCGGTGAGCGCTCCCAGCAGGATCGCCGCATCCCGGACCGTGCGACACATGGGCCCGGCGCCGTCCTGGTTGTGCGAGATCGGGATAATGCCAGCCCGGCTCACCAGCCCAACCGTTGGCTTGATGCCTGCCAGTCCGTTTGAAGACGCCGGGCAGACGATCGACCCGTCCGTTTCCGTCCCGATGCCGCCGGCTGCGAGACTGGCCGACACGCCCGCACCCGTTCCAGAACTTGAGCCGCAGGGGTTGCGGTCAAGCGCATAGGGATTCTTCGTAAGCCCTCCGCGCCCGCTCCATCCGCTGGTCGAATGGTTCGAGCGGATGTTGGCCCACTCGCTGAGGTTAGTCTTGCCCAGGATCACCGCTCCCGCTTGCCGCAGCTTCCGCGCAACAAAGGAATCCTTCGGCGGTTTGGGCGCCCCGACCAGCGCAAGCGAACCGGCGGTGGTCATCATCTTGTCGGCGGTATCGATATTGTCCTTGAGCAGGATGGGTATGCCGTGCAGTGGTCCGCGCGCGCCTTTTTCCTTGCGCTCCTTGTCGAGTGATTCAGCGATCTCCAGCGCGTCGGGATTGACCTCGATCACACTGTTAACCGCTGGGCCGTGTTGGTCGATGTCTGCAATGCGCTCCAGGTACTTTTCCACGATGGCGGGGGCCGTGTGCCTCCCCGACTTCATCCCATCCTGGAGCGCGTCGATGGTGATCTCATCCAATTCAAAGGACGGCACCACCGGCGGCGTCTCTGCGAGAGCCGTCAGGTCTCGCGCCGCACCAAGTGCTGGGTAAACTGCAGCTGCCGCCGCGCCCAACACACCAGTCTGGAGGAAACTTCGCCGAGGGTTGATTCCGTCGCTCGTCCGACCGCCATCTATTCTCCTCAAGATTCGCCCTCTCCTGGAGGAAACAGGCCACGATAGTACCGCACCCCCGAGGGTGTTGCACGTTGGCCCCACCGTCTTCCGGTCAGTGGTACTCTCCGCGTAGGCGAGCGGGAGTAGTTCAGCGCTAGAACGCCAACCCCTCCATCCCTCACAAAATAACCCTTTGTTATCAAGTAGTTACTTTTAGGCGGACCGCTTGGTGTCCATCCGTGCCCGGGCTTCCCCGGGAGCTCGGCGCCCAATTTTTTTCAGATGTTGACCGAAACTACTTGGAGTCTCTCGAATGCATTCATCCGCGCAGATCACGTGCCGAGATTCTCATGGCGTTCCACTATATTAAGGCGTTTGGCCGAAGGCCTGGGTCATTTCGTCGCGACAGCTGGTGATTTTGGAAGAGTCCGCGACCGACCAGTCAGAATCGGCGCGTACGTCGCGGAAATCTCGCCCTTATGTGGAACTAGGTTCTTGTATCGAGGTGGAAGGATTTTTCGTATCGCTCGACCGGATAACCCTTCGCTTTCCAACCCGCCAGTCCACCTTTAAGGAGTTTTACTCGCAAGAGATGCATGGCTTGCGCTCGACGCAAGACGGCTCGGCTTGTTTTGTCAGCAGGACAGGTACAGTAAACGATCGAGTCCTTCTCTTTTGGGATGAGCAACGGATTCTCAAGCAGTTCCTTTGGCGGAATCCTCGTTGCACCGACGATGATCTCAGAATCAGCTAACAAGTCGAGCGGCTGGCGAACATCGAAGAGAAGTACCTCCTGTTTTGAGGCAAGCAATGTATGAAGAGCCTCTGGTGTGATGCTGTGCAGCTCCAAATCATGTCGGTCTCTTTTACGTTTGATCCAAATTACGGTCAACAGGCACGGCACGACGACGCAAATGGCAGTCAGAGTCAGCAATATCACGGTTTGTCCTCGATACTCTATACCAGATTCACGAGGGGCCTGAGAGGATCCTTCCGCGGTGTATCCGCCGGTCGAGAAGCGTTGCTTCCGTTCGCGGCCACTCAGACATTTGTCGGATTGTGGAAGAGTTGCCGACGACACGCTGAGAATGGTGTTGCGCAGGTGACGCCAGGGAACTGAACCGTCCGAGCGGCTGGCAGCCCACCGAATAGGCAGCTGGGGATCATCTGCTCTCTCGTAACTTGGGATCGTTCACGGCCTCAAAATAGTGCGTGTCGGTTGGACCATAGCCCGAAATTTCGACGACTACCGGGTCGCTGTCTGTCCGGGCGAAATGATTGTGATCTATGCCGCCTGGTTCGGAATAGACGCTTCCCGGCGGAAGGGTCTTCAGGGACTTGGCATCGAAATGCTTGCCGTAGCCGAAGTGCCACTCGCCCGAAACGACAGCGGCTACCCGATCATCGGGGTGTGAGTGCGCCTGGATCTTAGTGTGTGCGGGCACGAACAGCAGAATTGTGTAGAAGCCCACTTTCGAAGGATCGCCAAAAATGACTTTTGTATGAACCCCTGGGAGGCCAGAGCTCCCAATCTGGTTGTGGTCGAGCGCGCTGGCCCGGATTTCCGCCGGCGTCATGCGCAGCTCGGGAAGGGATTGAGGGGTGGCGGCAGAAACTGCAACAAACGGCAAGGTGGCGATCACGAATCTCTTGACCATGGGTCGGACGAACATGCAGCAGTCCTTTCGGCTCGACGATTCAAAATCGTGTAGCTGGGCAGGCGCATCCACACAAGCTTGCCACTGCCCTGAACGTCAGAGAAACTTTTGCAGCGCTTCGGTGGTGTCCTTAGGCCGCTCCTCAAGCACCCAGTGCCCGGTATCCTTCAGCACGACGACGGTCACATCTGTCGCAACCAGCTTGGTTTGTTGCGCTAGTGCTTCTCCCAACGACTTCTCGCCGCCGATGGTCAGTACTGGCATGGTTAGCTTGGTCTGAGAGAGTTGAGCGAAATCCTTGGCGGCTTGCTGGAACGAAACGAAATAGGCCCATCCCGCATGCATGCGCCCCGGCCGTGCGTAAGCCGCGGTGTAGGTTTTGCGATCCGCTTCCGGAATCGACTGAGTCTTGTCGGCTGCTAACTCATTCCAGAAATACTCGAAGTAGGTACGCTCGCGACCTTGAACCAGGGCTTCGGGGGTCGGCCCGTTGAAGCGGAAATGCCATATGTTGGGGTTATTGTAAACGGCCTCCCAACCGTCCACGCCGGGGAGGAAAGCATCCATCAGGACGAGTTTCGTCACTTCCGTCGGGAACTGCGCGGCGTAGGCGTAGGCGATCATGAGGCCGATGTCGTGTCCCACGACCTCAGCTTTCTGCACGCCGAGCGACTTAGAGAGGTCATGAATGCGGATGGCGGCACTCTTCATATCCAGACCGTCGGCGGGAATGTCCGAGTCTCCGATGCCGGGCAGGTCTGGTGCGATTACGGTGAAGCGTTCGGCCAGAACGGGAATGATCGGCTTCCACATCAGCGAGGTCTCTGCATAGCCGTGCAAGAGTATGAGCGGCGTACCGTGGCCAGCGGTCATGTAATGCAGCTTGACGCCATCGATCTCCGCAGTGCGCGAGACGATCGTTTTGTCCGTAGCCTGTCCATAAGCATTTGGGAAGGATACGGTGGAGAGAAAAAGTGCACCGAACACGGCCAGGCCCAGAAGAGGGTTCGAAGCGCGTTTCATGGAAAAGCTCCTGACGAGAGGCACGCGAAACACACCGTCCTCTCCGAGGTTAGTCGCTTGGCGTTATGGCATTCTAGAGTACTGGGCCAACCAAAGATGAGCCTCGCGCAGCCGATCTGCACAGTGCCGACTCGTCTTTAGCAACGATTCAGCGATGTTTGATGAAGGCGCCGGTTTGCAGTTCCGCCATTGCCTGGCGTAGCTGCTCTTGAGTATTCATTACGATCGGGCCATACCAAGCCACCGGCTCTTCGGTTGGCTGGCCAGACACGAGCAGGAACCGAATTCCATCGGGCCCGGCCTCTACCGTCAACTCGTCGCCGCGGTCGAACAGCACCAGCGAGTGATTGCGGACGTCGTACTTGGCCGGTGCGTCGGGGTCTGCGGCTTGGTCGGTCAGAACCGCGCGCGGATCGGAGGCCTCCCGGAACGTGCCGGAGCCGGCGAACACGTAGGCAAAGGCGTTACGTGTGGTTTCCACTTTGAGCCGCTTCCGCTGGCCAGGCGGCACAAGAATGTCGAGGTAATTCGGATCGGCGGCTACTCCTTCCACCGGCCCCCTTTTGCCCCAGAAATCGCCGCAAATGATACGCGCTCGGGTGCCGTCGTCATCGGTCACCTCAGGGATCGCGCTCGACGGGATATCCTGATAGCGCGGGTCAGTCATCTTCAGCGATGAGGGCAGGTTTGCCCACAGCTGGAAGCCGTGCATGCGTCCCTGCTTGTCGCCTTTGGGCATCTCCTGGTGCAAGATGCCGCTGCCAGCGGTCATCCATTGCACGTCTCCGGCGCTCATTTTTCCTTGGTTGCCCAGACTGTCGCCGTGTTCAACGGAGCCGGCAAGAACGTAGGTGATCGTCTCGATACCGCGGTGCGGATGCCATGGGAATCCCGCCCGATAATCGTCTGGGTTGTCGTTGCGGAAATCGTCCAGCAGCAAGAATGGATCGAAATCCTTTGTCTTGCCGAAACCGAAGGCGCGTTGCAGCTTGACGCCCGCGCCCTCGATGGCGGGCTTCGGTTGAATGATCTGCTTCACTGGGCGGAGTGACATAACTCTCCTCTCTCTACGCTGCGCAGCAGTTTCGATGTGTGCCGGGCAGCGAATGATTCAGGCCTTCACGAACTGGACATCCAGGGTGATGGTCACCTCGTCGCCCACGAGAATGCCCCCGGTCTCGAGCGCCGCGTTCCAGGTCAGGCCGAAGTCTTTCCGGTTGATCTTTGTGGTCGCCGATACGGCAACCCGGCTATTGCCCCAGGGATCTTTCGCCGGCGGGGTTGGCCCTTCAACGGAAAAAAGGGCCTTGCGGGTGACGCCCCGAATGGTCAGGTCGCCCTCCACGGCCAGTTCTCCGTCCCGGACAAGGGTAAGGCGCTCGGACTTGAAGGCTAGGGTGGGGAACTTCTCCACGTGGAAAAAGTCAGCGCTCCTCAGGTGCGTATCGCGCTGGGCGTCGCGCGTCTCGATCGAGGCAGCTTCGACCGAGGCCTCGACACGAGAGTTTGCCAGGTCGGATTGGTCGAGAGTCAACACTCCCGTGACTTTGGCGAATTGCCCTTTCACGTTAGAGATCATCATGTGCTTGACCTTGAACTCGGCCACGGAGTGAACCGGGTCAATGCTCCAGGTGGTGGTGGAGGTTTGCGGTGTCGCTAGTGTACTCATTCGTTTCTTGTCCTTTCTGCTTCGATTAGATGCGTTCACACGATAATCGTTACAACAGATATATCAGCAAAAAATCACGCCACTTCGGCACGGGCGGCGTTTAGCAGTCCAGTGAGCGCCCGCAGCCGTTCCCGCCCTAGGTGACTCAATTGCCTGCGATGGGTTTCCTCCACCGGTTCATCGAGCCGGGCCAGGAGCTTCAGTCCTTCCGCAGTGATTCGGGCCATCACCATTCGCCGGTCCCTGGTTTCCCGGCAGCGTGAGATCAGACCGCGCTTTTCCAGGCGATCGAGAAGCCGAGTGATGTCCGGATCCCGCGTAATCATGCGGCTGGCAATCTCGCCACAGGGGAGCCCTTCGAGCGTTCCGCGCAAGATGCGGAGCACGTTGTACTGCGTCGTGGAGAGGTCCTCGCTCTTGAGAACCCGGACCAAGCCGCGGGACAGCATGTCGGTCGTGCGCAGCAGGTCCAGGAACACAGCCTCCTCGGGACAGGGCGCTCGCCGCTGTTTGTTCTCTGATGGAAGCCTTTCCTTCATCCGACCTACATAGTAGTCGTTGTAACGACTATTGTCAAGACGGGTGTGTTGGCCCGCCGCAGACAGGCGGCGACGCGATTCGGTGTTGTACACGGCCAAGCAACGCACCGCGATTGGCCGGGAAAGCGATTCCGTGCAGCTGAACCGGATTGCCGTGGCCGTAATCGGTTCAACCTGATCGATGCGTTTGTGCCCGACCGTCTGTCCCTCGACGATCACTTTCCATTGATCGTCCACTTTAGCGTCGATTTTGTATTTCGCGATCCTCTGCTGCCCTTCCAACAGGTCCTCCCGCGTCACCACGTTGTCGAATTTCCGGGGCGAACCGAACTCTAATGTGAGCACATCGCCCGTCCCCTTAGCCGGCTCCTCCGTTCTTGTGAACTGTCTTCCCGATTGCCCACTGATCCATAGACACCACTATTGGGGTATCTGTCCATTGGCCAAACGGGGTAGAAAAAAACATTCAATCTCGTGATTGTATTTTTCGTGGCGATCCTGCAAAGTGTTGCGCAACGCAACCGACAAGCTCGGCATGAGCAAACAGAATTGAACGTTGCCACGGAAAACACGAAATCGTTGGACAGTGAAATCAGTCCCGACCTCAAGCCGTTTGTCGATGCCTTGCTCAACGGAACCTGCGAGGGGGGCGAGCGATGTGCCCCCGGTTTCTCATCCACCAAGGGCTGCTCCTCCGATCAACGACACACAGGCCTCAGTGGTCACCCTACCGGCCAACGGTGGTCAGGGCAAAACCGGCCAACGGAAGAGGCCGGGGACTAAGTTCTTCTACCCTGCAGCCTCCGGTGAAGGCAAGTCTGTTTTTGTGCGCTAACTCCGGGGACCGCATTTGAGTACATGACCATGATGGAGGAGGCGATCGAGCATGGCGGTGACGGCCGCGCTGTCTCCCAGCAGTTTGCCCCAGTCCTCGACCGGTCGGTTGGAAGTGAGCACCGTACTGGCGCGTTCGTAGCGTCGCACGACGATCTCCAACAGTTCCTCGGCGGCGGTGACGGGCAGCTTGCGCATGCCCAGATCATCGATGATGAGGAGCGGAACCGAAGCCAACAGTTCCATATGTTCCTTGCGGGTTCCATCGATGGTCGCTTCCGCCAGGTCGTCGAGCAGTTTGTGGGTCTCGCGATACAGCACGCGATAGCCCTGTTGAATGGCCGCCTGCCCGATGGCCTGAGCAAGATGACTTTTCCCGGTGCCGACCCAAAAACAAGCCGTGCATCTTCCGTCACCGGCGCAAGTCGCTTCTAGCGCAGAAATTCTTGCCGATATTCTGTAGAGCTGGATAGATCAGCTACCTGCTGAAGTGCCCGGCCCATGGCATGTACCAGGGCTTAGTTCAAGTCGGCTTCGAGCAAGTTACGCCTCACGGCACCCAGAATTCGGAGACCTGGCCACGGGCGTGTTCACTCCAGTGCTCGCAAGGCACTCGAGGTGGTTCTCGCTCGTCGACTGCCTTTCGGCCGGCGTGGATCGCATGCAGCGGAACGTCGAGCCGCTGCGAAAGCAGGGCATCCAATCACAATAGCAGCGTTGTAACGGAGTCTTGCTCGAGCATTACATCCAACCCCCGGGTCCCCATCTGACATTGAATCTGTTGCTGCTCGCCTCGATTGGTGATCACCAAAACGCGACTGCCGTCAGGATTTTCAGAGGCAACGTGATCGATACCAGCCAGTTCCCCGTGAGAAGCGATCACCCGGGCGCCCCGCTGGATTGCCTTCGAATAGTGAGCAAACGCCCAGTATTGGCCGCTACGGGTCACCTCATGGGTCTTGGAGTTCACCGTCACGACGCCGCCACAATGGAAGGGACCGATATTGGGAAGGCCTTTTTCGTCCAGCAGAAGATTCCATCCGACGATGCACCGTGCCCAGTTTCGCAGCACTTCCGTGAAGGTGTGTGACCATTTGGCCCAGTCCATCGCGTAATCTGGGCTGGTAATGTCAGGTCCCCCTTCCGTCCAGTAGCTATGCTTCGTGGGAAAGGCCTCATGCACGCGCGTCATGGCGTCAGGAGCGCCGCCATATCCATGCCACGCGATTCCGTCGACGCATTTGTTGACAGCAGGATCGCTCAACTCATCGACAACCCGTCCCCAAAGGTTGTAGTTGTGATCCAATATCCAGATCTTCGCATCGAGAGAAGCGCGCTCGAATGCGGGCCCGAGGTAATTCTTGACGAATTCGATTTCGTATTCCTGTCCCCATAACGCGGCCGGCATTCTTCCATCCTGATCGGTATCGACTTCATTCTGCACTGTAACGGCATTGATTCTTACTCCTTCGGTGGAGTAAGCCCGCAGAAATCTCACGAAGTATTCGGCGTATGATGCGTAGTATTTCTTTCGCATCGATCCGCCCATCATGGACCCGCCGGCTTTCATCCATCCGGGAGGACTCCATGGTGAAGAGAATAGGAACAGATCTGGATTTAGCTGACGTACAGCACGCAGCGAGGGCAGGATATACGCACGGTCGTGGTCGATGTTGAACCGTGTTAAATCTGGATCCGGCTCCGCACTCTCGTCAAAACTATAAGCGCTGGTGGAGTAGTCGCTTGCTCCAATACACGTGCGCACTACGGAAAACCGAAGGCCCGCTGGTCCGAACAGCTCGGAAAGTAGAGCCTCCCGCTCCTGGAAGTTCAGCTTATCGACCAAGTAACAGGAGGCATCGGTCAAGGCGGCGCCAAAACCAAGAATTTCCTGCTTCCGCTCGCCAGGATCCACGTGGATAGCTGCTAAGGAATTGCTGCTCGAGATCCGCCACCGCAGAGCTTCGATCTCCTCAAACCGTCTGTTCCTCGATGTGACCCACGCCCTTACCCCGGATTCGGAGCTCGCCCAAAGCGGAACGGTGCCGCAGGTCGCACGAGAAGCAACCACACCGGCGCCAATTTTGAGGAAATCACGGCGGGTAGTCTCTAGCATCACCCCTCCTGTGCGACTGCGGTCACTGTGCAGCACCTTCCAAACACGATCGGCAGCTTTCCTCGAAGATACCGTAAGTTCGAATGAGCCCGCCGAAGCCCGAATGCCACGTCTAAAGACTTCATGAACGTCTGCTAGGGGGATGCCTGCCGCTTCGCCCCGCTTTGCCGGTTGACTCCCGAACCACCAGTTCCGGCTCGATCGCGATTTGCCTGCCGTACGTCTTTCGGCCTTCAATGCGATCCACCAAGGTCTGCGCCGCGATTTCTCCCATCTTGCGCAGAGGCTGACGCACGGTAGTGAGACTGGGCACGTGGTAGGCAGCGTCCCGAATGTCATCGAATCCCACCACAGAAACGTCTTCCGGGACGCGGAGCCCGGCTTCGCGTAAAGCCCGGATGGCCCCGATGGCGGAGATATCATTGTAAGCAAACACCGCTGTAAACTTGCGGCTCTTGGCTAGAAGTGCGCTCATTAGTTGGTACGCCGGATGAGGCGATGGGTCATCCATCCTAAGCTGTACAGTCAACTCAGGGCGGACAGGGATCCCGAGTTTCGCGGCGACTTCACAGATCGAACGCCAGCGCTCACGCGAGTCGGAACTGAAACGCTGCCCTTGGAAATATACAATCTTGCGGTGGCCTAAGCCGGCAAGATGCTTGAGGGCCAGCACGGCTGCGTGCTTGTGGTCCAGGATGATATTCGTGATTCCCTTCACCCGCCGGTGCCCCGCCACGGCCACCACCGGAAGCGGCACGGGACGCGTGATCGTTGTATCGACCGTGATGAATCCTTCTACCCCTCTAGTCGGCAGGACATCCAAATACTCCCGCAACCTTTCCGGTTCGTGACGGTGGGCCACGGTCACGAACAGGTACTTGTGCTGCCGAAGCATGGCTTCAATTCCGCTGATCACCATTCCCCCGTAGGCGTCTCCTATTTCCTCGGTGATCACACCCACCATAAAAGTCCGCTTATGGACCAACCCCCGCGCAAAGAAGTTCGGACGGTAGCTCAGCCGCTCTGCGGCTGCGAAGATTCGGTCCTTGGTATGCTGCGGAATCCGTTTCGCGGCAGGTGCTTGATTGAGCACTGCCGAGACAGTCCCTTTGGTCAACTGGATGTGCTCGGCTAATTCCTGGAGCGTTACCTTATCGGAGTTTCGGCTGTTCTTCGCCATATCTTGAGGATCGATCCGACTCCACCGTGCCCAAACAACTCGAGACCCCTCGATCCAGCAGCCATCGTGATCCTTCACCCTGCCAAGGAATCGCTTGGCGCTCACTCGTTGCCTATATTTTTTTCTTGACAAGCATAGCGTATCTGCCACCTAATACAAAACAATTAATCCGCCAAACCGGTTTTTCTACTCAACAAAACCGGTATTACTGATACTCGGGAGGCTGTGTGGCGGTTTCGTGGTGATCGCTGCCGGCAGTTCTCGCGTCCCTTCTGGCGGCGGTCTCTGGAACGAATGGGGCGGTGACCTGTAACGATACCGGCCCTATGCGCGCTCAGACCAGTCGCGGGTTTTCGGAGCCCTGGGGAGCAGGCTCCGATTTCGGGCTGTGGGGTTTAGCAGGACCTAGCAAGACGCATCATTTCGACAGCGGAGGCGGTTCATGAGAAGAGTAGCTCACGTCGCGTTCGTGTTTGGTCTCCTGATTTGCGTGGCCGGTCTCGGCTTCGCGCAGAACACAAATTCTGGCGACATTCGGGGCACGGTAACGGACTCGTCGGGAGCAATCGTGTCCGGAGCAACGGTGTCCGTCGCCAATCTTGATACCGGTGTGACGAGGGAGCTCGTCACGAACGACCAAGGCTTATACGATACCGCTTCGATTCTGCCTGGAAACTACCAGCTCACATTTGTGAAAAACGGTTTCGGGAAGCTGGTGCGCGGACCGATCGTGGTGCATGTAGGAGTTATCACCGTAAATGCGGAATTGCGGGTCGGCTCGACGAATGAACAGGTCACAGTTACCGAAAGTGCGCCGCTGCTGCAAACAGAGAGCCCCGAGCAATCAACGACATTCGAGGCCAAGACATTGGTAAATTTGCCTCAGGTCAGCACGACTGGGCAGAACTGGGGCAGCTTCGCGAATCTGCTTCCCGGCGCTGCTGGCGCTCCTTCCCAACCCACGGCTTCGGGCAAATCAGGGGATCCGGGAATTGCGATCGCGGTGAATGGCAACCTGCCCTTTTACGCCAATTTTCTCCAGGATGGGGCGTCCACTAATTTGCCGATCAGCGCTAACGTGGATATTTCGACATTTGAGACCATCTCCGAGCTGCAGATCAGCACCTCCACATTTTCGGCGCAGTACGGCATTGGGGGGGCGGTTTTCAACCAGATCACCAAGGGTGGTACCAACCGGTGGCATGGCGCAGCCTATGAGTATTTTGGGGCCGACTGGCTGAACGCGCACGCCTACAACTTTTCCAGCGTTCCCCGAAAGAACCCATTCGAGCGGTACCACAACTATGGTGGTTCGGTTGGCGGCCCGATTTTCAAAGATAAGCTGTTCTTTTACTTCAACTACGACAAGATTGTGAACCATGGCACGAGCAGCGGCACCGCTACCGTACCTACCCTGGCGATGAGGAACGGCGATTTCACGGGACTCCCCACCATCTATGACCCCACCACGCAGCCCGCTGGCTGTGTCGGCGCTGCGTGCGTGCGGACCGCCTTCCCCAATAACATGATCACCAATATAGACCCAGTCGCCAAAAACCTGCAGGCGTACTATCCTGCGCCGAATGTTCCGGGAACATCTCTGCCCAGTTCCCCTGGATTGGTGACCAATAACTACGCCTATCTGTCGCCGACCAACAATCCATTTCTCAAATTTTTTGGACGAATCGACTACATCCAATCAGAGAAAAACCGGATGAACTTCTCCATCACGCAAGGGGACAATCCGGGCATCACAACCAACCAAGGCGTCTGTCCGATTAACTGCTATTCCGGAGACGTGGATCGGTACAACACTCAGGTATCGGACGTGTACGTGTTCAGCCCGCTCACTGTAAATGAAGCCCGCATCGGCTATACCCGGCAAGGTAACTGGTTTATTCCTTTCACTTTCGGGCAAGGCTTTCCGCAAAAGGTAGGTTTGCAATACGCCAAGGCCGATGTTTTCCCGCAGATCAACATCAGCCAACCGGGCCAACCGGGCGGCGGGTCTGTGTGTTGCAGCGGGATTCTGACGCCCGGTACGCACGCGGTTTACATCGAAAACAATTTCGATTATTCCGACGTGGTTACGATGATCCGGGGCAAGCACATCCTGCATTTTGGTGGTGAGCTGGCGGCTTATCAGGCCAACTACACTCCCTGGGGTAATGTGCAGTCCGGACAGTTCAACTTTACCGGAATTTACACGCGGAGTAGCCCAAACGACAATACCACCGGATCGGCTTATGCGGATTTCCTGCTGGGCGATGTGCAAGGCTGGAACGTCAACAACCAGCCGGAGTCTGGCATGCGGATGAAGAGCCCGCAAGTGTTCGTTCAGGATGACATCAAGATTCGCCCGAATTTTACTCTGAACCTCGGCCTGCGTTACGAAAGGCAAGGGGGGTGGAGCGAGGTCAAGAATCACTTGGGCACATTTGATCCAACCCTCGTCAATCCCGCCACCAATACCCCGGGCGCCGTGTGGTTTTGCTGCCGAAACTCACGGAACAGCTTGCAAGCACCCGTAAACGATATCTTCCTGCCGCGCGTGGGCTTTGCATGGAGTCCTGGCGGCACCACGGTCGTGCGAGGCGGTTTCGGTATGTACGCATTTACCTGGAGTCTGGATACCTACGGAAACGGAGTCGGCTTTGGCTCCAACAGTACCGGCAATGTCACCGATGCGACAGCTGGGGCCTCACCACTGACGATTCTTTCCGGTGACGGGACCGACCTGCAGACCGGTATGGCTTTGCCTTACATCGCGGCGTCCACATCTGCGTCCGCCTACAACGGCCAAGGCGTAAATTACAATCCGTATCACACCCCCGTCGGCAAAATGAAGCAATGGTCGCTCAGCGTCGAGCGTCGACTGGGAGCTAACATGGAAGCCGAGATTGCCTACGTCGGAAGTCATGGAAGCAATCTCGCCTTCCCGGTTGACATCAACCAGATACCGTTAAGTAGGCTATCTCCGACCGCGGGCCAAGCCGACCGTCCTTTTCCCCAGTTTCAAGGCCTGAGCGGAAGCACGAACAAGGGAGTTTCCAACTACAATTCCCTGCAAGTTCAAATTCAAAGGCGCTACAGTAACGGGCTAAACTTCAGCGGAAACTACACGTGGTCACACTTCCTGGATGATCAGGATTCCGCCGGATGGGGCAGCCGAGGGGGGACGCAGGTTTACCAAAACGCATACGATCCTTCTGCCAATTACGGCAACTCGAACTTTGATGTGCGGCACGCCGTGAAGGGAAGCGTGGTTTATGATCTGCCAGTCGGAAAGGGAAAAAAGTTCCTGAACAGTGACTCGATCCTGGACATGATCATGGGGGGATGGCAAACCGCCGCTACGTTGGTTGCGCACAGTGGCCAGCCGTTCACTGTAACAATGGCACAGAGCAATTCCAATGCGCTGGCCGGAAACCAGTATCCGGATGTAGTGGGTGACTGGCACCTCAGCCATCCGACCACTAAGAACTGGTACAACACCGCTGCTTTCGCTTCGCCAGCCGCCGGGACCTTCGGCAATGAGCGCAGAAATAGTCTAGTGGGACCGGGGCTCTCGGCGATTAACTTCTCACTGGGCAAGAACTTTAGCTTCCGAGAAAGAATCGGTCTGCAGCTTCGGATCGATGCTCAAAATATCTTGAACCATCCGAGCTTTGGACTTCCCAATTGCGGCGGGAACAATTGCAACCCCTCGATCGCCTTTGGTCCGGATCCGACCGATCCGACCAAGATTATTCCGACCACCGTGCCCACGATCACCACGACCACCATAGGAGCTCGCGCATTCCAACTCAATGCGCGTGTTTCCTTCTAGCCGGACTTCTCGGAAAACTGAACGGGCGGCGGAATAGCGTCGCCCGTTTCTTCGACCGCAAGCACATAGCGCCAACTGTACTATGAGTGAGTATGGGTGCACAAAGAGCCGTTCGCTTGCTGGGGATCCTCTCATTTGCCCTGTTCTCTTTCCGATGTTTTGCTCAATCCGCTCCCAGCCATCAGGAGCAAATCGAGTCCCATAAACACCAAGCTCAGGTATTTCTGAAAGAGAACCGGCCTGATCTGGCCATACCGGAATTTCGTGCCATCGTGGCGCTCGACCGAAACAATGTGGATGCCATGGGGAACTTAGGTGTGTTGCTGTTTTTCCAAGGCGACTATGCTGGCGCTATTCCACCGCTTCGGGCGGCGCTGAAGCTGCGGCATACGCTGTGGAAACTCCGGGCGCTTCTCGGCATCGCAGAGAAACGCGGGGGCGACTACCCACGCGCTCGTGCCGACCTGGAAAAAGCCTTCCCAAAGATACTAGAGGAAAAAATCAAAATTGAAGCCGGCATGGAGTTGATCGAGGTGTACGCGGGGGCGGGCGAGCTGGATAAGGCCGCGGCGGTCGTAGATGGACTCAGCGGTCTGTACCCCGCGAATCCGGAAATTCTCTGGACTTCGTACCGGATTCATTCCGATCTTGCCGCGCAAGCCATGCTCAGCCTATCCATGGTGGCTCCAAAATCCGCGCTTATGCACCAAGTCATGGCTCATGAACTAGCAAAGCAGGGAGACACCGCGGGAGCGATCAGAAATTACCATGAGGCTCTCATGATTGACCCCAGCCTCCCGGGACTTCATTTTGAACTGGCGGAGATGCTGAATGCCTCAGAGAGCCAGCAGGAGCTGGAGGAAGCGGAAGGAGAATACCAAGCAGCCCTGTCCGTTGACAAATTCGATGAGAAATCGGAGTTCAGGTTGGGGGAAATCGCTTACCGGAAGGGGGATCTGGAAGGGGCCTACGCGCATTATTCGAGGGCTATGCACCTCCAGCCTAATGACACAGAAGCCGAGATTGGCCTTGCGAAGGTATTGGCTGAGATGAAGCAGTCGGAAAGAGCTCAGTCACTTCTCGAACATGCGCTGCAGGTAGACCCAAGCAGCGCTGTAGGCCACTATCGTCTCAGCACGCTCTACCGGCAGGCTGGGCGCACCGCAGATGCGAAGCGGGAGATGGAGGAATACCAGAAGTACAAACGTATGAAAGAACAACTCAGGGATATCTACCGCGAGATGCGTGAGAAACCGGTCAAGCAGGAATCTGACGAGGTGGACTCGCGCAAGTGATCGTGCCGGAGGACAAAGCGCGGCGAATCGATCTTTTTTGGAAAAGGCGTGCGACCACAGGTTTCGGATATGACGATTAACGTGCTGTTTGCGGTGCTTGCCACATTGGTGTCTAGCTCTCTACTCGCGTCTTCCTATTATCCGGCACCTATCGACGATACCAAAGCAGTTTACCTGACGAGTAAAGAGTTTTTTGTTCACGGAGATGGGGTCGCCGATGATTCGGACGCCATACAGAAGGCTATCGATAAGGTTCAGGATACGACGAATCAGGGCATTCTGTTCATTCCAGCCGGCCACTACCGGCTGACCAAGACGATCTATGTCTGGCCGGGGGTCCGGTTGATCGGGTTTGGGGCGGCGCGGCCGGTCTTCGTCTTAGCCGCAAACACACCCGGCTTTCAGCAAGATCCTGCCTACATGATTTTCTTCGCAGGCTTTCGCCCGGGATCCGCTCACGCGCCCCGCGCACCTGGGGGAAGGCCACTTCCTGGCGCAAATGCCACTCCTCCGGATGCGAATCCCGGGACGTTCTACTCGGCCATGAGCAACATTGATATTGAAATCCGGGAAGGGAATCCGGGCGCAGTGGGAGTCCGCGCCCGCTATGCCCAGCATTGCTTTCTGGCGCACATGGACTTCCACCTCGGCTCCGGGCTTGCGGGCATTCATGATGGTGGCAACGTGGCCCAGGATGTGCACTTCTATGGCGGCCGGTACGCCATCTGGACGCGGAAGCCTTCTCCAGGATGGCAGTTCACTGTGATTGATGCGACCTTCGAAAATCAGCGGGAAGCGGCCATTCGGGAACACGAAGCTGGGCTGACCATGATTCGTCCCCAATTCAAGAATGTGCCGACCGCGATTTCCATTGATCCTAAATACTCGGATGAACTCTGGGTGAAGGACGCACGCATGGAAAACATCAGCGGTCCAGCTTTGGTGATCAGCAATGAGAATAATGCCCGGACCGAGATCAATATGGAAAACGTCGTCTGCCGCAACGTGCCTGTGTTTGTCTCATATCGCGAGAGTGGGAAGCAGGTGGTCGGCCAAGGGATAGCGTATACAGTCAAAACGTTCTCCCACGGCCTCCACTTCGACGATATCGGCTCGGCTCCCGCCATCCGCGATGTCTATGAAGCCTCTTCGGTGAGGGCGCTGCCCGAGCCGGTGAAGTCCGATATTCCCGACTTGCCGCCCATGGAAACGTGGGTCAACATTCGGAACTTTGGTGCTCGCGGAGATAGCCTTGCCGACGACACGGAAGCGTTCAGAAAGGCAATCGCTGCGCATCGCGCGATTTACCTCCCGTCCGGTCAATATCGCGTTACTGACACAATCTTGCTGAAGGCGGACACAGTGCTGATCGGTTTGCACCCAAGCGTCACGCGGATTGTTCTCGCAGACTCTACGCCTGCGTTTCAGGGCGTAGGGAGTCCCAAGCCGCTCCTTGAGGCGCCACGGGCGGGAACCAATATCGTGACAGGCCTGGGCTTGTACACCAACGGTGTCAACCCGCGCGCGGTTGGGGTGAAGTGGATGGCCGGCAGCGATTCGCTCATGAACGATGTGCGCTTCCTGGGTGGGCACGGTACAGTCGAGCCGGGAGCGACCGTGGACGAGAATTTCACAATTTGGCAGCAGATCTATAACAATACTCACACTGCTGATTCCGACATAAAGCGCCGCTGGGACGGGCAGTATCCCAGTCTGTGGGTGACCAACGGTGGGGGGGGAACTTTTGTTGACATCTGGACACCCAGCACTTTCGCTCAAGCGGGCCTCTACATTTCGAACACTTCAACTCCAGGACGCGTTTACGAGCTGTCCAGCGAGCACCACGTGCGCAACGAGGTCGTGCTGCAAAATGTCTCCAACTGGCAAATTTACGCACTCCAAACCGAAGAGGAGCGCGGTGAGAGCGGTTTCGCGCTGCCGCTTGAGATTCGCGATTCGAACAACATTGTCCTGGCCAATCTGCACATGTATCGCGTGGTTAGCAGCTATCAGCCTTCCCCCTATGCGATCAAGGTGATGGATTCGAAGAACATCCAGTTTCGCAATGTCCATTGCTATAGCGACAGTAAAGTGTCCTTCGACAATGCAGTTTACGATCAGACCCACGATGTCGAGCTGCGACAGCGCGAATTTGCATGGCTGGATCTGCCTGGCAAGGCTCCCCATGCGCTTCCGGAAGTACCCTCCCCGGTTCTTGCTTCAGGCGCGAAAATAGACAAGGTCGCAGGCAGTTTCTTCAATATTTCCGGAGGCGCCGTTGACCACTCCGGAAACCTCTACTTCGTTGACGCCAAATCGCAGACGATCTATCGCTGGTCGGCTACGACCCGCGAGCTCTCCATCGTACGTACCAGTCCCCTTGATTCCGCGGAACTGGCTTTCGACCGAGCCGGAGACCTGCTGGTGATTTCCTACGCCGGGGACGGCACCGTATACAGCTTCAAACCCGACGCACCGAATAGTGACATCACGCTGTTAAAAGCGGAACCGGCCATACCCCGCCCGGGCATGACGCCTGTCCTGCCTGTTGATTATTGGCGAAATGAGAACGATTTCATCGAAGCGGAGTCGGTGAAGAAGCCCTATCAGTTTGTGTCACCCGATGCGACAACCTTCATCCCAGCCGGAGAAGACTTTGTGAGCGGTAAGCTTTATTACGGCTCCAAACTGGATGACGAGTTGCGGGCCTTCGGAATGGCGCCGGTTGTCGGAGGCCGGCCCTTTTATGTAACCGATGCGTCGGAGGAGAAAACCTATGTTGGGGATGTCGGGGCGGATGGCACCCTTTCAAACCTGAGACTCTTTGCTGAACAGGGGGGAGAAGGATTGGCGGTAGACGAAAACGGTAACGTGTATGTCGCCGCCGGGCAGGTGTTCGTGTACGACTCATCCGGCCGGCTCAGGGATACGCTCAAGATTCCGGAGCGCCCGCTGCAATTGCTGTTCGGCGGCAGCGATCAGAAGACTTTATTCATTCTGGCTCACGGATCTCTGTATTCCGTCCAGTCCCGATTCCGGGGACGGTAAAAGCTTAGCTGTAGCAGCGCGTGGAACCAGGGCTGCGAAATGTGGGTAGATGTGCTGGAGCGTCGGATGCTTTGCTTGGTTTCCGGATTACTGCATCAAAGTGGACGACGCCATGAGTAACGGGAATGTTGTTGCAATGTTCGGGTCTGCTCAAGGCACCTACTCAGGGAAGGGGAACCTCCTCACGGAGGCTAATTGGGAAATTCGGCGGCATGGAAGGCGGTGGTGCGCAATGAGCACGTCTCTGAGTGGCGGGTCTATGCTGATAACGAACCGGTCTGGAAGGTCATGGGAGTGAAACGGTTCTGACTGATCTAGCACCAAGAATTGCTCTTGTTTCCACAACACAACCTGGTAAGAAGAGAGCATGCGTGGAAAAGACGAGCTACAGTTGGATATCTTCAGCTTTATGTTGAGCCCAACATAACCAGGATTATGTTGCCTTCGCATTTATGTGACGTTCAGCATCAGACAGTGGGTGAACGGCGGGCACAGTCAAGTCCGAACGTCACATAAGCTGATCAGAGTTGAGCAAGGAATGTGAGTAGATCTGGATTGTCCTTCCAACGCCTCGGTTCTCGTCGCAGTTTCTTTTCACACATTCCCAGGGCCTTGGCTTTCATTTCGAGATCAGTCTCGGCATAGATATTTGTGGTGTCGATCGACACGTGCCCCAGCCACGCACGGATCGTATTGATATCGACTCCTGCGCGCAGAAGATGGGTTGCAGTCGTGTGTCTGATGGTGTGTGGCCCGACGCGCTTTGTTCGCAGCTCCAACCGCCGGTCCCGGACGATCCGAAAATGCCGGGTGACGACGTCGTACACACCAAACCTTGTCATCGGCTGCGCAGTTCGGCTCAGGAACACTCGTTCTGCATCGCTACGTCTGCTGATCAGCCGCTTTAAGGCAACAGTTGTGGATGTCCAAAGTGGACAGAGTCTCACCTTGTTGCCTTTACCGCGCAACTGCACGAACGATTGCAGCTTGTCGTTGGGACCGCGCAGCCTGAGTTCCCCCACTGTAAGCCGTGCAACCTCATCGGCGCGGGCACCTGCGTTGTACATGAACAGCAAGAGTGTGTGATCCCTGAACCCGAGCGACGTTGTTTGATCGGGAGCATCGAGCAGAGCGTCGATTTCATTCTTTTCCAGATATCCGACTGGCCGGCGCATTGCCTTTTTGAAGGGTACAGTACGAATGTGCGCGCACCAGGACAGATGTTCCGGACTACGCTCCGCGATGAACCGGGCTAGGGTGTGCACGCCGGCCAGGCGTTGGTTGCGAGTTGAGATTGAACACTTCCGCTTCTCTTCGAGATGGCGCATAAACTTCCTTAACAGGTCTGCGCCAAGGTCCTCGACAAGGAGTTCGTCTGGTTTTCTGTGCAAAGTGGCGCTGGCGAAGACAACGAGCAATCGCAACGCGTCGCGATAGCTCTGCTGTGTGTTGCGGGCAAAGTTGCGATCTCCAGGGAGATACTCCAGCAAGAAACGCTTGATCCAAGGAGCCAGAGCGCGGTCATCTTTTTTCATTGGCGCCTCCGCATACGTAACGCTCGAAGCGGCGATTAGCCTGTTCGAGCAACTCTGGAGTCATGGTCAAGTTCCGCTGCGTGGACTTCAGATCGACATGGCCGAGATACGTGGACAACGCCGGAAGGAGGCGCTGTACGTCGGCATTCTGCCGGTACCACTCGGTCACCCGATGAACCGCAAACGAATGCCTGAGGTCGTGGACTCGAGGCTGAAAGGACGATTGATCGTGGCGTTCAACCCGCGCGAGCCGTCGCAGGCGAACGAAGCTCTTATCCAACACTCGGAGTCGGATGGGATTCGTGCTCTTGGTCTGGAACAAAGGCCGATCGTGCTGATTTTGTCTCGACGACAGTTCGAGATACCTTGGACCATCTCACGGACATCTCGTCCAAGCGGCACGAGACGTGACTTGTAAAACTTTGTGCCGCGGACAGTGACCATGCTGAGCTCGAGATTCACGTCCATGAGGCGTAGCCTGAGTGCTTCGCCGACCCGCATCCCGGTTCCGTACAACAACAGCAACAAGCTACGGAACGTCCCCGCTGACATGACGCAGGAAGAACGTCTCTGACATTTGGGCACGGCTTCTAGCAACCGGCGTAGTTCCGACTGAGAGAAGATGTAAGGTACAAAGTCTTGCGTGTACTTGAGAGCGTTCGGTGGGACGGGAGACGTCTTCACCTGGCCGCAGACTGCCCAGTATTCAAAAAAGACTTTCAACGTCCCACGCTTTTGATTCCAGGTGCTCGGCCTCACGCCCGAGCCGTCAAGGAACTCTGCGACGCGGATCGCAGTGATGTGGCGGAGTTCTGCATCCCCATGCTGTCGAAGAAACGAACGTAGCTGTTTTGCCTGTCCATCAAACCGCCAACCTGCACCTTGCCTCCGCCGAACATAGACATCGATCGCCTGAGAGAGTTTCATAACAAACCTCCCAGATCGACATTCGCCACTGTACGTAATACCTTCAGGTCGACCTTTGCATAGATTCCGGCGGATCCAGAGCTTCGATGCCCAAGGAAGTCACCGATCTCTTTGAAGGATGCCCCTTTCTGTAGCAAACGGGTTGCACACGAATGACGCAGGCTATGCGGCCCCGTTCGTCGGCAATGTATCCTGGCAGCCTCCATGCGGTTGCTCGTCAGGTACCACATCACCGAGCGGCCTACGGGCCGATAAGGAGGATGGAGAGTGACGAACAGGTGGCGATCACCACATCGTGGCCGAGCTTTTGTGAGGTATTCGAGGATTG
>Ga0137415_10000828_pt1 | contig 30306 bp, 24 predicted proteins | sample CZODoug3_1_1_16f_FD_183082 | JGI IMG/M metagenome (GOLD analysis project Ga0137415, IMG submission 183082) | Vadose zone soil fungal communities from Angelo Coast Range Reserve, California, USA - CZODoug3_1_1_16fungal (Hybrid Assembly) | ecosystem: Environmental > Terrestrial > Soil > Vadose...
GTGACGCCGTACTACAACAAGCCGAACCGGCGGGGCATCGTCGCGCACTACCGCGAGGTGTCCAAGGCGACCGACAAGCCGATCATCCTCTACAACATCCCGTCCAGGGTGGTGCTCGACCTGCCCAACGAGCTGCTCGCCGAGCTCGCCCAGATCGACCACATCGAGTACCTCAAGCAGGCCAACAACGAGAACCTGGCCCTGGTCGACGGGCTCGGCCTCTACGCCGGCAACGACGAGATCTTCGCCCGCACCCTGGACCTGGGTGGCTGCGGCGGCATCCTGGTGGCCAGCCACGTGGTGGGCGAGCAGATGCGCCGGATGGTCGACGAGCCGGAGCACCGCGCCGAGATCGAGGCCTCGCTGCAGGAGGTCTTCCGGGCGATGGGCGTGACCACCAACCCGATCCCGGTGAAGGCGGCCCTGAACCTGCTCGGGCACCGGGTCGGCGGCCTGCGGCTCCCGCTCGTCGAGGCGGACGAGGCCGAGACCGCCTCGGTCCGGGGCGCCCTCGAACGCGCCGGCCTGCTGGACTCCGTCCCCGCCTGACCGCCGCCGGTCACAGCAGGGCTGCGAGGCGCTTCGGCGCGACCAGCCGGTAGGCCTCGCGGACGATCTCGCGCAGCTCCGCCCAGTCCACGCCCGGCACGTCCAGGTACACGCCGAGCCACCCGCGCCCGCCCACGTAGGGCGGCACGAAGAACCGGTCCGGATCCTCGGCGACCAGCACGTCCCGCTCCTCGGCGGCGGCCGCGCACCAGCACGCCACGCGGTCGTCGTGGTGCCGGCCGGCGAAGGTCACGAACACCTTCCGGACGAACCAGGTCGGCTCCCCGTGGCTGAGCCGCTCGGTGGCCTCGGGCAGCGCGAGGCACAGCGCACGCAGCCGGCTCAGCGCCTCGACCTGTAACGGATCGGCCAGCGGCGGATCGGGCCGGCCGGCCGCGCCGGCCGGGGCTCCACTCGACGGGGTCATCGCGGCACCGCCCGTGCTCGACCGATTGGGCGTGTGAGCGTACGGCCGCCCGGCGCGGCAGCCAACCGACTTCGCGGGGCGGGCGCACGGCACACCCCGTCGTAGCGCCGCACACATCGCCAAACCTCTGTGCGGCGTAATCACGATGTGTGCCGTCAGACCAGGCGAGCCAGCGCGCCACCGCCAGCAGGGGGCGAGTGCCACCTCGGTCGGGTTCCCCCTTCAACAAACCCGACCGAGGTGGCGCTCGAGGGAGGGCCAGCGTCGGGCGCCGCCGGCCAGGCTCGATGCGCGGTCAGCTCACGGCGCGCAGGTCCCCGTCCCGCAGGGCGTCCCAGGCCAGCGCGGCGGCGCCGACCAGCGCGCCGTCCTGGGCGAACCGCGCCACCACCAGCTCCGGCGGGAACGGCACCGCCCGGTCCAGCACCTCGGCCAACAGCGGCAGCACCGCATCCGCCGACTCGACAAGGCCGCCGCCGACCGTGATCCGCTCCGGGTCGATCAGGATGGCGGCGTTGGCCAGGTGCACCGCGAGCTCGCCGAACGTCTCGGCCAGGAACTCCCGGGCCGCCGGCTGCGTCCGGGCCAGCTCGAACACCGACGCGGCCTCGCCGTCCCCGCCGAGCGACCGGCCGCGCAGCCCGATGGCCCGGCCGCCGACCCACTCCTCCAGCGGGGCGCGCCCTGCGTGCGGGCCGGCCTCGTCGTCCACCCGGCGCAGGTTGTAGCCGATCTCGCCGGCCGAGCCGTGCGCCCCGGTCAGCACGCCGCCGCCGGCCAGCACCCCGACCGCGAGCCCGGTGCCGAGGTTGAGGTGCACGCCGAACGTCACCCCGCGCAGCCGACCCCAGCGGGCCTCGGCCAGCGTGGCCGCCTTGACATCGGTGGCGCACACCGCCGGCACCCCGAGCGCCGCCTCGAACCGGTCCTGCAGCCGCAGCCTGGACCAGCCCGGCACGTTGGGCGCCAGCAGCACGCCGTCCCGGCGCACGATGCCCGGGCTGGCCACACCGGCGGCGCTGAGCCGGTCCGGGCCGACCTCGTCGATCAGTGCCCTGGCCGCGTCCAGGGTGCGCAGCAGGGCCTGCTCGGCGCCTCGTTCGGAGTGCATCGCCAGCCGCTCGCTGGCCAGGGTCCGGCCGGCGGCGTCCACAGCGGCGATGTTCGCCTTGGTGCCGCCGAAGTCGACGGCCAGTACGTAGTGCTCGGTCACCGTGCCCCGTCCGGAGCCCCGCGCCGGGCCAGCGAGTCGATCGCCACCGCCACCGCCAGCACGACGCCGGTCACCATGAACCGGACCGACGAGTTAACGTTGAGCAGCAGCATGCCGTTGGTGATCGACTGGATCACCAGGATGCCCAGCAGCGCCGAGTAGGTGCGGCCCCGGCCACCGAACAGGCTGGTGCCGCCGATCACCGCGGCGGCGATCGCGTTCAGCAGGATGTCGCTGCCGCCGGAGCTCTGGTTCACCGCCGCCAGCCGGGACGCCGCCAGGATGCCACCGGTCGCGGCCAGCATCGACGAGCCCATGAACGCCATGATCCGGACCTGGGTGATGTTGATGCCGGCCCGCCGGGACGCCTCGGCGTTGCCGCCGACCGCGTACATCCGCCGGCCGAACACGGTCCGGCGCAGCACCAGGTCCAGCCCAACCACCAGCCCACCGAAGATCACCAGCGTGAGCGGGACACCCCGGTCGGAGTTGAGCACCAGCACGGCGGCCGCCAGCAGCACGGCCAGCCCACCGGAGCGCACCGCGACCCAGCCGGCGCCCAGCACGGACAGCCCGGCCCTGGCCCGCAGCCGCCGGGTGACCAGCGTCGCCGCCAGGTGCCCGCCGGCCAGCAGGATCACGATGGCCCAACCGACCGCCGGCGGCATCCAGGTGTCGGACAGCAACGCGATACCCCGGTCGAACGGCAGGTTGATGGTGCCCTCGTTGCCGAGCAGGAAGAGCATCAGCCCCTCCCAGCCGATCAGGCCGGCCAGCGTGACCACGAACGAGGGCATGCTCAGCTTGGTCCGCATCACCCCGTGGACCAGGCCGATCACCGCGCCGGCCAGCAGCGCGCCGAGCACCGCCACCGCCGGGTTCAGCCCGTGACGCACCGCCAGCAGCGTCATCACCACGGCGCACAGCCCGCTCACCGAGCCGGCCGACAGGTCGATCTCGCCGAGCAGCAGCACCAGCACGATGCCCAGCGCGATGGTGCCGGTGGCCGCCATCTGCAGGGCCAGGTTGGTCAGGTTCTCCGGGGCCAGGAAGTGCCCGTTCAGCGAGGAGAACACCACGGCGATCAGGACCAGCCCGACCGCGACCGGCATCGAGCCGAGGTCACCCCGGCGCAGCCGGTCCGTGGCCAGGTCGAACAGTCCGGTCCGCGCCGGTGGGGCGGGCACCGTGCCGATGGCCGGGGGCCGCTGCGGCGACCGGTCGGTCACCACACCCGCCACCTCGGTCCGTACCGGCCCGCTCGGGGCCGATGACTCGCTCGTGACGTCGCTCGGCGCCGATGACTCGCTCGTGACCTCGCTCGGGGCCGATGACTCGCTCGTGACGTCGCTCATGCCCCCGCCCCCGTGATCGCCGCGACGACCGTCTCCTGGCTGACCGACGCGGTGTCGAATGTGCCGGCGTTGCGGCCCAGCCGCAGCACCGCGATCCGGTCGCTGACCTGGCGCACGTCCGCCAGGTTGTGCGAGATCAGCAGCACCGCGAGGCCGCGCTCGCGCAGCCGCCCGATCAGCCCCAGCACCTGCGCGGTCTGCTCGACGCCGAGCGCGGCGGTCGGCTCGTCGAGGATGACCACCTTGGGGTCGCCGAGCAGCGCCCTGGCGATCGCCACCGACTGGCGCTGACCGCCGGACAGCGCGGCCACCGGCGACCGGACGTCGGAGATCCGGACGTCCAGCGAGGTGAGCAGGTCACGGGCCCGGCGCTCCATGCGGATCTCGCCGAGCACGCCGTAGTGCCGGGACTCGGTGCCCAGGAACAGGTTGGCCACCACGTCGAGGTTCTCGCACAGCGCGAGATCCTGGAACACCGTGGTGATGCCGAGTGCCTGCGCGTCCTGCGGGCGGCCGATCCGCACCTCGCGGCCCTCGAAGGTGATCGAGCCGGAGTCCGAGCTGACCGCCCCGGAGATCACCTTCACCAGGGTGGACTTGCCGGCGCCGTTGTCGCCGACCAGGGCGACCACCTCGCCGGCGTGCAGGTCGAGGTCGGCGCCGCCGAGTGCCTGTACCGCGCCGTACCGCTTGGACGCGCCCCGGACGGAGAGCACGATCTGCTTCTCGGTCCGGGGCGCGGGATTGGGGGTGGCCCCGCTCGAGCTGGTGTCCGGGGTCACGACGGGGCTCACTGCAGGCCGGCCTGCTGGCAGGCGGCGGCCACGTCCGGGGTGCAGATCTGCGCGCCGGTGTAGAAGCCGTCCTTGACGATGGTGTCCTTGATGTTGCTCTTGGTCACCACCTCCGGGTCCAGCAGGAAGGCCGGGATGTCGGCGGTGCCGTTGTTGACCTTCGTCGGGGCGGCCGGGTGCTCCCCCTTGCCGAGGGCGACGGCGAGCTCAGCGGCCTGCTCGGCCTGCGAACGGATGTTCAGGTAGACGGTCATCGTCTGGTCACCGGTGAGGATCCGCTGGACGGCGGTCAGCTCGGCGTCCTGGCCGGTCAGGGGCGGCATGGTGGTGTAGCCGGCGCGCTTGAGCGCGGCCTCCGCGCCGCCGGCCATGCCGTCGTTCGCGGAGTAGACCCCGACGATGGTGTCCCGGCCGAGCGCGGTGATGGCCTGCTCGGTCTCCTGCTGGGCCTTGTCCGGGCTCCAGTCCGGTGTGTCGAACTCGCGGCCGATCTGCACCTTGCCGTCCAGCGCGAGGTGCGCGCCTTTCTTGTAGTCGCCCGAACTGGGGTCGGTCGGCGCGCCGTTGAGCATCACGATCTGCCCCTTGGCGGCCGTGCCGCGCCGGTTCAGCTCGTCCAGCAGCGCCTGGCCCTGCACCTGGCCGACCTTCACGTTGTCGAACGAGACGTAGTAGTCGTAGCCGATGCCGGAGATCAGCCGGTCGTAGGCGATCACCGGGATCTTCTTCTGCTTGGCCTCGTTGACCAGCGGCGCGACCGCGGCGGCGTCCACCGCGTCCAGCACCAGCACCTGGGCACCCTGGGTCAGCGCGGACTCGACCTGGCCCTGCTGCTTGGCCGGGTCCTGGTCGGCGTTCGCGTAGAGCACCTTGCAGGCCGGGCAGAGCGCGGCCACCTTGGCCTGGAACAGCGGCCGGTCGAACGCCTCGTACCGGGTGGTCTTGGACTCCGGCAGGAACAGCGCGATCGTGGTGGCCGGCGCCGCGGCACCGCTCGACGGGCTCGCACCTCCGCCGCCACCCGCGCCGCCGCCGGATCCGCAGCCGGCCGCGATCAGGACCGCGGCCAGCGCCGCCGTGACGAGCAATCCTCGACGCATGGGGTCACCCTCTCGGTTCGAGTGGCGTTCGCCCGGTTGAGCGTTGATAAGAAAGGTAGTTTACTGACTTGGTTCATGTCTACCCTTTGCTCGACTCTGGTGGGCGGATCTGGTGGGCGGAACGCTCAACGGCGGGAGCGCCGAGACAGCGGGAGGACGTGCATGAGAGCCCAGGTGGGCAACCCCCAACTGCTGCGCGCGATGAACGAGCGACTACTGCTGGACCACCTCTGGCAACACGGCGAGGCGTCGCGGGGCGAGCTCGCCAAAGTCACCGGGCTGTCCAAGCCGACGGTCTCCTCGGCGCTGGCCAGCCTGGAGCTGGCCGGCCTTGTCCAGCTGGTCGGCGCGCTGTCCGGCCGGCCGGGGCCGACCACCGCGATCTACGACATGAACGCCCGCGCCGGCCTGGTCGCCGGGGTGGACATCGGCCGGGACTGGATCCGGTTGGCCATCGCCGACCTGCGCGGCGAGTTCATCGGCCGCCACGACCTGCGCAACACGGCGCGCTCCTCGGCCGACCTGGTCCGCCGGGTGCGCGGGCTGGCCCAGCAGGTGGCCCGCGAGGCCGGGGTGGAGTGGTCCTCGGTGAGCTACGCGGTGATCGGCAGCCCCGGCGTGCTCGACCCGGTCACTGGCCGGCTCGGGTTCGCCCCGAACCTGCCGGGCTGGGGGCGCCCCGGGCTGGTGGACCAGCTGCGCGCCGCGCTGCAGGTCGACTCGGCGATCGAGAACGACATCAACCTGGCCGCCGTCGGCGAGCTGGCCAGGGGCGCCGGCCAGGGCGTGCGCAACTTCGTGCTGGTGTCCATCGGCACCGGCGTCGGCATGGGGATCGTGATCAACGGCTCGCTCTACGTGGGTGGCCGGGGCGCGGCGGGCGAGGTGTCCTACCTGCCGGCCGCCGAGCTCACCGCGCCGGCGCTGGATGCCCGGCAGCGAGGCCCGACGGAGGCGATGACGTCGGCCGGCGGGGTGGTCAAGGCCGCCGAGGAGGCCGGGCTGCCGGTGCGCTCCGCCCGCGAGGTGTTCGCCCTGGCCGCCGACGGTGACGAGCTCGCCCAGGCGATCGTGATCGCGGAAGGCCGCCGGATCGGCGCCCTGATCACCGCGGTCACCGCGATCCTGGACCCCGACCTGGTGGTGCTCGGCGGCGGCGTCGGGCGCAACCTGGACATGCTCTCGGACGCCATCTCGGGCCGGATGGCCGAGCTGGGCCCGCTCCGGCCCGACATCGTGGCCAGCGCACTCGGCGACACCGGCGTGCTGCAGGGCGCGGTCGCCAGGGCGCTCGACGTCGCCCGCGACCTGCTCTTCGACCGCCGGCTGCGCGGCGCCTGACTCCGCACCGGGCGGCGCCCTGGCGGGGTGACGGCGCCCTGCCGGTGGCGTTCCCGAGCACGACTTCGCACGGCGGCCCGTCACTTCGCATACTGCGCAGACCGTGCGAAGTGACGGAACGGCGTGCGAAGTGCGCCGCGGTTGCCGCTTCGCACGGCGGCCTGCCTGTCGTTACCCAACTCCACACCAGGCAGGCGGCGGCGCGCGAAAACCTGCCTCCTGTGCAGCTCGGTAACGACAGGCAGGCCGGGCGGCTACCGCGCCGCGCCGCGCGCCGCGCCGCGCGCCAAGGCGGCGCACGGCGGCGAAGGGCTAGCGGGTGATCTCGTTGCGCAGGGGGCGGCCGGCCAGGTAGGCGGCGAGGTTCTCGGCGACCAGGTCGGCGGCGGCACGGGGACGGCCGCCCGCCGTGTGCGGCGTGATGATCACGTTCGGCAGGTCCCACAGCGGCGAGTCGGCGGGCAGCGGCTCGGTGCGGAACACGTCCAGCGCGGCGCCGGCGATCGCCTCCGCGCGCAGCGTCTGCACCAGCGCGTCCTCGTCGACCGTGGCGCCCCGTCCGACGTTCACCAGCCAGGCGCGGCGCGGCAGCAGCGCGAGCAGCTCGGCGTTCAGCGCGGCCCGAGTGTCCGGCGCGTTCGGCAGGATCATCACGAGCACGTCGGTCTCCGGCAGCGCGCTCGGCAGCGACTCGGCGGCGATCACCGGGTAGCCGGCCCGCTCACCGGCCGACCTGGCCACCCCGGAGACCCGCGCGCCCAGCGCGGTCAGCATCGGGGCCAGGCACTCCGCGATCGCGCCGAAGCCCCAGATCAGCACGTTCGCCCCGAACAGCGTCTCCAGCCGGCCGTCGGCGCCCTCGACCCTCGGCCCGCCGAGGTCGCCCCGCCAGCGGTGCTGGGGCTGTGCGGCCACCAGCAGGTTCAGCCCGCGCACACCGCCGAGGATCAGCGCCAGCGCGTGCTCGGCGACCGTCTCGTTGTGCAGCGAGCGGCCGGTGGTGATCCGGACGCCGGGCGGGAAGTCCGCCGCCAGGATGTCGTCGGGCCCGGCGGCGAGGCCCTGCACCCAGCGCAGCTTGGTCAGCTGGGTGGCCGCCGCGCGCATCAGCTCGGTGGTGCTCCCCCAGCTCACCAGCACCTCGGCGTCATGGTGCTCGGCGGGGATCGGCGCGGTCGGGTCGAACTGGACCAGCTCGACGCCGTCGGGCACCTCGGGCGCACGGTCGACGTTCGTCGGGTAGAGGACCTTCACCGAACCTCCGGATTCCACATGTTCCGCTTACTCCCCGCATCCTCCCTGATCTCCCGCCACCGGCGCATCACGGGCAGCCGCCGGTGCACCTGGAAACAACGCCGAGTTCAACCACACCGGCCCACATTTCATGATCCAGAACCAGTGTGGTTGAACTCGGCGAGAAAACGGCGCTCGCAACCCGGCGGCCGGGCCGGGTTCGCCGCGCGGCGGTACGGTCGGAAGATCAGCGCCGAGCCCGAGGAGCAACCTCACGTGAGCACGCCGACCGACTCGAACCGTGACCTGCTGACCGTGATCGCCTCGATGCGGGCCAAGGCCGGCAAGGAGGACGAGCTGCGCGCCGCCCTGGAGTCGCTGGTCGAGCCGACCAAGACGGAGCCGGGCAACGTCAACTACGACCTGCACCAGGGCGTACAGGACCCCGCCGTCTTCTACTTCTACGAGAACTGGGAGAGCGCCGAGTTCCTGCAGCAGCACTCCAAGTCCCCGATCCTGCAGGAGACGATCGCCAGGGCGGCCACCCAGCTGGTGGACGGCGAGATCACCATCGCCACCCTGCGCCGCATCGCCTAGTCGGACTGCCCGAAGCCGGGCCGCCCGACCGAGGTCGGACCGCCCGGCCGGGCCCAGCAGTGGCTCAGCAGCGGCTCAGAGGCCGTGCCGGTCCAGCCAGTCGGAGACCTGCTCCCGCATCTGGGGCGCGGTGCGCTCCAGGGTGAGCGCGTGCCCGGTGTTCGGCAGGAACATGTCGGTGACGTCGTGGCTGCCCAGGTAGTGCGCCTTCTGCAGCGGGGTGCCGATCGCGTTGTCCTGGAACAGCGCGTCGTTCCGGCCGTAGACGAGCAGCACCGGCACGTGCACGGTGGCCAGCAGCGCGATGTCGCTGACCGCGTTCGGCACGGCCGAGCCGATCCGGCCGCAGGGGTCCTTGACCCGGTTCTCGATGGCGGCGCGGGCCACGTCCGGGTCGGTGTTGTGCAGGTGGCCGGCGCGGTAGTCGGCGTCGGTCTGGCCGAAGTAGGCGTAGCCGGTGGTGCCCGGGTCGCCCTGCTTCGGGTCGCCGCCGAGGGTGCAGCGCAGCGTGGTGGCACCGGTGGTGGTCAGCAGCAGCGGGCTGAAGCCCTGGTCGGCGAACGCCATGATGATCAGCGCGTCGATGTCGCCGAACGAGTACGCCTCGGCCTGCACGGTGAACCCGCCGGCCGAGTGGCCGGCCAGCGCGATCTTGTGGAACGCGACCGGGTCCTCGCCGTCGGTGTCGTAGTGCCCGGAGCGCAGCTGGCCGATCATCTGGTGGATGATCGTGGCCTCCGAGCCGTAACACAGCTGGTGGCCGTCCTTGAGCACGTCGCTGTCGCCGTAGCCGGGCAGGTCGAACTCGAGCGAGGCGTGCCCGTTGCGGGCCTGCTCGGTGACGTAGTCGTAGCCCGGCACGTCGGTGAAGTGGAAGAAGCTCTCACCGTTGTAGGACAGCCCGTGGGTGTAGATCGTCAGCGCCGGGTCGCCACCGGACAGCGCCGAGCGCGGTGCCACGATGTTGCCGCGCACGGTGTACCGCCGGCCGTCCGAGGCGCACGCAACCTTGGAGTGGTTGGCGTTGGTGACCTGGAACGACACCGGCACGGTGACGACGTCGTCGGAGTTGTCGGTCGCCGCCGCGGTGCCCGTGAGGACGGGGCTGGTGAGGACGGTGCCGGTGAGGACCACTCCGGAGAGCACGGCCGCCGCCAACCCGGCGCCGAAACGTCGCCCATGCCAGTTGCGCATGCCGAACCCCCGTGCTCACCGAGCGCACACCACCGTGCACTCTGAGTGAGAAACGAGGGGCTCCACCGAACAGGTACGACACCGCGCAGCTACACCCTCGTCCGGGTGACCGGTCAGGTGAAGACCGCACCCACCGTCAAACCGGCCACCAGGAAGAGCAGCACCAGGGTGACCCGGATGTGTGCCGGCCACCCACTCGGGGTCGGCCCCCGGGAGCACTGCCGGCCGAACCAGTGGGCCTTCCAGAAGGCCATCTGGTCGCCCAACGTCAACTGCCCGTGCCGACGCGCGTGACGACGAACCGCTCGATTACTGGGGCCGCCCGAGCGCACGGCCACTGCTGGTTCGTACTCGGCAAGCCACAACTGATCCCCGTACATGATGTTTCGAACCTAAGGGTGCGCAGCCCGTCACCCGGACACCCACACGGATGAAAGATCGCCGGATAACTCACAGATCAACTCATTGTGTGACGGAACGGAGCCGACCTGCTCCCCTATTAGCAGAGCAGCAACTCACCCCAGTGGGCGAACAGTCGACACACACAGCTACTCAAAGGTGACTGTTCCCCTGACGCCGCCGGGCCGCCCGGTCGCGGCGCGCATGGCGTCCGCCCGCCGGCCGGCCGGAAGGGCGACACTGGAGCCCAGTCACGGCGCGGGAGGATCCTGATGGACGACGTGCCGCTCTGGCAGACCCTGCTCGGCGTGGCGGGCATGCTGGTCTGGGCGGTGCTCTGCGGGATCCCCGCGATGGCGATCTACAGCCTGGCCGCGAAGACCCGCAGCAGCGCCCTGAGCTGGGTGATCCTCATCGTGCTGCTGTTGGTGTGGCTGCCCCTGGTCACCGTGCTCTGTCTGTGGGCGGTGTCCACGCTGATCGGCTGGGACCTGACCGGCTCCAGCTGAAGGCGCCGGCCCGATCCGGTTCGCGCCGGAGGGCCCGCACCGTCTGGGGCCGGCCTCGGCTACGGAGCGGGTGCCGCGGCGGGTTGCGGCACCGGGCGCGGTGTTCCGACCATGAACGAGGGCAGCCCCCGGCGTTCCTGGTAGAGGCCGCGCTGGTCCAGCCCGGTGGCCACGATGCCGAGCAGCGTGAAGATCAGGTCGCCGGTGCCGCGCAGCTGCAGGTGCGGGTCGATCAGGGTCAGCACCAGCAGGAACCGCCACACGATGTCCAGCGAGGACGCCGCCGCGCCGAACGGCCCGGGGTGGCCGAGCGCGGGCTGCACCGAGCGCAGGGTGCGCACGGACAGCCAGCTGAAGGCGGCGAGTAGCGGCAGGCCGCCGACCCAGACGAAGTACAGCACCCCGGACTCCAGGTAGATCACCTCGCGCCAGCGCTCCGGGGCCTGCAGCACCTCGTTGGGCGAGACGCCGATCAGCGTGGTCAGCCAGTTGAAATGCGGCAGGTACAGGTAGCGGAGGTTGTCGAGGCGGCCTTGCTCCGGCTCCGGCAGGAACGATCCGTTCTCGCCGATGCCGCTGAGCCGGCCGATGAACGCCGGCGCCCCGATTACCAGTGCGACCAGGGCCAACGGCGCGAACCGCCTGGCTTGGCGGCGCAGGTCAGGGAACCGCCAGGCGAGCAGCGCGAAGGCGACCGCGGTGGCGATCCAGGTGGAGAACTGCCCGGCGGCGAACACCCCGGTGCCCAGCACGACGGCCAGTACCAGCCGCTCCCTGCGCCCCAGCAGGCCGCGCGCGCCGCAGCAGAGCACCAGCACCAGGCTGATGATGATCACGTCGCCGGTGGCGATCGGGGAACCGAGGGTGGCGCTGCCCCGCTCGGCCAGGTCCTGGGTGGCGGCGGCGTTCGAGCCGGTGTTCCAGAAGGTGTCCAGCAGCGCGAGGATCGGCCCGAACTTGAGCGTCTGCAGCACCGCGATGAGCGCCACCGCGGCACCGGGCCAGACGATGAACCGGATCGTGCGCAGGATCCGCTGTTCGGTGGTGACCGTGTAGCGGACCAGGAAGTAGATGCCGACCAGCTTGGCCATCGGCAGCGTGGCGGCCCACTCGTCCGAGGTCGGCAGCATGCCGCGCAGGGTCAGCGACGCCAGCGGCCACACCGTGGAGGCCAGCAGGAAGACGGCCAGCGGCACGTCGATCAGCGGATAGAACCGGGGCCGCACCTCGTCACCCCGGACGAACCGCAGGTAGGCGCCGAGCACCGCGCCGGCGACCACGACGGCCAGCAGTCCCTCGTTCGGCCGGACCAGCGGCAGCAGGGTGTCCCGGTCGATGCCGGCGATGATCGGCAGTGTGACCAGGTAGGCGTAGGTGGCGAAGATCGGGTAGAGCGCCGACGTGATCAGCAGCACAAGCGCGAGCGAGCCGCCGACGAAGCCGTACGCCGCGGCCGGACCGAAAGCGGCGGCAAGCAGCGCGGCGGCCACCGTCGCCATCACGGCCATGGCGACAATGCCCCGGGTGCCCCCGTCCCCGCCGCCGGCGCTAGAACCAGGCGACTCGCTGGCCGGAGAGCTCGGCCTGCTCAGGGTTCTGGTCACGCCCACCACCCCTGGCGAGGTCGGGTGTGGGGGCCGGGGTGGCGACCCGGCTCAGCCCGAGAGATTGCGGTGTACACCAGGCAACGCTACGGAGGACTTGCTGGTACGCCTCTCAGTTTGATCGAATGAGTGCCGCTCCGGGCCTGCTCAGCGGCGGTCTCGGGGGTGTCGCCGGGTACCGGTGCCTGGCCGGCTTACGGGGCTCACAGGCCGGTGCGGCACGATCGAGTCCGCGCGCGGTACCTCGCAGGGTGCCGCGCATTGGGTCGGTGTGGATGGAGTCGTCGTGAACAACCAGCGCGATCCTCGGCAAGAGGGCCGTCCGGGCCCGGCGTGGCCGCGCTGGAAGAACGGCCCGGTACCCGGCTCCGGGCGGGCACCCCGCCGGCCCACGCCGCCCGATCCGGACCCCGAGTTACTCACCCACGGCGACACCCTCGCCCCTCCCCCGGGTCCGCCGACACCGCCGTCCGGGCCAACTCCCGCCCGCGCGGCCGGGCCTCCGCCGGCAACCTCCGCCGGCGCCCCGGCCCGGCCACCGGCTGGGCCCCCGCCCGGCTCGGCACCGCCGACCGGGCCGCGGCTCGGTGGCCCGGCGCGGGGCGGCCCCCCGCCGGGCGCCGACGACGCGTCGGGCGGGCTGTGGGAGGCCAGCACCCGGGTGATGCGCCGACCGGTGGTGTCGGCCCATCCGGACAGCGTGCCCAAGCCGACCGTGGCACTCGAACCCGGCGGTCCGGGCGGCCCGCCGCGCCGGTGGCTCCCGTTCGGTCGGGGCGGTGGCGGCGGTCCCCGAAAGCCGCTGCGGCCGCGCCGGCTCGTGCTGATCGCGCTCGCGGTGGTGGTGCTCGGGCCGATCGTGGCGTTCGCGATCGGCTGGCTGGTGTTCCCGGCGCCGACCCCGGACGACCTGTCCACCAGCCAGGTGGCCACGATCACCTACGCGAACGGACAACCGCTGGCCACCGTCCGGCCGGAGGGCGTGGAGAACAGGGTCAAGGTCAGCCTGGCCGAGGTGCCCATACCGGTGCGCTACGCCGTGCTCTCCGCCGAAGACCGGTCGTTCTACTCCAACCCGGGCTTCGACGTGCTCGGCATCGCCAGAGCGGCGTGGCGCCAGCTCACCGGCGGCGTCGGTGGTGGCTCGACGATCACCCAGCAGTACGTCAAGATCACCACCGGGCAGGACCAGCACTCGCTGTGGCGCAAGTTCCGCGAGGTGATCGCGGCCGCGAAGATCTCCAAGGAGTACAGCAAGGACCAGATCCTCGAGGACTACCTGAACACCATCTACCTGGGCCGGGGCGCCTACGGCATCCAGGCGGCGGCCCGGGCGTACTTCGGGGTGGACTCGCGCGACCTGACCTACTCGCAGGGCGCGCTGCTGGCCGGGATGATCCAGTCACCATCCCGCTGGGACCCGGCCACCGATCCGGCCAAGGCCGCCCAGCGGTGGAACTACGTGCTGGACGGCATGGTCACCCAGAACTGGCTGAGCCCGGCGGACCGGGCGGCGGCCCGGTTCCCCACCACCCTGGCTCAGAAATCGGCCGGCGGCGGTATCCCGGGCGACCACCTCGGGCACATCTACACGCAGGTCAAGGCCGAGCTGGAGAACGACGGGATCAGCGAGCAGGAGCTGAACCAGGAAGGCCTGAAGATCACCACGACGATTGACCCGGTGTTGGAGAAGGACGCCGCCGACATCGCCGCCAAGGTGCTCAAGGCGCAGCCGGCGAACCTGCGCGCCGCGCTGGTCTCGATCGACCCGAGGACCGGCGCGATCCTGGCCTACTTCGGCGGTGACAACGGGGTCGGGCTGGACTACGCCCAGGTGCTCAAGCAGCCCGGTTCCTCGTTCAAGCCGTTCGTGATGGCCGCTGCACTCGAGCAGAGCCCGCCGATCGGGCTGGGCACCGACTTCGACGGCTCGTCGCCGCAGACGATCGCCGGCCAGACGGTGGCCAACTCCGACGGCGACAGCTGTGACAGCTGCGACCTGAAGACCGCCATGACGAAGTCGATCAACACGATCTTCTACCGGCTGGCGGTCCAGGTCGGCCCCTCGGCGGTGGTGCAGGCCGCGCACCAGGCCGGCATCCCGGACGGCCTGCTGGCCAACCCCACGGCGGGCATCGCGCTCGGTGACAAGGAGGTGCACCCCGGCGACATGGCGTCCGCGTACAGCACGTTCGCCGCCGACGGGCTGTACCACGCACCGCACCTGATCACGAAGGTGGAGACCTCGGACGGCCGGGTGCTCTACGACGGCGGCGCCAGCCTCGGCGAGCAGCGGATCGACCCCGTGGTGGCACGCAACGTCACCGAGTCGATGTTGAACGTGGCCAGCTCCTCGCTGATCCCGCTGTCCGGTGGCCGCCAGGTGGCCGCCAAGACCGGCACCGTGCAGAGCCGGGTCGAGGGCCAGAACAACGACGCCTGGACCGTCGGCTACACCCCGTCGGTCTCCACCGCCGTCTGGGTCGGCACCGACGACAACTCGCCGATCAAGACCTCCGGCGGCAGCCCGATCTACGGTCGGATGGTGCCCGGCTCGATCTGGCAGCAGTTCATGAACGCCGCGCTGCGCAACAAGCCGGCCGAGCAGTTCAGCAAGTTCGCCCCGCTGGGCGCCGCGCCGGACAGCGACTCCGGCGACAGCGAGGACAGCGACTCCAACGACGACGGCTCCAGCCACCACAAGCGCCACCGCGACTCGGACAGCAGCGACTCCAACAGCGACTCCAACGACGACAGCGACAACAGCGGCGACGACAACTGACCGCTGCGACAACTGACCGCAGAGGTCAGGCCGGGGCCAGCAGACCGGCTCGCCGCGCCAGGGCCCGGCCCCGCGCGCCGGCCTCGGCGAGCAGCTCGGTGACCCGCAGCGCGGAGACCCGGGTGAACTCCCCGTCCGCCAGCAGCAGCTCGCCGTCCACCATCACGTGCCGCGCATCGGTGCCGCGCGCGGCGTGCACGAAGGTGCTCAGCGGCCGGTGCACCGGGCCGGCATGCAGAGTGGCCAGGTCGAACACGGCGAGGTCGGCGCGCTTGCCGACCTCGATGCTGCCGAACTCGCCGTCGGCCCGCACCGCCCGTGCGCCGTGCTCGGTACCCATCCCGATCAGCTGGTCCAACCCGATGGACGCCGGGTCCAGGTGTAGCTGGTTCTGCAGCAGCCGGGTCCACTTGAGCTGCTCGACCATGTCGTTGGTGAGGTCGACCATCGGCCCGTCGGTGCCGATCGCCACCCGGACGCCGTTGTCCAGCATCCGTCTGACCGGCGTGATCCCGCCGCCCCGGGCCGCCTCCGAGCTGGGCGTGTGCGCGACCGTGCTGCCGGACCCGGCGATCAGGTCGATGTCGTTGTCCCGGGGGTTGATGGTGTGGGCCAGGATCCAGCGGTCGTCCAACACCCCGAGCCGGTGTAGGAACTGCACGTCGGTGCGGCCGGTGGCGAGCACGAACTTGAGGTAGCCACTGTCCCGGGAGAGCGTGCCACCGGCGATGTGCGAGCTGACGAAGGTGTCCTTCTCGACCGCCAGCCGGTGCCCGCCGAGGACCATCTCCTCAGTGCTGGTGCCCATGGCCACCCAGTGCGCGGTGGCCTCCAGCACGAACCCGACGCGCACCCGCCCGCCCGCGTAGCCGTCCCACTTCTCGAACGACTCGCGCGCGTCCCGGAAGTCGCCGGCCACGTCGTCCGGGCGGATCACCTTGGCGAAGTACTGGCGCATCCCGGTGTCCGCGACCGGCCCCAGGATCGCCTCCTCCTCGGCCAGCGTCGTCTTGTTCACCAGGTGGTTGACCGACGTGGTGGTGCCGCCCCTGATCATGTCCAGGGACGCCAGCTCGCTGGCCACCCGCAGGTCGTCAATGCCCAGCTGAGCCTTGAGCGGGAACAGGCAGTCACTGATCCACTGCTCCAGCAGCAAGTCGCCGCCGAGCCCCTTGCCGTAGAGGTACCAGTCGTGCTGGTGGGTGTTGACCAGGCCGGGCAGCACCAGCCCGCCGGTGGTGTCGACCGTGCGGTCCACCGGCTCGCCGGCCAGCTCGCCGGGCCGCCCGAGCGCCGCGATCGAGTCGCCGTCCACCAACAGCTCGCCGCCGTCCAGCAGCTCGGGCCGCCCCTTCGCCCGCACGTGTCCGCCCGTGAACAGTGTCCTCATGACCGGCCCTTCCGACGCTGCGCGACAACGCTTCGCAATCGATTGCAGTTAGTCAAGTACAGTGACTAGAGTATCGTCTCAGGGATTCCTAATGCAAACGATCGCATCCAATGTCCGCGCTTCGGGGAGGGCCAGCTCATGGCTGAGACAGTCGCACAGCACGACCGGGTCGGCGGGGCCCGCGCACCGCTGACCCGCCGCAGATGGGGCGCCTTCGTGGGCGGCCAATGGGTCGAGCCGGCGGGGGCGAGCTGGTTCGAGGTGGTCGAGCCGGCCACCGGAGAGCCGCTGGCGGAGGTGCTCGCCGCCGACGCGGAGCTGGTCGACCGGGCGGTCCGGGACAGCCGGCGCGCCTTCGAGCAGGACTGGCGGCACCGCACCCCACGCGAGCGTGGCGCGCTGCTGCGCCAGGTCGCCGAGGTGATCCGGGAGCACGCCGACGAGCTCGCCGAGCTGGAGGCCCGCGAGGTCGGCAAGCCCCGCCGGGACGCGCTGCGCTTCGACGTCTCGTTCAGCTCCGCCGGCTTCGACTTCTACGGTGGGCTGGCCGACACGGTGCACGGGGACCTCCTCGACCAGGGCCCGATCGAAGCGCGGGTCAGCTACGAGCCGTACGGGGTCGTCGCCGCGATCCTGCCGTTCAACTGGCCGCCGATCCACTTCACCAAGAAGGCGGCGCCCGCGCTGGCCGCCGGCAACACCGTGGTGATCAAACCCGGTGAGCAGGCGCCGCTGACCGTGCTGCGCCTGGTCGAGCTGGCCAACCGGGTACTGCCGCCCGGGGTGGTCAACGCGGTGGCCGGGCTGTCCGCCGGCGCGCTGGTCGCCGGCCACGCGGGCGTCGAGCGGATCACCTTCACCGGCGCCACCGACACCGGCCGCAAGGTGCTGCGCAGCGCGGCGGAGAACCTCACCTACGCCACCATGGAGCTGGGCGGCAAGAACGCGCTGCTGGTGCTCGAGGACGCCGACATGGACGTCGCGGTGCACACCGCCATCGAGGGCATGTTCTACAACCAGGGCGAGGCGTGCACCTCCACCGCGCGGCTGCTCGTGCACCGCTCGCGCTACGACGAGTTCGTGGCGCGGTTCGTGGCGGCCACGAACCGGCTGGTGGTCGGCGACGGGCTGGACCCGGACACCGACATCGGGCCGATGGTGGACGCCGCCCAGCAGGCGAAGGTGCTCGGGCACATCGAGACCGCGCTGGCCGAGGGCGCCACGATCGCCACCCAGGGCAGCGTGCCGGACCGGGCCGACCTGCGCGCCGGCTACTGGGTGCCGCCGACCGTGCTGACCGAGGTGACGCCGACCATGCGGGTCGCCCAGGAGGAGGTGTTCGGCCCGGTCGCCGCGATCATGGTGTTCGACACCGAGGACGAGGCGGTGCGGATCGCCAACGGCACCGCGTACGGGCTGACCGCCGCCCTGATCACCACCGACCACTTCCGCGCCGCCCGGCTCGCCGAACGCCTCGAGGCCGGCATGGTCTTCATCAACAACTACATGCGGCGGTCGTTCCTCGGCTCCCCGTTCGGCGGCGTGAAGGGCAGCGGCTTCGGCCGGGAGAACTCCCTGCAGACCCTGCACGAGTTCGTCCGCGCCAAGAACGTGCGCTTCCCCTCCGGCCGGGGCCCCATCCCCACCTGGCCCCCGGTCTCGTAAACGGGTCCGGCCGGCGCGCGGGCGCCGGCCGGGTGCGCCCGGCCGTTTCCTGCCTGTTGTTACCGAACTCCACAACAGGCAGGAAAACGCGCCCACAAACCTGCCTCCTGTGCAGCTCGGTAACACAGGGCGTGGCGGTCAGAGGGTGGTGTGGACTGGGGTGCCGGCGACCACCGTGAGTACCGAGGTGATGGCGGGGATCTGTGCGGCGGGCACGGTGAGGTAGTCGGCGTCGAGCACCGCGAAGTCGGCCAGCGCGCCCGGCCACAGCTGCCCCCGGTCGGCCTCCTCGAACGAGAGCCACGCCGAGCCCCGCGTGTAGAGGTGCAGCGCGCGCTCGCGGGATAGCAGGTGGCGGGGCTCACGGCGCGCCACGCCGTCCAGGGAGCGCCCGGCGACCAGCCAGTAGAGCGAGAGCCACGGGCTATACGAGGAGGCCCGGGTGGCGTCCGTGCCGGCGGCCACCGGGATCCCGGCCGCCAACAGGTCGGCCAGCGGCGGCGCCCGGCGGATCGCCTCGTCCCCCCACACCTCGGCGGAGGCGGCGGCCTTGAAGACCAACCGGTCGTCGACCACCACGCCGGCACCGAGCGCGCGCAGCCGGGCGATGTTGCGCGGCCCGATCCGGTCGGCGTGCGCCAGCGAGAACCGCAGCTCGGTCAGCGGGAGCTCGGCGTGCACCTGCTCCCAGGCGTCCAGGATCCGGTCGATGCTGCTGTCCAGCACCGCGTGCACGTGCATCGGCCAGCGGTGCCGGGCGGCCTCGCGGCTGATCCGCAGGAACTCCGCGCCGGCCGCCTCGGAGATCTCGAACGGCGCGAGCCCCTCGAAGTCGTGGCAGCCGTAGTGGATCAGCTCGCCGACGCCGAGGGTGCGCAGCCGGTCGTCACCGAACTGGGTCTGCCCGTGCCGCAGCCAGCCCTCCAGCTGCTCGTACTCCCGCCCGGGGTCGACCGCGGACAGGAACAGCCGCATCCGTAGGGTCAGCTCGCCGCGCCGCCACAGTTCGAACAGCGCGTCGTAGCGGTCCGGCGGCATGCCGAAGCCACCCGGGTCGACCACGCCGGTCAGGCCCGCCGCGTGCAGCTCGCGTTGCATCGCCGCCGTGCTGGCCCGCTCCTGCTCCGGCCCGCGCGCGGGCAGCGCCGCCAGGCACCGGTTGAACGCGGGCAGCCCGCTGATCCGCCCGGTCGGCACGCCGTCGCCGTCCCGCTCCAGGTGCCCGCCAGGTGGGTCCTCGGCCAGCCGGTCGAGCCCGCTGGCCCGCAGCGCGGCGGTGTTGAGCACCGCGTACTCGTAGAGCGCCTGGACGTACACCGGGTGCTCCGGCGCCACCGCGTCCAGCTCGGCGCGGCTCGGCGGGCGGCCCTCGGTGAACTGGTGGGGGTGCCAGCCGCCGATCGCGCGCACCCATTCGCCGGCCGGCCGCCGCGCGACCTCGGCCCGGATGCTGGCCAGCGCGGCGGCGACGTCGGGCACCCCGGTCCAGTGCAGCTCCTCGTCCCAGGTGGCACCCGCGCGCACCGCGTGCAGGTGGCCGTCGATCAGCCCGGGGACCACCCGCCGCCCGCCGAGGTCGGTGACCGGGCAGCCCGGCCTGGCCAGGTCCCGCACCTCGGCGTCCGACCCGATGGCCAGCACCCGCCCCCGGGACACCGCGATCGCGGTCGGCCCGTCCCCCGCCGGCGCGGTCGGCTCCGGCCCGGCCGCCACCGGAAGCCCGGGCCACACCCTGCCGTTGACGAAGATCGCGTCGGCGCTCACCGGCCGATCCTCACCAGTCCACCGCGATGTACTGGGACTCCAGGTACTCCAACACGCCCTCGTGCCCGCCCTCCCGGCCGATGCCGCTCTGCTTCACGCCGCCGAACGGGGCAGCCGGGTCGGACACCACACCCCGGTTCAGCCCGACCATGCCGGCCTCCAACCGCTCACTGACCCGCAGGCCGCGCGCCAGGTCACCGGTGTACACGTAGCCGACCAGCCCGTACTCGGTGGCGTTGGCCAGCTCGACGGCCTCATCCTCGGTCTCGAAGGCGACGATCGGCGCGACCGGCCCGAAGATCTCCTCGGTGAGCACCGGAGCCTGCGGTGGCACCCCGGTCAAGACGGTCGGCGGGTAGAAGTAGCCGGGGCCGGCCGGCACGGTGGCGCCGATCAGCGCGGTGGCACCCAGCGCGACCGTCCGGTCCACCAGGTCGGCGACCTTGCGCCGGCTCGCCGCGTTGACCAGCGGGCCGAGCCGCACGGCCGGGTCCAGCCCGCTGCCGGTGCGCAGCGCGGCCATCTCGGCGGCCAGCAGGGCGGCGAACCGCTCGGCCACGCCGGCCTGCACGTAGAACCGGTTGGCCGCGGTGCACGCCTCGCCGCCGTTGCGCATCTTCGCGACCATCGCACCGGCCACCGCGTCGGTCAGGTCCGCGTCGGAGAACACCAGGAACGGCGCGTTGCCGCCGAGCTCCATCGAAGCGCTGACCACCGTCCGGCTCGCCGCGGCCAGCAGCACCCGGCCGACCTCGGTGGACCCGGTGAACGACAGCTTGCGCACCCGGGGATCGTCCAGCATCCGGCCGACCACCGCACCGGACCGGTTAGACGGCAGCACATTGACCACGCCGTCCGGCACGCCCGCCTCGGCCAGCAGCGCGGCGATCGCGAGTGCGGTCAACGGCGTCTCACTGGCCGGCTTGAGGATCACGGTGCAGCCGGCCGCGAGCGCCGGGCCGATCTTCCTGGTGGCCATCGCGGCCGGGAAGTTCCACGGCGTGACCAGCACGGCGACCCCGATCGGCCGCTGCGTGACCAGGATTCGGTTGCTGCCCGACGGCGAGGTCTGCACGGTGCCGAGCAGCCGCACCGCCTCCTCGGAGTACCAGCGGAAGAACTCGGCGGCGTAGGCCACCTCCGAGCGCGCGTCGGCCAGCGCCTTGCCGTTCTCCAGCACGATCAGCCTGGCCAGCTGTTCGGCGCGGTCGGTCATCAGCTCGAACGCCCTGCGCAGCACCTCCGCCCTGGCCCGGGGTGCCGTGGCGGACCAGCCGGCCAGCGCGCCGGCCGCCGACGCCACGGCCGCATCGGCGTCGGCCGGGGTCGCGTTGGCCACCTCGGCCAGGCGTAGGCCAGTGGCCGGGTCGAGCACGTCCAGGGTGGAGCCGTCGGTGGCCGGGCGCCACCGGCCACCGACGAACAGCTGACGCGGCACGCCGCCCAGCACCTCGGCCAGTACGTCGGCCGGCGCGACCTCGGTGGGTCCGACAACGGTCATGCGAGCTCCTTACGCCGCGCCGCGAACCGCGGCGAACTGATCGGGATGCCAGGGGGTCGCCTGCTCACAGCAGCAGGCCGAGCGGCTGCGCGAGGCAGTTCTGGAACGCTTGCATCCAGCGCGCGGCCAGCGCGCCGTCGACACAGCGGTGATCCACCGAGAGCACCGCGGTCAGCTCGGTGCGGATGCCCAGCTCGCCGTCGGTGACCGCCGGCACGGTCCGGGCGGCGCCCACCGCGAGGATCGCCGCCTGTGGTGGGTTGATGATCGCGGCGAACTCGTCGACGCCGTACATGCCGAGGTTCGTCAGGGTGATCGAGCCGCCCTCGAGCTCCCACTGGCGCAGCCGCCCGTCGCCGGCCCTGGCGCCGAGCTCGCGCACCTCGGCGGACACGGCGGAAACCGACCGGGTGTCCACCGCGCGGACCACCGGCGTGACCAGCCCCGACGCGCCGGCCACCGCCACCCCGACATCCACCTGCCCGAAGCTCAGCAGCGCCTCGTCCGACCAGGCCACGTTCATCTCCGGCACCAGCGTGTGCGCCCGGCCCACCGCCTTGATCAGCAGGTCGTTCACCGAGATCCGCTCGGCGGACGCGGCGTTGAGCTCCCGGCGCAGCGCCAGCAGCGCGTCCACCCCGCAGGACGCCTTGAGGTAGAAATGCGGCACCGTCCGCTTGCTCTCGGTCAGCCGGCGCGCGATGGCCCGGCGGATCGACGGGTGCGGGATCCGGGTCACGACCGTCTCCGGGGCACCCGGCGCGCGCGCCGGTGCCGGTGCTGGCCGCGGGGCAGGGGCCGGTGCCGATGCCACAGTCGGGACCTCGGACGGGCATTCGGACGGGGCTTCGGACGGGACCGGTGGCGGCGCGACCAGCTGCCCGGCGGACCGGGCCGCGACGGCCCGCTCCACGTCTCGGCGGGTGATCCGGCCGTTCGGCCCGGTGCCCTCGGCGTCGGTCAGGCCCAGCCCGGCCTCGAGCAGCAGCCGCCGCGCCAGCGGACTGGCGAACATGCGGCCCGCCACACCGCCATTGCCCGACGGCGACCCGCCAGACGACAGCCCGCCAGACGACAGCCCGCCGGACGACCACGACTCCGGCGGCCCGGACGGCGGCAACGCCTCCGCCTCGGCCGCCGCACCGGCAGGCTCCGCCGCCACGCCGAGCGAACGCAGCAGGGCGGCCAGGTCCTCGACCTGCTCGCCCGGTTCGCCCAGCACGGCGATCGGGGCGCCGACGGCCACCGTGGTGCCGGGCGCGGCGAGCAACGTCAGTACCTGGGCGGCGGACTCGGCCGCCAGCTCCACCGAGGCCTTCTCGGTCTCGATCACGACGAGCGGCTCGCCGGCCGCGACGGTGCCGCGCTCGGCGACGAGCCAATCGTTGATTACCGCCTCGGTGGCGCCGGTGGCGACCTCGGGCAGACGCAGCAGGGTGGCCATGGGGTCTCCTCGCGGTGGCCGGTGGGACGGGTCAGCCGGCGGCTCAGCGAACGGCACGGCGCACGGCGGCGATGATCTGCTCAGTGGAGGCGAGGGCGGCGGTCTCCAGCACCTTGCTGATGCTGGGCGAGGCCTCACCGCCGGTCACCCGGTGCACCGGGGTGTCCAGCCAGTCGAACAGCCGGCGGCCGATCTCGTCGGCCAGCCAGCCGCCGTAGGAGGTGCCCGAGGCACCTTGCTCGACGATCAGCACGCGGTTGGTCTTGCGCACGCTCGCCTCGATGAGCTCCCAGTCCACGCTGGCCCGGTCCAGCCAGCGCAGGTCGATCACGTCGGCGGTGACGTCCCCGACGGCGTCCACGGCCGCCAGGCAGGGCGCCACCATGGCCAGGTAGGAGATGACGGTGAGGTCGGTGCCGGTGGCGCGCAGCGCGGCGCGGCCGACCGGGATGCGGTAGTCCAGGTCGTCGACGGGCACCTCGCCGACGGTGTCGTAGAGGCCGACGTGCTCCAGCACCACGACCGGGTCGTCGCAGGCCAGCGCGGTGTTGAACAGGCCGATGTAGTCGTGCGGGGTGCTCGGCGCCACCACCCGCAGCCCGGGCGCGGTGGTCAGCACGCCGGCCGGGTCCATCGAGTGCTGGGAGCCGTAGCCGGTGCCCGGGGCGAGCTTGCTGCGCAGCACGAACGGGACCCGCCCGGTGCCGCCGAACATGTGCCTGGCCTTGGCGACCTGGTTGAACAGCTGGTCGGCGGCCACCCACATGAAGTCGGCGTACATGAACTCCACGACCGGCCGGAACCGCCCGTCCAGCGCGATCCCGCCGCCCAGGCCGGCGAACGCGTTCTCGCTGATCGGGGTGCCGAGCACCCGGGCCGGCGCGGCCTGCTGCGCCGCCCTGGTCGCGCCGTTGGTGCCACCCTTGAGCCGGTGCACGTCCTCGCCGAGCAGCACCACGGACTCGTCGCCTGCCATCCGCCGCCCGATCACGTCGCTGACCGCGTCGATGAACCGGGCCTGCCGGGTGGCGCCGGGGTGGTCCGCCTGCTCGACGTACCGGCTACCGGCCAGCTCGGCCAGGTCGCCCCGGATGCCGACGTCGACGAACCCGGGGTCCGGCCAGGCCGCCGGGCGGATCCGCCGCTGGCCCGGTTTGCCGCCGGGCAGCGGTTCGAGCAGCGCCGCGCCAATCTCCCGCAGCGCGTCGGTGATCTCGTCCCGGCCGGCCTGGATCTCACTCTCGGTGGCGAGGCCGCGCCGCTGCACGTGCGCGGCCAGCGCGGCCAGCGGGTCGCGGTCGCGCCAGGCCTGCTCCTCGGCCCTGCTCCGGTAGCCGAAGGCGCTGCCCGGGTAGGGGCCGTTCTGGTGGAAGAAGCGGTACACGTTGGCCTCGACCACGGTCGGGCCGTGGCCGGCGCGCATGTGCGCCACGGCCTCCCGCATGGCGGTGTGGGTGGCCAGCACGTCCATCCCGTCGACCTGCCAGCTCGGGATGCCGAAGCCGGGCCCCCGGCCGGACAGCCGCGCCTCGCCGGTCGCCTCGTCCACCCGGGTGGACACCGCGTACAGGTTGTTCTCGATGAAGAAGCAGATCGGCAGCTTCCAGGCGGCGGCCAGGTTGAACGTCTCCAGCACCGAGCCGATGTTCACCGCGCCGTCGCCGAAGTAGGTCACCGACACGGCATCGGATCCGGCCTGGCGGTGCGCCCAGGCGAAGCCGGCGGCCTGCGGCACCCCGCCGCCGACGATCGCGTTGGTGCCCATCGCGCCGGCCTCGGTCCACTGCAGGTGCATCGAGCCGCCCCGGCCCTTGCAGTAGCCCTCGGCCAGCCCGCAGATCTCGGCGAGCGTGCGGCGCAGTACCACCAGGACGTCGTCGGTGAGCTTGCCGAGCGCGCCCGGGGTCGGCTGCGCGACGTGCGCGAGCGCCTTGGCCAGGAACTGGTGGTGGCCACGGTGCGAGCCGTTCACGGTGTCCCCGGCCTTCAGCGCGAGCACGGAGCCGACCGCACCGCCCTCCTGCCCGATGCTGGAGTGCGCCGGGCCGTGCACCAACCCCGCGCCGGCCAGCTCGAGTACGTACTCCTCGAAGGTCCGAATCCACAGCGTGTGGGTCAGCGCGGTGCGCAGCAGGTCGGGCTCGGCGCCGTCCCAGTCGGACCGGTCGACGGTCAGCTCGACCCAGGGCGCGGCGGCCAGCAGGTTGTGGTGTTCCGGCATGTCCAACGGCCTCCTCAGGGCGGCGCAGCGCGGTGCGATGAGAACGACAGTGGCATCGATCGGATCCAATTTCAAGGTAAACGGTCGCCATATCTGTCGAAGTACTGGTAAAACAGGACACGCCAGACTTTGATTGGATCAAATCGGGAGGCGTCCCATGAGTGCTCGGACCGGCCCCATCCCCGGGCTGCGCCGCGTCGACCACATCGGCCTGACCGTGCCGGACCTGGACGAGGCGAGCGCGTTCCTGGTCGACGTGCTCGGCTGCGAGTACCTCTACTCGCTCGGCCCGTTCGCCGACGACGGAACCTGGATGAGTGAGCATCTGAACGTCGCCAAGGACACCGTGATGCGCCGGCTGCACTTCTTCTCCCTCGGCGGTGCCGCGATCTTCGAGGTGTTCGAGTACGAGGCGCGCGAGCAGGTCACCGCGCCGCCGCGCAACAGCGACATCGGCGGGCACCACGTGGCGCTTTACGTCGACGACCTGGACGCCGCGGTGGCCGGCCTGCGCGCCAAGGGGGTGCGGGTGCTCGGCGAACCGACCGCGAGCCGGGGCCCGAGTGCCGGCCAGCGCTGGGTGTACTTCCTCGCGCCATGGGGCATGCAGTTCGAACTAGTCTCCTACCCCGACGGCAAGGCGTTCGACCGAAGGGCCTGACGCCGGTCCACCCCAGGAGGTACTGGTGACAACCGCCGCGTGGCCCACCGCGTCGACCGTGGCGAGCCGGCGCATCGCCGCCGAGCTGCGGGACCGGATCCTGGCCGGCGAGCTCGCCCCGGGCGCCCGGATCGTGCAGGACGACCTGGCCGCCGAGCTGCACACCAGCCGGCTGCCGGTGCGCGAGGCGCTGCGCATCCTGGAGTCGGCGGGGCTGGTCACGCTGAAGTCGAACGCCGGCGCCTGGGTGACCCGGATGGACCGCCGCGACTGCGAGGTGTCTTACGCGATGCGCGAGCGCCTGGAGCCGCTGCTGCTGGCCGAGAGCATCCCGGCGCTGACCCAGCGGGACCTCGACGACGTCGTCGAGCTGCACGAACGGATCCTGGTCACCTCCGACGTCGAGGAGTTCCTGCGGCTGGACCGGCTGTTCCACTGGGCCACCTACCGGGGCAACCAGGTGCAGCAGCTGGAGCTGATGATCTCCCGGCTGTGGGACACCACGCAGCTCTACCGGCGGGCGTTCTCCCGGCTGGTGTTCAGCGAGCGCCGCTGGATCATCAACGCGGAGCACGCGCTGCTGGCCGAGGCCGTCCGGGCCAGGGACATCGCCTCCGCCGAGTCGATCCTGGCGCTGCACATCCACCGCACGGCCGGCGAGCTCGCCGAGCACCCGGAGCTGTTCGACCCACCCCCCGCCTGACCGCACCCACCTCCGGGGCCGGCACACGGCATGCGGGGCCGACACATCGAGTGTGTATCCGGCACACGAGTTGGAACTCGTGTGCCGCGTCGGCGGGCCGTGTGCCACCTGCCCAAGTTGTGTGCCGGGCTGACGTACATCGATGACGTCATCCGACGGCCGCGCGCAACCCCGCCGGGTTCCTACCGTGACCGGGAGCCGCCCCGCGCCACGCCGCGCGCGGACCTCGGCGCCGGCCCACCACGCAGGTTGACGCACACCGGAGGGAACCTTGTCCGACATCACGTACACGGCGGTCGCCACGTCCACCGCCGAAGGCCGCAACGGCGGCCGCGCCACCTCCGACGACGGCGTGCTCGACGTCAGTCTCGCCGTGCCGAAGGCGCTCGGTGGAGCTGGCGGTGGGACCAACCCGGAGCAGCTGTTCGCCGCGGGTGGGCCTCCTGCTTCGTCCGCGCGGTCCGGCGGTTCGCGCAAGGCAGGAAGACCCCGTTGAACGACCTTGCCGTCGTCGCGGAGATCACCCTGCGCACGTTCCGGGGTCGTCGCGCACGTTCCGTGGTTTCCGCGCACGGTGCGAGGTGCGCGGGAACCACGGAAGGTGCGCGAAGCGGATCAGGATCGACGCCCCGCGCACGCTGGACAACCCTGTGCCCGTCGCCTCTGCCGGCCGCACCCGACGCACGGCGTCCGCACCCGACACACGCCGTCAGCACCCGACGCACGGCGTCCGCACCCGCCACACGCCGTCAGCACCCGACGCACGGCGTCCGCACCCGACACATAGAGCGTGCACCCAGCACACTGTTAGAACTCATGTGCCGCATCAGCAGGCCGTGTGCCACCTCCCCAATCCGTGTGCCGGCCACGCACCGGGTGGGCGTTCTGCGCACTTTCCGGGGACCCCCGCGCGGCTCGGGCTCCGTCGCCCGCGCCTGCCGCACACCGCCGTTGTGACCGCGGCGAAACCTCCTGGCTACAGGGCTGGCCGATGCTTGCCCCCGGAGGTGATTCGCCAGATGCCTGCTCGGGACCGACGCCGGTACGCAGCTGGTCCCGCCGCACCTGGTGGCGCACCCGCCGGCCCGGCGATCGACCAGGCGGCCCGCCCAGCCCCGTCCGGGGTGGGCTGGGACGCGTACCGCAGCCCCGGCTTCTTCGACGAGATGCTGGTCGGCGGGGGTGCCCGGGCCGCCTGCGCGGGCGTGCTCGGCTACCTGGCCGCGCTCGGCGACGACCTGCTGGAGCGGCAGCGGGCCGCCGAGCTGGCGATCAAGGCGATGGGTATCACGTTCGCGGTCTACGACGACGCGGACAACCGGGACCGGTCCTGGCCGTTCGACGTGATCCCCCGGGTGATCTCCACCCAGGAGTGGAGCGCCATCTCGGCCGGCCTGGTGCAGCGGCTGACTGCGCTGAACATGTTCATCGACGACCTGTACGGCTCGGCCAGGGTGGTCGCCGACGGCGTGCTGCCGCGCGAGGTACTGGCCAGCTCGAAGAACTTTCGGCCGCAGTGCGTCGGGGTGCGCCCGCCCGGCGGCATCTGGGCGCACGTGTGCGGCAGCGACCTGGTCCGGGACCGGGACGGCACGGTCTACGTGCTCGAGGACAACCTGCGGGTGCCCTCCGGCGTCTCTTACATGCTGGAGAACCGGCTGATCACCAAGCGGGTGTTCGCCGACCTGTTCCGGGACCTGGACATCCACCCGGTGGACAGCTACCCGAACCGGCTGCACGCGATGCTGGCCGCGCTGTCCCCGCGCGGCGCCGACTGGCCGACGATCGTGCTGCTCAGCCCCGGCGCGTACAACTCCGCGTACTTCGAGCACGTCTTCCTGGCCCGGCAGATGGGCGCGCACCTGGTCGAGGGCGGCGACCTGATGGTCGACACGGACGACTGCGTGTACCTGCGCACGGTCAGCGGGCCGGTCCGGGTGGACGTGGTGTACCGGCGGATCGACGACCTGTGGCTGGACCCGGAGGCGTTCCGGCCCGACTCGATGGTCGGGGTGCCCGGCCTGATCCGGGCCTGGCGCGCCGGCAACGTGGCCATCGCCAACGCACCGGGCGCCGGGGTGGCCGACGACAAGGTCATCTACTCCTACGTGCCGGACCTGATCCGGTACTACCTCGGCGAGGAACCCAAGATCGCCAACGTGCCCACCTACCTGTGCCACGACGACACCGCGCGCCGGCACGTGCTGGCCAACCTGGACGAGCTGGTGGTGAAGCCGGCAAACGAGTCGGGTGGCATGGGCGTGTTCGTCGGGTCGTTCGCCAGCCGGGCCGAGAAGGAGCTCATGCGCGCCCGGATCGAGGCCGACCCGCGCAACCACATCGCCCAGCCGATCCTCGCGCTGTCCACCGCGCCGACGCTGCGGGACGGGCGGGTGGTGCCCCGGCACCTCGACCTGCGCCCGTTCATCCTGTCCGGCGAGCGGCCCTACGTCACCCAGGGCGGGCTCACCCGGGTGGCGCTGACCGAGGGCTCGCTGGTGGTGAACAGTTCACAGGGCGGCGGCAGCAAGGACACCTGGGTGCTCGACCCCACGGTGCTCGGAGTTCGACCGAACGGCACGGATGACGGTTAGGGGGCGCGCGATGTTGCTATCCCGGTTCGCGGAGTCGCTGTACTGGGCGGGGCGCTACCTGGAACGGGCCGAGGCGACGGCCCGGCTGGTCCGGGTGCACACCGAGCTGTACCTGGACCTGCCGAGGGCCGCCGGCGTCGGCTGGTCGCCGCTGCTCGCGGTGACCGGCGCCGGCGAGGAGTTCCTGGACCGGCACACCGGGCCGGAGGAGGACGACGTGGTGGCCTTCCTGGCCATCGATCCGAAGAACCGGGGCTCGGTGCTGGCCAGCATCGCCCAGGCCCGGATGAGCCTGCAGCTGAGCCGGGTGCTGCTGCCCACGGCCTCCTTCGAGGTGGTCAACAAGCTGCACGACTGGGCGGCGGCCAACCCGGCGGCGGCGATCGACCGGCGCACCCGGCTGGCCTGGATGGACGAGGTCATCGAGCGCTGCCAGCTGATGGCCGGTTCGCTGGCCGGCACCATGTGCGACGACGAGGCGTACGGCTTCCTGCAGATCGGTCGCTACCTGGAGCGGGCCGACATGACCATCCGGGTGCTCGACGTGCAGGCCGCCGTGCTGGTCGGCCAACCGGGCGAGGACGCCGGCGGTGAGCCGTACCACGACGTCACCTGGATGAGCGTGCTGCGCTCGCTGGCCGCGCACCAGATGTTCCGCCGCAGCGAGGGCGGCCAGGGCGGCGGCGTGCCGGGGCCGGCCGCCGTGCGCTTCCTGCTGCGCGAGGAACGGTTCCCCCGATCGGTGGAGTTCTGCCTGGCCAGCACGGCCCGGACGCTGGGCGCGCTGCCGAGGGCGGCCCTGCCCCTGGCCAGCTGCGCCCGGGTGCGCGCCCGGCTGCGCGACCTTCGACCTGCCGACCTCGACGCGCCGGGCGAGCTGCACGAACTTGCCGACGACCTGGAGTCCGGCGTCGGCGCACTGCACGATGTGCTGACACAGACGTATTTTCGGCTCGTGGCGGCGCCGCCGGCCATGGTCGAGCCGGCCTAGCCGCGTCCGCACGGCACGTCTGCACGGCACGTCTGCACGGCACGTCTGCACCGCACGTCTGCACCGCGGGCGATGGACTGAGGGGACAGCTTGGCGATCCACGTAGCACTCGAGCACCAGACGTCGTACCGGTTCGACCGGCCGGTCCGGTTGGGGCCACACGTGGTGCGGCTGCGCCCGGCGGCGCACTGTCGGACGCCGGTGCTGTCCTACTCGCTGCGGGTCGAGCCGGAGACCCACTTCCTGAACTGGCAGCAGGACCCGTTCGGCAACTA
>Ga0137415_10000830_pt1 | contig 30284 bp, 28 predicted proteins | sample CZODoug3_1_1_16f_FD_183082 | JGI IMG/M metagenome (GOLD analysis project Ga0137415, IMG submission 183082) | Vadose zone soil fungal communities from Angelo Coast Range Reserve, California, USA - CZODoug3_1_1_16fungal (Hybrid Assembly) | ecosystem: Environmental > Terrestrial > Soil > Vadose...
CCCGCCGATCGGCCTGAACGCCTGGTATCCGCCGCGATCATTTGCGCTGCCCGGCCATTGGTGTCAACGTGAGCGCCGGGTCGAGGCGTAACAGTTTTGTCATAGTCCGGCTGGTAGGATCCATTCGGTCGCCGTCGCGACCCGGAGGCCATGATGCGTTTCTCCCCACTGTCGTTCGTGCTCGGACTTGCCGCCGCTTCCCTCGTCCCCGTGCTGTCGCGCGTCTTCCGGCCGCTGGCCGTCGAGGCGACGGCCGCCGGCATGGGGATGCTCGAGGACGCCCGGCGCGTGTTCGCCCAGCAGATGGAGAACCTCGAAGACGTCATCGCCGAGGCGCAGGCGCGGCGGGAGCAGCTCGACGCCGAGACGCAGGCGACGGCGACGGACGAAGCGTCGTCCGAGGCCACGGTCGAGGACGAGGCGGCGCCCACGGGCCGAGTTCGCAGGCGGACCAACGGCGCGCGCCGGCGCGCCTCGTGATACGGGGCCATGAGTGCCCTGCGGGTCGCTCACGACGTTCCCGGCCGGCTTCGGCTCCGCCTCCCCGTCGGCGTTTCGGTCGAAGGCCTGATTGACGCCGTCGGGGCGCAGCCGGGCGTTCAGGCGTGTACCTGGTCGCCGCGGACGCGCAGCCTGCTCGTCGTGTACCGACCGGACAGCGCGAGCGCGGCGGGCATCCTCGAGACCGTCGCTCGCCACACCTCGCTCACCGTCGCCCTCAACGGCGAGTCGGCGCAGGCCTCGAAGCCGACGGAGGCCGGAGACGCCCTGGCTCGTGGCGTGCGCGACGCGGCCCGGGATCTCGATCACCGCGTGCGCCGCGTGACGCGGGGCGTGGTAGGGCTCGGCGGACTCATGCCCACCTTGCTGGTCTTCTGGGCTGTCGGCGAGGTCGTGCGCGGCCGCGTCAGGCCGCTGGCCTGGACCTCGGCGCTCTGGTACGCCCACGGCCTGTTCCGTGACTACGCCGTCGAGAAGCCGCAGGACTGAGGGATGCGTTACCACATCGCCCACTCCGTGCGCGGGCGGCTGCGGCTGCGCGTTCCCTCACCGTGGCTCCGCACGCGCCAGGGCGCCGTCGAGTCGCGACTGCGGGCCCTGACCGGGGTGCGCGCCGTCGCCGGCAACACGCTCACCGGCAGCCTTCGGATCGACTACGACCCGTTCAGCCTCGCCGAGCAGTCGCTCGTCGACGAGCTGAAACACCTGGACGCGCACCTGACCGGCCCGCCGCCGGCAAGGCGGCGCGGCGCCCAGCCGTCCGCCGTCGTCGGGACGAAGACGCCGCTGCTGAACGTCATCGGCGCGACCTCGGCGCTCGCCGCCGCCTGCCTGCCGGCGCCGCCCGCGCTGGCCGCCGGCCTCGTACTCGCCGTCGGGCTGCCGTCGCTGCTGCGCGCGGGCACCGCGCTCGGTCGGCGCCGTCTGAACGGCGACGTCCTCGAGGCCTCGACCGTGCTGCTGCTGACGGCGCGCCGGCATTACCCCGCGGCGGCGCTCCTCGTGTGGCTTCGCGCCGTCGGAGAGTACTTCGTGGCGCGGACGGTGGTCACGGCGCGGCGCTCGCTGCGAGACGTCGTCGCTCCGCCTGACGCGACGGTCGCTCGCGTCGAGGGTGAGACGACGCGGCCCGCGCGCGTCGCCGCCCTCCGGGTGGGTGACGTCGTGGTCGTGCCCGGCGGTCAGCGCATTCCCGTCGACGGGACGGTGGTGGGCGGCGAGGCGCTGGTGAATCAGCAAACGATGACCGGTGAAGCGCTCCCGGTCGAGCGCCGCTCGGGAGATACGGTGTTCGCGGCGACCACGGTCGAGCTCGGCGAGGTGGTGATCCGGGTGGACCGGGTCGGGCTCGACACCGCGGTCGGCCGCATCGTGCAGGCGATCGAGGCGACGGCCGACGAGAAGTCCGAGATCCAGGCGTTCGCGGAGCGCCTCGCCGATCGCGACGTGGGGCGCACCCTCGGCCTGGCGGTGCTGGGGACGGGACTCTCGCGCAGCATCGATGCCGGCATCGCCATTCTCGTCTCCGACTACGGGGTGGCGGCGCGCGTCGGCATTCCCACGGCGATCGTGAGCTCGATCGGTCAGGCCTTCCGCCAGGACATCCTGATCAAGGGCCCGCGCGTCCTCGAGAATCTCGCCCGCGTCGATACCGTCGTGTTCGACAAGACCGGCACGCTCACGCTGGGCGCGCCGCGCGTGACACGTATCGCACGATATGGATCGCTGTCGGAGGAGGCCATCATCCGGCTGGTGGCCGCCGCCGAGCGGCCGTTCCGTCACCCTGTGGCGCGTGCCGTCGCGCGCCTGGCCGCCGAGCGGGGGATCGAGGCGCCGACGGCGACGACCACCGTGGAACAGGTCGGTCTCGGCGTCGAGGTGCAGATCGATGGCGCCAGAGTGCTCATCGGCAGCCGCCGACTCATGGAGTCCCACGAGGTGGCGCTGCGAGCCGCGGCCGCGGACGAGGCGGCCGCTCACGCCATCGGCGGCTCACCGCTCTTCGTCGCCATCGACGGTCGTCTGGAGGCCATGCTCGTCCTGCAAGATCAACTCCGCGATGACGCGCCGGAAGCGGTGCAGGCCCTGCGGGCTCGTCGGATGCGAAACGTGATCTTGTTGTCGGGCGACCACGCCGAGCCGAGCCGGGTCATCGCCGAGTCGCTGGGGCTCCGCCACCACTACGCCGACCTCCTGCCCGAGGACAAGGCGCGGCTCATCGGCGAGCTGAAGGCGGAGGGACGGGTGGTGGCGATGGTCGGTGACGGCGTCAACGATGCCCTCGCGCTCGACGAGGCCCACGTCGGGATCGCGGTGCCGGGCGGGGCCGAGGTCGCCACCGAGGCGGCGGACGTCGTCCTCCTCAGCGGGGGCCTCAAGCGTGTTGTCCGGGCTCTCGATCTCGCGCGTGACAGCATGGATGGCGTCCGGCGAACGCTGCGCATCGCCGCGCGCGCGAATCTGCTGGTGGTCGGGCTGGCCTCCTTCGGCTTCGCCCGCCCCGTCGTGAGCATCTTGCTGAGCCATGGAACGACGGTCGCGGCCGCCATGCTGAATGCGCGCGCGACGACGGGTCGGACGCTGTGAACGCTGTTGCAGAGTCGCCCTAGGCGCAAGAAAAATGTTCCGATCCCGTCACACGGCTGTCACACTGACTCCGTACCCTGGGCATCAGAAGTCGTCGATTCGGCCCGGGAAGGGAGGCGGTGACGATGGTCGTATCGTTCTTCATGGCCCTGCTCGCCGACCTCGTGTTCGACTCGGCCGCCACGATGCGCCGCTCGTTCGGCTCCGAGATGAGCCGCTACCTGGAGCAGCGCGGCGTGCGCGCCGCTCGACCGAATCACACGCCCGCTCGCTGAGCCTCGCACCCGCGCGCCCGCGCGGGTCTAGGGTGGCGCGGCCGTGACCGCGCGTCCATCGATCCTGGCCGTTTCCGTCGGCGTCCGTGGGCGCGTTCGCCTGCGTGTCGATGAGCTTCGCGGCCGACGAACCCTCGCGTCCCGAGTACAAGAGTGCCTGTCCGGCGACGAGGGCATCCGCGACGTGCGCACCAATCCCGTCACCGGCAGTGTGCTCGTGCTGTTCGACCCGAGCCGTCTCGACGCGCGCCGGATCATCGCCGCCGTCCGCCGCCACACGCGAGCGGTCGGCAACGGGCACGATGGCCATCACGAGGTCCTCGCGCCCTGGCACACCCTGCCGGCGCTCGACGTCACCGAGCGCCTCTCGACGTCGCCCCAGCGCGGGCTGTCCACGGTCGAGGCGGCGCAGCGGCTCACGAGGCTCGGGGCCAACCAGTTGCCGATGCCGCAGCCGAAATCGTCGCTGGAGATCCTCGCGGGGCACCTCACGTCGTTACCGGTGCTGCTCCTGGGCGGCGCCACCGTCCTCTCGCTCGCGAGCGGCGCCGTGGTCGACGCGGTGGTCATTCTCGCCGTGGTGATCGCCAATGCCGCCGTCGGCTACGTCACCGAGCGTCGCGTCGAGCGCATCATGATGTCGCTGCAAAGCGCCGGCATCCCCCAGGCGCTCGTCCGACGCGACGGTGAGGAGATGGTCATCCCGGCCGCGGCCCTCGTCCCCGGCGACGTCCTCGTCCTGAAGGTCGGTCACGACGTGCCCGCCGACGCGCGCGTGATCGACGTCGCGGGACTCGCCGTGGACGAGGCGGCGTTGACCGGCGAAAGCGTGCCGGTCGCGAAGGTGGCCGCGGCACTCGCGTCGTCCAACGGCGCCCTCGCCGACCGCGTCAACATGCTCTACGCGGGCACGATCGTCACGGAGGGCACGGGCACGGCCGTCGTGACGGCGACGGGGCGACGGACCGAGCTCGGCCGGATCCGGGCGCTGGTCGCGGAGACGGCCACGCCGTCGACGCCCCTCGAGCGTCAGCTCGACCGCGTGGGACGTCGGCTGGTGGGCGTGTCGCTCGGCGCCTGCGCGGCCGTCCTCGGGCTGGGACTGCTGCGCGGCGTGCCGCTGCTGGAGATGGCGCGCAGCGCCATCTCGCTCGCGGTGGCGGCCGTGCCCGAGGGGTTGCCGGCCGTGGCGACGACGACGCTGGCCCTCGGCACCGAGCGGATGGCGCGGCGGGGCACGCTGGTGCGCCGACTGGCGGCGGTCGAGAGCCTCGGCGCGATCACCGTGATCTGCGCCGACAAGACGGGAACGCTGACCGAGAACCGCATGACCGTCGATTCGTGGTGCGTCGCCGGCCGGGAGTACGGTCAGGGGCCGGAGCTCGCGGCTGAACGCGAGGTCGATGCCGGCCTCGCCCGGGCCCTGCAGATCGCCGTCCTCTGCAACGAGGCGACGCTCGGCGACGACGGCGCCGAAGGCCGCGGCAGCTCGACGGAGAGCGCACTGCTCAGCGCCGCGCGCCTGGCCGGTCTCGACTATCGCGACGAGCGGCGGCGCCATCCGCTGCGCGACATTCGTCGGCGCGGCGAGCGGGACAACTGGATGGCGACCGCGCACGACGAGGACGGCCGCCTGCTGATCGCGATGAAGGGCGCGCCCGAGCAGGTCATCGTCCGCTGCGACCGCCGGCTCCAGCAGGGCGTCCCGGAGCCGCTGACGGCGGAGACGCGGCGGACGCTGCTGGAGCTGAACGACCAGATCGCGGCCCGCGGGCTGCGCGTGCTCGCGCTGGCCGTCGGCGAGGTCGCCGCCCTCGACGAGGGCTGCTACGACGGGCTGGTCTGGCTGGGACTGGTCGCCCTCACGGATCCGATCCGTCCCGGGGTCGCCGACGCCATCCGCGCGTGCCGCGGCGCCGGGATCCGCACCGTGCTCATCACCGGGGACCACGCGCGCACGGCGGCCGCGATCTATCGCGAGCTCGACCTGCGCGGGGGACCGCTGCACGTCTTCGACGGCGCGCACGTCGGCGAGGTGGGCCCCGAGCGGCTGCAGAAACTCGTGCGCGACGTGGACGTGTTCGCCCGTGTGTCGCCGGCGGACAAGTACCACATCGTCCGGGCCCTGCAGGCGAACGGCGAGGTGGTCGCCATGACCGGCGACGGGATCAATGACGCGGCCGCGCTGCGCGCCGCCGACATCGGCGTGGCCATGGGCGTGCGCGGCACCGACGTCGCCCGCGACGTCGCCGACGTCGTGCTCCTCACCGACGACTTCGCGGGCGTCGTCGCCGCCGTCGAGCAGGGCCGCACCATCCACACGAACATCGGGAAGTCGCTTCGCTTCCTGCTCGCCACGAACTTCAGCGAGATCATCGTGACGCTGGGCGCGCTCGCGGGCGGGGTGCCACGGCCGATGTCGGCGATCCAGTTCCTGTGGATCAACCTGCTCTCCGACGTCGCGCCGGCGCTCGCGCTGGCCATGGAGCCGGCCGAGGCCGATACGATGGCGCGGCCGCCGCGCGATCCGGCGGCCCCGATGCTGTCGCGCTCGGCGCTGGGTCAGATCGCGCGTGACGCCGGGCTCCTGGCCGCCTCGACCCTCGGGGTTCACGGGATCGGCCTGGCGCGCTACGGCGCGGGACCGCGCGCCACCACGCTCGCCTTCTCGACGCTGACGGTTGCGCAGCTGCTCCACGCCCTGGACTATCGCTCGCGTGGGACGGCGACGTCGGGACGCCCGGTGCTGCTGGGCGTCGTCGGCAGCACCATCGCGGCCCAGGTCCTGGCGATGGCGTTCCCACCCCTGCGGCGCCTTCTCGGTCTGGTGCCGCTGGCGTCGAGCGACTGGGCGGTCGTCGCCGGAGGCGCGATCGTGCCGTTCCTCATCAACGAGCTGGCTCACGGAGGCATCATGAAGGAGACACGACATGGCACCTGAGACGGGACCGAAACGGCGACGACCGAAGGCGTCGGTGGCGCGACGCGCGCAGGACGCCCAGCGGGTTCAGCGGACGATCGAAGACGCGATCAACAGCGGCGAGATCATCGCCGTCGGCGTCCTCAATCTCGTGAAGAACACGATCCTCACCGCGCTCGTCGGCGTGCAGGACGTCGGGGCCGCGCTGGGCGTGGCCGGCGTCGCGGCCGTGCGCGGTTCGATCAAAGCGGCCGCCGCGATCGGCGGCGATCTGGGCGCGGTCGCGCGCGAGGCGATCCGTGGAACGGTGACCGCGGCCGAAGAGATCGGAGGGGAGCTCGGCGGCGTGGCGAGGTCGGCGGCGCGCGGCGCCGTCAACGCCACCGGCGAGGTCGGCGGCGACGTCGGGACGGCGGCGCGACGGGCCGTCGAAGGGACGGTGGCCGCTGCCCGCGAAGTCGGCGCCGACGTCGTGGAGCTGGCTCGCAGCGCCGCCGAAGGCGCGGTCGAGGCGGCCGATCGCATCGGCGACACGGCCGGCCGCGCCGTGCGCGCGACCCTGTCGGGAACGGTGGCCGGCGTTCGGACGCTGGTGCGGGATGTGAGCGCTCCGGGTCCGAGGACGCGGCCTGAGCATACGCCCGCACAAGCGCGGCCGCGTGCAACCCGGTCGACGACGCGGCGCGGGCGTACGCCCGAGTCTCGTGGCACCCTGGACGCCGAAGCGAGCTGAGACGAGCAAGGGGGATAGCCATGGCACGTGCGAATCGCAAGGCCACGACGGGCAGAGGCACCGCGGAACAGATCGTGTCGGGGGCGATCGGCGCGGCCGAGGCGCTGACGGTCGGCGTCGTGCAGATGACGGGCCGCACGCTCGTCGAGACGCTGCACGCCGTCGAGGAGATCGGTAGCGAGCTGGGATCCGCGGTGGTTCGCGTGGCCCGCGGCTCGATCAAGGCCGCGGAAGACATCGGGAGCGATCTCGTCACCGTCGGCAAGGACGTCTCGCGCGGCGTCGCGCTGCCGATGCGACAGGTGGGAAGCGGCATCACTCGCCTGACGTGGGGGCGCCGGGACAGTAAGGGCGAGGACGCCATGCGGAAGATGCCGGCGAAGGCGGCCGGGCGACGCCGGCGTCGCCCGGCCGCGTGACAGAGGCGCCGCGAGGGTCGCCTCGCGGACGCCACGTCGCGGTGGGGGACGTCGGCACCACCGCCTGGCCGGGCTCCGCACCAATGCGCTCGTGGCCACGGGCTCGGCGGCGTTCGTCATCATCGGTGCACTGATGTCGGAAGAGCCGAGTCCGACTCGAATCGCGGCGCAGGTGGCATCGGGCGTGGGCTTCCTCGGCGCCGGTGTGATTCTTCGGGAGGGATTCAGTGTCCGCGGCCTGGATACGGCCGCAACGCTCTGGTGCTCTGCGGCCGTGGGCAGCCTGGCGGGCCTGGGCTTCCACGCTGCGGCGGCGCTGACCGCCGTGGCCGTCATCGCGACGAATCTCTGTCTGCGTCCCCTGGGGCGGCTGATCGACCGGCGGCAGGACACGGGCTCCGAGGTGGACGTCGAGTACCGCATCCGCGTCACGTGCGCGGCCGCGGACGAGACGCACGTGCGAGCCCTCCTCCTGCATGCGGTGGCCACCGAACCGCTGACCCTCCGCGGCGTCCGCGCGCATCGCGGTCCCGGCTCTGACACCGTTCGTATCGAGATGATGGTGATGAGCGAAGGCGCCAACCATCGTCCCGTCGAGCAGCTCACGAGCCGGCTCAGTCTCGAGCCGAGCGTGACGTCGGCGGCGTGGGAGGCCACCGGCGAGGAGACGGTGTAGGAGCATGTCCGACCTTGCCCGGCCTGCACACGCGCAAGCACCGCAAAGCCGCTTCGCCGACGTCCATGGCCTGCGGCTGCACTATTTGACCGTCGGCGAGGGCGACCCGGTGGTGCTCCTGCATGGCTACGCCCAGACCAGCCACATGTGGCGCCCGCTCATGACGGAGCTCGCGAGGACCCACACCGTGATCGCGCCGGACCTGCGCGGAATCGGTCAGTCGTCGATCCCGGCCGATGGCTATACCAAGGCCGTGATGGCCCAGGACATCCACGCGCTCGTCCACAGCCTTGGCGACCCGCGCATCAGACTCGTCGGCCATGACATCGGACTGATGGTCGCCTACGCCTATGCGGCGCAGTATCCGAGCGAGGTGGATCGGATCGTCCTGATGGACGCCTTCTTGCCGGGGGTTGGTAACTGGCGCGACGTCTGGCTGCTGCGGGATCTCTGGCATTTCCATTTTTACGGCGAGACGCCGCTCGCGCTCGTGACCGGCCGCGAGCGCATCTATTTCGAGCATTTCTGGAACGATTTCGCCGCCGATCGAACGCGGTCGGTGCCGGAGGGCGACCGGCGCATCTACGCGGACGCCTATGCCCGACCGGGCGGCATGCGCGCCGGGTTCGAGATCTTTCGCGCGTTCGAGCGGGATGCGCAGGATTTCGCCCGCTTCGCTCAAACGCCGTTACCGATGCCCATGCTCGTTCTCACCGGGGAAAAGGCGTCTGGTGACTTCCTGATCCAGCAGGGCCGGCTGGTCGCGACGACGGTTGAAGGCGTCGTCGTGCGCAATTCCGGGCACTGGCTCATGGAAGAGGCGCCCGGGCAGGTCATTCCCAGGCTCGTCGAATTTCTCAATCGCTAGGCGCTCGTCGCTCTCAGCAGCAGATTCCGTAACCGTCGGGCTGCTGGAGGCATCGAAGAGCAGAAGAGGTGGGCGCGGCAGGGCCGACGACGGCGAAGGAGAGCACACCATGAGCACGATCACGACCAAGGACGGCACGCAGATCTATTACAAGGACTGGGGTCACGGACAGCCCGTGGTCTTCAGCCATGGCTGGCCGCTGAGCGCCGACGCCTGGGAAGACCAGATGCTGTTTCTGGGCTCCCGCGGATTCCGCTGCGTCGCCCACGACCGCCGCGGCCACGGCCGCTCGAGCCAGCCGTGGAACGGCAACGACATGGACACGTACGCCGACGATGTCGCCGCGCTCGTCGAAGCGCTGGATCTGAGCAATGCGGTCCATGTCGGCCACTCCACGGGCGGCGGCGAAGTGGCGCGCTATATCGGTCGCCACGGCACGAGGCGTGTCGCCAAGGCGGTGCTGATCGACGCGATTCCGCCGCTGATGCTGAAGACGGCCGCCAATCCCGGCGGCCTGCCGATGGAGGTCTTCGACGGTCTCCGTGCCAGCATGCTGGCCGACCGCTCGCAGTTCTTCAAGGACCTCACCGTGCCGTTCTACGGCGTCAACCGACCCGGCGCGAAGGTCTCGCAGGGCCTGCGCGATTCGTTCTGGCTCCAGGGGATGCAGGCCGGCTTCAAGAACGCCTTCGACTGCATCAAAGTGTTCTCCGAGACCGACCAGACCGACGATCTCAGGAAGCTCACCGTGCCGACGCTGATCATCCACAGCGACGACGATCAGATCGTGCCGATCGGCGCCTCGGCCTACGCCGCCGTCAAGCTCGCGCCCAAGGCGCAGCTCAAGGTCTATTCCGGCGCGCCGCACGGACTGTGCAGCACCCACAAGGACCAGATCAACGCCGATCTGCTCGCGTTCCTCACGTCATGACACGATCGCCCTGACCGCTTGACAGGCCGGACCGCACGGCGTATTCCTCCGGCCAACTCAAGGAGGCCGTCATGCGGTCTGACCGTCAACGATGGATCCCGGCAGCGGTCGGCTTCTTCTTCCTCCTCCTGCCGGTCGTCCCCGCGTGGGCGGCCGATCCGGAGATCGATCAGTTGCTCCGGAGCCCGGTGGGCAAGGACTGGGTCACCAACGGCGGCAACCTCACCAACCAGCGCTATTCGACGCTGACCCAGATCAACACCACGAACGTCAAGCAGCTCAAGGGCGCCTGGATGACACGCCTGAAGGGCTCCGGCATCGGCGGCAAGTACTCGTTCGAGGCCTCACCCCTCGTCAAGAACGGGATCATGTACCTGATCACGGGCAACGACGACGTCTTCGCGCTGAACGCCAAGACGGGCGAGATCCTCTGGGAGTACTGGTCCGGCATCGACCAGAAGATTTCCACCATCTGCTGCGGCTGGGTCAACCGCGGACTCGCCATGGGCGAGGGACTGCTCTACTTCGGTCAGCTCGACGCCAACGTCGTCGCGCTGGACATGAAGACCGGCAAGGTGAAGTGGAAGACGCCGATCGAGAAGTGGGAGAACGGCTACACCATCACGAGCGCGCCGCTCTACTACGACGGCCTCGTGTACAGCGGCATCTCGGGAGGCGAATTCGGCGTGCGTGGGCGCGTCACCGCATTGGACGCCAAGAGCGGCGAGATCAAGTGGCGCTGGTACACGCTGCCCGGGCCGGGGGAGCGTGGCAGCGAGACCTGGCCCCCCGGCACGGACCATTCGATGCGCGGCGGCGCCACGGTCTGGAACACGCCCGCGCTCGATCCGCAGCTCGGCCTCCTCTACTTCGCGGCCGGCAACTGCGGGCCGGATTACGACGGGTCGATGCGGGAGGGCGACAACCTGTTCTGCACGTCGATGGTCGCGCTGAAGGCGAAGACCGGCGAGTACGTCTGGCACTTCCAGCAGGTGCACCACGACATCTGGGACTACGACGCGGCCAGTCCGGTCGTGCTCTTCGATACCGTGATCGACGGCCGGCCCCGCAAGGGCATCGCCGAAGCGGGCCGGACCGGCTGGGTCTACATCCTGGATCGCACGAACGGCACACCGCTGATCGGCATCGAGGAGCGGCCGGTGCCGCAGGAGCCGCGGCAGAAGACGGCGAAGACGCAGCCGTACCCGAAGGGCGACGCGACCGTGCCGCAGTGTGCCGAGCCGATGCCGGGCTACGAGAAGGCCGGATGCATCTTCGAGGTCTTCTGGGAACACCCGGTGATCGTGCAGCCGTCGGGCCTGGGCGGAACGAACTGGTCGCCGATGCCGTACAGCCCCGACACGGGCTACTTCTACGTCCCCGGGACCATCCGCCCCGGCGCCTTCGCGCGCTACGGCGACAAGTTCCTCGTCGGCCAGCGCTACGTCGGCGGCACGCAGGCGGCGCCGATCGGGGCCCAGATGAGCGGCACGTTCACCGCGATCGACGGCAAGACGAACAAGATCGCCTGGCAGCACAAGACGCCGTACCGCATCGGCGGTGGCGGCGGCGCGACGGTCACGGCCGGCGGCCTCGTATTCCGTGGCGAGCCCGACGGCAACTTCCTCGCGATCGACGCCAAGACAGGTCAGGAGCTGTGGCGCTTCCAGACCGGCTTCGGCGCGGATGCGCCGCCCGTCGTCTACGAGGTGGATGGCGAGCAGTTCGTCGTGATCGCGACCGGCGGCAATCAGCTGCAGGGCAGCGCCAACGGTGATGCGGTCTGGGCCTTCTCGTTGAAGGGGCAGGTCGGGCCGCTGTGGCCGCCGCCCCCGCCGCCGACCGTCGCCGGGCCCGTCGGGCCGATCGCGACCGGCGTCGACACGATCAAGATGGGCGGCAACAACGTGGAGTACGGCTTCGTGCCGGGCCGCGTACGGATCAAGGCGGGGAGCACGCTGAACTTCACGAACGTCGGCGACCTGCCGCACGGCGCGACGGCGTGGCAGAAGGGCGACTGGGATACCGGTGTCGTTCCGGCGGGCCTGTCGAAGTCCATCACCTTCACGGAGCCGGGGGTCTACTACTACATCTGCACGCCGCATCCGTGGATGTACGGGCAGGTCATCGTGGAGTGAGCGCGTGCGCGTGATGGGGCGCGCGCCCCTCGGCCTCGTGCTGGCCGTGTGTGTCCTCGGTCACGCCCCGTCCGCGACGGCTGGCGAGCTGGCGCCGACGGTGGCGGGGTCGCTGCAGCCGATGATCACGACGTCCGAGCTGGTCGTCGGCCCCAATCGATTCGCCTTCGGGCTGCTCAAGGACGGAAGCCTCCTGGCCGCCGGCGACGTCGCGCTCCGGGTGTACGACATCCGCGAGCAGGAGGCTCAGCTCGTCGCCGTGACGCCGGCCGTCTACCATCCGCTCGAGCTGATCGGCCAGGGCCGTCAGATCCACGTGCACCCGGACGGCACGCGGCACGCCCACGACACCGCCACCGACGTGCACGGCATCTACGTCGCGCAGCTGACGCTCGAGCGTCCGGGGCCCTGGGGACTCGAGATCGTCGTCCGGCGGGCCAACGGGGCCGTGGAGGCGGCGCGCCTCAGCGTCAATGCGCTGGCGCAGCCACGCAGCCCGATGCCGGGAACGCCGGCCCCGCGCAGCCGCAACCTCGTCGCCGGCGACGTCGGCGACCTGAGGCAGATCGACTCGAGTGAGCCACCGGATGCGCGGCTGCATCAGACGGTAATCGCGGACGCGATCCGCGACGGTCGGCCACAAGTCATCGTCTTCGCGACGCCGAAATACTGCACCAGTCGGGTCTGCGGCCCGGTCCTGGACGTCGTGCGCACGCTGATCCCCGCCTACGGTCGTCGCGTCGCCTTCGTGCATCAGGAGATCTGGCAACCGGGGGGCATGCAGACGCTCACACCCACCGTCGAGGAGTGGAACCTCCGATCCGAGCCGTGGACGTTCGTCGTGGACGGCGACGGCATCATCCGCGCCCGATTCGAGGGTCTGACGACACGGCGCGAGCTCGAGGCCGTCCTCAGGCAGATGCTCCGCTGACGTGCTCGCGCTTTCGCGCGACGATCGCCTGATTGACCATCAGTCTGGCCGCCCACCCTCGCGCGAGGCGCTGTTCGACCATTCTCGCCGCGCCGCCGGCGCCGAGGTGAAACGGCCAGGGGTGAAAGCCGAGATGGACGAGGACCTCCAGGCCTGAGGCCGCACACAGCGCTTCCAGCTCACGCCACGCGACGAAATTCTCCAGTCCACGGAACGGTCTCAGCCTGAGCCGGCTGGCGGCTCGCACGACACCCTGCCACACGCGGTTCGGTGTGGTCAGCACGAGCAACCCGCTCACTCGGAGGATGCGCGCGAGCTCCGCGACCGCGCGCGCCGGGGCTTCGGTGTGCTCGAGCATCTCGCTGGAGATGACGACATCGAAGCTCTCGTCGCGGAACGCGAGGTGACAGACGTCGGCCACGAGCCCGCGGCTGCCGGCGCGGGCGACCGTCCGCGCGACCAGCCGCTCTCCGATATCCACGCTGACCACGGCCGCCCCCGATCGGACGGCGGCGGCGGAGAACGGGCCGTAGCCACACCCCGCATCCAGCGTCCGCTTGTCGGTGAGACTCGTCCGCCCCAGGCACTCGTCGAAGACGACGCTCAGGCGCCGGCGCAGATCGTCGGGATGATCCAGGCCCTCGAAGCGGTCGGCGATGCTCTCGTAGAAATATCGAGGCGACTCGCGCGTCACGACTCGCGGCCGTCTCCGGGGCGTGGCGGCCGCTCGCCCGCGCTGCCGTGAACGGCACGCACCAGATACACGGGCCGTCGCTTCACCTCCTGAAAAATGTAGCCGACGTAAATGCCGACCAACCCGATGGCGATCATGAGCGTGCCGCCGACGATCAGCACCATGAACATGAGCGAGCTCCAGCCCGGCACCAGCAGGTGCTGTCGTCCGGAGAGCCAGAAGCTGGCGACCCAGAGCGCCTCGGCGGCGGCCAGAACGAGGAAGGACAGCCCGATGACGAGCGCGATCCCGATCGGCACCAGCGAAAACGAGAACATCGCATCGGACGCCAGCCGCGCCATCCTCCTCAGCGAGTACTTCGCTTCCCCGCCGAGCCGTTCGCGCTCGGCGTACGGAAGCACCACGGTCTTGTATCCGGCCCAGGCCACCATTCCGCGCAGGAAGCGATGGTATTCGCGCATCTCGCGCAGCGCCTCGAGGACGGGTCGGGCCACGAGCCGGTAGTCGGCCGAGCCGGCGGGGATCGGCGTGTCGGCGATCGCGCTCAGGAGCCGGTAGAAGACCGTCGAGGTCCACCGCTTGAAGCGCGGCTGATCCGCCGAGACCCGCTGGGTGAGCACGACCTCATAGCCGGCCTCGTACAGGGCCACCATGTCGACGATCAGCTCGGGCGGATGCTGCCCGTCGCCGTCGAGCGTGATGACGGCGTCGCCTCGCGCTCGGTCGAGCCCCGCGGTGAGGGCGGCCTGGTGGCCGAAGTTACGGCTCAGCTCCAGGACGGTGATGTCCGGGTCGTCGGCGGCCAGCTTCGCGAGCTCGGCCCCGGTGTGGTCCTCGGAGCCGTCGTTGACGTAGTAGATGCTGACGTCGTGCTGCCGGCGCAACGGCGTCAGCACGTCCATCAGTCGGCGATGGAACTCGGCCACGACCTGTTCCTCGTTGTAGAGCGGGACGACGACGTCGATGGCGAGTCGCCGTGGTTCAGCCGTCATGTTCGACTCTCGACACCGCGGTCGCCGGCGGCACGAGCCGGTGGACCTGCCATCCGTACGAGAAGGTCCGGTCGTGGATCACGCTCCGATCGTTCGGGCAGTAGCCGGCATCCATGATCGCGCCGACCGGCAGATGGCAGAGAAGTCGATGGAGCCCGAGCTCGACGATCCGGGTCTGTCGAGCGCCTCGGTACACGAGGTGGGCGCGCCCGGTGCGGATCGCGCTCAGCATGCCGCGGTCGTCGCTCACGCCCGGCGCGTGGGGCGCGATCCGCACCGTCGGCCGTGGCTGGTTGGCCACCTCCGGCGTCGCCACGAACACCTCGCCCGGTGGCGGCGCGCCGGGTGCGAGGTGCTCCACGACGAGGACGTCGGGACGTCGCTTGATCTCCGACAGGTGCAGCGGCAGCTCGAAGAGGTATTCGTTCACCGGGGTGACGTTCAGGACGACGCGGCTGCGGCTCGGCAGGCCCGCCAGGAAATCGACCACGTCGGCGTTCGCGCGGTCCACGGCCAGCTGGATGCGCGCATCCGCGGCCGCGTTCACCATCGCCGGCAACCACAGCACTCCGCTCGCGACCAGCACGGACCACGCCGTGCGCCTGATCGAGACCGGATGCTCCGCACCGAGCAGGCGGAAGGCGTCACCGACGACGATGCCGGCGAGCACGGCCGCCCCGAACGTGAACGGCAGCAGATAGTACGCGAACGTCGCCGGCCACGGCAGATAGACGGCGAGCCAGCCGGCCATCCAGACGCCCGCGTAGAGCAGGGGGCGACGCCGGGCCGGACGGCCGCCGAAGCAGGAGAGAAGGGCGAGCACCACGAGCGGCAGCAGGAACGCGAAATCCCGGACGAGCCAGGCGGAGATCCGAAAGGCTGCGGCGCCGATCGTTCCCGCGTGGAGCGCGTAGGCCCGCGTGTAGGTTCCCTCCGCGAGCCCGAGCGGGGCGTAATACCACCGCAGCGCGGTGAATGTCGCCGCCGCGGCCAGGTTGACCACGACGTAGGTCGCCGCGAAGCGCGCCCAGGCCGGTCGCGGTCGCGCGGAGCCGCGTTCGATCGCGAGCCAGCCGAGGGAGACCGGGACGAGGACGAGGCTCGTCTCCTTCGTCGCGTGGGCGAGCAGGAGCGTGACGGCGGCCAGGGTCATCAGTCCCGCCCGTTTCACCGAGTGTGCCTCGATCGATGAGGCGGCGGTGGCGAGGAGCGATACGCCGATCCACGTCATCTGCAGCGGCTCGGCCTTCGAGAGCGTGTAGAAGGTCTCGATCGCCGGCCCGGAGAGCGCGAACAGCAGTGCCGCGACCGCGGCCTGCAGGGGCGTGGCCCCGGTCGATCGCACCAGTCGAGCGAGCATCGCGAGGACGCCGGCGAACAGCAGGACGTTGACGGTGAAGAAGGCGAGCGGCCGAACGCCGACGATGCCGAAGATGGCCGAGTAGAGGAGCCAGTAGGCCGGGAAGAATCGGCCGGTCTCGGGGATGAGGTGGAGCACGCTCGACCACCGGCCGATCACCTCGCGTCCCGTCTGCAGCGTCAGGCCGTCGTCGAGGAGTCCGAACTGCGGCGAGGCCAGCCGGGGAAGCATGACGAGCAGGGCCAGGGCTACGGGGCCGAGCGTCCACACCATTGACCGGTCCCTCATCGCCCCAGACGGTACACCTACTCGAGCCGTTGTCAGCGGCTCATGATCCAGTCCCAGTGCTGCTCGGCTCGCTCGAGCGCTCTGGGGACATCCTCGCGGAGCAGCAGGCCCGCCGCCGCAAGTGACTCGGCCGCGCGCGCGGCCGTCGCGAGGTAGGCGCGCTTGTCGGCGTAGCGACGCTCGATACTCAGCCGGCTGTCGCCCCAGCGCTGGCGCTCGCCGTCGGTCCGCGGCAGCGGAACGTGGGTGCCGAGAAAGTCCACCAGCTCGCCCGCGTCGGTTCCGTGGCCGCCGCGAAGCTGCCAGGGCGTGTAGGTCGCCAGCGGCGCCAGAAGCTCGATGCCTCGCACGCCCGCCATCTCGTTGCCGTCGGCGTCGACCTGGGAGACGAGGGCGGGGAACGGCGCGCCGACGCCGGGCGGCTCGCGCGTGATGATGCCGGCGGCCCAGCGCGGACCGTAGTCGACGCGATGGGCCTGGTGGATCACGGTCGGCGGTCGCACATCGCCGATCGGTGGGAACTTGAGCGCGTCGATGGAGACGAGCGTCCCCGCGGCGAGGGTGGGATAGACGCTCGCCGGCGGCGTGCGGTCCTCCGTCACCCAGTCCACGAGGCGCCCCAGAAGCGCGCGCAGCGTCGGCAGGAAATCGAGAGGGTTGCTGCGATACGCGCGGCCGGCGCGCTCCGATCTGGAGGGCGGGAAGCCGCCGATGAAATGCTGGCCCCCGGCGAGATGATAGATGCGCTCGTTCGGCAGCGGCGTCACGTCGACCCGGCCGTCGGGCGACGTGTGAATCAGCGAGGCGGCGCGTCCCCAGTACTCGTAGCCGGTATTCGTGAAGAAGATCTTCGGCCGGTGCTCCGGGTGGTCTGCCGATCGCGCGAGCAGCCCGTCCGCGATGCCCGTCTCGGGATCCGTCTGCGTGCGCGTCGTGAACGGGAAGAGATCCGTGGGGTAGAAGAACGCCGAGAAGCGATGCGCGTCGCGCGACGGCTGCGCGAAGCGGTGGTTGAAGCTCCCGCGCCCCGCGCCGGCCGTGTGAACGAGCAGTCCGTCGAACACCTTCCGGCCGGCCTCGTCGGTGTTGAAACCCTGGTACAGGAAATGACGCAGGAAACGCCCGCTCTGCGAGATGCCGGCGCCGATGGCCGCCGTGACCGGAAACTCCGACCGGGCATCGTAGCGGGCCCAGGAGACGACGTCGCGCACGACGGCCAGGCCGATCCCGACGACGACCGGATCCCGCGCGCGGTAGACGAGCTCGTAGATCTTGCCGGGCAGAAAGCCGCCGGCGAGATGGATGTGCGTCGGGTCGTCCACGAGGCGCCCGTCGTCCAGCCGGGCGAAGCGCCACCGCTCGCGCGGCACGATCTCTCTCGGCCCGAGACGGGCGGAGCGTACCGTCAGCACGTTGTCGGGATGCCGGGGGTCGGCCACCGGATAGGCCACGTGGTCGCGATGAGCGAGCGGCAGCGTCGGGCTCGGTCGCTCGACGGTCCAATCGCTGCGCACGAGCCCCTCGATCGGCCCGCTGCCGTCGCGCGCGATCGGCGCTCGCAGCCGCAGCAGCCCCGGCTGGCGGGGCACGTCGAACTGCCAGCCGACCCAGATGAGCGTGAGGTTCAGGCGCATCAGGAATCGATCGCCGAAGTCCTCGGCCGTCGACGGATCGAGGCTCCAGGCCGCGCGGTTGAAGTACGGGAGCAGCGCCTTGCCGCCGCGATTGCTCACCTCCAGGAGCGCCGTCGCTCCGCGCGCGGGCGGCCGTCGCGGCCGCAAGACCATGAAATCTGCCGACGCCTCCACGCGCCCGCGCGCGTTGCGGGGGGCGCGGTCGAGATCGACGATGGCCGCGTTGGCGGGATGCGTCGGGTCGAGCTCGAGCTCCACGGTGCCGTCGAGCTTCTCGTAGTCGCCGCCCAGGACCTCCTGGCGCGTGCTCACGATCACCCTTCGGACCTCGGCGCTGGCGCTGGCCGCGGCGGTGAGGAGGAGGACGAGGACCGCGACCGCGGCGCGCGCGGTCATCGGCGCGCGTAGCTCACGCGGTGGATGCGATCCGTGTGATCGTCGGAGACGTAGAGGCTGCCGTCACGCCCGATGGCGAGGTCGACGGGCCGGCCGAGCACGCGCTCACCGTCGCGCCAGCCCGTCGAGAACTCCTCGACCCCGGCGGCGTGCCCGTGGCGGAAGCGGACCCGGACGATCTTGTACCCAGCGGGCGGCAACCCGGGCCGCGAGCCGTGGAGGGCGACGAAGAGATCGCCGAGGTACTCCGAGGGAAACTGCGCTCCCGTGTAGAAGGCCAGGCCGAGCGGGGCGGCGTGCGGCGCGAGCTCCAGACTCGGCAGCGTCATCGCCCCGCAGCCGCGTGCGCCGTCGAACGTCGGATCGCGGAGGAAGGCGCGGCCCTCGGCGAAGCACTGCGGCCAGCCGTACGCCGCGCCGTGGCGGACCTCCGTCACGTAGTCGGGCGGCGCCCCGCCGGCGGGCCAGTCGCGCTCGTTCACCGTGGTCCACAGGGCGGCCGTCGTCGGGTGAAACGCCAGGCCGACCGGGTTGCGCAGCCCCGTGGCGAAGAGCTGTTCGCCGGAGCCGTCGGCGTTGTAGCGAACGATGGCCGCGCGGCGCGGGTCGCGCTCCCGGCAGACATCGCACGACGAGCCGATACCGACGTAGAGCTTGCCGTCGGGGCCGAAGACGATGGAGCGCGTCCAGTGATGCGCGGCGTGCGGCAGCCCCCGGACGACCACGGTCGGCTCGACGGCGGTCTGCGTTCCGGCATGGTAGCGGTATCGCACGATGCGTCCGGTCTCCGCCACGTACAGGTCACCACCTCTGAAGGCCAGCCCGTGCGGGAGCTCGAGGTCCTCGAGGATCGTGACCACGTCGGTCGCGCGACCGGTCCCGCGACGATCGCGCAGCGCCACGACGCGCCCGCGCGAGGCGATCGAGACGAGGAGCACGCCCTCGGGATCGACGGCGAGCGCGCGCGCGCCGCCGAGCTTCTCGGCGTACACGTCAACGCGGAAGCCGGCGGGCACGGTGATCTCGGCCCCCTCGGCCGCGCCGACGCTCAGCAACGCGAGCACCGCGCCGACGCGCCATCCCGTGACGGTCCGTACCCGCTCGGCGCGGCCTATGGGCGGGCCGGGTCCGTCGCGAGCTGCTTGATGTAGCGGGCGATGGCGCGGATGTCTTCCTCGCTGATGAGGCCCTTCCACGGCGTCATGCCGGTGCCGGGCCGCCCGTTCTGGACGGTTCGAACGAAGTCCGCCTCGCTGCCCTTGAACGCCTGCAGATTCGAGGCGGCCGCGGTTCCCTTGGCGTCGGTGCCATGGCATTGCGAGCACTGCGTGAGGAAGGTCGACCGCGCCGCGCGCAGCTCCGCGCTCAGGGGCGCCGCCGGCGGCGAAGCCTGGGCCGGTATCACCCCGTAGCGTCCGAGGATGCCCGGGAGCGTCCCCGCCGCCAGGTGCCGGATCGCGCGGTCCACCGACTCCCTGAGCTCGCCATCCGCCTTGCGGACGGCGGCGCCGATCTCGAGATCGCGAGCGGGATCGATCGCGGTCGCGACGAAGCCGGCGTTCCGTGTGACGAACCAGCCCGCGAGCGGCGACTCCATGACCACCGCATCGACCTCGCCCTTGACGAGCGCGTCGAACGTCGCGTCGGGCGTCACGTAGACTTTGCGGTTGAAGCCGCGCTCGTGGACGAGCTGATCACCGAGCGTCATCGCCTGGACGCCGACGACCCGGGCTCTGAGGTCCTCGGGCGAACGGGCGCCGCCGACGCTCGAGGCGACGACGACCTGGCGCATGACATAGTACGGCGCCGACAAGCTCAGCCCGGGCTTGTCGTCGACGAAGCCCGGGGTGATGGGAAAGCCCATCACGAGGTCGCACCGACCCTCGTAGAGCTGCCGGAGCACGACGATCTCCCGTGCCGTGGGAACCCAGTGCACCGTCAGCTCCGCATCGAGCGCCGCCGCGATGGCGCGGGCGATCTCGACCTCGAAGCCCGGCTCCCGGGCATCCCGACTGGAGAACGGCAGGTTCGACGGATCGGCGCACAGCCGGAGCCGCCGAACCTCGCCGGCACTGCTCGTGGTCGCGATCAGGACGATCGCGACCACGACCCATCCGCTCCTCACTCGCTCAGCCCGAAGACGACGACGACGTCACTGAAGTTCAGCTTCCTCGCGTCGGCCCACTTGGGCTCTTTGCCGAACCAGACCTGGGACCGGACGGTCCCGCCCGCCGCCACCGCGATGTACTGCTTGCCGTCGACCGCGTAGCTGATGATCCCGCCCGACTGCGGGGTGCCGAGGTTGAACGACCACAGCTCCTGCCCGTCCTTGGCGTTGAGCGCGACGACCTTGCCCTCGGCCGTGCCCTGGAACACGAGGTCACCGGCGGTGGTCAGGGTGTGACTGATGAGCGGCGTCCGGTTGTTCCATTCCCAGAGCACCTTGTTCTGGTTCACGTCGAAGGCCCGCAACACCCCGGCATGCTCGGTCTTGCTGAAATGCTCCGTGGTGTTCCCGGTGAAGAGCTGGCCCTTCTTGTAGGTCAGGTCCGGCACGTAGCCGTACCTCATGCAGAACTCGTTCGAGGGGATGTAGAGGAACCCGGTCTTCGGGTTGTAGACCTTCGGCTGCCAACCGGTGCCTCCGAGCAGCGACGGACACACCTCGACCGGAGGTCCACCCATCGTCGGCCGGAGCCCGGGCTTCTCCACGCCCTTGCCCGTCACCGGATCCGGTGCGCCCCAGGTGAGTGACTTGATGAAGGGGACCGCGGAGAGGAACCTGCCCGTGGTCCGGTCGAGCGTGTAGACGTACCCGAGCTTGTTCGCCGTGACGACAGCCTTCTGCGTCTGTCCATTCCGCACGACGTCGATGACGTGATGCTCCGCGACCGTGTCATAGTCCCAGGGCTCGTTCGCCAGATACTGGTGGAACCACTTCATCTTGCCGCTGTCGACGTCGAGCGCCACGGCCGACATGGTGTAGAGGTTGTCGCCCTTGCGCATGTCGGCGATCCAGGGAGCCGGGTTGCCGGTGCCGACGTAGAGGAGGTTGGTGGCGGGGTCGTACGTGCCGGTGTGCCAGACGGCGCCGCCGCCGATCTTCCACGTGTCCGCGGCCCAGGTCTCGCTGCCCGGCTCGCCGGCAGACGGGATCGAGTACCAGCGCCACTGGCTCTTGCCGCTATCGGCGTCGAACGCCTCGACGAAGCCGCGCGGGCCCATCTCGCCGGGGCCGGCGATGCCGACCACGACCTTGCCCTTGATGACGAGCGGCGCCTGGGAGACGAAATATCCTTCGGCATAGTCGGCGATCTTCGTCTCCCACGCCGGCTTGCCGGTCTTGGCATCGAGGGCGACGAGATGGGCATCCAGCGTGCCGAAGATGACCTTGTCCTTGTAGAGCGCGACGCCACGATTGTGCGGGATCAGGCGGACGAGCGCGCCGACGTCGTCCGGGATCCGCCGGTCGTGCTTCCAGAGGAGCTCCCCGGTCGCGGCGTTCATCGCGTGCACCCGGTTGAAGGCGAGCGCCGTCGAGGTCGTGAACATCACGCCGTCGTTCACGACCGGCGTCATCTGCTGATCGCCGATGGTGCCGCCGGCGAAGATCCACTTCGGCACCAGCTTCTTGATGTTCGCCGTGCTGATCTGCTCGAGCGGGCTGTAGCGCCAGCCGGCGTACGTGCGGTTGTACATGAGCCAGTTGCCGGCGTCGCGCTCCGCGTTCACCAGGCGCGCGTCGCTGACATCCCGCCACTCGGCGCCGCGGCCGGGCGAGGGCGACGCGAGGAGGAGCGACGAGAGAACCAGGAGAGCTACGAGGGGACGGCTCGCTGTTCTGACCATCTGACTTGCCTCCGTTCACCGGTGACGTTACGGCGGCGGCGGTCGTGACGGGAGAGCCTGGCGATTATGCTCACCTCCCTTGGGACGCCAAAATGAGAAACATCATCCCCATCGCTTGAACAATCCGAAGAGCCACTGGCCGACCAGGCCCATGACCGGGGGTAGCAGCACGCCGGGCACGAAGCGCGCGAGCGTGAGGGGCCAGCCGAGCAGCGGCGCCTCGTACGTCAGCGTGCGGATGGGACTCACGAGCGTCTTCGCGGTCAGCAGCGTGATGAGCGGCGCCGGCGCGGCCCCATGTCGGAAGAGATCGGCCGCGACCGGGAAGAGCACGTAGGGTCCCCCGGGGATGACCAGACCGGCCGCCCAGCCGATGAGGATCCCGTGGCCCAGGCGCTCGGGCCCGAGCCAGCGCGACAGCACGGGCTGGGGGAGGAGAACTTCGAGCAGCCCCGCGAGGACGAAGCCGAGCGCCAGCTCGATCCACACGCTGCGCACGAGCCGCGCGCTGGCGGCGAGGCCGCGCAGCGGCAGGGCGGTATCGCGCGCGAAGGCGACGACGACCGCGGCCCCGACCAGCGCCAACAAGATCCAGAGGCTCGCGTCCATGCGACGGCGCCGCTTCACGCGCGCTCGGCCGCGCGGGCCGTTCGATACGTGATGTCGGCCGTCGGCTCCCGCGCCTGCAGGCGCGCCGCCTCGACGAGGGCGTGGGCCGGCGCCAGCGAGCACGCGGGGTCGGTGGCGGCGGCGTCACCGGTGAGATGGTAGGCCTGGCAGCGGCACCCGCCGAAGTCGATGGCGCGCCGATCGCAGCTGCGACAGGGCTCCGGCATCCATGCCTCGCCGCGGAACGCGCCGAACGCGGTGGAGTGACGCCAGATGTCGGCCAGCGGCCGCGCGCGCGCGTTGTCGAACACGAGTCCGGGCAGGGTATGCGCGGCGTGGCACGGCAACACCAATCCGTCGGGCGCCACGACCAGGAAGCGGCGTCCCCACCCGTCCATGCACGCCTTCGGGAACTCGGCGTAGTAGTCGGGCGTGACGAACAGGACCTCCATGCGCCCCTGCAGCCGGCGCCGCGCCGCCCGCGCGACGTCGCGCGCGGCGTCGAGCTGCTCGCGCGTGGGCAAGAGCATGCGCCGGTTCACGAGGGCCCAGCCGAGATATTGCGTGTTCGCGAGCTCCAGTCGATCGGCGCCGAGGGACTCGGCAAGGGCGATCACGTCGGCGACGCGGTCCAGGTTCTCACGGTGCAGCACCACGTTGAGGGTGAGCGGGAACCCGAGCTCCTTCACCCAGCGGGCCACCTCGAGCTTGCGATCGAACGCGCGCGTTCCCGCGATACGGTCCGACGCCGTCTGGGTGACGTCCTGGATCGAGACCTGCACGTTGTCGAGGCCGAGCGATTTCAGTCCCGCCAGCCGCTCGCGGGTGAGCGGGATCCCGCTGGTGATCAGGTTGGTGTAGAGATCGAGCCGTCGCGCGCCTTCCACGAGCGGTTCCAGGTCGTCGCGCAGCAGGGGCTCGCCACCCGTGAGATTGAGCTGCACGACTCCGAGCGCCTCCGCCTCGCGGAACACACGCAACCAGTCGTCGGTGCTGAGCGCGTCGGCGTGGCGGGCCCAGTCGGTCGGATTCGAGCAGTATGCGCAGCGCAGAGGGCAGCGATAGGTCAGCTCGGCGACGAGCGTGTAGGGGCGCGGCTCCTCACTCATGGCCGCTCCGGATGAGCCCGCGCTCCGCCATCTGGGCCAGGAACGCGAGGATCTCGCGCGCGACGTCCTCCCGGGGCTGGGGCGCGTACTTGGCGGCGAGGCGATCGACGATGGCACCGACGGTGTGCTCGCCCGTGCACAGCTGCACCACGTCGGCGGCCGTGGGATTCAGCACGAGACCGCGCTCCGGATACAGCAACAGGTAGCGTGACGTCTGGCGGTCCCAGCGCAGCCGCGCCTTGGCGGCCAGCGTCGGACGAGTCTCGGAGGTGATCGCGCTCACGCACGGGCGCCGCCGGGACCCCAGCCCGGCTCGACGTAGGCCGTGTACAGGCTGTCGAGCAGGTGCCACAGGATCTCGGTCTTGCGGATCAGGGCCGCCACGCACTGCTCCTGGAGCTCGTACGTCGTCGCGCGCGAGACGACGAAGTCGATCGCTTCGAGCGAGTCCTGGCGGGCGCGCGGCGGGCGCGTGCGGAAATAGTCGAGCGTGTCCTTGTCGATCCACGGGTAGTGGCGCTCCCAGGCGAGCACCCGACGCGTCATGAGATCCGGCGAGAAGAACTCGGTGAGCGACGAGGCCACCGCCTCCAGAAGGCTTCGCTCGCGGACGAGATGCACGTAGCCGTCGCACGCGAAGCGGACGCCGGGCAGCACCGAGCGGCAGGACGCGACCTCCTGCCGGTCGAGGCCGACGCCCTCGGCGAGGCGCAGCCACAGCTCGAGTCCGCCCTCGCCGGCGGTGTCCCCGTCGTGATCGCGAATCCGACGGATCCACATCCGCCGGAAGGCCGGATCCTCCGACTTGCCGAGGATCAGCGCGTCCTTGATCGGCACGCGCGTCTGGTAGTAGTAGCGATTCAGCACCCACTGCTGGAGCTGGAGACGCGTCAGCTTGCCGTCGTGCATCAGCTGGTGATAGCGGTGGTGATCGTGATAGCGGCTCTCGCCTTCGCGACGCACCCAGTCGATGAACTCGTCGCGCGTCAGCGGCGGTCGCGTCGATGGCTCCGTCATATTTTCACCTCCATCCCGTCCCAGGCGACCTCCCAGCCGGCGGCCGCGACGGCGGCGCGCTCGGGCGAGTCTTCTCGGAGCATCGGGTTCGTGTTGTTGATGTGGATGTAGATCCGCCGTCCCGCCCGCGCGTCCGCGAGCTGCGCCAGGCTGCCGGTGCGCCCTCCGACGGGCATGTGCGCCATCTCCTCCGCGCGCTTGGTGCCGAGCCCCAGCGCCGGCAGCTCGTCACCGGACCAGAACGTTCCGTCGAAGAAGACGGCGTGCGCGTCGGCGATCGCCTGTCTCACGGCATCCGTCACCGACGCCACTCCGCTCAGATACGCGAGGACGCGGTCGGTGCGCGCCTCACGGATGCGGAACCCGACGTTGTCCTCGGGATCAGCCGGTCGCTCGCCCTCGAGGTGCAGGGGCGCCTTGCCCGGCACCACCACCGCTTGCACCGTCAGGCCGGTCGCGCGCCCATCCACGTCGACGATGTCCTCCTCACGGCCGGTCTTGAGGATGTGCCACGTCACCTGCCCAGGGAAGCGCTCGAGCGTGCGATAGAGAACGTTGCCACGCGTGAAGCCGCGCTCGACGGGATCGGTCGCATACACGATCAGGCGGTGAGACTCGCGGAGCGACAGCAGCCCGAGACAGTGGTCCAGGTCCCCGTTGGTCAGGAGGATCGCCGAGATCGGCGAGTGGCGCGGCGCACGTGGATGGAGCGTGGGAGCGCTCTCGATCTGGCCGCGGATCTCGGGGGAGCAGTTCAGCAGCACCGAGCCGCCGGATCCGTCGGCGCTCACGGCCACGCACTCCTGCGTGCGGGCCCGGGCGCGGATGGTCCCGCCGCGGACGCCGCGGCAGTTGTCGCATCCGCAGTTCCACTGGGGGAATCCGCCCCCCGCCGCCGAGCCAAGCACCCGGATCAGCATCGTCGTCCTCTATAAACACGACAGCCCTTCCGCCGACCGTGCGGCCGGCGCGAAGGGCTGCCCCTGACTCGCGTGAGTCAGCCAGTGTTAGAAGCGGTCGTCCTGCTCCCCGCCGAAATCATCCTGGTAGGAGTTGATCTCGGCGTCCATCTTGACTTCCACGAACTGAGGGGCTTCCCACGTCATGACCGCACCTCCAACTGTCCCGTCTCGAGGCACCACACCCAGGCAGCGCTGGTGGACGCGATCCTAGAGGACCACCCCAGGGTCGTCAAGTCCTTTCCGGATGCATCGTCGACGCGGTGCGGCGCGGTCGCCGCGAGCGACCTTGACATCGTCCGGCGCGGGGACGATTCTTCCGCCACGCAGTTGTCGGGTCGTCGGCTCCGCCCCGCGGCAGAGCAAGAGGAACGGGGATGCGCGACACACCAGGAGGGCCCGCGCCGGTCGCCTGGCCCGGCCGTCGTAGCGTTCTGACCCTGGCGCTCGGTATGGGCGTCGGCCTGCCGCTGGCACGCCTCGTCGGCGCCCAGGAAGGCAACGCGCGCCGGGCCCGTCCGCAGCCGAACGATCGTTTCGTGCTGGCCGCCGGCGACCGCAAGGGCCGGGTCATCGCGCTCGCCGATCTGCCCGCGGGTGGGGCCCCGCTCACCGCCTATCCGATGGACGCCGCCACCGGCGTCGTCCGCGACGACAGTCGCCTGAACCAGGTCCTGCTCGTCCGCCTCGATCCGCGTGCCCTCGATCAAGACACCAGCGCGCGAGCGGTCGACGGCATCGTCGCGTACTCCGCCGTCTGCACGCACACCGGCTGCGACGCGTGGGACTGGCAGCCCGCGTCGAGCACGGTCAAATGCCCCTGCCACTTCTCGGAGTTCGACCTCACGGCCGGTGCCCGCGTCCTGAACGGTCCGGCGCCGCGCCGTCTGCCCGCGCTGCCGGTGAAGGTCGCGGATGGCTTCCCGGTCGTCGCCGGCGCTTTCATCGGGCGTCCGGGGTTCGAGTCCGGAGGGGGGTGAGGGGCCGAAGGCGGCATCGCACGATCTGTCGATCACGCCACACGAGGGAGGCGAAAACGATGTCGCTGAGAACGCTGGCTATGGTCGGTGCCGCGCTCGCCGTGCTCGGGCCGGCGATGCTCGCAGCGCAGAGCGTCGGGAGCTACAACGCGGTGACCGAGCAACGGCTCCTCAATCCGGAGCCGCAGAACTGGCTGATGTACCGCGGCAACTACAGCGGCTGGGGATACAGCCCGCTCGAGCAGATCACGCCCGCGAACGTCAAGAAGCTGGTGCCGGTGTGGAGCTTCTCCACCGGCGTCACCGAGGGCCATCAGGCGCCGCCGATCGTCAACGACGGCGTGATGTTCATCACGACGCCCCAGCAGCAGGTCATCGCGCTCAGGGCGAAGACCGGCGACCTCATCTGGCGCTACAAGAAGGAGCTGCCCGAGGACCTGCTGCAGTTGCACCCGACGAACCGCGGCGTGGCGCTCTGGGAAGACCGCGTGTTCGTCGCGACGGTGGACGCGCACCTCATCGCGCTCGACGCCAAGACGGGCACGGTCCTGTGGGACACCACCGTCGACGATTACAAGACCGGCTACTACTTCACGCTCGCTCCGCTCGTCGCCAAGGGCAAGGTCATGGTCGGCACGTCCGGCGGCGAGCTCGGCATCCGCGGCTACATCGCCGCCTTCGACGTGCGCGACGGCAAACAGGTGTGGAAGACCCATACGATTCCGGGACCGGGAGAGCCGGGACACGACACCTGGCAGGGCGAGGCGTGGAAGACGGGCGGCGTCTCGGTCTGGCTCACGGCGCACTACGATCCGCAGCTCAACCTGACGTTCTGGGGCACCGGCAACGCCGCGCCATGGCCGGGCGACATGCATGCCGGTGACAACCTCTACTCGTCGTCCGTGATCGCGCTCGATGCCGATACCGGGCGGATTCGCGGCCACCATCAATACCACTGGAACGATTCCTGGGACTGGGACGAGGTCTCGACGCCGCTGCTCATCGATTTCCAGAAGGACGGGCGCCTCGTCAAGGGGCTCGTGCACCCGGGCCGCAACGGCTACCTGTGGCGGCTCGAGCGCCGTGCGGATGGTATCCGGTTCGTGGACGCGAAGCCGTTCGTCACCCAGGAGGTGTTCACCAAGATCGATCCGGTGACGGGCCGCCCGAGCTACGACCCGGAGCGCAAGCCGCGCGCCGGCGCCTCCGTCACGTTCTGTCCCGGGCTCTGGGGCGGCAAGGACTGGACGCCCGCGGGCTACAACCCGAAGACCAACTACCTCTACATCCCCGCCAACGAGAACCTGTGCAGCACGCTCGTCGGCCAGCCGGGGCCCTACGAGCCCGGCAAGCTCTTCCTCGGCATCGATCGGCCGAAGACGACGATGAGCTGGCGGCAGGGCGCGTCGCACATCGGCGAGCTGCAGGCGTGGGACATGGCCACCGGCCAGAAGGTGTGGACCCACAAGTTCCCGTATCAGAACTGGGGTCCGATCCTCACCACCGGCGGCGGGCTCGTCTTCCTCGGTGGCACCAACGATCGCAACTTCCGCGCGTTCGACGCGAAGAACGGCAAGCAGCTCTGGGAGTTCAAGACCAACTCCGGCGTCACGGGCGTGCCGAGCTCGTTCGCCGTGGACGGCGTGCAGTACGTGGCCGTGCAGTCCGGCTGGGGCGTCGACGCCCAGCGGATGCAGGCACGGCTCGACACCTTCCTGGGCACCAAGACCGAGGTCCCCCAGGGCGGCGTGGTGTGGGTGTTCGCGCTGAGAGATTGAGGAGGACGCATCATGGAATTCAACGTGTTCGAGCACTTCAAGGGTTTCGAGCGCACGTCGGAGGGCCCGCGGACGCCCGAGGAGCAGGGCACACGGTTCTTCCTCGGCGGACATCTGGGCCCGCGGATCAGCGAGCAGCTCGACGTCAGCGCCCGCCGGGCCGGGCTGTCGCGGCGGAACTTTCTCGCCTCGGCCTCGGCGCTGCCCGCGGCCATGCTCGCCGTCAACAACATCACCGGCATGCGATTCTTCGACGTCACGCCGGCCGAGGCGTACGAGCCGGCGGCGGCCAAGGAGATCAAGGTCAGCCGCAAGCCGGGGAACGACTTCATCGTCGACGCCCACACGCACATCTGCACGCGCAAGGACGGCTACATCCCCGGCGTCAACACCACCGAGCGCGGGATGTGGTTCGTGCAGCTGCTGGACGATCTCGGCAAGGCGATGGGTCTGCCGAACGGCACCAAGGACATGACCGTGGAGAACTTCGGCAAGCTCATCCTCGAGGGCAGCGACACCAGCGTCGCCGTCTTCAACCCGTTCGGCTTCCGCGAGGATTACGGCGGCAAGGACATGATCCCGATCGAGGAGCAGGCGGAGGTCAAGAAGCGCTGGCCGACGCGCACGGTCATGCTCGGCGGCGGCCTCACGCCCAACCAGGGGCTGTCCGAGACGCTGGAGCGGATGACGATGTTCGTGGAGAAGTACCAGATCTCCGGCCTCAAGCTCTACACGTTCGACTCCACGAAGAAGCGCGGCTGGTGGTTCGACGATCAGAAGCTGGCGTACCCCATGTGGGAGAAGGCCCGCAAGCTCGGCCTGAAGAACATCGGATGCCACAAGGGAATCCCCTTCGGACAGTTCATGGCGCGCTACGCGCATCCCGAGGATCTCGACGCGGTGTGCGACGACTTCACGGACCTCAACTTCATCGCCTATCACTCGGCGTGGCCCTACCAGCACGAGCTGGCCGCGCTGAAAGGCTTCAAGCCGCAGCGCAAGAACCTCTACGCCGAGGTCGGCTCCACCTTCGCGGCGACGGTGACGAACCGGCCGCTCGAGTGCGCACACGTGCTCGGCACGCTGCTGCGCGACCTCGGCCCCGATTACGTGATGTGGGGCACCGACTCGGCCCTGTGGGGCAACCCGCAGTGGCAGATCGACGCCTTCCGGAAGTTCCGGATTCCCGATCAGCTGGTCGAGGGGCATGGCTATCCGCCCCTCACCGATGAGCTCAAGGCCAAGGTCTTCGGTCTCAACGCGGCCCGCATCTGGAACCTCAAGACCACGACCAGCGCCGCGCCGATGGAGCCGCGGCGGCCGGTCGCGGTCTGACGTTGTCGGGGGCCGGCGCGACGTCGCGCCGGCCCCCGCGCAGCAACTGGAGGAGGCCATGCCGACGTACGAATACGAGTGCGCGCCGTGTCGGGTCGTCTACGAGACGCGACACGGTGTGAAGGATCCGCCGCTCGAAACGTGCCCGCGCTGCGGTGCGCGTGTCGGGCGTCTGATCTCGGCGCCGAATCTCAACCGCGGCAATTACGCGAGCCCCACGGAGGCGAAGTACGCGAGGATGAGCGCGAAGGAGGAGATCGCGCGCGAGAGCGTCCTCCAGAAGGACTACGAGCGCATCTGGCTCCC